>OLOG01000026.1_pt1 | contig 162262 bp, 142 predicted proteins | sample 1672351 | NCBI WGS metagenome assembly OLOG01 (sample SAMEA3136674, study PRJEB25190) | human gut metagenome | biome: human gut; feature: human-associated habitat; material: faeces | place: Austria | collected 2013 | reverse complement strand
TTAAGTAAAGATATTGTATTTCTGCATGATGGGAACATAGGGAGTCCATATAAAGAGCCTTAATACCGGTCATGATGGAAGTCTTAGTACCGGTCATGCCAATAGTCCTAAGGATATGCTTTCTAGGCTGGAGAGCATGGTGCTGATGGGAATGGATCTTCCTCTGGGGGCAGTTCAGAGACAGATCGCATCAGGAATCGACATTATTGTGCATCTTGGAAGACTCAGAGATAAAAGCCGTAAAGTACTGGAGGTTTCAGAAATCCTGGATTATCAGGACGGTGAGATTCTGGTGAGTCCACTGTACAGATTCGAAGAGACAGGAGAAAAGGATGGGAAAATTCAGGGAACTTGGAGAAAAATGGACGACCTGGTTCATACACAGAAGTTACTGGCAGCAGGATATAAAGAAGTGTGAATATGTAAAAATGATCTTGAAGGTCATCATTATTGTGACAGGAACGGCATGGATATATTATCGCTCATGGGTGGCAGTTATATTGTTGATTCCGGCAGGCGTGTGGTATTACATACAGCTTCTGGACGAATGCATTAAGCGAAAAGAACAGGAGTTTCTAGTACAGTTCAAAGAACTGATACAGACATTTTCCTCTTTACTGAATACAGGATATTCTGTGGAAAATGCAGTGAAAGAGAGCCTGAAAGAGATGCAGGTTTTTTACTCTGATGATGCGGCAATTCTACGTGAGCTGGAAATCATGGTCAGGCAGATCCGGGTACAGGTACCGGTGGAACAGGCAGTAGAAGAACTGTCCGAGAGAACAAAGCTTCCAGATGTGGAAAGCTTTGCCGGAGTCTTTGTCACGGCCAAGAGAAGCGGAGGAAATCTGATGTCTATTATCCGCAATACAGCGGATCAGATTGGAGACAAAATTGATGTAAAACGGGAAATTGATACAATGCTGGCGGCGAAAAAATATGAATTTCAGGTGATGTCGGTCATTCCTTTTGGAATTGTACTTTATATGACTGTCAGTTTTCCGGAATTTATGGGAAATCTTTACGGAAATATAGCAGGAAGAGGAGTGATGACAGGATGTCTGATCATATATTTGGGCGCATACGGGCTTGGGCGAAAGATCATCGAGATCGAAGTCTGAGTATCGGGATCATGTTAGTGGTGTTTTCGGTGGGCGTTGCAGCTCTTATCTGGGATTACAATGGTGCCTACAGAAAAAATGTAGAGGAGATCACAAGAAAAACTTATGGCAAAGGGAAGAAGACGGAAGAACTGCGTGTAGAGGGAAAAGACCGGGTATTGGGGAAAATTCCGATCGAAGTAACAGAGCAGGTCTATGGAGAACAGGAAATCAGTCAGGTATTAAAGCAGGCAGTAAAGAAAATAGATTCGTTGATTCTGGGGGAGAATGTAAGTCTGGATCATGTGGACCGGGATTTGAATCTTCTGACAGAGATTCCTGGAAAGCCGATCGATGTTACATGGAAGCTTGACCGCTATGATGTGATCAATATTTACGGAAAATTAAAGGAAGATAGGCTTGTAAGTGAAGGGACACCGGTGAAGCTGACAGCCATATTGACGTATCGGGAAGATGTAGAAAAACAGGTACTGTATGAATGTATGGCAATGGTCTATCCACGAATGACCGGAAGTGATGGAGCGTTATTAGAAAAGGTGCGCCGGACAGTGGCAGAAAAAGATCAGGATACCAGAGAATCTGGGACGTTAACATTGCCGAAACAGGTGGACGGACAGGAAATACATTTTTATACGGTAATGAACTGGAGAGGTGCAGTAATTATGGCGGCTGCAGTTGTGATTTCCGTGCTGTTTTTTGCGCTGGACAAGCAGAACGAGATAAAAGAAAAACAGGCAAGACAAAAACAGATGTGTCTGGATTATCCGGAAGTCATCAGTAAGCTGACATTACTTTTAGGCGCAGGAATGACGGTCCGCAAAGCATGGAGAAAGATTGTAAATGATTACGATTCGCGGATAAAGCAGCAAGGGAAGTGTGCGGTTTATGAAGAGATGAAGTATACATGCCGACAGATGGATGGCGGTGTTCCGGAAGCAGAATGTTATGAGAAATTCGGAAGAAGATGCGGGACACAGGAATATATGAGATTTGGTGCATTGCTGTCACAAAACCTGAGAAAAGGTACAAAAGGTCTAAATGACCTGCTTCGGTTGGAAGCAATCCAGTCTTTTGAAGAGCGAAAAGCAAGAGCAAGACGGCTCGGGGAAGAAGCAGGAACAAAGCTATTACTTCCGATGTTTCTGATGCTGGCAGAGGTGCTTGTGATTGTTGTAGTCCCGGCATTTTTTACCGTACAAATGTAGGCATTGTAAAAATATAAAAATATGCCACAGAAGATATGACGGAATAGAAAAGCGGGTGTAGAGAAGCAAGAATAGAGAAAGCGGGAGGATTAATTATGTGGAGAGTTTGGCATTTAAAACACAGAGTGAGAGAAATATTGGAAAACAAAGACGGAGTCGGAGTTGTGGAAATTATCTTAATTTTGGTTGTACTGATTTCACTTGTCGTTATATTCAAATCTCAGCTCACAAGTCTAGTCGAGACGATTTTCGAGAAGATCACAAGCGAGAGCAGCGGTATTTAAAGGGGGAAGTCACAGTGTATTTAAGTCTGGTATTTATTTTACTTATTTCATTTGCTGGAGCAATGCTGGAAAGTGCCTCTTTACAGAATGTAAAAAATTACAGAAGAGCAGATATGACACGGGCGGTGGAAAGTATATTTGCAGAGTATCAGAAGGAACTCTGGGAAGTTTACGGAATTTTTGCGCTGGAAGGAAGTTATGAGACGGGCAGTTACAGTGAAGAATTGTTAAAGGAACGGCTGGCCTATTACGGAGCAAGCGGGATGAATCAGGAAATTACAAGAATTCAGCTATTGACGGACCAAGGTGCCAGTGCATTTTACGAGCAGGTGACGGCATATATGGAAAATAAATACGGACTGGATAAGGTGAAGAAACTGGTTGGACAGACAGATACATGGAAAGCAGGAGAGGAGGCTTTACAAAATTATGAAAGGGACGGGGCAAAAACGGAACAGGAATTACAGGAGCTGTTGTCGCAGAAGGAGGAATTTCCAGAGGAAGAGAATCCCTTATCGCATGTGGCGAAATTAAAAAGCATGCCTCTTGTAGATCTGATTATGCCAAAGGGACGTGTAATGTCAAAGAAAAGCATTACGTTATCGGAAATGGTATCTCATAGAAAACGAAATCAGGGATATGGAGATTTCTCAGATGTAGCAGGATCGGGAAGTACAATCAGTAAATTACTGTTTGGAGAGTACGTGCTGGAACATTTCAAGATGGCTTCAGATAGCCTGCAATCTGGCAGTGGAAATTATAACAGTGGAGATTCTGTCGGTGGAGATTTTGTCAGAGGAGATTCTGCTAATGAAGACTTTGGCAATGGGAATCTTGGTGACATGGCAGGTGCGGGGAGTTTGGACTATGAACTGGAATATATTCTGGAAGGCCATGCCAGCGACAGAGAAAATTTGGAGACGGTTGCCAGTAAGCTTCTTATGGTCCGATTTGTGCCGGATTATGCATATATCCAGACGGATCCGGAAAAGAAAGCAGAAGCCGAGGCGGCAGCGCTTACATTATGTACGGTGATCGGACTTCCGGAACTGGCAGAGGGTGCCGCGCAGGGAATTTTACTTGCATGGGCTTATGGTGAGGCAATCATGGATATTAGAACGCTGATAAGTGGAGGAAAAGTACCACTTGTAAAGAACGCAGAGGATTGGAAACTAAGTCTTTCCGGACTGATGCAGCTTGGCAGTGCAGGAGAAAATGTGGCAGCAGATAGTGGTAAAGATATGGAAAGCGGACTTGCTTATCGGGAATACCTTCGCATGCTGTTGTTCCTGAAATCCCAGGATGAAGTTGGGATGCGTACATTAGATATGGTGGAACAAAATTTAAAGATACGATACGGACAGACATTTTTTCGGGCAGATGCCTGCATCAGCAGAGTAGAATTTCACAGCACATGCAATCTGCGTCGTGGGATCATGTACGATTTTCCGACATATTTTGGATACAATTAAAAACGAAATGAATCAATAACGGGTGGGTGCAGATGTCCTTCCGCTCCCCCTACCGGGAGTTATAAAATTTCTGCTAACTGAAAACATAAAAAATGAAAGGAGAAAGATTCGATGAACTCAGATAAAGATATCCCTTTATTATCCAGCATATACAAATCTAAGCATACAGGAAGGGCATCTGCATCCACCCGAAAAAAAGGAAGCATTACCGTGGAGGCTGCCATGGCAGTACCAATCTTCTTTTTTGCGACGCTGGCATTGGTATTACTGCTGGAGCTGTTATCCGTGCAGACGGCTGTGCGAAGCGGACTTCAGGAAGCGGGAAAGAAGCTTGCAGTGCAGGCAGTAGAAGTCCCGGCAGTGATTCCGTCAAATCTGGAACGTGATGTTGTAAATTCTATTGGAGCAGAACGGTTAGAGAGAAGCATTGTAGAAGGTGGTAGCTCAGGAATCAATTGCAATCAATCTTATTTGTCGCCGTTTACGGGAATTGGAGAAATTCAGGCATCTTATCAGGTGCGGATTCCGGTTCCGGGCTTTTCTATAGCGCCGATTTCTTATAAGGAAACTATGAGGATTAAGGCATGGACCGGCTATGAGGCAGGAGGGTTTGGTGAAGAAGATGATCAGATTGTATATGTAACGGATACAGGAGTTGTCTATCACAAAAATCCACATTGTACGCATCTGGACCTGTCGATTCATGCAGCGGCGTCATCGGAACTTAATAGCCTTCGCAATGAAAGTGGCGGAAAGTATCATGCCTGTGAGAAATGTGTTCATGGCAGCAGTATGGGTGGAAGTGTGTATATTACTGATCAGGGTGACCGGTATCATAATTCACTGACATGCAGCGGATTAAAGCGTACCGTATATACAGCGAGAATTTCTGAAGTACCGGGAAAGCGCGCATGCTCAAAATGTGGTGGAAAGTAGAATGCCGGGAATGACAAGTAGAATGAGAAGAGGTACAAGATGTGGGAAATATAAATAGAATGGTAGATATAGTTGTGCTGTTAATTCTAACCGGGCTGTCTGTGTCAGATATTAGAAATAAAAAAGTTTCCAGAAAAGTTCTGACGTTGTGGGGAATATTGACAGCCTTCTGGAAAATAGTGGATTTTTATCAGATCAGAGTGTTCCTGGAAAAGATGGAACAGACGAATGTAGGTGATCTTGTTGGAATCTGTGCAGGAATCGGAGTGGGAGTGCTGTTCCTTCTTGTCAGTAAAGTGACAGAAGAAGCAATCGGTTATGGGGACAGCGTGGCAATTATGATTCTTGGAGGATATCTGGGGTTTTGGAAAGTTGTGGGAGTGCTGGCAGCAGCATTTTTTACAAGTGGAGTCTGTTCGGTGATATTGGCATTTCGCGGACGGGTGAAGACAATGCCATTTTTCCCATTTTTGACTCTTGGATATATTCTGATGCTGGCAGAGCAGGGAGGTGCAGCGTGAGAGGTTATACAGTAGAGATGTCATTCTTAATGCCAATCATTATGTTGCTGGTCATGAGCAGTATCTATGCATTTTTTTATTACCATGACAAGAATATAATTGCGGGAGCAGCTTATGAGACAGTGGTAGTCGGCAGTAATAAGGCGAGAGAAAAACCGGATTCACAGACTGGATCTGGAGATAGAAGCGGGACAGATGTGGCGGAACTGGAAACACTTTTTCAAAGTCGTGTGAATGGAAAGTGTATCTTATTATCTACAATCCAGGGACAGGTTACGGTGGAAGGAGATGAAGTCTGTGTCCGGGCACAGGGAACATGGAGGAAGATGAAAGTCAGTGTGGAAAAACGTGCGGCAATTACAGAACCGGAGAAAAAGCTTCGGGATATTAAGAAAATAAAGGAGTTCGTCAATGGAACGTAAGATTACGATAGAAGAGTCAGTCCCTTATACAGAGGACTATCAAAATAAAATGCTGGAAGAAAATCAGGTGGAAGGACTGCTGGAAATGCATGGACGGGGAATGGATGACAAAAGCTGTTATGATTATGATGTGAGTGGAAAAGTGTCCATGAAAGCGCTCTATGAAAAGCATACGATGAGTGGAGAAGAAATAAAAATATTGCTAAAATCTATTTTGCGTGTCGTGAAAGAAGTAGAAAGGTATCTTCTCGATGTGAATTGTATTCTGATGGATCCGGAGTATATTTTTTACACAGAAGAAAAGTATTATTTTTGTTATTATCCACCGAAAGAAAAAAGTCTGTGGGAAGGATTTCACCATCTGAGCGAATATCTGGTGAAATGTGCAGATTATCAGGATAAAGAATGTGTCCAGATCGTGTTCCTTTTGCATAAAGAGACTATGAAAGAAAATTACAGTCTGGAACAGATTATAAAGGAGTGTGTAAAAGAAGAGGAAGAAAATGTTTTGGCAGAGGATAAAAATACAGATTTGGGAACAGAGGAAGAAAAGGAAGGAAGCACATATTTTGACCGGACAGAACATGACTGGATTGCAAGTCAAGAAATGGGAAGTACGATACTCCGTGAGACAGAAAACCTGTGGACACCGATGAAGCGTTTTCTTCACAGACGCAGAAAACCAAAGTGGGGAGACTGGGACGGGCTGTATATTGAAGAAGAAGATCTCTAGTGTTATACTGTACTGACAGGAATAATGCCGGAAAAAATCCGGCTGGAATATCAGAGATAGGAGGCGGTTTGTCGTGAGACAGGAACGGTTTAAAATGGAAAGACAAGGGCTGGTGGAAGAAGGCCAGCAAGTGGAAGTAACAGAGAGAAGTCCGAATACGAACCTGTTTACTTATGTAGTGGAACCGGCAGTTGCAATGTCCGGAATTTACAAGACATCCGAGCGTATTCATGCAAGACAGGGCGTGATCAAAGAAATACAACATACGGACAGAGGATACTATCTGATTGTAGAGTTTGATGAGTAAAATCTTGCAGAATAACGTTGACATTACAGAAAATTAATGAGAGAATTTTCCTATGAGAAATTACAAGAAATTACCAATTTGTACAATTGCAATCGCAGCAGCGAATGTTCTGATCTTCCTCGGACTGTCTTTTATGGGTATGACTGAGGATTCCGCATTTATGATGGAACGCGGAGCAATGTATGTTCCATATCTCATGAACGGAGAACGATATTATACACTGATCACCAGTATGTTTTTGCATTTTGGATTCAGTCATCTGATGAACAATATGGTGATGCTGCTGGTCATCGGTTACAGCCTGGAACCAGAGATTGGAAAGATCCGTTTTCTGCTCATTTATCTTGGAAGCGGACTGATGGGAAATCTCGTATCGGCATGGTTTGATGTGAGCCAGGGAAGCTATGCGGTATCAGCGGGTGCTTCCGGAGCAATCTTTGGAATTGTGGGAGCACTTCTTTATGTTGCAATCCGTAATCATGGACGAGTCGGAGAGATTTCAACAAGAGGACTTGTTCTGATGGCAGGCTTAAGTCTCTATTATGGATTCACCGCACAAGGGGTGGATAACGCAGCCCACATTGGCGGGCTGGTATCCGGATTTTTACTGGCGGTACTCACATATTGGAAACATAAGCCGAAACATTATTAAAAATGTTTTAAGGGATTGGAATTGTAAGGGTGAATGTAGTTTTTAGCTGGCAGTCCGGCAAATCCGGTTCTGAGTGGACAGTCAGTGTTCCGCCATGTGCTTCGATAATTCGGCGGGAAAGTGGCAGGCCTAAGCCTGTTCCGGACGATTTGTACGTGACAAATGGTTCGAAGACTGAAGATAGATGTTCTGGTGCAATACCACAGCCGTTATCGGAGACGGAAATAATCAGATTTGAATACTCTTTCCATGCGTGAAAGTGAATTTGCGGGGAATAGGTAAGTGCTTTTCCGGTATCCAAAGATCTGTTACTTTCACAATTACAGGCAGAAACAAGATGATTAGAGCATGTAGATTGTTGAATCAGTACTGCATCACGCGCATTTCCAAGAAGATTCAGAAGAACTTCCCGAAGTTTGATGGAATCTGCAGGCATAACAGGGAGTCCCGGCTCTATCCGGGAGATAAATTCAATATCGGTTTCAATGATGGAGGAAGCAAAGGATAAGGAAATTTTCTTGAGGAAGATGTCGAAATCTGTCGAAGAAGGTGACAGACGTTGACCGTTGTTGTATGCTGATAGTTCTTCCAGTAGTTGTTTCATATATTCGATGTCGCTATGTAAGTCTGACCAGTGCCGGATATTCAGAACTTCCGGATTGGATGCTTCGATCATCTGTAAGGTACTGTATATAAGAGTCAGCGGGTTGCGAATCTCATGGCTGATGGTACTGATATCCATACGGTGGGAGTGAAGAAGTCTGGTGAGAAGATCTTCTTTCTCAGGACTTTCTGCCATGATCTGGTGTAATTTTTCATAATCAGATTCTGTGAACATAATGATTACCGCCCTTTATGAATTTATTTTTTCATAGTGTAGCATTGGCGGATAAAATAATCAACAATTTTTAAAATGACTTTTTAAAGGAAAGAAGGACATGAAAATGAAAGATGATAACTGCATTTTTTGTAAACTGGCAAATGGAGAAATTCCAACAGCAACATTGTATGAAGATGAAGATTTCCGCGTGATTCTGGATGCCAGCCCGGCTTCGAAAGGACATGCACTGATTATTCCAAAAGAACACTATGCCAATTTGTATGAGTTGGACGATGATAAGGCTGCAAAAGTTATGGTGCTGGCTAAGAAAATGATCGCAAAGCTTACAGGCATCTTACACTGTGACGGGTACAATATCGTGCAGAATAATAACGAAGCAGCAGGACAGACTGTATTCCATTTCCATTTACATATGATTCCGCGTTATAAAGGTGACGAAGTTGGACTTGGCTGGAAGATGGGCGAGCTTACCGAAGAGGATAAGCAGGATATTCTGTCTAAATTATAAACTTGAAAGTGATGGAAATTAAATGGTGGAATCTGAAGATGTAAAGAAAGCTGAAATCGACAGGCTTTACAAAGAAAATGTAAGTAAAGTGTACCGAACGGCATTGTACTACGTCGAAGATCACTATGTGGCAGAAGAGATTGTGCAGGAAGTTTTCCTGAAATTATACGACAACCTGGGAGATATATGTATGGAGTCCGTGCCTGCATGGCTGATCACTACCGCAAAGAATATGGCAAAGAACTATCTAAGAGATAGTAAATGGGAGACACCGATGGAAGAGGTTCCGGAGCAGGAGGTGCCATATTCGTCAGAAGGACTGGATGCTCAACTCATAGAAGTATTTCGCCAGAAAGAATGCCGCGAGCTACACGATACGATCTTTGCAGATCTATATGAGAAAAATTCAAGATGGTATGAGGCAGTTACCGTTTCATATACTTTGGATAAACCACAAAAAGAAGTTGCAGAGAAAATGGGGATATCTGTGGATACGCTGTATAGTACATTATACAGGGCAAAGCAATGGATTAAGAAGTACTACGAAGAACAGTTTCACCAACTGGATGGCAAATAAAAAACAGGTGCCGGATATGACACCTGTTTTCTTCTATCAGATATCTGCGTCAGAATCAGATAGTTTTGTAAGTATCTAAGCAGTTACCGATTCAATCAGATCAATGATGGTATCGATAGAATCCTGCTGGGAAGAATGCTTCATTGCATTGATGTATTTCTCGCGGTTATCATAGAGATCATGAACTGCACTGAGAAGTGTTTCGTTCGTAAGTTCCTCTTCCTCGAGCACCATACTGAATCCCTGACGCTCGAAAGAACGGGCGTTGAGAATCTGATCACCACGGCTTGCATTGGCAGACAGCGGAATCAGAAGATTTGGTTTGTGCAGGGCGAGAAGCTCGCAGATAGCATTGGCTCCGGCTCTGGAGATTACAATGTCGGTCAGTGCGAAGAGGTCACGCAGCTCTTCTTTGATATATTCGAACTGTGCGTAGCCTTCTGTTCCGTTCAAAGAAGGATCGAGCTTGCCGCGGCCACATAAGTGAATGATCTGGAAGTCTTTCAGAAGCTCCGGGAGAATCGCACGGATGGCATTGTTCACGGCAACGGCACCGAGGCTTCCGCCGACAACCAGAATGACCGGTTTGTCGGAAGTAAAGTGAAGGAATTCTCTGGCGCGGTACTTATCTCCGCTTAAAAGTTCCTGACGGATCGGAGATCCGGTGAGAACAGCCTTGCCTGCCGGGAGAGAAGATAATGTCTCTGGGAAGTTGCAGCAGACCTTCGTTGCAGAAGGAATGGAAATCTTGTTGGCAAGACCCGGAGTCATATCAGATTCGTGGATAATGACTGGTACATGTTGTCCCTTACCGGCAAGGACTACTGGTACAGAGACAAAACCTCCCTTGGAAAATATAACATCAGGCTCCAGAATCTTAATCAGTTTACGTGCTTCACCCATTCCCTTGATAACACGGAATGGATCTGTGAAGTTCTGGACGCTGAAATAACGTCTGAGTTTACCGGTTGAGATGCCATGATATGGTATACCGAATTGAGAGATAAGTTCCTTCTCAATTCCGTTATATGAGCCGATATAGTGGATGTCGTATTGTAATTCTTTAAGACGTGGTAACAGGGCAATGTTAGGTGTAACATGACCGGCAGTACCGCCGCCGGTTAAGATAATACGTTTCATAAAAAGCTCCTTTCGATAATATATGTTACAATAAGAATGCCGTACGGATAATTCTGCTTCGTATACACTTTACGAAACAGGGAAAGATTTTCAACTTTGGCATATAATTATATTATACGTTCCCGAGAGATTTGGTCAAGAGAAAGAGAGGATAGATTTCGTTAAGAGGTAGATTATGAGTGAAAAAAAAGATCAGTTGAAAGAAATCCTAAAAGATCAATTGAATAGAGAAGCGAAACAGATAGAAGAAGAAGTCGGACTTAACGATAATGAAGAGATTCCAAATGAGCTGAAGATCCGCATGAAAAATGCACTGGATCAAAAAATCCGTGAGCGTGAAAAGCGTTCTGAAGATATGAAGAGAACAGATGCGTATGCGAAACTCTCAGAAGAAGACCAGGAAGCACTTCGCCTTGGTCGGGAGATGTTGAAGAATCAGAGCGAGGAGAAGAAAATCTATACAATGCGCCGGAAAAAACGCAATATCCGTAGAATTGTAGCACTGGCAGCAGTGCTGATCCTCGTAATGGCAGTTGGAATGACAAGCATTGGCGGACCAGAGAGAATGCTGCAGTTTATGAAGAGTTCTGTAGGTGGAAGAAAAGTTTCTCAAGTCGATTCCAGTGATAAGAACAAGATTATCGAGGAAGAAGATGAAGAGAAGGCCTATGAGAAGATAGCAGAAGAGTTTGGAATCGAGCCAGTAAGAATTATTTGGCGCCCAAAAGGTATGGAATTTATAAAGATGGAATTAGACACAGATATTCAAGTGGCAGAATTAGATTATATACGTGATAGAGAAAAAATGGAATTTATAATTAGTGCTTCTTATGGAAAAGTGTCTTTGGGGGCAGATAATGAAGATGAGATTATAGATCATTATTATATTAAAGAAAATGTTCTGATAGACGTGACTGAATACAAAACACCTGAAACAGAGACAAACAGGTATAAAGCGGAATTTAAATATAATAATCTGTATTATTGCTTAACAGGAACAATGACAAAGGAAGAAATGGAAAATATTTTAAAAAATTTATATTTTTTTTAAAAAATGCGTCAGTTTTTCTCATCTCATGTGTCTATTATATAGGGAACCCTAAATAGAGAGAGATGGGAGGTAGATAGATGAAGCGATGTATGTCCATATGCTGCGTATTTGCTATGGCTTTAGGATTGAGCTTTGGTGTATCGACGGATACTCAGGCGGCATCTAGCGTGAAGGTGATCGACGGGTCCCAACTTACAAAAGATGCAGAATCTATCGGCTATAATCAAAAAGTTGCAAGAGGCGAGGATCTTCTGACTGGATATTCCAAAATTGTCCGGATGGGCCCGGGAGAAATCTATGCTGGAGGAACAACGTTAGCTGCACATGAAGTAGAACGTATCGGGATTGGCGTTATTATTGAACGAGCCAAAGAGGAAGATACAAAATGGTCTTTTTATGATTCCTGGAATAAGTTCTTAGAAAATACTGATCGTGCATCATCTAAGAAGTATTTAGATGTAGAAGGCGATTATTACTATCGTGTGCGATGTGTTCATTCTGCTAATGATGATGTGAGCAGCAGTTTCACAAATGGAGTTTACATTGAGGAACCATAAGTAAGATTTTGTAGAAAAGAAAAAAGAATTTAACAAATTTATAATTACAATCAGATTAGTGGGCAAGGCCATTATAATGATGGGAAAAACAAATTAAAAACAAATTTCGGGTAAAGTTAGTAGGTTGGATTATAATACTTTAGAAATTTTATAACAACTGAATATTGAAACAATTAGACGCTCTTCCACAGCAATCTACATATTTCATGGCCCTTACGTTGGTTCGCAGGGCTTTGGAAGGGCGAAGGAACTGGAGACAGTTCAAAGAAAATTTAAAAGAAAAAATATTATAACAATCAAGAGAAGTAAGTTTAAGTAAGTTTAAGTAAGTTTAGTTTTAGGACACGCAAGCTATTAAAAGCTGCGTGTCCTTTTCCATGTGACTTACTTTGCAATTGAATCAATTTACTGAGCGATTGCTTCGCGGAGTGCTTTGGCAAGCTGATCCGGGCAGGAAGTTGCTTTGGAACCGCATTTGATTCCGGAAAGTCTTTCGATGGCGTCTTCCACTTTCATTCCTTTTACAAGGCTTGAGATTCCCTGAAGATTACCGTTGCATCCACCTACAAAATCCACGTCTTTAATTTTATCGCCGTCCAGCTCTACGTGAATCATGCTGGAACAGACACCATGTGTTTTATAATCCATGTTAAATACCCTCCTATGTGTTATACCAGATATATGAATATCAGAAGCCATTCTAACAGAGAAGAATCTACTTGTAAAGAAAAATTAAGATTTCCAATAATATGATGTGAACAAGCCATTTTATGGAAGCTTGAGGTGTTCGAGGATTGCGGGAACTGCATAGCAATGGAGCAATCCGGTTACATCATATGTATGAAAAAGAGTACATAGAGGAATACACAGGTGCAGTAAAGAGCATCAATGCTTGACATTTGTGCATGGGGTAGGGGATAATGTACAGGATAACAGGAAATGTTTGTAATGATAGCGAAAAAGGCAGTCGGATAAAGGAAATGTGCGGAAATCGTACAGTAAAAATGCATAGCAGGAGGAAAATCGGATGATAGGTATTATTGGAGCAATGGAAGAGGAAGTTGCAGCTCTGAAAAGTGAGATGGCAGATGCTAAAGTGACAGAGTTTGCTTCCATGACATTTTATAAAGGAACTCTTTGTGGGAAGGACGCGGTTGTTGTAAGAAGTGGAATCGGTAAAGTTAATGCGGCAATCTGCGCGCAGATCCTGGTGGATAAATTTGGCGTAGATACACTGATTAATACAGGTATTGCAGGCTCCCTGGATGCAAGAATTGACATTGGTGATATGGTGATTTCTACAGATGCGGTGCATCATGATATGGACGCAACCATATTTGGAGATGCAATCGGGCAGGTGCCAAGAATGGATACGCGCACATTCCCGGCAGATCCGCATCTGGTAGAGCTTGCAGTGAAGGCAAATGAAAAAGCAAATCCGCAGATCCATACATTTACAGGAAGGGTCGCAAGTGGAGATCAGTTCATTTCTTCCGGAGAAGTGAAAGCACGTATCGTGGAGAATTTTCAGGCTCTTTGTACAGAGATGGAGGGAGCCGGAATTGCGCACGCCGCTTATCTTAACAAAGTTTCGTATGTCATCATTCGAGCAATTTCTGACAAAGCTGACAACAGTGCAACGATGGACTATCCAGAGTTTGAAAAACAGGCAATTGCCCACAGCGTGGCGCTTGTAAAGGAATTGCTCCCGATGATTTAAAACCAGAGAATAAATGATTCGATAAAATATAAGAAAAAATACCATAATCTGCGGTGTGCAGATGTCGCTTTATGGGGAACGGTTTTTCGCCCTTCTTTTGGAAAATCCATTATAATTGGTGCCAAAAGGAGGGCTTTTATCATGTTAGAATTAATGTTAGACAGACATGTGATCTATGTACTGATGGGAATGAGTGCATTTGCCGGAGTTGTGTCAAAGGTGGTCGTTGGAAGAACACTTAGGAAGCTGGTGGCAGCAGCGGAAAGTATGGGGAAGAGTAATCATCCGTTGATGCGGCTTGTGCGGGCGAAATTCGAGCACACCTGTATGATCAGTGAAAAGGTGGAAAACGTAGGCGTATTTGTGGACAAGTATCTCTATGAATACCGGGTTGGTGGAGTCAGGCTCCATGCATGGCGGCGGTTACAGATGGCGGGTGCCGGACTTTGTCTGATTCTTGGCGGAGTTGGCGCAATCATAAGTTATCGGATCAAAGGGGCGACAGAGCAGACGGCTATGATCGGCGGAACCGGCGTGGCGCTGGCGTTAATCGTATTCTTGGTACATATGCTGACGGATGAGGAGTACCGGCTGGAGGCAGTACGAAATTATATGGTAGATTATCTGGAAAATATTTATCAGCATCGCTATGAAAAAACATACAAGAAAGAAGTTCTGGCAGAAGAGGCAAGATCAGCAGAAGCGAGAATAGAGGAGAGTGCCAGAACACAAGAAAATGCAGGAATGACGAAGAATACCAGAATGCCAGAAGAAGAGAGAATGGGTGAGAATACCAGAATGCCGGAAGAAGAGAGAATGGGTGAGAATACCAGAATGCCAGAAAATACAGGAATTGTGAAGAATACCAGAATGCCAGAAAATGCAGGAAGGGCAGAGGGGGATAACTTGCCAGGTGAATCTGTGAATCAGAAGAAGCAGGAACCAAAGCAGGAATTTCCTGGATCTATGGACAGTCTGCTTTGGGCGATGTATAAGACAGAACCGTTGCAGGTGGAAGATGACCGGAAGGTCAAAAAGACAGCTATATCGCAAAAACCAGGTAAAACAGAAAAAATAGAAAAAACAATAGAATCGGAAGAGACAAAGGCGCAGGACGAGGCAAACAGAAATCAGCGTATCCGAGAAATCCTGGAGGAGTTTATGGCTTGATAATAAGAGACTGATTTGTTAAAATATAGATAACGGCTCAAAGTTAGTTTTGTGAAACAAGGACTGTCTGTGAGCTGTCACATTTATAAGAAGAAAATGATACAGATTTCTTCGAGACAAGAACTAGAACGTAACAGGTAGCATAAGGAGGACGAGTCCAATGGGAAGTAAAGTAACATTTGATTATTCAAAGGCAGATGCGTTTATCAGCGCACATGAGATGGAATCTATGAAGAAGATTACCGAGGCTGCGAAAGCTGAACTCCTGGGAAGGGAGGGAGCAGGAAATGATTTCCTTGGCTGGATCGATCTTCCGGTTGATTATGATAAAGAGGAGTTCGAGAGAATCAAGAAAGCCGCTGCAAAGATCCAGTCAGATTCAGAGGTGCTAGTAGTAATCGGTATCGGAGGATCTTATCTTGGCGCAAGAGCAGCAATCGAATTTCTTGGACACAGCTTTTATAATGTAGTATCAAAAGAGATCCGCAAAGCTCCGGAGATTTATTTTGCCGGTAACAGCATCAGCAGTACATATCTGAAACACCTGATCGAAGTGATTGGAGACAGAGATTTCTCAGTTAATATCATTTCCAAATCCGGAACAACAACAGAGCCTGCAATTGCATTCCGTATTTTCAAGGAGATGCTGGAGAAGAAGTATGGCAAAGCTGAGGCTGCTAAGAGAATCTATGCAACAACAGACAAAGCTCGTGGAGCTCTGAAAGGACTTGCTGATGAGGAAGGATACGAAGAGTTCGTAGTACCGGACGATGTTGGAGGACGTTTCTCTGTACTGACAGCTGTTGGACTTCTTCCGATTGCAGTCAGCGGAGCTGATATTGACAAGCTGATGGAAGGTGCAGCAGAAGGAAGAAAATTCGCACTTGAGAATCCATTTGAGGAAAATGACGCAATGCTCTATGCAGCAACACGTAACATTCTGCTCCGTAAGGGAAAAGCGGTTGAGATCATGGCAAATTATGAGCCAAGCCTGCATTATGTATCTGAGTGGTGGAAACAGCTCTTCGGAGAGAGTGAAGGCAAGGATAAGAAAGGAATCTTCCCTGCATCTGTAGACCTTACAACAGATCTTCACTCTATGGGACAGTTCATTCAGGATGGAAGCAGAATTATGTTCGAGACTGTTATGGAAGTGGAGGAGCCGACAGAGCAGATCACAATCGGTGAGGAGCCGGTGGATCTGGACGGACTGAACTACCTTGCAGGCAAGACAATGGATTTTGTAAATAAGAGTGCTATGAATGGTACGATTCTTGCACATACAGACGGACAGGTTCCGAATCTGAAAGTGACCATTCCGGCGCAGGACGAGAAATCACTTGGACAGTTATTCTATATGTACGAGTTCGCATGCGGTGTCAGCGGATATATTCTTGGAGTAAATCCATTTAATCAGCCGGGTGTTGAGAGCTACAAGAAGAACATGTTCGCACTTCTTGGAAAACCGGGATACGAAAAAGAAAGAGAAGAACTTCTTAAGAGATTATAAGAATGGCAACGATATACGAAAAATTAAAAGCGTATAGCGATTCTGACTATTATGGATTTCACATGCCGGGACATAAGCGTAAGATGCATATGTCCTGGGATGCGGATCCTTATACTGTAGATATTACAGAGATTGAAGGATTTGATGATCTTCATCATGCAGAAGGAATCCTGAAAGAGGCGCAGGAACGGGCAGCCAGAATCTATCATGCAGATGAGACACATTTTCTGGTAAATGGAAGTACAGTTGGAATTCTGAGTGCTATCGCGGGTGTGACGAATAAAGGAGATCAGATTCTTGTGGCGCGCAATTGTCACAAATCGGTCTATCATGCAATCTACATGAATGAGTTGAATCCGGTGTATCTCTATCCCAGGTTTGATTCAGAGTTACAGTTGAATATTGAGATATCCGCAGAGGATGTGAGGAGGGCCCTTAATCGGTATCCACAGATCCGAGCAGTCATGATAGTATCTCCGACTTACGATGGAATTGTGTCGGATGTGGCCGAGATAGCAAAGGCCGCACATGAAAAAGGACTGCCGCTGATCGTGGATGAAGCACACGGGGCTCATTTTGGTTTTCATCCCTATTTTCCAGAAAATGCAAATCAAAAAGGCGCAGACCTTGTAATCCACAGTGTTCACAAGACACTTCCGGCATTTACCCAGACAGCACTTCTCCACATGAATGGAAATCTGGTAAACCGGGAAAAGGTGAGACGATATCTGCATATGTTACAGAGTAGCAGTCCGTCTTATATTCTGATGGCGGGAATCGATCAGTGCATGGAGATGCTGGATCATCACTGCGAGGAAGTTTTTGACCCGTATGTGGAGCGTTTGAAGAGATGTAGAGAAGAACTTGGAAAATGTGAACATATCCGGCTGGCAGAGACCAAACATTATGATAAGTCAAAGCTTGTATTATCAGTAGCAGGACTTACGAAAGGACTTGTGGATACATATGGTGCAGAAGCAACAGGTATTCAATTGCAGGAAGATTTATTAAATCAGTACCACCTGCAAATGGAGATGGCCGCGGGGACTTATGTGATTGCCATGACTTCGGTCGGGGATACCGATGAAGGAATGAAACGGCTTATAAAAGCAATTTATGAGTTGGATAAGAAATATAAACCTTTACAGGGGGCTTATAACACTGTAGATTCAGACATAGTGCCGGAAGAAATCAAAAAGTCGCAAAAGAAAGAAAAAAATTACGATATAGAACCGGGATATCTGCCACAGGCGGAAGTAATCTATTCACCGGCGCAGGTCATCAGCATGAAAGACGCAGGGGCAGATGGGTTTCAGGTTGTGCCATTGACACAGAGCGAAGGCTACATTTCCGCGGAGTACGCGTATCTCTATCCACCGGGGATCCCGATGCTGGTGCCGGGGGAACGGATCACAGCGCAGATCCGGGAACATTTTCAATGGTATATGGAAAGAACATATGAGATACAGGGAGTAGAAAAAGAAGGATACATAGAGGTATGGACGCATGGGTAAGATATATTATATAATGGGCAAGAGTTCATCTGGAAAAGATACATTATTCCGGAAGATCAAGCAAGAGCTGCCGATGCTTCAGACAGTGACGCTTTACACGACCAGACCGAAGCGGGAAGGTGAAAGAGAAGGCGTCGAATACCATTTTGTGACAGATGAACAGATGCATATTTTCGAGAGACAGGGAAAGGTTGTTGAACTTCGTACTTATAATACTGTTCACGGAGCATGGAAATATGCTACAATAGAAGATGGACAGGTCAATCTGGCAGAATCCGACTATCTGATGATCGGAACGCTGGAGTCCTATGGAAAGTTAAAGAAATATTACGGAGCGGCGTATCTTGTTCCGGTGTACATCGAAGTAGAGGACGGCGAGCGGCTGAACCGTGCACTTACGAGAGAGCGGCAGCAGGAAGTGCCGCGTTATGCGGAGATGTGCAGAAGATTTCTCGCAGATACGGAAGATTTTTCCGAGGAGCATCTGAGAGCTGCGGGAATAAAGAAGCGTTATTACAATGATGACCAAAAAAGATGCTTAGATGAAATTATAGAGGACATACGATATGGGAAGTTTTAAAGATGTAGTAGGACACAGAGATGTAATTCAATATTTGCAGAATGCAATTGCCGAGAATCGGGTATCACAGGCGTACATTGTGAATGGCGAGCGCGGAACCGGAAAGAAGATGCTGGCAAAGTTATTTGCCATGGCACTTTTATGTGAAGAACATGGACCGGAACCATGTAATAAATGTCATTCCTGTGTACAGGCAGAATCGAATAACCATCCGGATATTATCTGGGTGACACATGAGAAGCCGGGATCCATCGGAGTCGATGATGTGCGCACACAGATCAATAATACAGTTGCGATCAAGCCATATCAGGGCCCATATAAAGTTTATATTATTCCGGAAGCTGATATTATGACGGTACAGGCACAGAATGCGTTATTAAAGACGATTGAAGAACCGCCACAGTATGCAGTATTTATTCTGCTGACGGAAAATGCAGACGTATTGCTTCCGACAATTAATTCCAGATGTGTCATGTTAAAACTTCGCTACATCAAAGATGCACTGATTAAAAAATATCTCATGGAGAGAATGGAAGTACCAGATTACAAGGCTGAAGTCTGCGCTGCATTTGCACAGGGGAACCTAGGAAAAGCTATCAAACTGGCAGGTTCCGAGCATTTTAATGAGCTCAAGGACGAAGTCCTGAACCTGATGCGCCATATAAATGAGATGGATATCAGTGAGCTTGTGGAGGCAGTGAAACGCTGCACTCTTTATAAAGTTGAAATCAACGACTATCTTGACCTGATTATGGTATGGTACAGAGATGTCTTGTTATATAAAGCGACAAGGGAAATAGATAAGGTTGTATTCAAAGATCAGATCGACTGCATGCGTGAGCAGGCAAGACGCAGTTCTTATGAAGGAATTGAGACGATTCTGGACAGCCTTGACAAAGCAAAAGCCAGATTAAAAGCAAATGTTAACTTTGATCTGGTCATGGAGCTTTTGTTCCTGACGATAAAGGAGAACTAGATTTATGACAAAAGTAATCGGAGTAAGATTCCGTCAGGCGGGAAAGATCTACTTTTTCTCACCGGGGAAATTAGAGATTAAACCCCAAGACCGTGTCATCGTAGAGACGGCTCGCGGTGTTGAGTTCGGAAAGGTTGTGACAGGTCCGAAAGAAGTAGAAGACGACAAGATCACACAGCCTTTAAAATCTGTGATTCGAATTGCAAACGAAGAGGATTACAAAAAAGAAGAGAAAAACAGAGAAAAAGAAAAAGAAGCATTTAACATCTGCTTAGAGAAGATTCGTAAACACGGTCTGGAAATGAAGCTTATAGATGCGGAGTATACATTTGATAATAATAAAGTGTTATTTTACTTTACCGCAGATGGAAGAATTGATTTCCGTGAGCTGGTAAAAGATCTGGCAAGCGTGTTCCGTACACGTATTGAGCTTCGTCAGATTGGTGTCCGTGATGAGACGAAGATTCGTGGAGGCATTGGTATCTGTGGAAGACCACTTTGCTGTCACACGTATCTGTCTGAGTTCGCACCGGTATCGATCAAGATGGCGAAAGAGCAGAACCTGTCTCTGAATCCGACAAAGATATCCGGAGTTTGCGGCAGACTGATGTGCTGTCTGACTAACGAAGAAGAGACCTATGAAGAGCTGAACCGTCAGCTTCCGGGAGTTGGAGATCATGTGACGACGCCGGAAGGACTTCATGGTGAAGTTCAGGCCGTTCACGTACTGCGTCAGATTGTAAAGGTTATTGTGACGCTGGATAACGATGAAAAAGAAATCCGTGAATATCCGGCAGGTGAGCTGAGATTCAAATCAAGAAAGAAGAAAAAAGATGCAAAGCTTTCGAAAGAGGAGTTTGCACAGTTAAAAGCTCTGGAGGAGAAAAATGGCGCCTCCAAGTTAAATGATGACTAATAAGAAGCCCGATGAACGCCTGGATGATCTCCAGGTGAAGGGCTATGAGATTATACAGAAGCCCGGTCGGTTCTGCTTTGGCATGGACGCCGTGCTTCTGTCTTCCTATGCAAAAGTAAAACGTGGGGAACAAGCACTGGATCTTGGGACCGGAACCGGAATTCTTCCGATTTTACTGGAAGCAAAGAATCCAGGACTTCATTATACAGGTCTGGAAGTTCAGGAAGAAAGTGCTGATATGGCAAGAAGAAGCGTGGCACACAACGGGCTGGAGAACAAGATAGATATCGTTACCGGTGATATCAAAGAGGCAAGTCACATATTTGGAAATGATTCGTATGAAGTCATTGTATCCAATCCACCGTATATGATTGGAGAACACGGTCTGAAAAATGATAACGAGGCTTTGTATATCGCAAGACATGAAGCGTTATGCACATTAGATGATCTTCTGCGAGAAAGTGCAAAAGTACTGAAAATGAAAGGACGTTTCTACATGGTGCACCGTCCTTTCCGCCTGCCGGAAATCTTTACAAAAATGTGCAATTACGGAATCGAGCCGAAACGCATGCGTCTCGTCCACCCATATGCAGACAAAGAGCCAAACATGGTTCTTATCGAAGGCCTCAAAGGCGGAAAACCACGCCTCGCCGTAGACCCGCCGCTCATAGTCTACACGAAAGACGGGGAGTATACGGAAGAAGTACTGAAATTGTACGGGATGAAATAAAAGGAGAATTATATGTCAGGAACATTATATCTGTGTGCAACTCCGATCGGCAACCTGGAGGACATGACATTTCGCTGTGTCCGTATTTTAAAAGAAGTTGATTTGATCGCAGCAGAGGATACCCGCAATAGCATTAAGCTTTTGAATCATTTTGATATTCACACACCGATGACCAGTTATCATGAATATAACAAGATTGCAAAAGCGCATACGTTGATCGAGCATTTGGAAAATGGTGAAGATATTGCACTGATCACGGATGCGGGAACACCGGGAATCTCCGATCCGGGTGAGGAGCTGGTGGCAATGTGTCAGGAAGCAGGAATCACTGTGACAGCAGTTCCGGGGGCAGCAGCTTGCATCACAGCGCTGACCATTTCCGGATTGTCCACAAGAAGATTCGCGTTTGAAGCATTTCTTCCGACGGATAAAAAAGAACGACAGGCAGTGCTGAACGAACTGACGGAAGAGACAAGAACTATGATTATCTATGAAGCACCGCACAGACTGGTCCGGACATTAGAGCTTCTGCTTGCGACCTTGGGTGACAGAAGAATCCGCATTTGCCGGGAGCTTACGAAAAAGCATGAGACAGTCTTTGCAACAACGATCAGTGCGGCAGTGGAATATTATAAAGAGCAGGAACCAAAAGGGGAATGCGTGCTTGTCATTGAGGGTAAGAGCCGTCAGGAACAGATAGAAGAAGAACGCCAGAAATGGGAAGAAATGTCCATTCAGGAACATATGGATTATTATATGGATCAGGGGATTCAGAAAAAAGAAGCAATGAAAATGGTCGCGAAAGACCGGGGAGTCGGAAAGAGAGACATTTACCAGGCGTTGTTGTAAAAAAGTAATGATGGATAAAAAGCCTGAATTGCAGTAGTCAGGGGAAGACAAAGAAAGGGGCTGATCAGATGGCAAGTCTGACATTAAAACATGTAGATCGCGCATTTCCGAATGGATATGAGGCAGTAAAAGATTTAAATTTCCAGATTGAAGACGGAGAATTTGTAATATTGACTGGTCCATCCGGGAGTGGAAAAAGTGCTGTTATGCGCATGATCGCAGGTCTTGATGAAGTGAAAAACGGAGAGATATGGATTGGAGACAAGCTGGTCAACAGTCTTCCACCGGAGGAGCGTGGAATTGCTATGATTTTTCAGAATTATACTGTGTATCCACGAATGACAGTTCTGGAAAATGTAGAACTGGGCTTAAGACTTCGCGGCATAGATGAAAAAGAAATAGGAAAACGGACACTGGAAGTTCTGGAACTTCTAGATCTTGTAGAAGTCCGATTTGCAAAAGTAAAAAACTTGTCAGATCTGTGGAAACACCGGACCGCGCTGGCGCGTGCCATGATTTTGGAGCCAGATGTAATCCTTATGGATGAGCCGCTTCGCAATGTAAATCCCAAATTTCATCATCAGTTGACTCAGGAGCTGATGGAATTACAGGAGAGAACCGGAGTTACGATACTGTATGCTACAAAAAATGTGGAAGAAATGGCACTATTGGGGAAACGAAAAGTGATGGTGTAAAATAGACGAGAAGAATTTAGAAAATAGAGGAAAGATTACGTGAGAAACACTTGCGAAATCTTTCCTTTTGTGTTATCCTATGAATACTTTTAGAAAAGATTCTATATTTTAAAAAGTTCTAAGCCGTAAGGTATCTCATTTCGGTGTTTCAGATTTCGAGACAGTAATCCGACATGAAGAAAAAATGTTACTATATTAAGTTGTTTGTACTATGAGTACAGGAAGGAGTTGAATGATATGTGTAATTTATCAGAAGGTATTGAAGAAATGGGAATAGAGACAGGACGATTAGAAACAATTGCGGAATGCCTGCGAAATGGAACGATGAATGATGCAAAAAGGCTGCTGAAAGCGACAGGAGAAGAGATTGAAAAAGCAACAGAGTTATTCTTGAAAAAGGGTGAATAAATGGTTGGACATATGTCATGTGATGTGCTAATATATACATGTATACAATCTGGAAATAAAGGTAATTATTCAGAAGAATATAATTACAGGTAATCAGGAGGACTAGACATGTTGAAATTATATGACGGCGGTGCGTATCTGGTAAATGGCACCGAGATCATTACGGACGAAGCAGAAGTAAAGGCAAAGACAGGCCGTGAGGTATCCAAGGAGGAAGCCAGAACGCAGACAATGGCTTATGGAATTCTGGACGCTCATAATACATCAGGCAATATGGAGAGACTGCAGATCAAATTTGATAAGCTGACATCTCATGACATTACATTTGTCGGAATTATTCAGACAGCGAGAGCTTCAGGACTGGAGAAGTTTCCAATTCCATATGTATTGACGAACTGTCACAACTCACTCTGCGCGGTCGGCGGAACGATTAATGAAGATGACCACATGTTTGGACTGACTTGTGCGAAGAAATATGGCGGTGTCTATGTACCGCCGCATCAGGCAGTTATTCACCAGTTTGCCCGTGAGATGCTGGCAGGCGGCGGCAAGATGATCCTTGGATCCGACAGCCATACCCGCTATGGAGCACTTGGAACGATGGCTATGGGTGAAGGCGGACCGGAACTTGTAAAGCAGCTCCTGAATAAGACATATGATATTAAGATGCCAGGTGTGATTGGAATTTATCTGGACGGAGAGCCGGTCAAAGGCGTCGGACCACAGGACGTGGCACTTGCAATTATCGGCGCAACATTTGCAAATGGTTATGTAAACAATAAAGTTATGGAATTTGTCGGACCAGGTGTGGAGAAGTTAAGTGCTGATTTCCGTATCGGAATCGATGTTATGACAACGGAGACAACATGTCTGTCTTCTATCTGGAAAACAGATGATAAGATTAAGGAGTTCTATGAGATTCACGGCAGAAGTGAAGATTACAAAGAACTGAATCCTGGTGCAGTTACATATTATGATGGTATGGTCTATGTGAACTTAAGCGAGATACGTCCGATGATCGCAATGCCGTTCCATCCGTCAAATGTATATACGATCGACGAAGTGCGTAAGAATCTGAAAGACGTGCTTCACGATGTAGAGCAGAAAGCACTGGTGAGCCTGGATGGTGCTGTGGATTATTCACTTCAGGATAAAGTGATTGATGGAAAACTTTATGTGGATCAGGGAATCATCGCAGGATGTGCCGGTGGTGGATTTGAAAATATCTGCGCAGCAGCAGACATCATAAAAGGTCATTACATTGGCTCAGATGAATTTACATTTAGTGTATATCCGGCAAGTACACCAATCTATATGGAACTTGTGAAAAACGGTGCAGTTGCGGATCTTATGGAAGCAGGAACAATTGTAAAAACAGCATTCTGCGGACCATGCTTTGGAGCTGGAGATACACCGGCAAATAACGCATTTTCTATTCGCCACTCTACAAGAAACTTCCCGAACCGTGAAGGTTCCAAGCTTCAGAGTGGACAGATCGCATCCGTTGCACTTATGGATGCCCGTTCAATTGCAGCAACAGCAGCAAATAAAGGCTTCCTGACACCTGCAACAGATATGGACGTAGAATACAAGGGACAGAAATACCACTTTGACCAGAAGATTTATGCAAATCGTGTATTTGACAGTCATGGTGTGGCTGATCCGGATACAAAGATCAAGTTCGGACCGAATATCAAAGACTGGCCGGCAATGTCAGCACTTCCGGAGAATCTGGTATTGAAAGTTGTATCAGAGATTCACGATCCGGTTACAACAACAGATGAGCTGATCCCATCTGGAGAAACATCTTCTTACAGATCCAATCCACTTGGACTGGCAGAGTTTGCACTTTCCAGAAAAGATCCTGCATATGTAGGACGTGCAAAGGAAGTACAGAAAGCACAGAAAGCAATCGAAGCAGGCGAATGTCCGTTAGAGGTATTGGAAGAATTAAAACCGGTTATGGCAAAGATCCAGGAGAAATATCCGGAAGCAGGAAAAGGAAATATCGGAGTCGGAAGTACGATCTTTGCAGTAAAACCAGGTGACGGTTCAGCAAGAGAGCAGGCAGCTTCCTGTCAGAAGGTGCTCGGTGGCTGGGCGAATATTGCAAATGAATATGCGACAAAAAGATATCGCTCCAATCTGATCAACTGGGGAATGCTTCCATTTATCACAAAAGAAGACGACAAGAAATTAAGCTTCAAAAATGGCGATTATATCTTTGTACCGGAAATCAGAAAAGCAGTGGAAAACAAAGATGCAGAGATTAAAGCTTATGTAGTCGGAGATACATTGAAAGAAGTCACATTTACACTTGGAGATATGACAGACGCAGAAAGAGAGATTATTCTCAAAGGTTGTCTGATTAATTATTATAAGGGCTAAATAATCCGATAGGTAAAATTCATGTTCTATGTTCCGTTGTACTGGGAATTACGCTGAATTTTATCTTGCGCAGTATTTTTGGCAGTAATATAATTGAATAAACGAATGTAAATAAAAGGCGGCACTTATGAAAAAAAGTGACGCCTTTTTGTAACACTTGGGATATTTTGGGACTCTTATATGTAGAAGAAGTAATAACACTTTTTACACTGGGTATTGGGAACGGCAATGGGATAAGTCAATGGAGGAGTGTGGAGAACTTCTTGAGAAAAACAAATTGAGGAGGAAAAAGAATGAAATGTGATGCAAAAGCATTTTCAAAGCTATATGAGCAGGTCTATCAAGACCTCTATCGCTACGCGCTTTGTCTGATGCGTGATCCGCATGAGGCAGAAGACGCGGTGAGTGCGGCAGTGTTATCTGCTTATGAACATATACATAAACTTCGAAAAGAAGAAGCTTTCAAGAGCTGGATTTTTACAATTTTGTCAAATATATGTAAGAAAAGATTGAAACAGGTGGCGAAAGAAGGAATACAGCAGACAGAAGATTTTTTCCCGGAAGGACAGGTGGAAGGAATTCATGAAGAAGATGTGGGACTTGCGATGGATGTGAGAAATGCATTTTTTATTCTTTCAGAAGAAGAGCAAATGATAGTTGGGCTGTCAGTGTTTGGCGGTTATAACAGCACAGAAATCGGGAAGATCCTAAGCCTGAAGCCGGGAACTGTCCGGGTAAAACGAAGCCGGGCGCTGGAGAAGATGCAGTGTGTGTTGGATGGGAGGACATTTTATGAATAAGAATGAGCAGGACATGATTCGGAAAATAAAGGAAAAGTCAGAACAGGTTCCGGTGCCGAAAGCGCTTGAACCGAGACAGATTGAAGCAAAGCTTGCAGGAAAGAAGAAAAAAGTGTGGACTCCGGCGAGAATTAGTGGGCTGGCAGCCGCATGCCTGGTGCTGATCGTGGGAGTGATGGTATACCAGAATTATTTTAAAATGGAAGACGCGACTCGAGATGATAAGATAGCAGGTAGTGATGTGACAATCAGTGACAGTACGAAAGTAGAAAGTGCGGCGGAATATAAGGATGTCTATGCATATTTGGAAAAATATAAGAAAGATCAGGAAAGAGACAGTGCATACACTTCAAGCGGGGCAAGATCATTGAATGATATAAGAGTCGATGAATCAGCTGACAGTAAGGCAAGTGGAGATACAGCACAGAATATGGAAGAAAGCAGTACTGCAGCAGCGGATACCGGAATGGCAAGCGGTTCTTATTCTGAGACAAATGTACGTCAGGAAGGTGTGGATGAGGGGGATACAGCTAAAACAGATGGAACATACCTTTACGTGTTAAAAGATAAGAGCGATCAGATTGCCATTATAGATACCCGCGATAATCGGATGAAGCAAACGGCGACTATAACAGTGGAAGATGTTTCTGAAATCCAGGAAATGTATCTGGACATTGAGAGAAATCAATTAATCGCAGTGTGTGACGGTTATGTGGGCGGTAAATGGAATGATGATGATTATGGATATGGTCAGAGGGCTAATACGACCGCAGTAACTTATGACATTTCAGACCGGGAAAATCCAAAAGAAGTTGGCAGAGTCAGTCAGAGTGGATATTACAATTCTTCAAGAATTGCAGATGGATACTTATACTTATTCAGTGATTATTATGTAACATTTGATGGTATAACGGCGAAGAATCCGAAGTCCTATATACCACTTGTAAACGATAATTTGATCAAAGAAACAGATATTTGTCTTCCGTCCATTTCAAAGGCAGATATGTATTCGATCATCACATCAGTTTCTCTGGAAAATCCAAATGAGACAGCGCACAGTAAGGCACTTTTGGCAGACGGTGGCAATTTATATGTGAGCAACGATAATATTTATTTTTATGAAAATGTGTGGCAATATTCCGGAAAAGATGTGACGACAATCCGAAAAGTTTCTTATGAAAGTGGGAAATTGACGGCTGGGGCACAGTGCAAAATAGACGGCTATATTAATGATTCATTTTCCATTGATGAATATGATGGATATCTGAGAGTTGTAGTGACCGATGGCGACACGAACAGTGTTTATGTTTTGAATCAAGAACTGAAAGAAACTGGCTCCATCAAAGGTCTGGCAGAAGATGAGAGGGTGTACTCCGCAAGATTTATGGGAAAGGCAGGATACTTTGTAACATTTAAAGAGACGGATCCGTTATTTTCCGTTGATCTGTCGGATCCGAAAAATCCAAAGATCATAGGAGCGTTGAAGATACCTGGATTTTCAGATTATCTGCATCCGTATGGGAAAAATAAGCTTCTGGGTATTGGGATGAATGTTGATGAAAAGACTATGTCAACAGATGGCGTGAAATTGACGATGTTCGATATTTCTGATCCGGAAAATGTGAAAGAGGAGCAGACCTATGTCATTGAAAATGTGTACTATACAGATGTTTCTTATGATTATAAGGCAGCTTTAGTAGATGCAGAGAAAAATCTGATTGGTTTTGCTGCAGACAGCGAAGGTGGCCGGGAGTACTATACATTTTCTTACGACGAAAAACAAGGATTTACATGTACGATGCATGAGGAAATCAATGGAAATAATATGAGGATCACAAGAGGTATTTATATAGAAGATACGCTTTATGTTATCCAGGGAAATATTATAGAAGCGTATAGCCTGAAAGATTTCAAAAAAGTGGACGATATCATTTTGTAACATTTTTGTAACAAAATCTCGTATGTTTTTGACAATAAGACTGGTGTATGATAAACTTGTATCTGTAGAATTGTCAAAAAATTTGAGGTGAGAATATTGGATAAATATGAATATCGGGTAAAAACCGAGCAGATGCTCGAACATTACGAAAAGAAACAATTTAGAAAAGCAATGGAAATTGCCGATACAATAGACTGGAGAAGGGTGAAGAGCCCAGCAATGTTAAATACAGTAAGCGAAATCTACGAGAATAACGGGGAGTTTCAGAAGAGCCGTGATACGCTTATGATCGCATTTGACAGAGCACCGTCCAGCAGAAAGGTTGTGTATCGTCTGGCAGTACTTGCCCTGAAACTGAATGATCTGAATGAGGCTTCGGACTGTTATGAGGAATTTGTAAAACTGGCACCGAGAGATCCGAATCAATTCATTTTGAAATATCGGATTTTGAAGGCACAAGGGTCCGATCTGTCAGAACAGATTTCGGCACTGGAAGAATTTAAAAAGGCAGAATATATTGAAAAATGGGCGTATGAGCTCGCAAAGCTATATCATGAAGCAGGCATGACCTCAAAGTGCCTGGAAGAATGTGACGATTTGATCTTGTGGTTCAGCGAAGGGAAATATGTATATCAGGCAATGGAATTGAAGATGAAGTACAAACCACTGACACCACTCCAACAGGAAAAGTACGATGAGTATAAAGGTGTACCGAAAAAAGAGCCTAAGAAAGCAGTGGATAAAAAACCTGAGCGAGCTGCGCTTAAGGATGTAAAGAGTATTCCACAAGATACTGTATCGATTCCAAAAGAACAGATTAAAGCAGCGCAGGAAGCAGCAGAAGCTGCGGAGGCAGAACAGCAGGAATCAGGAGCCAATACAACAGAAACTGTGGATGGTCTGGATGCAACGAGAAGAATTCCGACAGCAGAGCTTGGAGAAGCATTGAAGGCAATGGAAGAAAATGCCAAGGCAGACAAAGAGGTTCCGATGGAAGAACCGGTTTTAGAAGAAGCAGTTTCAGAAGAGCCGGTTTCAGAAGAGCCAGTTTCAGAAGAGCCGGAAGCACCAGCTGAGGAACCAGTCCTGGAGTCGGAAGAAGCAGTTTCAGAAGAACCAGAAGTTGTAGAAACAGAAGCACCAGTCATTGAACCAATCGGAAAGGAAACTCCGGAAGAAGCTCGGAATGTCAGAGAGTTAGAAGGAATTCTTCAGCATGCGGCGGAAGGACCGAAAAAATCTATTACGACAGTTGTGAAGGGTGCGACACTTCAAGAAGCACTGGCTAATGGCGTGGCTATGGCGAGTGGAATTAATCCGGAAGACCAGAAGAAGATGGAGGAACGAGAAGAAGAACTCCGCATTGAAGGTCAGATGAAGATTGAAGACATCTTGATGGAATGGGAAGCTAAGCAGAAGGTAAATGCTGAGGCGATCGCAAAGCAAAAAGCATCCGATGAAGAACGACTTAGAAAAGAGAGAGAAGCACTGGAAGCACGCCGTGAGGCAGAAAGACTTGAGGCAGAGAGACGCGAGGCAGAAGAAATAGCAAGACGGAAAGCAGAAGAAAAAGCCCGTCAGGAAGCAGAAGAGAAAGCACGCCGTGAAGCGGAAGAGAAAGCTCGTCTTGAAGCAGAGGAGAAGGCTCGTCTTGAAGCGGAGGAGAAGGCTCGTCTTGAAGCGGAAGAGAAGGCTCGTCTTGAGGCAGAGGAAGCAAGAAGAAAGGCATTGCTTTCTGATGATATCAGACAGCTTGTGGAAGAGCTGGAAGATCGTGTGACAGCACAGGAGAAAGAAGAGGAAAATTTTGATATAGAAGAGGAACTGGAGCTTGCAAAAGCAGAAGGGGAATCTGTTGAAGAAGAAATTGTAGATCAGTTTATTTCAGAAGAAGAGCTGGACGATATTGTGGAAGAACCTGAAGAGTCTGAAGAAGAACCTGAAGAAGAGATTGTTGAAGCAGTTTCGGAAGAAGAGGAGACGGAGGACGAGGATTCTGAGGATGAAGATGATTTCGAAGAGGAAGAGTTTGAAGACGAAGACTTTGAGGGTGAGGACGAAGAGTTTGAAGCAGAAGATGAAGTCGACGCTGTAGAAGAAATCGAAGAAGTACAAGAAGATGAAGAAATTCCGGAAACAGAAAACCAGGATGATTCGGAAGACAATTCCGAAGACGAAGATGATTTTGAAGACGAGGAATCCGAAGAAGATGATTTTGAAGAGGAAGATGGATTCGAAGAAGACGATTTTGACGAAGATGGTTTTGCAGATGAATTCCCGGAGGAAGATGAGGAAGAAGTAGAGGAATTCGATGCAGAGTGGAATGAATTCCCGGAAGATGAATCCGAGGACGAAGACGATTTCGAGGAAGAGGATGATTTCGAGGAAGAGGACGACTCCGAGGAAGAGGACGACTTCGAGGAAGAGGATGACTTCGAGGAAGAGGATGACTTCGAGGAAGAGGACGACTTCGAGGAAGAGGATGATTTTGAGGAAGAGGACGACTTTGAGGAAGAGGATGACTTTGAGGAAGAAGACGACTTTGAGGAAGACGATGACTTCTATGAAGATGATTATGTAGAAGACGACGATTACGAAGAGGATGACTTTGAGGAAGAGGACGACTTCGAGGAAGACGATTTTGAGGAAGAGGACGACTTTGAGGAAGAGGATGATTTTGAGGAAGATGATGACTTCGAGGAAGATGACTTTGAAGATGAGCTTCCTGAGATTCCGGATCCGGAAGACCTTGAAGGAGACTTGGAAATTGAAGAACCATCTGAGGAAGAGATTCAGCGCAGAATTAAGAAGTCAAAAGGAAGCGGAGTTCCATTTGATACCGGATTTGTTGTAACAGGAAGATATGACTTAAGTGCAACCAGTGAGATTGGACTGAAAGCCGGACTGACAGAGGAGCAGAAGAAATTATTCTCTTACTTCGTACCGGTCAGAGGAATGAGTGAACAGATTGTTGCAGTACTTGATAATGACAGACGTGCCCAGAGAGAGGGAACTTCAAGAACCGGTAACTTAATGATCATTGGCCGTAAAGGATCTGGAAAAACAGTACTTGCAGTAGATATTGTAAAAGCAATCCAGAAACAAAGAAATCTGAAACAGGGTAAAGTTGCTATTGTTACAGGTGAATCGCTGAATAAGAAGGAACTTGGCAATATTATCCAGAAGCTTCGCGGTGGAGCGATCATCATCGAAAAGGCTGGTAAGTTGAATTCCAGAACAATCAAGGAACTGAATGCATTGATGTCAAGAAAGACCGGAGAGCTTCTCTTTGTTCTTGAAGATCAGAGAAAACCTCTGGAGAGAATTATGACAGCTAATCCGGATTTCAAAAAGAAATTCACTTCTAAGCTTGAGCTTCCGGTATTCATCAATGATGAGTTAGTAACATTTGGTCAGACTTATGCGAAGGAAAATGGATATAAGCTTGATGAAATGGGAATTCTGGCACTTTACAGCCGAATTGATGTAATGCAGCGTGAAGATCATGCGGTTACAGTTGCGGAAGTAAAAGAAATCATGGATGAAGCAATTAAACATTCACAGAAAGCAAATGTAAAGCATCTTGCAAGACGTGTATTTGGAAAATCTACGGATTCATCAGATCGCATTATTCTGAAGGAAGAAGATTTTAAAATTTAATGATATAGTGAATGTAAGTGATGAAGCAGGGATACAATTGTAGAAAATTGTATCCCTGTTTTTGTCTGGAATCGAGTGACATAGATTGAATTTTGTGCTCCGCTAAGGTATACTTAAGATATTGAAATCCGGATGAAATGTGAGGGAAGTTTATGGAGAAAGAATGGAAAGCTTATGAAATCGGAGAATTAGATCAGTACCTTTTCGGGCAGGGAAATCACTACGAAATTTATAAGAAGCTGGGTGCACATATGGTGGACGACGAAGGGCAGGAAGGAGTTTATTTTGCTGTCTGGGCACCGAATGCGAAATCAGTGTCTGTAGTGGGGGAATTCAATGACTGGGATCGCACAAGAAACCCTATGACAAGGGCGGAATATATTGGAATTTACACATGTTTTGTACCGGGAGTAAAAGAAGGCATGATGTATAAGTTCTGCATTGAGACGATTACAGGGGAGTATCATATGAAGGCAGATCCGTATGCCAATTATGCAGAACTTCGTCCGGGTACAGCATCAAGAATAACGAATATTGAGAATTTGAAATGGACCGATAGTTCCTGGATGACTGCACGGGAAAAATGGAACCACAAAAAAGAACCAATGTCTGTATATGAGGTTCATATGGGTTCCTGGAAGAGACACCCAGGCACAGAGGACGAGGGATTCTATACTTATCGTGAGTTTGCAAAAGAAATCACAAAGTATATGAAAGATATGGGATATACGCATGTGGAGATCATGGGAATCGCAGAACACCCATTTGATGGATCATGGGGATATCAGGTGACAGGATATTATGCGCCGACAAGCCGTTATGGAACACCGGAAGATTTTGCGTGGATGATCAATTATCTGCATAGAAATGGAATCGGTGTCATTATGGACTGGGTTCCGGCACATTTTCCAAAGGACGAGCATGGACTTGCCGAGTTTGACGGAACAGCAACTTACGAGTATGCAGATCCAAGAAAAGGGGAGCATCCGGACTGGGGGACGAAGATATTTGATCTTGGCAAGAATGAGGTAAGGAACTTCCTGATTGCCAATGCACTTTTCTGGGTGGAGCATTTCCATATTGATGGACTTCGCGTTGATGCAGTTGCTTCTATGCTGTACCTGGATTATGGAAAGAAAGACGGAGAATGGGTTCCGAACCAGTATGGAGGTAATGAGAACCTGGAGGCAGTAGATTTCTTCAAGCATCTGAACACAGTTGTACTTGGAAGAAATCCGGGTGCACTTATGATAGCGGAAGAGTCTACGGCATGGCCGAAGGTAACCGGAGATGTAGAAGACGGAGGTCTTGGATTTAGCCTTAAGTGGAATATGGGGTGGATGCACGACTTTACGGAATATATGAAGCTGGATCCGTATTTCAGAAAAGACAATCATCATATGATGACATTTGCCATGAGTTATGCGTACAGCGAAGATTACATTCTCGTACTGTCGCATGATGAGGTTGTCCATTTGAAATGTTCCATGATCAATAAGATGCCAGGACTTGGATTTGATAAATATGCGAACCTGAAAGCAGGATATGCATTTATGATGGGACACGCCGGAAAGAAATTGTTGTTCATGGGACAGGATTTTGCACAGCTTCGCGAGTGGTCAGAGGAACGTGAACTGGACTGGTATCTGTTGGAGGAGCCGGAGCATCAGGCAATTCAGTCATGGATGCGTGATTTACTCCACATGTATAAAAAGAAACAGGCACTTTATGAACTGGATCAGTCATGGGAAGGATTCGAGTGGGTCAATGCAGACGATGCATACAGAAGCATTTACAGCTTTATCCGCCATTCTAAAGATGGAAAGCATAACCTTCTGTTCGTGATCAACTTCACACCGATGGCAAGAGAAGATTACCGTGTAGGCGTTCCTAGAAAGAAGCAGTATAAGCTGATTCTGAACAGTGACGATGTGAAATATGGCGGAAATGGCGAGAAGAGACAGAACATTTATCATGCCGTGAAGAAAGAATGTGATGGAAGACCATATTCATTTGGATACAAATTGCCGCCGTATGGGGTAGCAGTTTTTGAATTTTAAAATATATAATAAGAGAGGCCAGCTCGAAAATATAACGAGAATCACTCAATGATTTTATCACCGCTTGGTGCCACTTTTATCTCAGTCGAGAAGACTCCCACCTCTTCAGGTGGTGAGTAATAGCAAATTTGTCTCAGTGGGAGTCCAATCTCCGACTGAGATAAACGCTCCGCGAGGATGCGCAGTGATTCTGATAGGAATATGTCAGCTTCTCTGACCAGAATCACGCGCCAAGTCTCACGGACGTTCGACTTGAATATGTAATTTACGCCGGGAGGTGTGGAAGAGAAACAGGGAGATGGAATTTGAGTATTCCATCTCCCTGCTAAAGTTATGAATTAATTTTATTCTGCGTTTGTAGAAGTATCGTTATCAGCATTGTTGTCGGTGCTGCCTGTATCGGTGTTGTTGTCCGTATTTTCTTCGACTGCGTCAGTGCTATCTGTATTATCGGAGTTGCCTGTATCATCGCCTCCGAACAGATCCTTGAAAAATCCTACGATTTTATCCCAGAGACCTTCGTCTTTTGCCTGATTTACGGCATCGTTTGCTTTGCTTTTTACGGCATCTAATGTGCTGTCGATGATTGCATCATTTCCGAGTGCTGCATCATCCGTATTGTTAATAATTCCACCTCCAGAACTATCTCCGCCAAAGAAGCCTTTGATGGAGGACCACAGGTTGCTGAAGAATCCTCCGGATTTCCCGTCCAGGTTGTCGAGAGTCTTTTTCAGTGCTTTGACATCGTAGTCGTACTGGGAAATAGATTCCATCAGACTTGTGATTTTCGCAAGCTGGTCATCGGTCAGTGTAATTCCTTGCTTATCGGCTGCGTCAGAAATCGCGTCCTGAATATCGGACGGATCAGTCAGTTTGTCTTCAATAACGGATTCTTTGACATCGTTGATCAGATCAGATGCTGTATCCTGACCGAGATCCTTGGCGAGGTCACCGGTTGTTACCAGCTCTTCTGTTGCAGTTGCTTTCTGGTCTTCGGAAAGTTCTTTTCCACTGGCTTTTTCGTAAGCCATCATAATACCTGTCAGTGCACCGGTTCCGGATACTTCAATTGGAGATCCGGCAACAACGTTACAGTTCTCAACGCCGGAAGTCAAAAGTGTACTGGCGATCATAGAACTTGTTACAAATGTCAGATTTGCGACTTTTACCTGAATTCCGCCGCTGTCTGTCGGCTCAACATAAGAACAGCTATATGTTCTTGTACCAATCTGGGATTCGGTTGCGATCCCTTCCATATATTTTCTTTCGTCTGTGTTCGTGACTTCGATCGTGTCTACCTGATCGGCGGAAGTACCGAAGTATTTGTACATAGAAGCTTTCTGCTCGTCGGATAAGTTCGCTCCGAGAGTGACTACTTTTGCGCTGTCAGCCAGGGCAGTTACCGGCAGGCTTACAGATGCCAGAATGATTGCCAGGCTAAACGGCAGAACCCTTTTTAAATTTTTCATACTCATAATTATCCTGTGGTGTTGGACGCCACATCTCCTTTCTGTACCCCCAATAATAGCATACTTGTGTAAAAGTAAAAAGTAAAAAATTCTTAACTATTTCGAAAGATTTTGTTACGGCTTGTGTACATCTGTGGACTAAGACAGGATTTCCAGCATTCTGGATTCAAATGTGTGTTCATCCACCATTCCCCCCATGGCACCGACTGACTTTTTATCTTTGAAGAGAACAAATGTCGGGACGATTTCCGGGGCGTATTCTGCGGCGAGTACTGCAGATTCTTCAATTTCGACTTCGCAGAACTTGATCTTTCCGGCGTATTTCTTTTCGATATCCTCCACGACCGGCTTCATCATGGCACATTTTCCACACCAGATAGCGTAGAACATAACGACGACCGGGAGAGAGGTATCTTTTACTTCTATTTGAAAATTTTTTGCAGTTAAATGTAACATCAAATCAACCTTTCTGATCAGTGCCTTCGGCAGTCAGAACCGTGGTTCAGAATATCATATACTTCTTTCAGGGATTTTCTGAAACAATTGATCCACCTGTGCAGACACCGATTTCGATAAGTGTATTCAAAAAACTTTTGTCGGAAGTTTTTTTTGTTATGACAATTTCGGCTCATGGCGAACAGACTCCGAAGGCTTTCTCATTAATAATATATGCACTGTAGCGCTAAGAAAGTCACAGCAGACATCTTCTTTTAGCAATGAGCTTGCAAATCGGGTGATCCATGGATGAAAATTTCTCTTCATATTCTGTCATAATATTTCCAACGTTCATAATTTCATCATGGTGCAGGTCATAAGTACATTCGGAAATGCCCCATGTTTCGGATTCCCCTAAAGACTCAACGGAAAAATCAAAAAGATCACGGTTATCTGTCTTGAATTCTACTTGTCCGTCCTGGACAAGCACCTTGTCGTAGCGTGCAAAAAAATCCGGTGATGTGAGGCGCCTTCTTGCATGGCGGGCTTTCGGCCATGGGTCGGAGAAGTTCAGATAGATCCGGTCAACTTCATTTTCAGCGAACACATTTGCTATGTCCTGTGCGTCCATACAAATGAAGCGAATGTTTGGCAGAGTGCTTTCGTTTTCTTCTATATATATGTTTAACTTTTCCACAGCACGGAGAAGGACGCTTGTGTAGCGCTCGATTCCGATGTAGTTGATCTGTGGGTTTTTCTGAGCCAGTGCCATGAGAAAACGGCCTTTTCCCATGCCGATTTCAATGTGGACCGGGTAGTCATTCTGGAATACATCAGATGCCCAGTGACCACGGAATTCTTCCGGAGTCTCGATAACCTGACTGCACTCTTTTAACACGCCTTCGGCGCGGGGTATATTTCTAAGTCGCATATATGATCTCCTTATTTGTTGTATTTCTTTATTTGCAAACTTCCCAAATCCGGGAGATTCTTGCCTTGCCTTAGTTTACAGGCTTTGGCAAAAAAAGTCAAACTCAATGGTGTATAGCGGCCATATCTATATCATATTGCCGAAAGGAATATGCGTAACGACTAAAATTTTTCTGAAAAACACAAATAATTTGTGCAAATTTTCGACATATTAAGGAGAAGGTATATAAAAACGGGAGGAAAGTGACTAAATTTTGGACAAATGAAAAAACTCAAATAAGAGAATATGCTTAAAAAATTGTCAAATAAAGTAATTGTTAAGAAAAAAAGAAATGATTGACATTTAAAAAACAGGAGAGTAAAGTAATCACGAAATTTGAAGAAGAAAGGGAGGGAGTCATACGGAGAAATTAACAGAGAGTCTGTTGGAAGAGCTGAATTGTGATACAGCATTTACCATTCCGTTATTCGGGGGAATTAAGATTAGTGAGTCCGTGGCGGTTACATGGATCATTATGGCTGTAGTTGTACTGCTGTGTGTCATATTCGTAAGGAATCTCAGTGTAGAGAATCCGGGGAAAACTCAGCTTTTATTGGAATCCGCAATCGGAAAAGGAGTGGACTTCTTTGAAGATGTTATGGGCAAAGAAAACCGAAGATATATCCCATATCTTATCACGGTGCTGATCTATATCGGAATTGCCAATATCATTGGATTGTTTGGGTTTAAACCGCCGACAAAGGATCTGAATGTCACAATAGCGCTGGCTGTTATGAGTATGTGTCTGATTGAGTATTCCGGAATACATAAAAACGGATTAAAACACTGGGTCAAACATTTTGCAAAGCCGGTTCCGTTCGTCGCACCGATCATGGTACTGGAGATTGTAATCCGTCCATTGTCCTTGTGCATGCGACTGTTCGGTAATGTACTGGGAGCATTTGTAATCATGGAGCTTTTAAAAATAGTAGCTCCGGCGATTATACCAATCCCGTTTAGTTTTTATTTTGATATATTTGATGGATTCTTACAGGCTTATGTATTTGTATTTCTGACGGCGCTGTTCATGAATGAGGAACAGGAGTAAAGCCGGAAGATAAGACGAACAGACTTAAAAGGGATTTAAGAAAACATTTTTAGACAAGAAGAAAAGGAGATTAAGATTATGTTAGTAGCAATTGGAGCAGGTATCGCAGTTTTAACAGGTTTAGGAGCAGGTATTGGTATTGGTCTTGCAACAAGCAAGGCAGTAGACGCTATCGCAAGACAGCCAGAGGCTGAGTCAAAGATCAGCAAGAACCTGATTCTTGGTTGTGCCCTTGCAGAGGCAACAGCTATTTATGGATTTATCATCGGTCTTCTGATTATCCTGATGCTGAAATAATTAGCAGTTCGTAAAGAAGCAGGAGAAAAGAAGAAAGGCAGGTGGGAAAAGGTGATAAAAGTAGATTTGAGCCTTCTCTGGACCATAATAAACCTTGTAGTCTTTTATCTATTACTGAAAAAATTCCTGTTCAAACCAGTTATGGGAGTCATGGAAAAGCGTGAGCAGATGATTGCCGACGGACTGAAAAATGCAAGTGACAGACAGGAAGAGGCAGAGGCTCTGAAAAAAGAGTATGAGTCAGCTCTTTCCGGTGCAAAAGAGGAGTCGGTTAAAATCGTTGAAAATGCTCGTGTAGAGGCTAAGAGACAGTCAGATGAGATTCTTGCAGATGCGGACAGAAGAGCAGATGCCACGATCGAACGTGCCAGAAAGACCATCGAGACTGAGCGAAAGCAGGCATTGGATGGTGTTGAGACACAGATTGCAGGACTTGCAATGCAGGCAGCCAGAAAGATTGTAGATGAAGAGACAAGAAAACAAGGAAATCAGGCGATTTATGATCAGTTTTTGGAAAGCGTAGGTGACGCTCATGACGGCAAAGACGAGTAATACAGTAAAGTTCGTTCAGCCGGCAGCAAAGCGCTATGCAAGAGTTCTGTACGAACTGGAAATTCCGAAAGCAGATATTGAGAAAACAAAAGAAATCTTCTGTCAGGTACCGGAAGTATATGAAGTACTGTTAAATCCGGTAATTACGGCAAAGAACAAATACAGTGTTATCGAACAGATATTTCCAAAGTCTATTTGTAATTTCCTGAAGGTAACATGCGAGAACCAGAGAATGGGCATGCTTTGGGACATTTTCGAAAGCTATGATAAATATTGTGAGGAGCAGCAGCAAGTTATGACTGCGACTTTAATATGTGTAGACGAGCCAGACGAAGAGCAGGCTGAGAAGATGAAAACATTTATTATGGATAAATATCATAAATCGAAGGTAAATCTGGAGGTCGAAAAAGACCCGTCACTGCTTGGAGGATTTATCCTGAGAGCGGGCAGTGATGAATATGACTGGAGCATTCGTGGAAGAATGAACCGGTTAGAACAAAAATTGACCTGGAGGTGAACGTAAGTGAGTTCAATCAATTCAGATGAAATTATTTCAATTCTGAAAAGTGAAATAGAGAATTTTGATGAGATCAGTAAAGACAGCGAAGTCGGAACTGTTGTAACAGTCGGAGACGGAATCGCTACCATTTACGGAATCGATCATGCAATGTACGGCGAGATCGTTACCTTCGAAAATGGTCTGAAGGGTATGGTACAGGATATCCAGAAAGACGAGATCGGATGTATCTTATTTGGATCAGATACAGGAATCAAAGAAGGAACAAAGGTTGCACGTACAAAGAAAAAAGCCGGAATCCCGGTAGGAGATAAATTTATCGGAAGAGTTATCAATGCCCTTGGTGCACCAATCGACGGTGCCGGAGAGATTGAGGCAGATGATTATCGCCCGATTGAAAATGAAGCACCTGGAATCATTGACAGAAAATCCGTCAGCGTTCCTATGGAGACAGGAATCCTTTCTATCGATTCCATGTTCCCAATCGGACGTGGACAGAGAGAGCTGATCATCGGTGACAGACAGACTGGTAAGACATCTATCGCAACAGATACGATCTTGAACCAGAATGGAAACGGAGTGATCTGTATCTATGTTGCCATCGGTCAGAAGGCATCAACGATTTCAAAAGTTGTAAATACATTTAAGACATCAGGAGCTATGGATCACACCATCGTATTAGCATCAACAGCAAGCGACTGTGCGCCGCTTCAGTACATTGCTCCTTATGCGGGAACTGCACTGGCAGAGTATTTTATGTACAAAGGAAAAGATGTACTGATCGTTTATGATGATCTTTCCAAACACGCAGTTGCGTATCGTGCATTGTCACTGTTACTTGGAAGATCTCCTGGACGTGAGGCTTATCCTGGAGACGTATTCTATCTGCATTCAAGACTTCTGGAGCGTTCCAGCCGTCTGAGTGAGGAAAAAGGTGGCGGATCTATCACGGCTCTTCCAATCATCGAGACACAGGCCGGAGATGTATCTGCATATATTCCGACAAACGTTATTTCCATCACAGATGGACAGATTTTCCTGGAAAGCAGTTTGTTCTTCTCAGGAATGCGTCCGGCGGTCAACGTAGGATTGTCTGTATCTCGTGTAGGTGGAGATGCACAGACAAAGGCTATGAAGAAGGCAGCAGGAAGTCTTCGTATCGATCTGGCCCAGTATCGTGAGATGGAAGTCTTCACACAGTTCAGTTCAGACCTTGATGATGCAACGAAGGAACAGCTGGAATATGGCGGCGGACTGATGGAGCTTCTGAAGCAGCCGCTTGGAAAACCAATGTCACTGGCAGAGAAAGTTATTACACTTTGTGCTGCAAGACATAAAGTCATGCTTGGAATTCCAACTGCAAAAGTAAAAGGATTCCAGATGGATATGTTAAGTTACTTTGCAAGTGCACATCCGGAAATCGCAAGAGAAATCGAGGAGACAAAGGATCTGTCTAAAGAGTTGTCCCAGAAGATCGTGGAGATTGCAGAGGAATTCAAAAAGAGCAGGTGTTAATGTATGGCAAATATCAGAGAAATACAGACACGAATTAACAGTGTAAAAGATACGATGAAAATCACCAACGCCATGTACCTGATCTCTTCTACAAAAATGCGTCAGGCCAGAAAGAAACTGGCAGATGCAGAGCCGTATTTTTATAAATTGCAGGCTGAGATTGCCAGAATCCTGCGTCATATGCCGGAAGTGAGCAACCAGTATTTTGACAGTAGGGAAGAAATTCCGAAAGAAGAACGGAAAATCGGATCTGTAGTTATTACCGGTGATAAAGGACTGGCAGGAGCTTACAATCACAATGTAGAAAAAGCAGAAGAGGAAATCATGAAAATGCCGGGACACCACAAATTGTTTGTCGTAGGTGAGCTTGGAAGACATTATTTTGTAAGTCAGGGACATGAGATTGAACAAAATTTCCAATATACTGTGCAGAAACCGAACCTGAGCAGAGCCAGAATTATTTCTGAGACATTGATGGAACAGTTTAATAATGGCGAGCTGGACGAAGTGTATGTTGTCTATACGCGAATGGAGAATTCTATGGTATCTGAGGTGGAGACTGTAAAGCTGCTTCCGCTTGAGAGAAGTGCATTCGGAGAGGACAGCATTCCGGCAAACTTAAGGCGTGAGGCGATTCAGTTATATCCGTCTGTCGAGAGCGTCATGGACAATATCGTACCGAATTATGTAACCGGAATGATTTACGGTTGTTTGGTCGAGGCGTATGCAAGTGAGCATAATGCCAGAATGACGGCTATGAAGTCAGCGACAGACAGTGCTGAGGCAATTATCAAAGATTTGTCTATTGCTTATAACCGGGCAAGACAGGCAGCCATTACGCAGGAAATCACAGAAGTATGCGCAGGTGCGAAGGCACAGAAACGGAAAAGGAAGTGAGAACAGATATGAATAAAGGACGAATTGTACAGGTCATGGGTCCTGTTGTCGATGTTTTATTTGAAGACGGAGAGCTTCCGAATATCAAAGATGCCCTTGAGGTAGATAACGGAGACAAGACTTGTATTATGGAAGTTGCACAGCATCTGGGAAACAGCGAAGTACGTTGTCTGATGCTGGCTGCAAGTGAAGGACTTCACAAAGATATGGAAGTCCGTGCAACTGGAAGCGGTATCAAAGTTCCAGTTGGAGATCAGACACTTGGACGTCTGTTCAATGTGCTTGGTCAGACCATCGATGATGGAAAAGAAATAGAGAAAGATGCAGAGCGCTGGGAAATCCACAGACAGGCGCCTACATTTGAAGAGCAGAGTCCTGCTGTCGAGATCCTTGAGACAGGTATCAAGGTCATCGACCTTCTTGCACCATATGCAAAAGGTGGTAAGATTGGTCTGTTCGGAGGAGCCGGAGTTGGTAAGACTGTACTGATCCAGGAGCTGATCCGAAATGTAGCAACAGAGCATGGTGGATATTCTATCTTTACAGGTGTCGGAGAGCGTTCCCGTGAAGGAAATGACCTCTGGACAGAGATGAAAGCATCTGGTGTACTTGAGAAGACCGCTTTGGTATTTGGTCAGATGAACGAGCCGCCTGGAGCTCGTATGCGTGTCGCTGAGACAGGACTTACAATGGCTGAGTATTTCCGTGACAAAGAACATCAGAACGTGTTGCTTTTTATTGATAACATTTTCCGATTCACACAGGCTGGATCTGAAGTTTCCGCCCTGCTTGGACGTATGCCATCAGCCGTAGGTTATCAGCCGACACTGGCAACAGAAATGGGTGAATTACAGGAGCGTATTGCTTCTACAAAGAATGGTTCTGTCACATCCGTTCAGGCAGTCTATGTACCGGCCGACGACCTGACAGACCCTGCACCGGCAACAACATTTGCACATCTGGATGCAACAACCGTACTTTCACGTAAGGTCGTTGAGCAGGGAATTTACCCGGCTGTTGATCCGCTGGAGTCTAACTCACGTATCCTGGAGGCAGACATCGTAGGTGAAGAGCATTATAAAGTAGCCAACCAGGTAACAGAGATTCTTCAGAAGTACAAAGAACTTCAGGACATCATCGCCATTCTTGGTATGGAAGAGCTGTCCGATGAAGATAAAGCAACGGTTATGAGAGCAAGAAAGATTCAGAAATTCCTGTCACAGCCATTCTTCGTAGCTGAGACATTTACAGGAATTCCTGGAAAATATGTACCACTGAAAGAGACAATCCGTGGATTCAAAATGATTATCGACGGAGAAATGGATGAATATCCGGAGGCCGCCTTCTTCAATGTCGGAACGATCGACGAAGTTATCGAGAAAGCAAAGACACTGAAAGACGGAGAGTAAGAGGTGCGTAAACTATGAAAACATTTTGGTTGAAAGTCATAGCCAGTGACCGCGTGGCGTATAACGGACGATGCCAGAAGGTGATCGTACCTGCAGCCGACGGCGGTCAGATGGGAATTCTGGCAGATCATGAGAACATGGTCATAGCAATCGAAGTCGGTGAAGCGAAGATGCAGCTGGAAGACGGAACGTGGGAGACACTTGCCGTTGGAACCGGATTCCTTGAGGTTGTTAACAACCGTGTTACCATGCTGGTACAGACCGCTGAAAAACCGGAAGAAATTGACGCCAGAAGAGCAGAAGAACGGCGTGAAGTCATGGAAGAAAAACTTCGTCAGAAGCAGAGTATCCAGGAATACTATCACACGAAAGCATCCCTGGCAAGAGCCATGAACCGGTTGAAGGTGTCAAGGGAGAAGAATACGAGGATATAATGATGCCAGGGTCAAAAGTCAATAAGCATGTTGTGCTTGCACATAAATGCTTATATGACTTAGTGACCCGCCCCAATATGAGAATAAAAGTGGGGCGCAAGCCACACGATATTCGAATATTGGGTAGGATTGTGGGAGTGCAAAGCACGGAGCAATCCGTGGGCATCATGTAGATACAATAAAAAGAAGTACAGTTTACTGTTTTCAGACATGATGAATTTCGCAGATTTTGCTGCGCTATCTATCAAAATCTGTACGTGCAAACTCGCCTGAGGAACGGCTCAGACAGCGCACTTCCAGATTTAATGATGCTTGCAAAATACTGGAAATTACATCAATCATCTGAGAAACAGTGGACTGTATTTTTTTTGTGTGGATGTGGTAAAATAGGGAAATAAGAGAAATGCTACGCAAAGTAGCAGAAAAATGTTTTGATGACATCTTTGTGTGCTTGTGATGGAAAGTGCAGTTTTTTATACTGTGTTATGTTATAGGACATTTGGGGATTGTGGATTCCCTGCGAGTCTAAAAAAGACAAGGAGATTGTGGATATGACTTTTGCAGAAAATTTGAAGATGCTTCGCAAGCAGGCTGGTATGTCACAGGAGCAGCTGGCGGAGAAGCTTGGTGTATCGAGACAGGCGGTTACAAAATGGGAGACGGGAGTGGGGATTCCGGATATTGAAAATATAATGGCGATTTCTACTCTGTTTAACATTTCCATAGACGATTTACTTTCAAATGAAAGCGGTTCAAAAAAGCTACCGGAGACAGAGTACTTGTATGAGAGTGTTACGGAGTATGATGTTGATGAATCGAAGCGTTATGATATGAAGCTGGGAGGGGCGAAGCAGCTTGTTCTGGTTGGATATGAGGGCGAGAAAATTCAGGTTCGTCTGGGTTCCAATACATTTTCAACGCTTCAGAATGATTTTAAGGTAAAGATTGATGATATCCGGAAACGGATTGATGTAGATGTAAAACGGAAGAATGGTACCACGGAAGCAATGGCAAAGAGTGAAATTGATATTTTCGTGCAGATTCCGGTGCAGTATGTGGATAAGATTGAGTGTGAAGCTCATGCGGAAAGGGTAGAAATCCGTTCCATAGAATGTGAAAATATAGAACTTGGTGTGAAGACAACGAATTTGATTCTAGAAAATGTTGTCGGTTCGGTGGAGGTTGACTGTAATCTTGATATGGAGATTATGTGTGATTCACTGAACGGCGAGATCGCAATTAATCAGGTGTCTGCGACATCTAAAATACATATTCCAGAAAAGGTGGTTTTCCAGGCTGTTGCAAAAGGTATCGGAACAAGCATTTCCTATGAGAAGGCTGGGCAGAGGGCAGAGCGGTTTGATACACCGGAGGCGGACAATGTGATTGAACTAAATGGAATCAAGAGTGAATTAATTATTTGTGTGGAGTGAAAATAAAAAGATATTTTTGAATGTATGAATAATAAGAAATTACTCGAAGCTGCAGAAGCAATAAATGTACAGCATGTGTTGTGTATGCCAGGTGTTGTAAGAATTGCAATGTGTGTTCTCATGGACTTGATGTGTAGATAGAGAAAAGATTTGAAACAAAAACGTAATACTTCTTTCGGATAAAATTTATTTGTCAGGAAAGGAGTAAGAATGACTCAAACAAAAGAAAGAAAACGTTTTAAAGATTTAAATTTGTTGGACAGATTTCTTTTTGCAGAAGCAATGGAAGATCAGCAGAACATGGAACTGTTACTGGATATTATCTTAGATTAGGAAACATATTTGCAACACCCACCACAGACAGAAAAAGAACGCAGGCGGACGAATGAGGATCGACAAGTCAGACTGGATGTCTATGCGCTGAATGAGGAATTCTATGCAGAAGGGGCCGAACAGGTATCAGATTTATATGGAAAATTAATGGAGTTAAATCGTATGGAAGATATGAAGAGAGCCGTTAAGGATAATGTATATCGTGAAAAGTTACTGTTGGAGTTTGGATTCAAGTAAAGTAGAGAAAATGGCGGCGAATTCTGGATCGCGCTGGATCAGGGAAAGGTAATCGGAATGCTTGGACTGATGATGAAAGCTGACCACTGTGCAATTATGAAAAAATTCTTCGTGAAGAAAAAGTATCGTTCACAGAAAGTCGGGCTTGCTTTGCTATATTCATATAAGAAATACAGTGAAAGAATTGGAGAAAAATACATGAATTCCATGCATGAGAAAATCAAAACTCTCAGAGGTAATTATAACTTCTGAGAGTTTTAATTTGTGTAATAGCTTTCTAAGTGGAAGCATAAATGTAAAAAGTGCGGAAACATGGTAAAATAGTCATATAAAAAATGCGGAAACGTGGTAAAACTGCAAAATAAAAAATGCGGAAATGTCAAAAGAGAGCGGAATCGCTGTATTTTCTCAGGAATCGGGAGACGGAGTTTCCGTGTATAGTACGGCGGGATTTGGACTTTACGGTATTGATGTCTTCGTAGAAGCAAAGAATGAGGAGCAGGCCAGGGAGCTTATAGCCCCTGAAATTCTTTAATGGTTGCTACTGCCAGTACAACGGTTCCAATTGCACATACAATATATACAATTCCGACTACGATAGAGCTTTTCTTTGCGCGCTTCCATTTTACGGCTGCAAGGTACATGGCACTTAAGACATCTGCCAGGAAGAAGAGCTGCAGGATACCATGCAGGATGGCCGTTCCGAGGCTGATTTTTCCGGCTTTATAAGTCATGCGGATTACCTGTAGGGCGTAAAATGAGCCAGGAAGGATTGTGAGCCAGAATCCGATGACAGTGAAAAATATCATAACACTCATGATTGGGAGCATAAGCGGTATAATCAGACCTCCGGTCATGAATGTCAGTGCTGCACCTGCGAAAAAATATAGGGTGAACAGCAGAATAAAGTCGTATAGGAAAAACGCAATAAGCCCGTACTTATGTATGAGCATGCGGTTTATAAGAGCAGTGGAATCACCTTCCTCATAGGAAGAAAAAGATTTCCAGATATTTAGGATTCCAAGAATATAAAGCACCATAATGTAAATAATAGCAGGCAGGTTTGACAGAAAAAATCCTAATTCCGTAGTGAGAGCGGAGGCATCATATGGAATCGCATCGAGTACATGGCTCTGGAATATAAGATTCGGAAGAGCAAGTACCGGAATCAGAGATAATATAATTACATATGCAATTGCCAGTTTGTCAGCGGATTTTTTCATGAGTATCGGCTCCTTTCGGGAGATTTTTCATTGATTTCTATATTTGATTATAATTTTTCCGGGGCGGATTGTCCAGAAGATTGAGCTGACCGCTGACAGATAGTTGGCAGTACGCCAGTAGGCATTCGAAGGTTTGAAAGGTGAAAAAACTAAAGGGTTAAAGGTAGCTCTTAAATTTGAGAAAGAACATGATATGTATATGACTGAAGAGCAGATTTAGGGTATTAAAAAGATGTAAAATTTCCAGTCCAAGATGTTTAGGGCTATTTTGGACTGGAAATTAAGGGATAAGAAAAAATAAATGCGTATAGCTGTCAAAAACAGGTGATTTAACACGTAAAACTATAAATATGAGTTATACACAAAAATAGAAATAGCCTATAGAACAGGCTGTATATGTGAAAAATCAATTTCTCTATTGTAAGAAAAGTGTATATAATTATACGTAAAACTAATACAAAATAAGGTATAAGTACAAAGGAGAAAAGTATGAAAAAAAAAGTATTGAGTGTATTGCTGTGTGCAGCAATAGTAGCAAGTATAGCAGTTGGATGCGGATCCAAATCTTCTTCTGCTGATGCAAAAAAAAGTGATAAAAAGGTAATTACAGTTGGATGTGAAGCAACAACACCTGGCTGGATTCAGACGGATGAAAAAGGAAAACTCTCTGGTTATGACTATGATGTATGGCAGGAGATTGGAAAGAGAATCGGTTACGAGATTGACTATAAAGTTATGGAATGGGACAGCCTTTGGGTAATGTTAGCAGATAATCGTCTTGACTCTGTTGGGGAGCAGATTTCTTACAACAGCGAACGTGAAGAAAAATATAATCTCTCTGAGCCATATGCATATAATCTTTATTCATTACTCTGTGCAAAAGATAATGAAGCATTACAGTCTATGGATGACTTGAAATCGGGAATGACAATTTCTTGCGAAACAAATACAAGCGATGAGTTAATTGTAAATGCGATTAATAACCAGTATGGCATTGAATTGAAACCTACATATTATGATGGAATGTCAGTACAAGATGTAGCACTTGGAAGATGTGATCTTTGGCCGAGAGCTTACACCTCATGTGTAACTACTGTAAAAGAAGTAGATAATTTAAGAATTCTCGGTAACACAAATGTTGTAGAGTCTAATATTTATCCATTTGCTAAAACAGATAGAGGGGAGAAACTCTGCAAACTGACTTCAGATGCAATTAAAGAGATGAAAGAAGATGGAACTTTAAAAAAATTATCAGAAAAATGGTTTGATACAGATATAACTGTTAAGCCAGAAGGTTCGGAAGATTTAAAATAATATGGAGATGGATTATGAATTGGATATTTGTAGAGAGCTGTACAAAGACAGTGCTAAGAGCTTTACCGGTGACTTTGGAATTGACAGTAATTTCATTTGTATTGTCATTACTATTGGCGGTGATTATTGCAATCGTAGATTACTTTAAAATTCCTGTACTCAGACAAATATTTGCTGTCTATGTATCATTTTTCAGAGGGACACCGTTAATCCCGCAACTATTCCTTTTATATTTCGGTATTCCTACATTTATCAAGCCGTTACGAAGTATACCAGCAATAACGATATGCGTGATCGGATTAACTTTAAATTCAGCCGCATATATGAAAGAAGTGGTTCGAGGATCACTTCTTTCTGTACCTGACGGACAAAAAGAAGCGGCACTTGCACATGGTATGACTTCTATGCAAACTATGACGCGAATTGTTCTTCCGCAAGCTGCTAGAGTTGCTGTTCCATCTTTGTTTAACAACCTTGTAGATATTGTAAAAGGAACATCTATGGCATTTACTATTGGTGTTGTTGAGATTACTGCAGCAGCTAACTTACGTGCATCAGTAACTTTTAATTATTTTGAAGCATATATGATTCTGATGATGATATACTGGGTAATCATTCTGGTATTGGAGCGTATCGAGGCTATAATTGAACAAAATTTTGATGTTATTTACAAAAAATAAGGATGGTGCCAGTAATGATAAAAATAGAGAATCTTCATAAAAACTTTGGAAAATTAGAAGTTTTAAAGGGGATTGATTTAGAAGTAAAAAAAGGTGAGATTGTTGTAATCATTGGTTCTTCTGGAACCGGAAAATCAACACTTCTCAGATGCTTGAATTATTTGGAAAAACCAGAGGAAGGAAAAATAACAATCGGAGATATTACCGTTGATGCAAAAACTTGTGATAAGAAGCAAGTGAATGAACTCAGAAAGCATTCTGCTATGATTTTTCAAAATTATAACCTTTTTTTGAATAAAAATGTTTTGCAGAATGTTATGGAGCCTTTGGTTACTGCAAAAAAAATGAATAAGAATGAAGCTGAGGAAGTTGCAAAATATTATCTAGAACAGGTAGGAATGAGTGATAAGTTAAAGCAATATCCGGCAACATTATCTGGTGGGCAGCAACAACGTGTGGCAATTGCCAGATCTCTTGCGGTACAGCCTAATGTTCTGCTGTTTGATGAACCAACATCTGCACTTGATCCAGAGTGGGTGTTGGAAGTGTTGGAAGTCATTAGGGATTTAGCAAAACAGCATTTTACAATGATTATTGTAACCCATGAGATGCAATTTGCAAAGGAAGTAGCCAGTAGGGTTATTTTTATGGAAAAAGGTGTGGTTGTAGAGGAAGGAACTCCGGAAGAAGTGTTGGAGAATCCTAAAAATTCACGTACAAGAGCATTTTTAAGATTAGAAAAAAGAAAAGAAGATTTTAAAATTGTTCATTCAATGAATTATGAAGAAATGATTCCGATGTTTATTGAGGCGGGTCTTGAAATGGAGCCAAACGAGAAACGACCATTAGGACTTTTACAATGTTACGAATTGATAGATAATAATACTGGAAGACGTATCGGTGGTGCTTCTCTGGTGTATATGTGTGATGAATATGTAATCAAGACAGTGGCAATTGAGAAAGCATATCAAGGAAAAGGTTTAGGAACTGATTTGGTAAAGACAATTATGCAAGATGCAAAAAAACGAGGGGCAACGAGAATATACTTGAATGCTAAAGTTCCAGAATTTTATAAAACACTTGGATTTACTATTGTGTCACATGATGAAGCGCCAGATATTTCAACCTGTCATTTATGCCATCGTTATCATAATGGATGTGAATCGGAGATTATGATGAAGGATTTGTAAGATGAAAGAAAGAGTAATATATAAAGAACGTAAAAATACAAATTGTGAAAAATGGGATGGCCTTTTGGAGGAGTATGGAAGAAGAGATCTTCTTCCTGTATGGGTAGCTGACATGGATTTTGAAGCACCCTCTTGTGTGCAGGTTGCACTCCAAAAGTATATTGATTTTAATGTTTATGGCTATTATCATGTACCGGATTCATTTTATGATTCAATTATTTCTTGGGAAAAAAATTATCAAGGGTATCGAGTGAAAAAAGAATGGATTCGCTTTATTCCTGGTGTAGTTCCGGCAATCTATTGGTTGATACAAATGTGGACTCAGAAAGAGGAGTCTGTTTTGATAATGCCACCGGTTTATTATCCATTTTTTAATTCTATAAAAGAAACCGGAAGACAATTAGTGGAGTGTCCGCTTTTAAAAGAGGATGAATACTACAAAATGGATTTAGAACTGTTTGAAAACAAAATACTGAAAGAGAATGTAAAAGTATTTATTCTGTGTTCACCACATAACCCTGTTGGACGTGTTTGGACGAAAAAAGAATTACAAGCAGTATTGGATATTTGTAAAAAAAACGAAGTGTATGTAATTGCCGATGAAATTCATCAAGATATCGTTATGAGCGGTTACAAAAAAGTATCAGCTGCAACATGTGGTAATTATGATGAGTATCTAATTACGCTGACATCGGCATCTAAGAGTTTTAATATAGCAGGTTTTCAGTGTGCTTATGCAATTATACCAAATGACAAAATCCGTGAAGATTATGACCAATTAGCAAAAAAACTTCATTTTACAGAGGGTAACAATTTTTCATATATTGCTACACAGGCAGTATATGAACATGGACGTCCGTGGTTAGAAGCCGTTTGCAACATTGTAGAAAGTAATTACTTTTATTTAAAGAATGAATTGAAAAAAGTCATGCCAAAAGTGAAGATTGCTCCGTTAGAAGGAACGTATCTCGCATGGCTTGATATGTCTGATTATGTGGATCCAAAACGAATGAAAGAAACTATTCTGGATAAATGTCATCTAGCAGTTGATTTCGGAGAATTGTTTGGTGGTGAAAATTACAAGTCACATATCCGATTGAATCTAGCAACTTCAAGAGAGAATATTGAAGAAGTAGTAAAGAGATTGCAATTAATAACTAATTAAAAAAGTTATTTGAGTTTTGTTGTAGATCCAAATAGATTTATGATCAATCTAGAATAATCTCATTTATACGCCCCCATTAAGCTACGTGATCATCCAGTAAAAGGATTGGATAATAGCAGGATGCCAATAAATGCATAGGCGGAATTTCAAGCATGTAGGAAATGACGTGGCAGTTTAATGATGAAAAAGTTATGGGAAATCTATATTCTTTCATGGGAGAATCCAGGAAAGAGTATCTTCCCCATGGTGTTACGGGAAATGAATTTTTGGAGAGGCTGGATCCATTGGAGCTGGAAAAAATGCAGAAAGATATTGCCTATTCCATGATCCGCAGAAAATCATTTAATGATGCCAGAGTGTTGAAAAAATCGCAGGTTATCATTGATGCTACAGAACTGGATGAAGGATACCAGAAAAAGAATGATTATTATCTGAGTCAATGTTGTAACCGAGGAAAAGTAGATGAATTAGTGAAATCAGAAGTATCTGTAATAAGTACTTCTGATTTCTTATCTGGTAATTGCAGTGTGAGATGGGCTGAACTCACACATTGACAAAGCCGTAAAATTATGTAATAATTATCATGATTTTGGACTATGAACATATGTAAGTACAGAAGATGTAGTGAAGCAGAGATGAAGTGTCACCGGCTGAGAGCATTTCACGCGAACCTTTTGGAAATTTCAGTATGGGAGTCTTCTGATGAAAAGCATTTGCCTGGCAGATGCGCTAAGTTGGATGTTCGTGTAGCAGATCGAATACACATAAAAGAGTGCAGAGTCATAAGGACTCTGAAATAGGGTGGTACCGCGAGTAACATCGTCCCTTGTTAATCACAAGTGGCGGTGCTTTTTTATTTTTAAGCCAGTTTTTGAAATTATATCAGCTGGAAGCTGACTCTGAAATATAAAAATAAAAAAAGACACTGAACTTAAAGAGTAGTAGAAAGGGGAATTAGGATGAAAGATAAAATCAACAGTATTTTATCAGAAGTAAAAACTAAGATTTCTGAAGCAGCAAATGAAAATGAACTGCAGAATGTGAAGAATGCATATGTTGGAAAACAGGGTGCGTTAAGTATGTTAATGAAGGAGATGCCGAAGCTTGACGCAGCGCTTCGCCCGGAGATGGGAAAGGTGCTCAACCAGGCTAAGAATCAGGTGACGGAGCTGATCAACTCTAAGAGAACAGAGCTGAAGCTGAAAGCTTCTGAGGTTTCACCGGACTTTGATTGTTCTGTACCGGGAATCCTGCCGCCGAACGGAGGACTTCATCCGATCACACAGATGTGCTATGACCTGAACGATGCATTCCGTTCTATGGGATTTGAGATTTTCCAGGAGGATGACATCACAAGTGAGTTATATGCATTTGATAAACTGAACTTCCCTCCGAATCATCCGGCAAGAGAGAGTATGGACACATACTGGCTGGAGGGTCATGACAGTGGAAGCACAAATGAAAAGCTTTGCCTGAGACCACATTTGACAGGAGGAAGTGTCCGTTACATGCAGACACACAAACCGCCGTATCGTTTTGTATATCCGGGACGTGTATATCGTAATGAGACAACAGATTCACATCATGAGAGAGCATTTTTCCAGTATGAGGCTCTGATCGTGGATAAGAATATCAAGTTCACAGACGGAAAAGTTATGATTCAGAGCATTTTAAGTAAAGTATTCGGAAGAGATGTTCCGGTAAGAATGCGTTCCGGTTTCTTCCCATTTGTAGAGCCAGGATTTGAGATCGACATGGAGTGTCAGGTGTGCGGCGGAAAAGGTTGCAGCGTATGTAAACATGTGGGCTGGATCGAGGTTATGCCGGGTGGATCCCCACATCCAAATGTACTTCGTGCAGCAGGACTGGATCCGGATGAGTACACAGGTTTCTATGTAAATATCGGTCTGGACAGACTGGTTATGATGCGTTACGGCGTAGATGACGTAAGATTGTTCCACAGTGGCGATTTAAGATTCCTGAGACAGTTCAGATAAGCGGAGGAGAATAAAGATGAAATTATCATTATCATGGATTAAAGATTTTGTAAATATCCCTGAAGATATGGATATGAAACAGCTTGCATATGATCTGACTATGGATACTGTTGAGGTTGAGGACGTCGAGTACCTGGCAGACCGTTTTGACCATATGGTAGTAGGTGTGATCGAGGATATCGAGCCACATCCAAATGCAGACAAGCTTCGTGTCTGCAAAGTAGACATCGGTGACGGTGAGATTAAAGACATCGTCTGCGGTGGTATCAATCTGGAAAAAGGTATGCGTGTTGCCGTATCCTGCCCGGGAGCAATTGTCCGTTGGCATGGTGAGGGAGAGCCTGTTGAGATCAAGAAGTCTAAACTTCGCGGCGTGGCTTCCTACGGAATGATCTGTGCATCTGACGAGATCGGACTGGGAGATCTCTTCCCGGCATCTCAGGAAGCAGAGATTCTTGACCTGTCCGCATTTGACGTACCGGCAGGAACAACTCTGGCAGATGCCCTTGATCTGAACGATGTTCTTCTTGAGATTGATAACAAATCAATGACAAACAGACCGGATCTGTGGGGACACTATGGTATCGCCCGCGAGATTGCAGCATTATACAATCTGCCATTAGCTGAGATCAAGCCATTTGAGACAGATGTACAGTCTGATTTTAATGTAGAGATTGCTGATCCAGACAGATGTCCAAGATATATCGGAGTAGAAATGTCTGGTGTAAATGTAAAAGAGGCACCATATCAGATGCAGAGTAGAATCTGGAAGGTTGGTATGCGTCCAATCAATGCATTGGTTGACATTACAAACTACGTCATGCTTGCAACTGGTAACCCGACACATGCATTTGACGCAGATAACATTTCTGATCACATCGTTGTAAGACATGCAGCAGAAAATGAGAAGTTACTTCTTCTGAACGACAAAGAGCTTTCTCTTTGCACAGATGACCTTGTAATTACAGATTCCGAGGGACCTGTTGCACTGGCTGGTGTTATGGGTGGAGCAAAGGATTCTATCCTGCCTAAGACAGAGCGTGTCATTCTTGAGGTCGCAAACTTCGAGGCAGCAGGAATCAGAAGAACTGCACTTCGTTATGATAACCGTACAGAAGCTTCTTCAAGATATGAAAAAGCTATCGATCCTGAGAGATGCGACCAGGCACTTGCACTTTCCATGCAGTATTTCAAAGAGCTGTATCCGGAAATGAAAGTGACAGGTTACTGTGATAAATATGTAAAGAAACTCAAGAGAGCTGAGATTGATGTAAACCTTGTATGGCTTGAGAAGAGACTTGGAAAGCATCTGACAAATGATGAAATCCAGGGCAAGCTTGAGAAACTTGGATTTGATGTACAGATCAATGGCGAGGACATGCACGTTATCGCTCCGACATGGCGTTCTACAGGTGACATTTCCATTAAAGATGATGTAATGGAAGAAGTTGCCAGAATGTATGGATACGACAATTTCGAGCCAACATCATTTACAACAACATTTGACAGTGCAATCAATCAGAAAGATCAGGATCTTGTAAGAAATATGAAAGAGTTCCTTGCAATTCGTTGTGGAATGCAGGAAATCTACACATATCCTTGGGTAAATGATGTATATCTGAATGCAATTATGCAGACGACAGAAGGAATGCTTCGTCTTTCAACACCACCGGCACCGGATCTCAGTTACCTGCGTGCTTCTCTGCTTCCGAACATTTGCGAGGCAGTTGCAAAGAATGAGCGTTACTTCAATGATTTCTCAATCTTTGAGGAAGCTCAGGTATTCCATGATGCGAACTATACTTCACCATACGACAAGTCTGAGTTACTGCCAGAGCAGCGCCGCCACATTGCCGGAGCATTTGCAAGCAGTGTGAAAGATGTGAAAGAACTCTTCCAGGAAGCAAAAGGTGTTCTGGAGTATATGCCACGTTATACACATCAGGAAGCATTTGAGTTCAGAAAAGAAGAGAAACCAGTATGGGCTGACAATGTAGTATGGCTCAACATTTATCGTGGAGACGAGAAGATTGGTGATATGGGACTTCTGGCTAAGAAGGCATCTATGGACTGCGGAATCAAGAACTTGTCCGTAATGCTCTTTGAATTAGATGTTCTGAAACTGAAACCACTCATTTCCAGAACCAATAAATTCACTCACCTTGCAGCATATCCGGAGAACGAGTATGACATTTCCATGCTCTTTGACTCCAATGCAGTATGGAGTGATATGCATGAGGCAATTCTTGGCAAGAAGAAAGCCAGCGAGTTCCTTAAGAAAGCAGATTTCGTAGATGAGTACCGTGGAAAACAAATCCCACAGGGCAAGAAATCTGTGACAATCAGACTGACCATCGGATCTAATGAGAAGACACTGACTTCCCAGGAGATTGAAAATGTAGCAAATCAGGTTATGAAGAAGCTGCAGAAGAAGATGGGAGCAGAGCTGAGAACTCAGTAAATGGAATAACTTAACATAATTAATCCAGCTATTAATGTCACGATATGATTTGTTTTCTGATTTTCATACGCCACCTATTTTAGTCTGACAGTGCAAACTCGCCGATAAATCGGCTCAGACAGTACACTGTACAGACTAAGTTAGGCGTAAGAAAATCTGGAAAATAAAATCAATTATCGTGACATCAGCAGCTGGATTTTATTATGTGCGAAGTTATTGGAAGGCGGAAGGAGAGCGGGGGATTGGTAGGAGAAAGTGTCTGGTCAGCATAGAGTGGTGGAATACGAGAGTGTATATAAAGAAGAAGTGCGGTTCCGCATCGCATCTTTAAATTAACTATTGTATTTGATTCATATTTATGCTATTCTGAGTCCACGCAGATGGCGATTCTTGTTATCTGCAAAAGGTATCTATTTAATTTCATTCATTTCGGAGGCTCAGAGTATCGGGTGTTATTCCAAAGTGATGAACGTGTGACAAGTGAATATAGGCTGGGAAGGGAACCTGGTGCGGCACAGGATGTTATTTGAAGATTAGCATTTCCAACTGGAATATACTATTAATATATGATAAAATATCTATAGATAATCTTTTCTCAGACTATAGGAAGTTGTCGGAGAGGAGAGTATATGTCAAAAAGAACAGGAACTAAAGTACAAAAGAACCGTACAGATGACGAGTTTATCATGCTTCCGACCGTAGATTTTTGTTTCAAAGAACTGATGAGAAATGAAAAGGTGCGAAAAGGAATTATTGCAGCATTGTTGGGAGTAAGACCAGAAGAAATCAAGGAGACTAGACTGTTGCCGACCATACTCAGAAAAGAGTACGAAGACGATAAATATGGAATTTTGGATGTTCGAGTTGAAATGCATGATGGCACGCAGATAGACTTTGAGATGCAGGTGGCAGAATTTGATTTTTGGAAAAAACGGATTGTGTTTTATTTAAGCAAGATGGTCACAGATCAGATTCATAAAGGTGATGATTATGACAAAATTCAGAAATGCATTCATGTCAGTATTCTGGATTTTGTACATTTCCCGGAGGATAACAGGTACTATCGAAAAATTACATTTTGCGATACAAAAACGGGAGAGATTTATACAGATATCATGGAGATTCATGTGTTGGAATTGGGGAAGTTACCACCGGAAGATCAGAACGAAGAAGGAATCATAAGGTGGATGCGATTTCTCAATGCAAAGAGCCGGAAGGAGTTAAAAGAGATGGCAAAGCAGGACGAGTATTTTGGAGAAGCGTATGAAGAACTGGACAGACTCAGTGCGGACGAGAAGAAGCGTCTGGAGTATGAGACGAGATTGAAGTATAAAAGGGATAAGTATGCACAGCTCCATTATGCGACGCGGATTGGAAGAGAAGAAGGCGAACGGATTGGAAGAGAAGAAGGTGAACGGATTGGAAAAGAAGAAGGTAAGGGTGAAATGATTCGTTCCATGTGGAAGGCAGGGATTTCGGAAGAACAGATTGCGTCAATTGCACAGAAGACAGTGGAAGAAGTGAGAAAATTGTGTAAATAATTTTGGGACAGGAAGAACTGGCGAGCACAGTTAATATATCTGCAATTCAGGCAAAGCGAGCACTGGCACAGCTGAAAGAAGAGGGGGCTATTGAGCTGAAATGTGGAGAGATTATTATCAAAAATATTGAAGTTGTGAAAAAACATATTTCGGAGACACTGTATACACAGGAAGAGCAGAAGGTGAGTATCTTGCGGTTATACAACATGAATCGAACCGCTTAGTATATACAAAAATAGTCTTGTGATTTTTACTAATGAAATATCCATACACTTTGGTGGAAGTGTATAAAAATTACACAAAAATCGGCATAACTTACTTGACAATTGTGCAATTTGGAGACTATAGTTAAATATAAACGTTCTGATTTAGAGCCATTTTCTAAAATATTTCATATTATAGAAAACTGTTAGAATTTCAGTAGATTTTTTTGAGAAATCATTAAAAAAGTGTGAGTTTTTTAGAGAGTTCTGTGATGATATGTGGCTTTGGTCAGACAGATAACAAGAAGGGGGCGGCTTATGAAATCTGTGATTGAAAGACTGGATGATATTGAGAACACTGCGCGCAGTATTGTGGCGAAGGCAGAAGAAGATAAGAGTCAGGTTGAGCAGGAGATTCAGGCGCAGAGAGATCAGTTTGATAAAGAACTGGATGAGAAGACGCAGGCAGAACTTACCAGAATCCGGGAAGATGGAAAGCGGCAGGTCGATGAACTCCTGAAGAGTCAGCGTGAGAAGAATCACGAGGCAGTTCAGACATTGGAAAAGGAATATGAGGCGGCTCATGCAGTTTATGCAGAAGGTATTTTGCGTCATATAATAGAAGTGTAATATAAGATGCCAGTGGGAGCGTGAAGCGAGGAGTAAACCACAGGTATCAGAATTTCAGGCATTTCAAAAAGAAATATAGCGAGGAAGAGAACAATGGGCAATGTGATGGCATACAGCGGACTTACGACGAAGATCCGCGCAATGCAGGCAAAGCTTCTTACACAGGCTGACTATGAGACTATTTCCGGTTTTACGGATGTTGTGCAGGTGGTGGAATTTCTGAAGACGAAACCGGCCTACGCAGTCTATATGGATCAGTTGGAACTGGCGCATCTTCATCGAGGTGATATTGAGAAGATGTTGTATCAGTCTCTGTATAATGATTACACAAGAATCTTCCGGTTTGCGGGAATCGACCAGAAGAAATTTCTGAAGATTTACTGGAAGAAGTATGAAGTCAGTGTGATCAACTATTGTCTGAGAATCGTATTTAACCATTATGACAAGCCTTATGACCTGGATTATAAGAAGGAATTTTTTGATAAATACTCAAAACTTTCTATTGATAAGTTGATAACTTCCACAAATATCGACGAACTTGTGGATAACTTACGGGGCAGTGAGTATTATGAAGCATTAAAACCAATTCGGGATTCCGGGGCAGCGACATTATTTGACTACGATCAGGCACTGGAGCTTTACTATTTTACTAATTACTGGAGGCGGGGAAGAAAAGTATTCTCCGGAAAATCCAGAGAGCGTTTTTCAAGAGATGTGGGAATCAAGATGGATCTCATGAACATTCAATGGGCGTACCGTGCGAAGCAGTATTATCGTATGCTTCCGGCAGAAATCTATGCACTGACGCTTCCATATCATTTTCATTTAAGTACGGAAGAATTTAAGGCAATCGTGGAAGCACCGAATGTGGAAGAGATGAAAAAGCAGATTGAGAATACTTACTATGGAACACATGTCCACATGAAAGAGGGGCAGTCCATAGAAAAGGGTATCAAAGATATTTTACGGGATCTCTATATATCTGACAGGCAGAAGGATCCTTACTCCGATGCAACGATGCACGCATTTTTATTCTTGAAGGAGCAGGAAATCGACAAGCTGACGACAGCGTTAGAGTGTATCCGTTATGGACTGACCAGACAGGAGATATTGACATACTTGGGAGGTGAGAGCAAGTGATTGTAAAAATGAGATTCTTAAATATCAGCGGTCCGAGAGATGACATCGACCGGGTATGCGAGAAATATCTGTCAAAATATGAGATGCAGATTGAAAATGCGGTGACAGAACTTAAGACAACGGAAAATATCATGCCGTTCGTGGAAGTGAACCCGTACAGAGATCCGCTTGCAAAGGCAGAGCAGTTCGCACAGCTTCTGCCGGAGGACAGGGAAATTCGGGCAGATCTGTCAGGATCAAAGGATGATATGCTGGCGCTGATCCGGGATCTGAATCATGATTATCTGGGACTTATGGAAGAAAGAGAAAGGCTGAAGCTCAAGAAGGAAGAATTGCTCGGAAAGGAAAATGTCCTGAAACCATTTTCTGCGTTGAAAGTGGATGTTCATAAAGCATTGCAGTATCAGTACATGCAGGTACGGTTCGGACGCATTTCGCTTGACTATTACAGACGTCTTGAAAAATATCTGGCCGACAGTCTGAATGCCATATTTCTGGAGGCTGGAAAAGACAAAGGTTTTGTCTATGGCTGTTACATAGCGGCAAATGCGGATATTGCGAAAGCGGATAACACATTCCGGGCACTGCACTTTGAGAGAATTGACGTGACAGATGCTTACATCGGAACTCCTAAAGAAGCGTGTGAGAAGCTGGATCAGGATATTGGAGCAGTGCAAAAAGATATTGACGCAGATGAGGATAAGATTACAGCACTTATGAAACGTAATGCAGCCAAGCTTCTGGGAGCGAGAAAGAGACTGCAGGAGCTTGCGGACAACTTTGATATCCGTAAATTTGCAGCGAGAGTGACCAGTGAGGATGAGAGGGATGAGTTCTATATCTTATGTGGCTGGATGAGTGAAAAGGATGTAGATGCGCTTCTTGCTGAGACCCAGGATGACGATAAGATCAGTATCATGGTCGAAGATGAGCGTGACCAGTATTTTGGTGATCCTCCGACAAAGCTTGAGAACCCGAAGGTATTTAAACCATTTGAAATGTTTATCAAGATGTACGGACTTCCGGCTCACGATGAGATGGACCCGACCATGTTCGTGGCACTGACCTATACATTTATATTCGGAGCCATGTTCGGAGATCTTGGCCAGGGCTTCTGCCTCTTTGCAATTGGCGGAATCCTGTATCTGACAAAGAAGATCAATCTGGCAGGAATTATTTCCATTGCAGGTATTTTTTCCATGTTCTTCGGATTTATGTTCGGAAGCGTATTTGGATTTGAAGATATTATTGAAGCCCGCTGGTTAAGGCCTGTATCGGCAATGACGAATCTGCCGTTTATCGGGCAGCTTAACACCGTATTCGTCGTTGCCATTGCATTTGGTATGGCACTGAATATTCTGGTGATGATCTTCAATATTATCAATTCGGCGAAAGCCCACGATAAGGAAAATATGTTATTCTCCACCAATGGTGTGGCAGGACTTGTATTTTATGGATTCCTGGTACTGACAGTAGTACTTTATATGACCGGACACAAGACTCCGGGAAATGTAATGCTTGTGATTTTCCTTGGAATTCCGGTGCTCCTCTTTGTATTTAAAGAGCCACTTGGAAATCTGGTAGAGAAACGTCATAAGAAAATGGAAGGCGGCAAGGTCATGTTCTTTGTACAGGCATTTTTTGAATTGTTCGAGACCATGTTAAGCTACTTCTCCAATACCATTTCTTATGTGCGTATCGGAGCATTTGCAGTGAGCCATGCGGCAATGATGGAAGTTGTACTGATGCTCTCCGGAGCGAGTGCGGGAAGCACGAACTGGATCATATTTGTCATCGGTAATATCATAGTCTGTGGACTGGAAGGACTGGTAGTTGGTATCCAGGTCCTGCGTCTGGAATATTACGAGATGTTCAGCCGTTTTTATAAAGGAACAGGAAGAGAATTCAAACCATTTCATAAACAGAGCGAGTAGGAGGAAGAAGTCATGACATTAACTGTAAAATTATTACTGGTGGCAGCACTGGTACTTGGAATTATCGTACCATTTGGATATTTCCTTAAGGGAGAGAGAAGTAAGAAACGTTATAAACGTGCACTTGGAGCAAATGTTGTCTTTTATTTTGGAGCATTTGCCATCGCAGCGATCATGTTATTTTCCGGAGATCCGGTATACGCTGCAGAGACAACAGCAGCCGCTTCAAATGCAACTGGATTTGGTTATATCGCAGCCGCACTGTCAACCGGTCTTTCCTGTGTCGGTGGCGGTATTGCCGTAGCAAGTGCAGCAAGTGCCGCTCTTGGAGCAATCAGCGAGGACTCCAGCGCACTTGGTAAGTCACTGATCTTCGTAGGACTGGCAGAAGGTGTGTGTCTGTATGGACTGATCATCTCCTTCATGATCCTCGGTAAATTATAAGATGAAAATGTATCTGATCAGTGATAATGTCGATACTCTGACGGGACTGAGACTGGCGGGCGTAGATGGAGTCGTTGTACATGAAAGAAACGAACTGCGTGAAGAATTAGAAAATGCCATGAATGACAAAGAAGTTGGTGTCATTCTGCTGACTGAGCGGTTCGGACGGGAGTTCCCGGATCTTATCAACGAGATTAAGTTACAGCGGACCATGCCGCTTTTGATCGAGATTCCGGACAGACACGGAACCGGACGTAAAAAAGACTTTATCACATCGTATGTGAATGAGGCTATAGGATTAAAACTATAGGAAGCAGGTGATTGTGTGACAGTAGATGAGAAGATAACAAGACTGCAGGAATCTGCAATGCAGGAGGCAAGAAGCAAAGGGAATGCGATTGTGGAACAGCATAAGAAGGCGCTTACCCATGTCTTCGACCAACATAAAGCAGAGGCACTGATACAGGCAGACACAAGGATCAAGGCTGAAAAGACCAGCGTGAAGCAGCAGCTTGGTATGGCGAATTCAAAGGCTGCGCTGGAACTTAAGCGAGAGCTTGGAGCTGCACAGAAACGTCTGAAAAAGCAGCTTTTTAAAGAAGTCGAAGAAAAACTGTCTGCATATATGGAGACGGAAAAATATCAGGATCTTCTGGTAAAATATATTGAAAAAGCGGTAGCATATTCTGACCGCGGCGAGATGACAATCTATGTTAATCCGACAGACGCAGATAAGAAAGCGTATCTGGAGGAGAAGACAGGATTTACACTGAGTATCAGCAAAGAAGACTTTATCGGTGGAATCCGTGCAGTCATTCCAGAGAGAAATATTCTGGTAGACTATGCATTTAAGGGCGCGCTGGAGAGAGAATATCAGAAGTTCGCATTTGGAGGAGGTATGGGCAGTGGACGCTAAACATACTGGAAAAATATATGGAATTAACGGCCCTGTCATTTATCTGAAAGGCAGGACCGGATTTAAGATGTCCGAGATGGTCTATGTAGGAGAAGAACGTCTGGTAGGAGAGGTTATTTCTCTGGACAAGGACAGGACAACGATTCAGGTCTATGAGGAGACTTCCGGTCTGAAGCCGGGAGAGATTGTGGAGGGTACCGGAGAAGCAGTATCCGTTATCCTCGCACCTGGAATTATCAATAATATTTTCGACGGAATTGAACGTCCGCTGGAAAAGATTGCGCAGGCAAGTAATGGCGCATTTATTACAAGAGGTGTCAGTGTAGATTCTCTGGATCTTGATAAGTTGTGGGATACACACATGACGGTTGCAGAAGGTGACGCACTCCAGGGAGGGGCAATCATTGCAGAAGTTCCGGAGACTCATGCGATCGTGCACAAATGTATGGTTCCGCCGGATGTGGAAGGAATCGTGGTCAGTGTCGTACCTGACGGACAGTATCATATCAATGATACACTTGTTGTGATCGAGACAACAGAAGGGGAGAGAAAAGAACTCTCCATGATGCAGAAATGGCCGATCCGTGTGCCAAGGCCGGTGCATCACCGTTATTCTGCAAGAGTTCCTCTTGTGACGGGACAGCGTGTCATGGATACTATGTTCCCTCTGGCGAAAGGCGGAACAGCTGCAATTCCGGGAGGATTCGGGACAGGAAAGACGATGAGCCAGCATCAGATCGCAAAATGGTCCGATGCAGACATTATTGTATATATCGGATGCGGAGAGCGCGGAAATGAGATGACACAGGTTCTGGAGGAGTTCTCAGAACTGGTGGATCCAAGAACGGGGAATCCGCTGATGGACAGAACGACTCTGATTGCCAACACATCCAACATGCCGGTAGCTGCCCGTGAGGCATCTATTTACACAGGACTTACACTGGCTGAGTATTATCGTGACATGGGATATGATGTCGCAATTATGGCGGATTCTACATCCCGTTGGGCAGAGGCTCTTCGTGAGCTGTCCGGACGTCTGGAAGAGATGCCGGCAGAGGAAGGATTCCCGGCTTATCTGGCATCCAGACTTTCTGCATTCTATGAGCGTGCCGGTATGATGCAGACATTAAATGGAGCCGTAGGTTCTGTTACAATCATTGGAGCAGTATCTCCACAGGGAGGAGACTTCTCCGAGCCGGTCACACAGAATACGAAGCGATTTATCCGCTGCTTCTGGGGACTGGATAAGTCTCTGGCATATGCAAGACATTACCCGGCAATCCACTGGCTGACCAGTTACAGTGAGTACTTACCGGACTTAAGTGCATGGTATGCTGACAATGTATCTCCGAAGTTTGTAGACTACAGAAATCGTCTGATGAACATTCTGAATCAGGAGAACAGTCTTATGGAGATTGTAAAATTGATTGGTAGTGACGTGCTTCCGGATGATCAGAAGCTGACATTGGAGATTGCCCGAGTGATTCGTCTTGGATTCTTGCAGCAGAATGCATTTCACAAAGACGATACATGTGTATCTCTAAAGAAGCAGTTCGGTATGATGGATATTATTCTGTATCTCTATAAGAAATGCAGAGAACTGGTGGCAAGAGGTATGCCGATGTCTGTTTTGAAGGCAGAGGGTATCTTTGAGAAAGTTATCGCTATCAAATACGATGTGCCAAATGGCGAGTTACAATTATTAGATATGTACAAAGTAGATATCGACCGTTTCTACGATACAGTGATTGAGAAAAATGCATAGAAGGAGGTCAAGATCATGGCAATAGAATATCTGGGACTAAGCAGCGTTGAAGGCCCTCTGGTTGTGCTGGAAGGAGTTCAGGACGCATTCTATGATGAAATCGTGGAATTTGTAGTCGATCATAAAACAAAGAAAATGGGACGTATTGTGGAACTGAATGAGGACAAAGCAATCATTCAGGTATTTGAAGGAACCGAGAATATGTCCCTGGACAATACACATACGAGATTGATGGGACGTCCGATGGAGGTTACTGTATCACCGGAAATGCTTGGTAGAACCTTTAACGGAATCGGACAGCCGATCGATGATATGGGACCACTCATTTCCGAGGATAAACGTGATGTCAACGGACTTCCGCTTAATCCGGTCAGACGTGAGTATCCAAGAAACTATATCCAGACAGGAATTTCAGCCATTGATGGTCTGACAACACTGATCCGTGGACAAAAGCTTCCAATTTTCTCAGGAAACGGACTTCCACATGACCAGTTAGCAGCGCAGATTGTAAAACAGGCCTCTCTGGGCGGTGATTCTGATGAAGATTTCGCAATTGTGTTTGGAGCTATGGGAGTTAAGCATGACGTGGCAGATTTCTTCCGCAAGACATTTGATGAGAACGGAGTATCCGACCATGTGTGTATGTTCCTGAACCTGGCAAATGACCCTGTCGTAGAGCGTCTGATCACACCAAAGGTAGCACTGACTGTGGCAGAATATCTGGCGTTTGAGTGTAACATGCATATTCTTGTAATCTTGACAGACATGACTTCTTTTGCAGAGGCACTTCGTGAGGTATCCTCTTCAAGAGGAGAAATTCCGTCACGAAAAGGATATCCAGGTTATCTTTACAGTGAACTGGCAACAATTTATGAGCGTGCCGGAATTGTGGAAGGGGCAAATGGATCGGTGACACAGCTTCCGATCTTGACCATGCCGAATGACGACATCACGCACCCGATTCCTGACCTGACCGGATATATTACGGAAGGTCAGATCGTTCTGGACCGCAATCTTTATGGACAGTCAGTTTATCCGCCAATTAATGTATTGCCGTCACTGTCACGTCTGATGAAAGACGGAATCGGAGAAGGCTATACGCGAGACGATCACCAGGCGCTGGCGAACCAGTTATTTGCTTCCTACGCAAAAGTAGGAGAGGCAAGAAACCTGGCCTCCGTTATCGGTGAAGATGAATTGTCACCACTGGATAAGAAATATCTGGAGTTCGGACGCGAATTCGAACAGCGTTATATTGGTCAAGGAACAACAGAGAACCGTACCATTCAAGAGACGCTGGATCTTGGCTGGGAACTGTTAGCACTGCTTCCAAGAGAAGAACTGGATCGAATCGATACAAAACTCATTGATTTCTATTATCCGAAGAAGAATGAAGCGTAAAAATGATTTAGAAGTGCAGGAATCTGGAAAATATGCCAGAATTCTTGCATTATAATTGCTATATTGCAAAAATGGGAAAGGAGGGAGTCTATGGATCCACGGGAATTTCCGACAAAAGGAAATCTGATGCTTGCCAAAAACTCGCTGGCACTTGCCAATCAGGGTTATGAACTGATGGACAAAAAACGAAATATACTTCTTAAAGAACTGATGGGACTTATCGATGAGGCAAAAGGCATCCAGGAAGAGATAGATTCCACATTTACCCAGGCATATGCGTGCCTGCAGCGCGCTAATATTGAGATGGGAATCAGCAGGGTACAGGAATTTGCATTCACTGTACCAATTGAAGATTCCATTCGTATACAGACCAGAAGTATTATGGGAACAGAGATTCCACATATCAAATATGATGAAAAGCAGAATGACCTGACTTACTCATTCGGAGATACAGGCGAATCGCTGGATATCGCCAGGGAGGCATTCCGAAAGGTAAAGAATCTGACCATCAAGTTGGCTGAAGTCGAGAACTCAGCATATCGTCTGGCAACGAACATCAAAAAGACACAGAAACGTGCCAATGCTCTGAAGAACATCACCATACCGATGTACACGAATCTGGTCTACAACATCAACAACGCGCTGGAAGAAAAAGAAAGAGAAGAATTCACAAGGTTAAAAGTAATAAAACGAAGACAATAATTTAATTGGGGACGTAGTAAAATGCCAAAATACTACGTCCCTATCAGCGATTAAGGGTGTCCCTAACTGTAATCAGGGGTGCCCTTTTCTTAAGGAATTCTTAGAATTTTTTAACAAAGAATTCATAGTCTGGGAAAGGGTTTCGATGTATAATAAATACCATAAAGGAAAAATTTTCATATTGTATGATAGATTCTAAGATTTGCCAGAAAATGACGGGCAGATATCTTGAAGCTTCAGATACACAGGAGGAATATTTATGGCATTGCGTAAAAAGCGTGAGGTTCTGGAAGAACCACAGGATTATGAGATAGAGCGCCGGGAGACACCGAGATATACCCCGGATCCCGAAGCGGGACTTTCGGCGGCTCAGGTGGAGCAGCACCGTGATGATGGTTGGCGCAATGTGTCAGTCGCACCACCGGCACAGACCACGAAAGAAATTATCCGGGAAAATGTCTGTACTTACTTTAACTTAATTTTTCTTGTATTGGCAATTTTGTTATGTCTTGTCGGCTCATTTCGTGATCTGACATTTCTTCCAGTTATTATTTTTAATACATTAATTGGTATCGTGCAGGAGATTCGTGCGAAAAATGTATTGGAAAAACTGAACATGTTAAATGCACCGCATGCCAGTGTTGTGCGTGACGGGAAAAAGTCGTTAGTGGATTCAGAAGAACTGGTACTGGATGATATTGTAATATTCAAAGCGGGAAATCAGATCTGTGCCGATGCAATTGTAGTATCCGGCGAAGTGCGAGTCAATGAATCACTGTTGACTGGTGAATCTGATGAGATTACGAAAGCTCCGGGAGCGGAGCTTATGTCCGGAAGTTTTGTGGTAGCGGGAGAGTGCCATGCCCGCCTTGATAAAGTCGGAGTGGATTCTTACATTTCCAAGCTGACATTGGAAGCGAAGGCTATGAAGAAAGGCGAGCAGTCGGAAATGATCCGCTCACTGGATAAGTTGGTAAAATTTGTCGGTATTGCGTTGATTCCGATTGGTATTACGTTGTTTGTACAAGGATTTTTCTTTAATGATCAGAGCTTCCGAAACAGTATTGTTTCCATGGTGGCAGCAGTTCTTGGTATGATTCCGGAAGGATTATATCTGCTGGCAAGTGTGGCGTTGGCTGTCAGTTCTATGAGACTGGCTCATAAGAAAGTTCTGCTTCACGATATGAAGAGTATTGAGACGCTGGCTCGCGTCAATGTGCTTTGTGTGGATAAGACAGGAACGATCACTGAGAATTCTATGAGTGTCAAAGACATGATCCCGACAAAGGAATATGATGCAGAGAAGATGCCGGAGTTAAATGGTCTTCTGTCTGATTTTGTGGGAGCCATGAGCAGCGATAACAGCACCATGGAGGCGTTGAAGGATTATTTTAAAAAGAAGACGGAACAGTCTGCTTCTAAGGTTGTTCCATTTACTTCTGTGACAAAATACAGTGGAGTCATGTTCGGGGAGAAGTCTTATGTAATCGGAGCTCCGGAGTTCGTGCTCCGCGAGGATTATGATACTTACAAACCGGATATCAGCGAGTATGCAAGAAAAGGATATCGTGTACTTGTATTTGGCTCTTATGATGCAGCATTAGATGGCGGAAAATTGACAGGAAAGGTTCTGCCGATGGCATATGTCCTTCTGGCAAATCCAATCCGTAAAGAAGCACCGGAGACATTTGCATACTTTGCAGAGCAGGGCGTGGAAGTCAAAGTTATTTCCGGTGACAATCCGCTGACTGTATCAGAGGTTGCAAAAGAAGCCGGTATTGTAAATGCAGAGGAATATGTTGATGCGACAACACTTCAGACAGATGAAGATATTGCAAATGCAATCGCAAAATATACGGTATTTGGACGTGTGACACCGGGGCAGAAGCGTCAGTTTGTTCAAGCATTGAAAGATCAGGGAAAGACCGTTGCCATGACCGGTGACGGAGTTAACGATGTGCTGGCACTTAAGGATGCGGACTGCAGTGTGGCTATGGCATCGGGAAGTGATGCGGCATGCCAGGCAGCACAGGTTGTGTTGCTGGAGTCCAATTTCGCATGTATGCCGTCAGTTGTATTGGAAGGAAGGCGAGTGGTCAACAATATCCAGCGGTCAGCCAGTCTGTTCCTGGTAAAGAACATTTTCTCATTCCTGTTATCTCTGTTCTCGGTTGTATTTATGATGAGTTATCCATTAAAGCCGTCACAGATTTCGCTAATCAGCATGTTTACCATCGGAATTCCGGGATTCTTCCTGGCATTCCAGCCGAATAAAGATGTGATCAAAGGACATTTCCTGACAAATGTGGTGTTAAAAGCTCTGCCGGCCGGCCTGACTGACGTACTGGCGGTAGCTGCCATGGCAGTCTTTGGGCAGACATTTGGACTGGGTGAGACAGACATTTCCACAGCAGGAACGATGCTCCTTGCCATTGTAGGATTTATGATTCTGTTCAAAATCTGTGAGCCATTCAACTGGCTGCGTGGCTGTGTATGGGTAGGTTCAGTTATTGGACTTTTAGGCTGTTCCATTTTCCTGCCGAAGCTGTTCGCGATTACCGGAATGTCCACAAAATGTATTATGCTGTTCGTAGTATTTTCTATTGCGACAGAGCCATTGTTCCGGTATCTGACAAAGCTTGTCAGCGGAGTAAGAAAGCTGCATATGAAGATACATAAGAAGCCGGTGGAAGAGTTTTAAGGATATAGAAAAAAAGAAATATAAGAAATATAAAAATCCTGCAGATATGTATATGATATATAATATCTACAGGATTTTTTGTTGCCAAGCATACGACAAAAAGGTCCGGTGGACCTTTTTTAGTCGATTCTTTAATTACTTTACAATGTCCGGATTTTCGAATACGTCCAGCGCGGTAGCTGCCAATGCTTTTGTGGCGGTATGAAGTGTATGGCGTGCCATTTTTCCATGTACATATTTCAGAAATGTTTCGTGATGTGCAAATACTTTCGGTCTTGCACCGGTATCTAACTCGCAGTATACGGTTGGGCATACATGAGATACATTTCCAATGTCACTGGATCCGCTTGCCTCTTCATCACTGTCTACGAAATCTGTAACTCCCAGATCATTTAAGTTCTTACGCATCAGGGCGCGAAGTCCATCATGATATACAAGGTCATCATAAGAATTCTCGAAGTTGAAGTATTCCAGTTTTGCACCAGTCATAAGTTCTGCGCCTTTTGCACAATTAATGACTTTCTGAGTCAGCTCCTCCAAGTAAGCGCGGTCTTTTGCACGAATGTAGAACTGGCATGCTGCGTAATCAGGAATAATATTACATGCAGCACCACCGGAAGTTATGATCCCTGCTACACGGGCGTCATTTCTTGTCTGCTGGCGCATTGCATTGATTCCTGCAAACATCAGGTTTACAGCGTCCAGAGCATTGACACCTTTTTCCGGGTAGGCGGCTGCATGGGATGCAGTACCGTGGAATCGGAATTCGATGGAATCCATAGCCAGAGTCATAATATTCATGTTGTTTTCAGCGCCTAAGTGGAACTGAAGTGCAGCGTCGATATCATCATAACCGCCACGGTTGGCAATATCACATTTACCACCGGTTGTCTCTTCGGCAGGGGCACCGATGACAACAATCGTTCCGTTGATCTGATCTTTGAATTTTGCCAGAGTCAGGGAAGCGCCGAGTGTGGAAGCGGCTATCCAGTTATGTCCGCACGCGTGGGCCACCTCGTCCTTGTTCGGACCATATCCCGGAAGCGCATCATACTCCGGAAGCACAGCAACTTTCGGACCCTCACCACAGTAAAGTTCTGCACGAAAAGCAGTATCAAGATCCAGATACGGACAAGTTACCGTAAATCCATGCTCTTTTAATTTCTCAACAAGATACTTACAGGACTTAAATTCCTCACTGCCAAGCTCCGCATGATTAAACACAAACTCACTGATTTCTTCAATCTCAGCAGCAAGATTATCCTCTGCAAGATAAAGTTCTTCTTTATTCATTATACAGTCTCCTTAAAAAATATTTTATATCAGCTTCACATTTCTCTATAAAGACTTACAAAAGCCCTAAAAAGAAAACATAATTAAAGTAATAAGATTTAGACAGCCATACTCACCCTTTCGCTTGCCAAAACTTAAAAAGAATGAATCAAGTCATGAAAAAGGCACTCTGACGCGGCCGGTACTTAGGCGGTGTTCTTTAGCGCCTTATGTACCACTGCCAGTGTAAGGTAGCGAGAGCGTGACTTTTCAGACTTGATTCATTCTTGTATAAGCTTTTGACTTTAATATCCTATCACTACCGCAGCTCCGAGTAATACGATTGAAGCAGCGAAAATGATCAGGAACAGTGGTGTTACGAATCTATACCATTTGTTAATTGGCAGTCTCATGATTCCGCACATCATAAATACGCTTGTTGGCCAGAAAATGTTAGAGAATCCATCACCAAACTGGTAAGCCAGAACGCTGACCTGACGGCTGACACCAACCATTTCTCCGACTGGAGCAAGGATTGGCATTGTGATCAGAGCCTGTCCGGCACCACTTGGGATAAAGAAGTTGATAATGTTCTGAGCAAATAACATACCCATTGCACTTGCCATACCGCGAAAATGCTGGAGCATGGTAGCGAGCCAGTATACAACGGTATCAATGATCTGTGCATTTTCCATGATAACAGCGATGCTTCGGCTGATACCAACAAGAAGTGCACCATACATCATTTCCTTACTTGCTTCGATAAAAATATCTGCAATCTCACTTGGTGTAAATCTGGATACAAGTCCGGATACAATTGTCATAATAATGAACAGGGTTGCAATTTCGTCGATGTACCAGCCAAGTTTGATCGTTCCGTAAAGAAGCATACCAATTGTAAATACGAATAACAGACAGCTCAGTTTGTGAGTGGTTGTCATCTTGATCTCCATCATTTCCTCACGGGAAGCACATTCGAGCGTCTCAATCTTTTCTCCGTAAAGGTAAGATTTGGTCGGATCCTTCTGGATTCTACGTGCATAGCGCCATACATACCAGATACTGATGCCCATGAATACGACAAAGCAAAGAATACGGTAACCAAGACCGGAGAACATCTTCACGCCTGCAACTTCCTGGGCGATACCAATAGTAAATGGGTTGATGGTTGCAGCGGCAAATCCGACTGCGACACCGAGGTAAATGACACTGCCGCCGACGATGGCATCGTATCCGAGTGCCATGGCGATGGAGATAAACACAGGAATCAGTCCGTAAGTCTCTTCAAACATTCCCATGGTGGAACCGAGAAGTCCGAATAAAATCATACATACCGGAATGATCAGTTCGATACGGTTACCAACTTTACGAAGTACAGAACCAACCAGTGCGTCAAATGTACCATTTTTTAAAAGTACATATACAAATGCATATGCAAAGATGATAAAGAAAATAATCTGTGCACTGTCTTCAAATCCAATCTGGAAAGATTTGAACATATCAAAAATGCTGCAGCCGATTTTATCGACATGATGAAAACTGTCTGCGACAACAACAGAGTTACCGGAAGCGTCTTCGACACGGTCAAATGTACCGGCTGGAATAATGTTAGCCAGAATTGCAGTGATGACTGTCATTATGAAAATAATGACATACGCATGTGGCATTTTAAAGCGTTTTTTCTTTTCCATTGTAAATTAAAATCCTCCTCAATCATAAGTGCTAAAAAACAGTTTTCATTTTAGCACTATTGGAGGAGGGTTACAATGAATTTTTTTACACAAATATGAATTTTTTTGCAATTTCTTTACACTTTTGCCTGAGTATAATTTCTATAATGCCAGATACTTATCAGAAAGTGCATATTTAGTCTTGAGGAACATTATGATAATCCCACACAGCCTGTAAATATTCTGGTTTAGAAAGCAACAATTTTGTACCTTCTGCCATACATCTGGCTGCATAAAGCATACCTTTATGCCCAATACTCATGCCGGCCTGTTCTCTGGCTGCCCAGTGGTGAAGTGCGGTGCCGTGGCACATAGTAGCAGCGCTGATGGTGATGAGGGGAACGGTATGGCTGACCTGGGAGGCATCGGTTCCAATGGAAAGTGGAACTGGCGTGTCCTCCAGCGGATAAAGTCCTGCAAAATATTTTCCATTGTTCATAAGTCCTGCCTTTTCTGAAATGTCTTTTGCAAAATTCAGTTCTGCATCTGTATATTCAGGTGTCGGGATATGAGTCATAGCTTCATAGTAAACTTCCACTAGCGGACGGTTGACTTTCATTTCCATGCAGCTTCCAACTAATTCGATATCGACAGTTGTTCCGGTCATCATAGCTGCACCTTTTGCACATGCATCCACGCGTTTGCTTGCATCTTCCGTGCGGCTTCTTTTGGTAGAGCGGATAAAATAATTCGTCTTTGCAAAGTCAGGTACAACATTTGCCGGAATACCATTATCCATGTAAGCATAATGCATGCGGACGTCATCTGTTACATGTTCGCGGAGATAATTCACGCCAATATTCATAAGCTCGGCAGCATCTAAGGCGCTGCGACCGCTTTCCGGTGAGCGGGAGGCATGTGCGCTGACTCCGTGAAATGTATAGTTTTTAATGTCCTGTGCCTGCCAGATGTCATTGCTGACACGGTTGCGGTCGAATGGATGCCAGGTCACTGCGACGGACAGGTCATCGAACACATTCTGTTCGTCCATAATAATTTTTCCGGACATGATCTCTTCCGCCGGGCAGCCGTAAACACGAATTACAATCGGTTCACCAGAGGATTCATAATCTGCTTTCAATGCACAGGCAGCTGCGCAGACTGCTGTTCCAAGAAGATTGTGTCCGCATGCGTGTCCGATTTCCGGAAGAGCATCATATTCAGCGAGAAAACCAATGATTGGAACTTCGTTAGAAGATGAAACGTTTTTCCCGGCTGGCTGGATTTTAGTAATATCGATGTCAGAATTGGTCCAGGCCGCAGTAAATGCAGTTTCGATTCCAGCAGTATTCCATTCTATTTGAAATCCCTGTGTTTCCAGGTAATCCGCAAGACATTTTGAAGAGAGTTTTTCTTTGTAAGCTGTTTCCGGATGTTCGAAGATATAGTATGATTTCTGAATAAGTTCATCTCTGTGGTTGTCAAGCCAGTTGGAGATAGTAGGGTATGTTGCGGTTGATGTCATAAGATGCCTCCTGTCGTATTTTTATAGTGGGGAGCTTTTATCCCAATATTTTTTACAGATAACAGAACTAGTTGGTTCTGAAGTCAATTTTATACATTTTTCGTAGGATGTCAATTCCGAAGGCGTTCTTGAACGTATAATTTCCGGGGGATACAAATGGTCAGTCTTGATTGAAGTGGCTATGTCGCATATAATGATATTAGAGTCAAAAAGGTTTGAAACAATAGATTTGTGAAATAAAATAGGAGGATATATGTCAGATAGAGAAGAAAAGACCGGAAAAAATGATAACGGAAAGAAAAACAAGGGTGGTAAAAGAAATAAAATAGTAGCAATAGAAATGATTATTCTTGTACTGCTGATCATGACAGCAGTGGCAATTTTTATTCAGAGAGATAAAAGTGTAAAAGAGGCTGCGAAGATTCATAATCAGAAGGCGAAAAAGACAGAGCAGACATCCCAAGCTGCGCAGAAAGAAAATGAGATAGAAGAAGAGACGGAGGGTACGGAAGAGGAGACTGGTGATAGAGACGCGTCAGTTCCTGATCGTAGTAATTTTGCAGTGCAACCGGGAGTTCCAGTCGGAACGACAGAACAGTCCGATGAGAAAATCGTGTATCTGACATTGGATGACGGACCATCAGATAATACACAGGCAGTTCTGGATATTCTGGATAAATATAATGCAAAGGCAACATTTTTTGTGACAGGTGAGATGCCGGAATACAAAGATATGATAAAGGCTGCGTATGACAAGGGACATACAATTGGAATGCATACATATTCACATGATTATGCTAAGGTTTATGCATCGGTTGATGCGTATTTTCAGGATCTGGATCAGATTGGGCAGATGGTACAGGAAGAGATTGGCTATGTACCATGTTTTATCCGTTTCCCGGGTGGATCATCAAATACTGTATCAAAGAAATATACAGCAGGAATCATGTCCACGCTTGTGCAGGAAGTACAAAACCGTGGATATCAGTATTATGACTGGAACGGAAGTTCCGGCGATGGGTCTGTGAGAACGACCGAAGAACTGGTGGCGCAGGCAACGAGCTTTGATTCTAACAACATCATTTTACTTTGTCATGATTCCCATGGAAAACAGACGACCGTAGAGGCATTGCCACAGATTATTGAACATTATCAGTCACTGGGATATACATTTAAAGCACTGGATCGTGATAGCTTCGTAGCGCATCATGGAGTGAATAACTAATTGAGACATAAATCAGTCATAAATTGTAAATAATCGTAAGTATTGTAAATAAGATATTGTAAATAATCTGCGAGATAATCGGTGAATAATCGGTGAATTGTAAATAATCGCACGAGTCAGGGGTTGGGTAATAACAACTTCTGTGCTATAATAAACGATATATGGCATCTGACACATTTCTTTGTATAATAGGAAGGTGCATTTCCTATGCATGGCGTCAGAAGAAAGTATTTTTAAGACAGTAGAAGGAGTATTTGGTATGAATTTAATTGAAATTCGCGAATTATACAAGAACCAGGAAGCATACCTGGATAAAGAAATTACCGTTGGGGGATGGGTAAGAAGTATCCGTGACTCCAAAGCATTTGGCTTTATTGTCATCAATGATGGAACATTTTTTACACCACTTCAGGTCGTATATCATGATGATATGGAGAACTTTGAGGAGATTTCCAAACTCAATGTAGGAGCAGCTGTTGTTGTAACAGGTACACTGGTTGCAACACCACAGGCAAAACAGCCATTTGAGATTCAGGCGAAGACTGTAACAGTAGAAGGCGCTTCCGCGCCGGATTATCCGCTTCAGAAGAAGCGTCACAGCTTTGAGTACCTTCGTACTATCGCACATTTAAGACCGAGAACAAACACATTCCAGGCAGTATTCCGTGTTCGTTCCCTGACGGCATACGCACTTCACAAATTTTTCCAGGAGAGAGGATTCGTGTATGTACATACACCGATCATTACAGGAAGTGATTGTGAAGGAGCCGGAGAGATGTTCCGCGTAACAACGATGGACATGGGAAATGTACCGAAGGCAGAGAATGGTGCAGTAGATTATACACAGGATTTCTTCGGAAAAGAGACAAGCCTTACCGTAAGCGGACAGTTAAATGCAGAGACATACGCACAGGCATTTGGAAATGTTTATACATTTGGACCTACATTCCGCGCAGAGAACTCCAACACAACAAGACATGCGGCAGAGTTCTGGATGTTAGAGCCTGAGATGGCATTTGCAGATCTGGAGGACGACATGGACCTTGCAGAAGATATGTTAAAATATGTCATCAATTATGTGATGGAAAACGCACCGGAAGAGATGAACTTCTTCAATTCATTTGTAGACAAAGGGCTGATCGATCGACTGACCAACGTTGCAACATCTGAATTTGCACGAATCACATACACAGATGCAATTGAGATCCTAAAGAAGCACAACGATAAATTCGAGTTCAAAGTATCATGGGGAATCGATCTTCAGACAGAACACGAGCGCTATCTGACAGAGGAAGTATACAAACGCCCAGTATTTGTAACAGATTATCCGAAAGATATCAAAGCATTCTACATGAAACAGAACCCAGATGGAAAGACCGTGGCAGCAGTCGATTGCCTCGTACCAGGAATCGGTGAGATCATCGGAGGAAGCCAGAGAGAAGACGATTACGAGAAGCTTGCAACACGCATGGAAGAACTCGGAATGAAGACAGAAGATTACGGATTCTACATGGACCTTAGAAAATACGGATCCACAAGACATGCCGGATTCGGCCTTGGATTCGAGAGATGCATCATGTATCTGACAGGAATGGGTAATATCCGTGACGTAATACCATTCCCAAGAACAGTAAATAACTGCGAGTTATAACAGAAAAATAGCCCCTGAAATTGTAGAAAATGTTTGACACAATCAGAAAGGGACAGGTTAAAGTTCAATTGGGGACGGGGTTTTTTTTGAAAAAACCCCGTCCCCAATTGAAAAAGAGGAGAATTGTATGAATATTTTAGTAGTGGATGATGAGAAAGAGATTGCTGATGTTATCGAGTTATACTTGAAGAATGATCAGTATAATGTGCTGAAATTTTATACGGGTCAGGAAGCGCTTGATTGTATTGCCAGTACGAAGATTGATCTTGCGATTCTGGATATCATGCTTCCGGATGTGGACGGATTCCAGATTTTGAAGCAGATTCGTGAGAAATATACATTTCCTGTGATCATGCTGACAGCGAAGACGGAGTATATGGATAAGATTACGGGTCTGACACTTGGTGCTGATGATTATATTCCAAAGCCTTTCAATCCATTGGAGCTGGTTGCCAGGGTGAAAGCACAGATTCGACGCTATACGCAGTACAATGAGGGTACGAAGGACGAGGGGGATGTGATTGATTTTGGCGGTCTGTTCCTGAACCGGCAGTCTCATGAGTGTACTTACAATGAAGTGCCGCTGACACTGACACCGATTGAGTTTGATATTCTGTGGCTGCTCTGTGAGAACCGAGGCAAGGTTATTAGTTCTGAGGAGTTATTCCACAAGGTTTGGAAGGAAGAATGCTATAAGAACAGCAACAATACGGTCATGGTTCATATCCGGCATCTGCGGGAAAAAATGAATGGACCTACCGGAAAATCTGATTTCATTAAGACTGTATGGGGAGTTGGATATAAGGTTGAAGAATAATTATCGTAAATTAAAATTCAGTATTCTCTTGCAGACGGTGCTTGTTACGGCACTGACAGTTCTGGTGGGTGGATTTTTGCTGAATTATGTAATCGATGGAATTTATAATGACAGTTTCGCCAGGAATTTTGTAAAAATAATGACGAAACTGCAAGTGAGTGAACCGACTGCACGGAGCCTGTATTGGAAATTGATAGGAGATAACAAGACATTTTTCATGGTTGTAGGCTTTTTGCTTTTGTTTGCTCTTTTTTTCTATGTGGCACTTTCGAAAATGACAAAGTATCTGGACCAGGTGGGAGAGGGAATTGAAAATATTCTGTCGGAATCTACGGAACCGATTCACCTGATCACAGAATTGAAACCGATTGAGATTCGATTAAATGAGATTAAAGCTACCCTGAAACGGCAGGAGTTGGAGTCAGTGGAAGGCGAGAAACGAAAAAATGATCTGGTGTTGTTTCTGGCGCATGATTTAAAGACACCCTTGACTTCTATTGTGGCTTACTTAAGTATGCTGGACGGATATCCCAAGATGCCGGAGGAGGAGCGAAAGAAATATATTCATATTGCTCTGGAGAAATCCAATCGTCTCGGTGAATTAATTAATGAGTTTTTTGACATTACAAGGTACAATTTGCAGAATATCGAGCTGGAGTCGGTGAAGATCAACTTGACTATGATGCTGGAGCAGATTGCAGACGAACTTTATGGCGTACTTCAGGAAAAAAAGCTTACTTGTGATGTGGATGTGGAAGAGAATCTGGAAGTTTACGGCGATCCGGACAAGCTTGCCCGTGTCTTTGATAATATTTTGAGAAATGCCATTGCATATTGTTATGAGAATACCAAAATTGAGATTCAGGCCAGAATGAAAAATAATAAAATCGAGATTACATTTACAAACAGCGGAGACCGGATTCCGGGAGATATGCTGCAGACGATTTTTGAAAAATTTTACCGGGTAGATAATTCCAGGTCGACCGGAACCGGAGGAGCAGGACTTGGTCTTGCGATTGCAAAAGAGATTGTGGAACTACATGATGGACAGATCATAGCGAAAAGTGACGATTTACATACGCAATTTATTGTGACACTGCCGTCGGAAAATGAACTGGAAGAAAATGAAGAGGGAAGAAAAAATGAGATTCATACACATCGCAGACATACATTTGGGGGCAGACCCGTACATTGGAAGCTCCCGAAAGGAAAAGCGGGAAAAGGAGATATGGACCAGTCTTGAACGAGTACTCGAAGTCTGTGAAAGTAAGCATGTGGAAATGCTTCTGATCGCAGGCGACTTGTTTCACAGGCAGCCGCTCAGACGGGAACTAAAAGAACTGGATTATCTTTTTTCAAAACTGACCATGACTGAGGTGGTTATCATTGCAGGAAACCATGATTATCTGAAGAGAGATTCTTATTATCGGACGTTTCAGTGGTCAAAAAATGTGCATATGATTCTGGACAGGGAGATTCAATGCGTGGAATTTCCAGCATACAGTCTGGCAATCTATGGCATGAGCTATGATACGAAACAGATTACAGAGGAATGCTATTATGATGCATTTGCACAGCGGCGACAGCCATATGAGATTTTGCTTGCGCACGGAGGAGATGACAGCCATATTCCGATAAAGAAAGAAAATCTGCTGGGGCTTGGTTATGATTATATTGCAATGGGGCACATCCATAAACCGCAGATTATCTGTCCGGATAAAATTGCTTACGCTGGAGCGTTGGAGCCAATCGATAAAAACGATACTGGAGCGCACGGATACATTTACGGAGAGATTACGACCAAGGGATGCAGGATAAGATTCGTACCATTTGCAATGAGATCTTACATACATCAGACGATCGAAGTAAATCCGTCTATGACAGAGCATGAATTAAAAGAGACAGTTGCGAAAGTTATAGATGAAAAAGGAAAGGAAAATATTTACAAGATTATTCTGGACGGAATGCGTGACCCGGAAATTTCTTACAACGTGGACACGCTGGATCCATATGGAAATGTGATCGAGATTACAGATCAGACACGACCGGCGTATCAGTTCGATAAGTTGAAAGAAGCAAATAAGGGAAATATTCTTGGGGCATTTGTGGCAGAGCTGGAACAGTATCCTGAGAATAGTCTGGAACATCAGGTGCTTTGTGAGGGAGTGCGGGCATTGATGGAGACAAGAAGAGGCTAATATGAAAATCAAAGAGTTGAGACTTAAGAACTTTGGAAAGTTTACAAATAAAGAAATTCATTTCTCAGATGGAATGAATGTGATATATGGAGAAAATGAGTCTGGAAAGTCTACCCTTTATACGTTTATCAGAGCTATGCTTTTTGGATTGGAACGAGGGCGTGGAAGAGCTGCGGCGCAGGATGCATTTTCCAGATATGAACCGTGGGAAAATCCGAATTATTATTGTGGGGAAATGAAATTTGAATCAGGAGATAAGGAATTTCTTCTGTCCAGAAATTTTGACCGGTATGGGAAAAATGAGACGCTTGTCTGTCTGGAAGATGCAGAAGAATTGTCTGTGAAAGATGGAGATCTTCAGATGCTCATGGGTGATTTGAGTCCACAAATTTATGATGATACGATGGCTATGGCACAGATGAGGGTAAAGCCTGGAATGACGCTCTCCGAGGAATTGAAAAATTATGCATCTAATTATTATGCGACCGGAGATGGGGAACTTGATCTAGCGGCAGCTATAGATTATTTGAAAGAGCAGAAAAAAGAAAGTTTGCATGAGATGCAAAAGCAAATGGAAAAACGCCAAGATAAAAGAGAACACATTTCTCAGGAAATGTCTTATGTGTGGCGTGATATTCATAAACTGGAAGAAGAACAGGCACATTTGGAAGAAGAGATTGAGTTTAGAAAAGTGCGGGAGCGAGAATCCAGGCTGTTGCTTAAGCAGGATGAAGAAGAACCCAAACACATGATAGATGAGATACGGCCATCTAAATGGAGAGTACATCCATTGGAAATATTGGCAGCGGTACTGGCAGTGATTCTGTGTGCGTGGCTTTTGAAACGTCCGTGGAATTATCTGGTCGCAATTATTTTAGTATTGCTTTCAAGCATCTATGTGTGGAATCGGATGAAGATCAGTAAAAAAGTTGAGAAGACAGAGCCGGAAAAAATTTTGGAGGAGATTACACCTCAAGAGGAGAAGATTCCTACAGACCGTCTGAAATGGGAGCTGGAGAGAAATGCGTTGGAGCTTGGGGATAAGCGGGTACGTTATTCCAATCTAAAGGAAGACCTGGAAGAGTTAGACGGGATCAGTGATGAGGAGAGAATTCTGAATGCCCAGGCGGAGGCAAGACAGCTTGCGATTGATAAAATTCAGGAACTTTCTGGAGAGATGCAGAAGAAGCTTCGGGGAAAATTAAATGACCGGGTTTCAGAGATTATGGAATTTATTACAGAAGGGAAATATACCCGATTAAATGTAGAAGAAGGATTAAATATCAGCTTACTGAGTGAAGGGCGCAAAGTAGATATTGCAAGAGTCAGCCAGGGAACAGCAGAGCAGGTATATTTTGCACTTCGAATGGCAGCATCAGAAGTACTGTTAGAAGAAGAACTTCCGGTGATTCTGGATGATACATTTGTAAGTTATGACGAGGAACGGCTGGAAAGTGTGCTGGAATGGCTTGCAAAAAGTGGAAAACAGGTATTATTGTTCACCTGTCAGAAAAGAGAGATGAAGATACTTTCCGAAATGGGAGTTAAAAATTGTAATTATATAAAATTACAGTAGACAAAAAGCAGATGAATGAATGTAAAATTCTTGAACTACATTCACTTATCTGCTTTTTATATCAGACGCAGCTGTTATAACTGACCGTGAGCTTTCTTGTATTCCTCAACGCATACCTGAATTCTCTCACTAGGATCCAGAATATCACTGATAGATCCGTCGTGGTTCAGAGTATCAATCATAAGAGCAACATATTTACTCATATCACAGTTGATATAATAAGGTCTGGAAAGAAGTTCCGGTGTCTGGTAAATCAGATTCGTTGTTAAGACTCCATCAATCAGACCACTTTCATAGGCTTCATCGAACTTATCCAGTCCATTTGTAAAGAGTCCAAATGTAGCAGCTGCAAAAATACGTTTTGCATTGCGGCTCTTTAACTGTTTTGCAACATCCAGGATGCTGTCTCCGGAAGAAATCATGTCATCCAGAATAATAACATCTTTTCCTTCTACAGAAGAACCAAGGAACTCATGAGCAACGATTGGGTTGCGTCCATTTACCACACGTGTGTAATCACGTCTCTTATAGAACATACCCATATCCAGGTTCAGAACGTTTGCCAGATATACAGCACGCTCTGTAGCACCCTCATCTGGGCTGATTGCCATCATGTGGTCACTGTCGATGATCAAGTCATCGTAGCGATCTAATAATCCTTTTACAAACTGATAAGTTGGACGCACTGTCTCGAATCCGGAAAGCGGGATTGCGTTCTGTACACGAGGGTCGTGTGCATCAAATGTAATAATATTATCAACGCCCATGTGTGTCAGCTCCTGAAGTGCGAGTGCGCAGTCCAGAGACTCACGAGAGCTTCTCTTATGCTGACGGCTTTCATAGAGGAATGGCATGATAACGTTGATACGTTTTGCTTTACCACCGACAGCAGCGATAATTCTCTTTAAGTTCTGATAATGATCATCTGGTGACATATGATTTGTGTTTCCACTCATAGAATATGTCAGGCTGTAGTTGCAGACATCGACCAAAATGTAAAGATCCATACCACGGACAGACTCATCAATCACACCTTTGGCTTCCCCGGAACCAAAACGTGGTACATGAGCATTTACGAGATAAGAATCTCTCTGATATCCACTGAATACTACATCATCCATGAATTTGTGTCCATCTTCATGGCGCCATGTAGTGATGAAATGATCGACTTCCTTTCCCATCGGCTGGCAGCCATCAATTGCGATGATTCCAAGTGTTCCTGCAGGGATGTTGTCAAGATTACGTTCGTTACGGCGTAACATCTTTTGTACCTCCTAGGTTTAATAATTTTTTTTGAATTCTGATATCGTCACCGGTCAGACGGAGCATAGAATAGCTGCTGCTGATACGTGAAAAAATTCGTTCAGAATAAATTGCTTTTATATCTTCGAGCGACAGGTTCGTAGATATGATTGTCGCTTCCTTTCGTAAGATTCGCTCATTAAGTATAACAAATAATTGTGAAACCGTAAAGCTATTCGCGAGCTCTGTGCCAAGATCATCAATAATTAGCAAGTCACAGCTGCAAATATGGGAGAGCGCATCTTCATCAATCTCATCTCTTTTACCAAAAGTATTCTTAGCAAGAAAATCAAAAAGCCCTGCTGCAGAAAAATAAATAACTGAATAAGAGTGATCCATTAATTCCTTTGCAATACAGTGAGTGAGAAATGTCTTTCCAACACCAGTATCTCCATATAAAAGAATATTATGAAATTCACTGGAAAATGTATCAATAAAATGATGACAGACACGAAGTGCGGTTTCAATGGCGTCTCTTGCCGATCTTCCGGTCAGCGGATCAATATGGCTTTTGGAATAGTAGTCCAGAGAAAATGTGTGAAAATTTTCCTGCTCTAAAATTCCTTTCAAGTTCGAGTCGTTATATAGAAGCTCGATAATTGCCTTTTTCATACAGTGGCACTTGCGTGTTCCAATATATCCGGTATCCTGACAGTCTGGACAGTGATAATGCTTTTCAAGATAATCAGATGGAAATCCGTGAGACGTAAGAAGCTTCTGCTTTTCGTCAGTTAATGTCAGGAGCTTTTCATGAAATGAAGAAAGAGCATTTTCGTCTCCTTCCAGCAGTCTCTTTGCTTTTTCAACACTCAGAGAAGAAATCGTGTCATCAATTGTGCGAAGCTTTGGAATCTTCGCATAAACTTCATCAAAACGAAGACGAAGTTCATGCTCGTTATCCAGTTGTAATTGCTCATAATCGCGCATTAATTGATCGTACTGGGAATTTGATAATGCCATGGACGAAAATGCTCCTTATTATATAGTTTATTGCTGTAACAGCTTGCGCTCAAGATCGCTCATATCATAAGAACGGTTCTCGAAGTTGTTGAACTTTGTTGGTGCCGGTGTGATTTTAGCGGCACTTTTTCTTTGAAGTTCTTTTTCACGGCGTTCTTTTTCACGGGCTTCTTTTTCGCGGATAAATCCGGCATCCAGAGTTTCGATATCCTGAATGTTCTTAACACTTTGCTCCAGCCATTTTTTCAGAATAGATTCAGTATAGTCAAAGCTTGGCTGATGAATTGCATTCATAGTTCTGGCGCATGCGTTCAGGATCAGATCCAGAGAGAACCCATATTCGGAAGTCCAGCGCTTGATGTATTCCATCTCAGACGGTGCAGGAGCGCGTCCTTTAATGCCGAAAGCTCCGAGAATAGAATAGCAGTTCTTATTGTATGCCATAGAGCTTGCTTTTGCTTCAGAAACCGTCTTAATGTGGCGTTCACACCAGGAAAGAGCAACCTTCTGAATATAGTGCATGCTTGTATGACCGTTCTCTACACAGTACTCGATCAGGTATTCGATAAGATCTGCAGACATATGTAAAGTCTCGTAAAAATATGTAATAGATTCTACGTCAGAATGGGACAGCGTCTTGCCAAGGTACTGCTCTGCAACAAAAAGAAGTTCTTTGAACTCTTTACGAGAGCGATACTGCTCAATACTGGATACATCTGTAGTTGTCGGTGCCGGCTGAATAGAAGGAGCAGCCGGTTCCGGTGCAGATGGTTCTTCTGTCATACGCGGCTGTGCCGGAATCGCCGGAGTCTCTCCGTCTACAGGCATGTCATAATCCAGTAACCCTTTCTTTTTCCAGTAGTTCAATGCACGGATCACATCTTTTTCTGTAATATCTAATAAATCTGCAATCTTTGAAATTGTCAGAGTTCCTGAAGGCTCATTCAGATGGCGCAAAAGAATAAGGTATACCTTCACGTATTCCCCGTTCGCCTCTGCCATATAATGATCGATAAATTCGTTCTCCAGTACAGTTGTATCACTCTGCACGTGGTTTGTAAGTGTTAATTTTCTCATGCCTTTTCAGGTCCTCCTCAAGTATCATTCGCTTCATTGCACAGCTATTATAGCATCGGAAGTACCATTAAAAAAGAAATTTTTGACGCAAAAATCGGGTTTTTTGTGGATAAAAATCTGTGGAAAATGTGGATAACTATCTTCCAAGAAGCGTTTCCCCAATGTTTACAACGTCTCCGGCTCCCATAGTTATCAACACATCCCCTTTTTGACAATGTGTCAGACAGAAATTTTCTATCTCTTCAAAGCTTGGGAAGTAGTATGCATCGCACCCTTTTGCTTTCAATTCATCTGCAATCTGCTTAGAAGACACTCCGAGAGTATCCGTTTCTCTTGCAGCATAAATGTCTGCCAGGATTACATGATCCGTATGTGAAAGTGCCTCGACGAATTCCGGGAAGAGAGCTTTCGTACGTGTATAAGTATGAGGCTGGAAAATGCACCAGATCTCACGATGCGGATAATGGGTCGCAGCAGTCAGTGTTGCAGCAATCTCTGTCGGATGATGTGCATAGTCATCAATGATCGTTACACCATTAGTCTCGCCTTTGTATTCAAAACGACGGTCTGTACCGTGAAATTCTTTCAGTCCCTTTTTGGCAACGGAAACATTTACATCCAGAAGATCTGCAACAGCAAGTGCGGCAAGTGCGTTGGATACATTATGGTCTCCACTTACAGATAAGGAAATACGATCTACAAATTCACCGTTCTTTACCAGGTCAAAAGATGCTTCGCCGAGTTCGTCATGAGTTACATTTGCAGCATGATAAGTTGCGGAAGGATTCGTTCCGTAAGTTACGATTTTGCAGTCAAGATCTCCTGTAATCTCATCCAGACGATCAATGTCACCATTGATAACAAGTGTTCCGTCTTTTGGAAGCAGCTTTGCAAATCTGTGGAAAGAGTTGCGGATATCCTCCAGATCCTTGAAGAAGTCCAGATGATCTTCGTCAATATTCAGAATCACACTGATCTTAGGAAAGAAGCTAAGGAAACTGTTTGTATATTCGCATGCTTCCGTAACAAAAATCTCGGAATTACCGACACGGATATTTCCACCGATTGCTTTTAAGATTCCGCCAACAGAAATAGTCGGATCCATCTCTCCGGCCAGAAGAATGTGTGAAATCATAGAAGTTGTTGTTGTTTTTCCGTGAGTTCCGGAAACTGCGATTGGAATGTCGTAGTTTGTCATAAGCTGTCCGAGAAGTTCAGCACGTGTCAGCATCGGGAGTCCTTTTTGAACTGCAGCCTGATATTCTTCATTGTCTTTGTGAATTGCAGCCGTATATACAACTACATCGATACCATCTATAATATTAGAAGCTTTCTGTCCATAGAAAATCTGTGCGCCGGCTTTTTCAAGATGATCTGTCAGAGCAGATTCTTTGTTGTCAGATCCGGAAACAGTAAAGTTCTCTTCTAAAAGTACCTCGGCAAGTCCGCTCATGCTGATACCGCCGATTCCGATAAAATGTACGTGTACTGGCTGGTCAAAATTAATTTTATACATAATTAAGATTCCTTCCTCATATATATAATAATATAGGCAAATTGTGTTGGGAAAAATCCCGTCTGTAGTATCGTTGGATTGCTCTGTGCGGCACACTTTCACAATCCAAATAATAATTCTTTCTAACTTATTATTATATACATATATGAGAAAAAATCCAACCCGCAATTTTTTGTAATATTTTCATAAAAAGCGGAGAAATTATTCAAATGTTTTGTAAAATATGTTCACGAAATGGAACATATATGGTATAATATTTATCACAGACTACTGAGAAGGGGTGAAGACATGAGGAAAAAGGAAATGATAGCAATGCTCCTGGCAGGAGGACAAGGCAGCAGACTTGGTGTTCTGACATCAAAAGTTGCGAAACCGGCTGTTGCATTTGGTGGAAAATACAGAATCATTGATTTTCCGCTAAGTAACTGTATTAATTCAGGAATTGATACTGTAGGTGTATTGACACAGTATCAGCCATTACGTTTGAATTCACATATCGGGATAGGTATCCCATGGGATTTGGATCGAAGCATCGGTGGTGTTTCGATTCTTCCGCCATATGAGAAGAGTACAAGCAGTGAGTGGTATACAGGTACAGCGAATGCCATTTATCAGAATCTGGAATACATGGAATCGTTCCATCCAGATTATGTATTAATTTTATCTGGAGATCACATTTATAAGATGGATTACCAGGTGATGCTTGATTATCATAAGGAGAACAATGCAGATGTTACAATCGCGGCTATGCCGGTTCCGATAGAAGAGGCAAGCCGTTTTGGAATTGTAATCACCGATGATAGCGGTAAGATTACAGAATTTCAGGAGAAACCGCCACAGCCGAAGAGTAATCTGGCATCAATGGGAATCTACATATTTAGCTGGAAAGCATTAAAAGAAGCTCTTGTAGCATTGAAGGACGAGCCTGGATGTGACTTTGGAAAGCATATCATTCCGTATTGTCATGAGAAGGGTGAGCGCCTGTTTGCTTATGAATACAATGGATACTGGAAAGATGTTGGAACACTGGGATCTTACTGGCAGGCTAATATGGAGCTGATCGATATTATACCGGAATTTAACCTTTATGAAGAATTTTGGAAGATTTACACTAACAGTGCTATACTTCCGCCTCAGTACATTGCAGAGAATGCTGTGATAGACCGAAGCATTATCGGCAATGGCTGCGAGATTTATGGAGAGGTACATAATTGTGTTATCAGTGCCGGAGTCACAATTGAAGAAGGTGCGGTAGTGAGAGATTCAATCATCATGAGCGATTGTATGATTGGAAAAGGCTGTGTGATCGATAAATCTATCATAGCTGAGAATACGAAGATTGGCGAAGGCGCGATCCTTGGAATTGGCAGTGAAGAACCGAATAAATTAAAACCGGCAGTCTACTCATTTGGACTTGTAACGATCGGAGAGAATTCTGTAATCCCGGATCACGTACAGATTGGTAAGAACACCGCAATCAGTGGAATTACGAACAAAGAAGATTATCCGGACGGAGTACTTGGAAGTGGAGAAACATTAATAAAGGCGGGTGAGATAGCATGAGAGCAGTAGGAATTATTTTAGCAGGCGGTAACAATAACAGGATGAAAGAGCTGACTCACAAAAGAGCAGTAGCAGCAATGCCAATTGCAGGAAGCTATCGATCCATTGATTTTGCACTTAGTAATATGACGAATTCTCATATTCAGAAAGTTGCGGTGTTGACGCAATATAATGCCCGTTCCTTAAATGAACATTTGAATTCTTCAAAATGGTGGAATTTCGGAAGAAAGCAGGGTGGACTGTACGTATTTACACCGACCATTACAAATGATAATGGATACTGGTATCGCGGAACGGCCGATGCCATTTACCAGAATATGGATTTCCTGAAAAAGAGTCATGAACCGTATGTTGTTATAGCATCCGGAGATGCGGTATATAAGATGGATTACGGTAAAGTTCTTCAGTATCATATTGACAAAAAGGCTGACGTTACGGTAGTATGCAAAGAGATGGATCCATCAGATGATGTGAGCCGATTCGGAACAATCCGAATGGATGACGATATGCGTATAACAGAGTTTGAAGAGAAACCGATGGTGACAAAATCAAACATGATTTCAACAGGAATCTATGTGATCAGAAGAAGATTACTGATTGATCTGATCGAGCATGCAGCGGAAGAAGAAAGGTTTGACTTCGTCAATGATGTTCTGATCCGTTATAAGAATCTGAAGAAGATTTATGGTTACAAGATTGATCATTACTGGAGCAATATTGCAACTGTAGATGCTTATTATAAGACTAATATGGACTTCTTGAAGCCGGAAGTAAGAAATTATTTCTTCAAGCAAGATCCGGAAATTTATTCAAAAGTCAGCGACCTGCCTCCTGCAAAATATAACCCAGGCGCGTCTGTCAAGAACAGTCTGGTAGGAAGCGGAAGCATTATCAACGGAACTGTGGAGAATTCCGTAATATTTAAGCAGGTATTTGTGGGAAATAACTGTGTGATCAAAAATTCAATTATTTTAAATGATGTGTATCTTGGGGATAATACTTACATTGAAAACTGCATCGTGGAAAGCCGTGATACAATCAGAGCCAACACACGTCACGTTGGAACAAACGGGATAAAAGTGGTTGTCGAAAAGAACGAGAGGTACGCACTGTAAGATCAGTGCGCCTAGATAGAAAGGGGCAATAACATGCAGATAACAGATGTAAGAGTAAGAAAAGTAGCGAAGGAAGGAAAATTGAAAGCAGTAGTATCAATCACGATGGATGAAGAATTCGTTGTACATGATATTAAAGTTATTGAAGGGGAAAAAGGACTTTTTATTGCTATGCCAAGTAAAAAGGCAGTGGATGGAGAATACAGAGATATTGCTCATCCAATCAATTCCGGAACTCGCGAAAAGATTCAAAGCATCATCCTCGAGAATTACGAAAAAGTATTAGAAGAGGCACCTGAGGAAGCCGTTATCTAGTTTGTGTGAATAGAGGACATACGAACAGAAGCTTAAGGAAAATTGAAAAAAGAAAATGAAACGAAGAAGCGGGATATGTAATTGGAGGCATATCCCGCTTCTTTGTTTCAACTATTTAAAAATATTCTTGTGCGAAAATCCGTGTAGATTTGATTTAAATCACGAAACAGTTTTCGAGTTCAGTTCTTTTAAAATCTTATCAACATTGTAATCAGGTGCCTGACAGAGGGCAATGTCATAGATCTGCTGAATGATATCCAGTGGTTCTTCGAGAATTTCAGAAATCTGAGCAGCAGAGATTTGTCCGGTGAAAGTGTAGCTGTATTAGTGCCGGGAATCACTGAAAGCTGCGGTGAACGAGTAACTTCATCAAAAATCTGAGTGAATTCTTTGCTGAAAAAAGCAAATGAAATTCAGAAATGAAATCCTGGCTGGGGATTTCTGAGGGCATTGAAAATAATGAAAATATCGTGCCCGAAATTTGATGTAGGTGTAGTGTAGCACAATGGTATCATGGAACGCAAGAGTAAATTCAAAAATATTTTTATATAGGTGGAAGTTTGAAATGTAATTGACGGAGGAATAAGAAGTAATGTCCGCTGAGAAAAACTTGACAAATCATCTCAAAAGGATAAGATAAAAAAGACAAGATAGGATTAATTGCACATCGAGTAGGAATCGGTTTATTCGAATGATTAAAAGGAGGGCGTCACATGGATTACATACACGAGATTGGGAAGCGTGCAAAATCAGTTTCTGCACAGGTTCAGCATCTTTCCCAAAATCAGAAAAATGAAGGACTTCGAAGAGTAGCGGAAGAACTGGAAAATCAGAAAAGCTATCTTATGGCAGAAAATGAAAAGGATATTGAAAAAGCTGAGAAAGACGGTATGAAAGCATCTCTGATTGACCGTCTTCGCCTGACGGAAGAAAGAATTGCCGGAATGGCTGAAGGTCTCAGACAGATTGCTGATCTGGAAGATCCAATTGGTGCAACATTGTGGGAAAAGGTCAGACCGAATGGTCTTCGTATTGGAAAAAGAGTGGTTCCACTTGGGGTGGTCGGAATCATTTATGAATCGCGCCCGAACGTAACGGCAGATGCTTTTGGACTTTGCTTTAAGACAGGAAATGTTGTAATCCTACGTGGAGGTTCTGATGCAATCCATTCCAATCTTGCCGTGACAAAGGTGATTCGGGAAGGTTTGAAAAAATGTAATCTTCCAGAGGATGCGATTCTTCTTGTTGAAAATACAGATCGTGCAGTTGTCAATCAAATGATGAAGCTAAATAAATATATTGATGTACTGATACCAAGAGGAGGAGCAGGACTCATTGCAAATGTAGTGCAGAACAGTACGGTCCCGGTTATTGAGACAGGAACCGGAAACTGTCACATTTTCGTAGACGAGACAGCAGATCTTGACATGGCAGTACCGATTATTGTCAATGCAAAGACGCAGCGACTTGGCGTATGCAATGCATGCGAGTCACTTGTAATTCATGAAAAGATTGCGGAAGAGGCAGTTCCGGCTATTTATAAAGCACTTCATGAAAAAGGTGTAGAAGTTCGAGGCGATGAGCGTATCCGTGAGATTGTACCGGAGATTGTGCCGGCAACAGAGGAAGACTGGGGCACAGAATATCTGGATGCAATCATTTCCGTGAAGACAGTTTCTTCTATAGAAGAAGCGATTGCACATATTAATAAGTATAACACCGGACATTCCGAGTCCATCATTACAAAAGATTATACAAATGCGCTGAAATTCCAGGATGAAATCGACGCGGCAGCAGTGTATGTCAACGCATCGACCAGATTTACAGATGGATTCGAATTCGGATTCGGAGCAGAGATAGGAATCAGCACACAGAAGTTACACGCAAGAGGACCGATGGGATTAGAAGCACTTACCACGACAAAGTATGTGATTTTTGGAGATGGACAGATTCGCCCGTAAGAAACAGAAAAAACTATGAATTTGCTTACGAAAGTATTTGAGCCGTCACTCCGTTGCACAAAGCATTCCGACAAGCCTGACAGAACAAAAATCATGTCAGCAAAGGCTACCATGATTTTTACAGTCTTGTCTCCATAATGCAAAGTCGGACGGTCATAATACTTTCGATAGCAAATATGGAGTTCTACGAATTTTGCAAGTTTCTTAGAGGGAATTAAGAGGTAGACTTGGGGACGAAAGTTTATCATATGTTGCACTTTTACAGGCAGAAGGATAAAGAGTAAAGATTAAAATATGCTGTGAAATTGTGCAAAAGTATTCATGAGATTGGATAATATGCATAATATTAAAAAGTTATGCATAAACACTTGAATATTATACATATAAGTTGTATAATCATGCACATAGCTTGAAGTGTATACAATGATAGTTTGACCAACAAAGTAAAGATGGAGCATAATGATACTTTGGTCAACAAAGCAACGGGGAAAGAACCAGCTCATTTTATCCGGTAAAGGTAAGGTGGAACGCCCCTGGTTTTGACGCCATATTTAAGTAGTAAAAGTATAATTGGTATGTGAGAGCTGATTTCAGACAGTCAATCAGTTTTTTGGTAAGCCCGTGAGCATAGCCTGACTTCTGAAGCACTGTTTGAGCCGTCTTTTGGCGAGTTTGCGGAAGAAGTCAGAGATAAGCGGCACAACGGGCGAAAAAAACTGGTTGTGTCTGCAATTAGCTGTCACATACCTTAGATAGTTTTAGATTTTACAATATAAGGAAGGTACAAAAATGATAAAAGTAGGAATCATCGGAGCCACAGGCTATGCAGGTGGAGAACTCGTTCGTATTTTAATGGGACATAAGGAGGCAGAAATTGTGTGGTATGGCTCAAGAAGCTATATTGATCAGAAGTATGCAGATGTATATCGTAATATGTTTCAGATTGTAGATGCAAAATGCATGGATGACAATATCGAAGCATTGGCAGATCAGGTAGATGTGATTTTTACAGCGACTCCTCAGGGATTTCTGGCTTCTGTCATTAACGAGAATATTTTAGGCAAGACAAAAATTATAGATTTAAGTGCAGATTTCCGTATCAAAGATGTTAAGGTATATGAAAAATGGTATGGTATCGAGCACAAGAGTCCGCAATTTATTGAAGAAGCTGTTTATGGACTTTGCGAAGTGAACCGTGATAAAGTAAAAGGCGCAAGACTGATTGCTAATCCGGGCTGCTATACAACTTGCTCTATTCTGACAGCATATCCGCTGGCAAAAGAAGGGATCATTGATATGAGGACACTCATTGTAGATGCGAAATCCGGTACTTCCGGAGCAGGAAGAGGAGCAAAGGTTCCGAATCTTTTCTGTGAAGTCAATGAGAACATGAAAGCTTACGGTGTAGCATCTCACAGACATACACCGGAGATTGAAGAACAGCTTGGATATGCGTCAGGTGAAAATGTGACCATCAGTTTCACACCACATCTTGTTCCGATGAATCGTGGAATACTGGCAACAGAGTATGCTACATTGAAAAAAGATGTAACAGGTGAAGAAGTAAAAGCAATTTATGATAAATATTATGCAGACGAGAAGTTTGTGCGTGTGCTTGGTGAAGGCGTATGTCCGGAGACAAAATGGGTAGAAGGCAGCAATTATGTAGATATCGGATTCAAATTGGATCCAAGAACGAACCGTATTGTTATGATGGGAGCCATCGATAACCTTGTAAAAGGTGCAGCTGGACAGGCGGTTCAGAATATGAACCTTCTTTTCGGACTTCCGGAAAGCGAAGGACTGGAACTTGTTCCGATGTTCCCATAGAACAAATCTGAGGGGAGAAATAAAATGATACGAACAATGACAATTGAAGATTATGAACAGGTGCATGATCTTTGGATGAAAATACATGGTTTTGGAATTCGAAGTGTGGATGATTCAAAAGAAGGTGTGGAGCGTTTCTTAAAGAGAAATCCAACAACGAGTGTGGTGGCAGTTGAAGATGATAAGATTGTTGGTGCTATTTTATGTGGACATGATGGAAGAAGGGGGTGTCTCTATCATGTCTGTGTGGATGAAGCATACCGCATGCGCGGAATCGGAAAAGCAATGGTTGTATTTGCAATGGAAGCACTAAAAACAGAAGGAATCAACAACGTTTCTTTAATTGCATTTACAAAGAATGATATAGGAAATGCATTCTGGAAAGAGATTGGCTGGAAGAAGCGGGAAGATTTGAATTATTACGACTTTATATTAAATGAGGCGAATATCACTGCATTTATTCAGTAACTGAGAATGAGGCAAGTGCGAAGTGCAGAGCAGAGCAATCTGCAGGCATCATAAGAATGCCGAGGCATTCTTGAATATGAAGAAAATGCTTTGTAAAATAAGTGAATAAATAGAAGGAAACTTCAGGAGGAATATATGAAACAGATAAAAGGCGGCGTAACAGCTGCGAAGGGATATGAGGCTGCAAGTACAGCCGCAGGGATAAAATATCAGGGACGTACCGACATGGCATTGATCTATAGCCAGGTGCCTTGTGTATCTGCAGGAACATTTACAACAAATGTTGTAAAGGCAGCCCCGGTTAAATGGGATCGCCAGATAGTAGACAGTGGCGCAGGCGTGCAGGCAGTTGTTGTAAACTCAGGAATTGCCAATGCATGTACCGGTGAAGAAGGCATGGGATATTGCAAAGAGACAGCCGAGGCAGCAGCGAAAGCGCTTAATATTGACGCAGCAGGTGTCCTGGTTGGTTCCACAGGAGTCATCGGAATGCAGCTTCCGATGCAGAAATTGGTGGATGGGATCCAGGTACTGGCAGGAAAGAAAGCAGAAGGTCTACAGAGCGGACACGATGCAGCTCTTGCAATCATGACTACTGATACAGTAGAAAAAGAGATGGCAGTTGAGATAGAGATTGGCGGCAAGACAGTCACAATCGGAGGAATGTCCAAAGGTTCCGGTATGATCCACCCGAATATGTGCACGATGCTTGCATTTATCACAACAGATGCCGCAATCACAAAAGAGGCACTGCAGAAGGCGCTGAGTGAAGACGTAGAAGATACTTATAACATGATTTCTGTAGATGGAGATACATCTACCAATGATACAGCAATTCTTCTTGCAAATGGTCTGGCAGGCAATCAGGAGATCACTTACGCAAGTCCGGAGTATGAGACATTTAAAGAGGCACTTCACATGGTCAACGAGACACTTGCCAAGAAAATGGCAGGAGATGGAGAAGGAGCGACTGCTTTATTTGAGGTGAAAGTCGTAGGAGCAGAGAGTATAAAGCAGGCAAAGACACTTGCAAAATCAGTTGTATGCTCCAATCTTACAAAGGCTGCAATTGCCGGACATGATGCAAACTGGGGAAGAATTCTCTGTGCAATGGGATATTCCGGTGTACAGTTTGATCCGGAAAAGGTGGATCTGTTCTTTGAAAGTAAAGCTGGAAAGCTTCAGATTATTGAAAATGGTGTGGCAACAGATTATAGTGAAGAAGTAGCCACAAAGATTTTATCTGAGCCTGAGATTACAGCAACGGCAGATATCAAAATGGGCGATTACAGTGCGACCGCATGGGGCTGTGATCTGACACATGAATATATCAATATTAACGCAGATTACAGAAGTTAAAGTACAGATAATTGTTAGAAACTAGTAGTTGGACGACAGAAGGGAAGTTTTTGGACATGAATAAAGATATGCAGCAATATTTGGATAAAGCAGAAGTACTGATTGAAGCGCTTCCATATATCCAGCGTTTTAACCGTAAGATTATCGTAGTAAAATATGGTGGAAGTGCCATGGTTGACGAGGAACTCAAAGCAAGAGTCATTCAGGACGTCACACTTTTGAAACTGGTAGGCTTCAAACCGATCATTGTTCATGGCGGCGGCAAGGAAATCAGCCGCTGGGTTGGAAAAGTTGGTATGAAACCGGAATTTAAGAATGGACTTCGTGTGACCGATGAGGCAACTATGGAGCTGGCTGAGATGGTTCTGGGCAAGGTAAATAAAAGTCTTGTTCAGCTTGTAGAGAGCCTGGGAGTCCGCGCGATCGGCATCAGTGGAAAAGACGGAAGACTTCTCTCTGTAAAGAAAAAATATGCAAATGGTGAAGATATCGGATTTGTCGGTGATGTGACAAATGTAAATGCGGATATTCTTTACGATCTTTTGGAAAAAGATTTCCTTCCGATCATCTGCCCGGTAGGACTGGACGATGACAACAATACATACAATATTAATGCAGATGATGCAGCATGTGCGATTGCAAAAGCTATGAAAGCAGAGAAGCTTGCATTTCTGACAGATATTGAAGGAGTCTATAAGGATCCACAGGATTCATCCACACTGATTTCTGAACTGACAGTATCAGAGGCTCATAAGCTGGTGGGAGATGGATATATCGGTGGCGGAATGCTTCCAAAAATCAACAACTGTATCGAGGCTATTGAGAGTGGGGTATCCAGGGTTCATATTCTGGATGGAAGAATTCCACACTGCCTGCTGCTTGAAATCTTTACAAACAAAGGAATTGGTACAGCTATTTTAAATGACAGTGAGAGAAGGTATTATGATGGAGAATAATCAGACAAATACATATATGGAAGAGACAAACTCAGAACTGGTCCATACATATAACCGTTTTCCGGTTGTCTTAGATCATGGTGAGGGTGTTTATCTTTATGATACAGAAGGAAAGAAGTATCTGGATTTTGCGGCAGGAATTGCGGTATGTGGACTTGGATACAGTAATGAAGAGTATAAGACTGCATTAAAAAATCAGATCGATCTTCTGACACATACTTCGAATTTATACTATAATACAACGTGCGGAAAAGCAGCAAAAGCACTTTTGAAAGCATGTGAGATGGATAAAGTATTTTTTACTAACAGTGGTACAGAGGCAATTGAAGGTGCATTAAAAGCTGCCAGAAAATATGCTTACAAAAAAGGTACCGGACGTTATGAGTTCATTGCTATGGAAGATTCTTTCCATGGAAGAAGTATGGGAGCATTGTCTGTTACCGGAACAGAGCATTACAGAACGCCATTTGAGCCACTGATACCGGGCGTGAAATTTGCAAAATACAATGACCTTGACAGTGTAAAAGCACTGGTAAGTGATAAGACATGCGCAATTATTCTGGAAGCTCTTCAGGGGGAAGGCGGAATCACTCCGGCTACTGATGAATTTATGAAAGGACTCCGCCAGATTTGTGATGAAGAAGGAATTCTTCTGATTTGTGACGAGATTCAGTGTGGTATGGGACGTACAGGTTCTATGTTTGCATGGCAGGGATATGGTGTAAAACCGGACATCATGACGATGGCAAAAGCAATTGGAAATGGAGTTCCGGTAGGAGCATTTGCCATGACAAAAGAAGTGGCAGAATATTCTCTTGAGCCGGGAGATCACGGAACAACTTATGGTGGAAATCCGCTGGCGTGTGCAGCAGTTGCCAAGACGCTGGAGTTATTTGAAAAATATGATCTCACAGCTCATGTGCGTGAGATTGGCGCGTATCTGACAGAAAAGCTGGATGAACTTGTTGCAGCAAATGACGCAGTTCTGGAGAGACGAGGAATTGGACTTATCCAGGGGATTAAGGTTAAGAAACCGGTAGGAGAGATTAGCTCGGAGGCACTGAAAGAAGGACTTCTTATTATCAGTGCAAAGGGGAATGTACTTCGCCTGGTTCCGCCACTTGTGATTGAAAAAGAGCATGTAGATGAGATGCTGGAGATTTTGAAAAAGGTTCTGTAATAATAGCAGAGTGAAAAAATGTGGAGCAATCCGCAGGTATCATGAAATGTATCTGGCATTTATAAAAAGGAATATAAAAACCGACGCACGGATATACTAATTACGACAGGTAAGGAGGTATCACAATGGTCGGTTTTTTTATTGCTCTTTTATCAGGGGCATTGATGAGTATACAAGGTGTTTTTAATACAGAAGTTACCAAGACGACAGGTATGTGGGTTGGCAATGCATGGGTGCAGCTTACTGCATTTGCCGTCTGTCTGATTGCCTGGCTGATTGCAGGTAGAGATAATCCGATGGTACTTATGAAAGTAGAGCCCAGATATCTGCTTTTGGGAGGAGTGATCGGAGCTGGAATTACACTTACAGTAATTCGGGCAATGAACCAGCTTGGCCCGGCAAAAGCAGCATTACTGATTGTTATCGCACAGTTGATCGTAGCTTATGGGATTGAACTTCTCGGATTGTTTGGGGTTGATAAAGAACCTCTGGAATGGAGAAAAGTAATCGGCATGGGGATAGCACTGATTGGAATTGCAATTTTTCAGTGGAAATAATAGAAGTGATTTTACGTCTCTTTGGTGGATCGCAGTTGCAATTTTGGAATGGAGATAGTAAAATAAAACTGTCTTACATTTTGAGGGTACAAGCCACTTTGTATGAGAATTACAAAGGAGGACATATGAGTAGGACAAGGTGGAATTACAGGTATTTTATCAGAAGCGTAGTTGTAATTATGTGCGTGGTATTTTGTGTGGGCTGCCAGAAAAAGTCACAGGAGACAGATCTTAAGACAGTGTCTGTCAGGGAAGAAGAACCGGAAAGTACACCGGAAGACTCAAGAGAAGATACCACAGAAGATGTCGGAAAAGTGAAGGAAGAAGACACTGCTAAGAAGAAAGATGATGCGGTGCCTGACACAGAAGATAGACCAGAGAAGCTGTATGTACATGTGTGCGGCAATGTAAATCAGCCAGGAGTCTATGAATTACAACAGGATAGCAGAGTTTTTGAAGCGATAGAGGCAGCAGGAGGTATGACTACAACTGCCGCTTTTTCTTATCTGAATCAGGCTGAGCTTCTAAAGGACGGGCAGCAGATTTATGTTCCGTCACAGGAAGAGGTAGATTCCGGAAAAGTTACGTCAACCAGAAATGCATCTGAGAGTGATGAGACATTCAGTGTGCAGGCTGTGGAAAATGTATCCGGGCAGGATGACGGAAAAGTTAATTTGAATACAGCTTCAAAAGAAGAATTGCTGACATTAAATGGAATTGGTGATGTGCGTGCACAGGCAATTTTAAAATACCGGGAAGAACATGGCGAATTCCGCTCAATAGAAGAGCTTATGGAAGTAGAAGGGATTAAAAAGGGGACCTTTCAGAAATTAAAAGATCAGATTAAGATTTGACAGGGGAGACTGGCAATGAGCAGAAAAGTATTAGTAGTAGACGATGAAAAACTGATTGTGAAGGGAATAAGGTTCAGTCTGGAACAAGATGGTATGGATGTGGACTGTGCCTATGACGGTGAGGAAGCATTGAAACTGATCCGTGAGAATAAGTATAACATTATTCTTTTGGATGTGATGCTGCCTAAACTGGATGGATTTCAGGTGTGTCAGCAGGTACGTGAATTTTCTGATGTGCCAATTGTGATGCTGACAGCAAAAGGCGAGGATATGGACAAGATCCTCGGACTGGAATATGGTGCAGATGATTATATCACGAAGCCATTTAACATTCTGGAAGTGAAGGCAAGAATCAAGGCAATCATGAGAAGAACCGAAAGACAGACAGAGGAACGGCCGGAAGGAAGACAGATTGTCAAAGGCGATATGAAGATCGACTGCGAAGGAAGAAGAGTTGTGATCGGAGAACGGGAAGTGAATCTGACAGCAAAGGAATTTGATCTTCTGGAGCTTCTTGCAATGAATCAGGATAAAGTCTATAGCAGAGAGAATCTTCTGAATATCGTATGGGGATATGAGTATCCCGGTGACGCAAGAACTGTCGATGTACATATCCGGAGACTTCGGGAGAAGATAGAAAAGAATCCGAGTGATCCGAAGTATGTACATACGAAGTGGGGAGTTGGTTATTATTTTAGGGGTTAAGAAGTATTTGAAAAGAAGCAGACTAGGGAGTCTCAGGTTTCAGATTGGATCCCTGATCATTCTGGCAGGGATCATTCCGGTGCTGATCATTGAAGGGGTACTCCTTAGTACTTATGAAAAAAGGGCAGTGAATGTACGCACTGCCGAGATTCAGAGTCAATGTACAATTCTATGCAATCAATTGGGTGACAGCAGTGACCTGAAGGAAAAAAATTCAGAATTTATAAAGACAGAACTCGACCAGTTGACAAATATTTACAATGGCCGGGTGATGTTGATCGATGATAATTTTCAGATTATGGAAGATACATATGGAATGGACGATGGAAAGACCATTGTTTCAGGTGATGTGATTCAGTGTTTAAAAGGGCAGGGAACCAGCCATTATGATTCAGGGAACCGCTATATTGAAGTGACTTCACCGATTGCTGATTCACAGACCAATGAAGTAAAGGGCGTTATGTTAGTCAGTGTGTCCACAGATACGATCGTAGATACACTTCATGAACTTCGGTCAAGTGTCAGAACAGTAGGAGGCGTAATCCTGATTATCTGGGTGCTTATAGCACTGGTATTCAGTAAGCTTATGGTCCGGCCATTCATCAGAATTACCAGATCACTGGAAAATGCAACGGCGGGCTATGATGAAAGTATGCTCCATGAAAATGCATATACAGAGACGAGACAGATGACAGAAGCATTTAATAAAATGCTGGGAAGACTCCGGGTGTTGGATGATTCAAGGACAGAATTTGTGTCAAATGTGTCTCATGAATTGAAAACACCACTTACGTCTATGAAGGTATTATCAGATTCATTGCTGACACAGGAAGATGTTCCGGTAGAGTTGTACAAGGAGTTTATGGGAGATCTGTCAGAAGAAATAGAGCGTGAGAACAAGATTATTAATGATCTTCTATCTCTCGTTAAAATGGACAAAACAGCGGATACGATGAATATTTCTTCCGTGAACATTAATACTCTTGTGGAAAGAATATTAAAACAGCTTCGTCCAATTGCGGCAAAAAATAATATAGAGGTGGTGCTTGAAAGTTTCCGACCGGTGACTGCGGAGGTGGATGAAGTAAAATTATCGCTTGCAATCACAAACCTGGTGGAAAATGCGATTAAATATAATCAGGAAAATGGCTGGGTGCATGTGGCGTTAAATGCAGATCACAAGTTGTTTTATATTGAAGTGGCTGATTCCGGCATTGGAATCGCACCGGAGGAGACAGATCATATTTTTGAGAGATTCTACCGGGTAGATAAGTCTCACTCCAGAGAAATCGGAGGAACCGGACTTGGACTTGCGATTGCAAGAAGTGCAATTGTTATGCACAGAGGTGCGATTAAGGTTTACAGTCAGCCGGGAAAAGGAACAACATTTACAGTGAAAATTCCATTGACTTACGTGTCATAGAAAGGAGAGGCAGTATGAAAAAACGAAGGAAATTTACAGCTTTGTTAGGGATTCTTATATGCGTGGCTCTCCTTATGTCCTGTAAGAAAAATGATACGGGTGAGGAAACTTATGAACTGTATTATGTAAATGTACAGACCCAGGCACTGGAACAGGAAAAAGTTCAAATAGAAGGGGATACTACGGAAGAGAAGATTGAATCTATGCTAAAAGAACTGAAGAAAAATCCAGAAGATGTAGAAGTAAAGAGTACATTTCCCAAAAAGATAAAAGTGGAAAAATGGGAACTTACAAATGGACGACTGGGGATATCTTTTAATCAGGAATATAAAAATGTGAAAAAAGTGCCGGAACTTCTTTTTCGTGCGTCACTGGTTCAGTCACTGATACAGATTGATGGGGTTGATTCTGTAAAATTATATATTGGTGGGGATCCATTGTGTGATGCGAATGGTAACGAAATCGGAGCTATGAATGACGAATATTTTGTTCAGAATATAGGTTCCACACTTCATACATATCAAAGTGTAGATCTCGAATTGTATTTTGCAAACAGTGAGGGAGATAAACTTGTGACTGAGACAGAACATGTCCGGTACAACAGCAATACATTGAAAGAGAAGTTGATTGTAGAAGAACTGATGAAAGGACCTTTTGCAGAAACTTATAAAAAGGTCATTCCTATGGATACGGTACTTTTGGGTGTGTCTGTGAAAGATGATGTATGTTATGTGAATTTTGATAATGGATTTTTGAATATGACAGATATACAGCCGGAAGTTACTATTTATTCTATCGTAAATTCTATAATTCGAGGAGGAAGTGCATCAAAAGTACAGATTCTGGTTAATGGAGATTCAAATCTTAAGTATCAGGATCAGGTGGATCTTAGCCAGCCGCTTACAGAGCGGGAAGATATTGTGGAGGATTAATCATTTGAAGAACAGACCACTATGCAGTTTATGCCTGGTGATCGCAATTTTAATCGGAATCCTGACAGCCGGGGCGGGTGCGAAGTTCGTGTCAGAGCTTCGCCCTTCTCCTGTTGAACAATATGGAGAAAAAGATGACTGGCTGATTGTCAGGGGCCAGGTATATAAAAAAGAAGAAAAAGAAAAGTATCAGATATTATATCTGAAAAAATGTTCTGTCTATTTTCAGAAAGATCAACAGAGTCAACAAAATCAACAAAGTCAGCAATCGTTAATAAAAGAATCCAGAATGCTCATTTATGATGAGAAGAAAAATAAGATACAGATAGGAAATGAGGTGGAGGCGGAAGGGAAGCTTAGTTTTTTTGAAACTGCGCGTAATCCGGGGAATTTTGATCAGAAAGCCTATTATCAAAGGCAGAATATTCACGGAAAAGTATGGAGTGAAACTTTAAGAATAACAGACCACACAGTAAAACGGATACAAAATGTATTGGAGAATATACGAGTACATTGTAGAAATACATTACTGAGTGAAGCGGGAGAGAAAAACGGCAGTATTTTAAGCACCATACTTCTTGGAGAAAAATCCCAGATGGACCCAGAGATAAAAAAACTATATCAGGTGAACGGAATCGGACATATATTGGCAATTTCCGGTTTGCACCTGTCGGTAATCGGGATCGGAATTTATCAGTTACTTAGAAAACTGACAGGAAGTTATACGATAGGAGGAATCGGAGGCATATTCTTTTTCTTTCTTTATGTATTGATGATTGGGGTTACAGTATCTGTGATTCGTGCCGGTATTATGTATTTGTTCCGGGTAGGTGCAGAAATCGCGGGGAGACATTATGACAGTGTGACGGCACTTTCTGTGGCAGCGGCAGTAGTACTCATCTGGCGGCCGCTCAGTATTTACGACGGGGCGTTCTGGCTGTCATTTTTTGCAGTATTTGCAGTGGTGGTTATAATGCCAGCCGGACAGATGGAGAAAGCAAAAACAAGAACAGAGATAGACATTCAGAAAAACAGAGAAAATAAGGCTTGGATAATACAAATAAAAAGCATGATAATAAGCAACATAGAAATGCAATTATTTCTTTTACCTGTTGTTCTGTATTTTTTTTATGAATTTCCACTCTATGCAACATTTTTAAATCTGCTTGTAATTCCGCTCATGACAATTTTGCTGAGCCTGGGAATTACTGGAAGTTTTATATGTATGTTGTGCTCTGGTATGTTCAAGATTCCAGGAAAGTGTATGCTGGGAATCTGTGGCTTTATTCTGACGATTTATGAAAGATGCTGTGAGTTTTTTTTGGAACTTCCTGGGGCAAGAGTCGTTATTGGAAGAATTAAGATCTGGCAGATATTGTTCTACTACGGCTGCGTCGTGGTCATATGTGTTATATACTACTATGAAAAGAAACGTACTCAGAAAAAAGAGTATGCGAAAGGGCAGGAACGCAATGAAGCACAGGAATGTGAAAAACAAAGAAAACGTGGAAATATATTGACAGGAATGTTATGTGCTTTGGGATTATTTGTTCTGCTTCACCGTTTTGATAGTTTGTCGCAGATGCAAGTGACGGTGTTGGATGTGGGTCAAGGTGATGGAATATTTTTAAAGAGTCCCGGAGGTATGACCTGTATGATTGACGGAGGGAGCAGTGATGTGAAGAATGTCGGGCAGTACAGGATCGAGCCATATCTGTTATCGAAAGGAGTCGGGACACTGGATTATGTGTTCATTTCCCATGGTGACAGTGACCACACGAACGGGATTGAAGAAATGATATCGAGGCAGAAAATTGGTGTGAAGATTAAAACGCTTGTATTTCCAAAAGAAAGTGTCTGGGACGAAAGCCTGAAGAAATTAGCAATATATGCAATAGAAAATGGAGTGCAGGTAGCGGTTATGGAGCAAGGACAGGAGATTGAAAAACAGGGAATGAAAATCCTCTGTCTTTGTCCGGGGAGTGATTATTCCGGAGAAACTGGTAATGGAGCTTCCATGGTTTTATCTGTCAGTTACCGGGAATTTGATTTTTTATTTACCGGGGATGTGGAAGGTATAGGGGAAGAAAAACTTTGTGAATCTATAGAAAAATATTGTCCTGAAAAAGCATTTGAGGTATTGAAGGCGGCACATCATGGTTCCAGAAATTCCTCTTCTGAAATATTTCTTCAGAAAGTCAGACCAAAGTACACAATCATATCGGCTGGGATAGAGAATTCATATGGGCATCCGCACAGAGAAACTATTGAAAGATTAGAAAAAACCGGCAGCCGGATCTTAGCTACGGCAAATTGTGGAGGAATTGAAATCACGGTTGAATTCGGTGGGAAAATTCAGTATACTCTTAAGGAAGGGAGCGAAACGACAGCTTATGAAGAATCTGAATGAAGATTTGAAAACAGGGAATATCAAGCAGGCATATCTTTTGTATGGAGAAGAGGCTTATCTGAAAAAGCAGTACCGTGACAGATTGACAAAAGCTGTGCTTCCGGAAGGTGATACAGTGAACTATGCGCATTATGAAGGCAAGGGGATCAATGTACCGGAGATTATAGATCTGGCAGAGACAATGCCATTTTTTGCAGAAAAGCGTCTCATTGTGATTGAAGATTCTGGCTTATTTAAGAATGCAGATGCAAAGTTTGCAGATTATATTAAGAGCATGCCGGAAACGGTCTGCTTTGTATTTGTGGAGAGTGAAGTTGACAAGCGGAGTAAGATGTATAAGGCCGTAAAGGATACTGGAAGAGTGGTCGAGCTTGGAAGACAGGATGAGAAGACATTGCTTTTGTGGCTTGCTGGTAATATAAAGCGTGAAGGCAGGCAGATTAAGCAGTCCACTGCAGAATACATGTTGTCCCGAACTGGAACCGACATGGAGAATCTGGAGCGGGAGATGGAAAAGCTGTTTTCTTATACGCTTGGAAGAAATGAGATTACGGTGGCGGATATTGATGCAATCTGTACGACGCAGATCACGAATAAGATTTTTGATATGATTGAAGCAGTTGCAACAAGGCAGCAAAGGAAAGCTTTGGATTATTATTATGATCTGTTGGCGTTAAAAGAACCTCCGATGAGGATTTTATATTTGCTGGCGAGACAATTCCGTCTGCTTTTGCAGGTAAAAGATCTGATGAACCAGGGAGCAGACAAAAGCACCATCGCAAAAAAAGCGGGACTTCATCCATTTGTGGCAGGAAAATACATGCAACAGAGCAGAAGCTTTACAATGAGAGAACTAAAAGGTATCATGGAAGAAGCGGCAGATACAGAAGAAGCTGTAAAGACCGGACGGCTCAGTGATACAATGAGTGTAGAGTTATTCATTGTGAAGTATAGTGCACCAAAGAAGTAGCGCATTAGCATTGTGGGAGTGCATCGCACGAAACAATCTGTAGGTATCATAGTTGGGGGCTTTTGACTCCAACATCATTATAATAGAAAAAAGTTTAAGATAAAGAGATAAAGAGGTAGAAGATAAGTGGCAGGAATAGATCAAAGTAAAATTCGCAATTTTTGTATTGTGGCTCATATTGACCATGGTAAATCAACATTGGCAGACCGTATCATTGAACAGACAGGGCTTCTGACGAGCCGCGAGATGCAGGCACAGGTGCTTGACAATATGGATCTGGAGCGCGAGCGCGGAATCACGATCAAGGCTCAGGCAGTCCGTACAGTATATAAGGCAAAAGACGGAGAAGAGTATATCTTTAACCTGATCGACACACCGGGACATGTAGATTTTAACTATGAAGTATCAAGAAGTCTGGCAGCGTGTGACGGTGCGATTCTGGTCGTAGACGCAGCTCAGGGAGTAGAGGCTCAGACACTGGCCAATGTATATCTGGCGTTGGATCATGATCTGGATGTAATGCCTGTTATTAATAAGATTGATCTTCCAAGTGCAGAGCCGGACCGTGTCATTGAAGAGATTGAAGATATCATTGGAATCGAAGCACATGATGCGCCACTTATTTCTGCAAAGACAGGGCTGAATGTAGATCAGGTTCTGGAGCAGATCGTGGAAAAGATCCCGGCACCGGGCGGAGATCCGAAAGCACCATTGAAGGCATTGATTTTTGATTCACTATATGATTCTTATAAAGGGGTTATCGTATTTTGCAGACTCCGTGAAGGTACCGTGAAAAAAGGTACGAAGATCCGTATGATGGCGACAGGAGCAGAGGCAGATGTCGTTGAAGTCGGATATTTTGGAGCCGGACAATTCATTCCATGTGATGAGCTGGAAGCAGGTATGGTAGGCTATATTACTGCCAGCTTGAAGAATGTCGGAGATACCCGTGTAGGAGATACGATCACAGATGCAGCGAATCCTTGCGAGGAGCCGTTGCCGGGATATAAGAAAGTGAATCCGATGGTTTACTGTGGACTGTATCCTGCGGATGGGGCAAAGTATCCGGATCTTCGGGATGCTCTTGAGAAGCTTCAATTAAATGATGCGTCCCTGCAGTTTGAGCCGGAGACTTCCATTGCTCTTGGATTTGGATTTCGCTGTGGCTTTTTGGGACTTCTCCATCTGGAGATTATTCAGGAGCGTCTGGAGAGAGAGTATAATCTTGATCTTGTTACAACAGCACCGGGAGTTATTTATAAAGTATACAAGACGAACGGAGATGTCATAGAACTGACAAACCCGTCTAATCTTCCGGATCCTTCTGAGATTGAATATATGGAAGAGCCGATGGTAAAGGCTGAGATTATGGTAACATCCGAATTTATCGGTACGATTATGGATCTATGTCAGGAGAGACGAGGAGAGTATCTTGGCATGGAATATATTGAAGAGACCCGTGCAGTTCTGCATTACAGACTGCCGCTCAACGAGATTATCTACGATTTCTTTGATGCATTGAAGTCCAGATCCAGAGGATATGCTTCTTTTGATTATGAGATGGACGGATACCAGAGATCTGAACTTGTGAAACTGGATATTCTGGTCAATAAAGAAGAAGTAGACGCTCTTTCCTTTATCGTCCATGCAGATACTGCATATGAACGTGGAAGAAAGATGTGCGAGAAGCTTAAAGAAGAGATCCCAAGACAGCTCTTTGAAATCCCGATTCAGGCGGCTATTGGTGGGAAGATTATTGCCCGTGAGACTGTAAGAGCAATGCGAAAAGATGTGCTTGCAAAATGTTACGGTGGTGATATCAGCCGTAAGAGAAAGCTTCTTGAAAAACAGAAAGAAGGAAAGAAGCGTATGCGTCAGGTTGGTAACGTAGAGATTCCTCAGAAAGCATTTATGAGTGTACTGAAGTTGGATGACAAATAATGAGATTATTAGAATTATATATTCATATACCATTTTGTAAAAAAAAATGTAAATATTGCGATTTCCTCTCAGGTCCGTCAACGGCGGATGAGAGGGAATCTTATGTGAAAAGCCTTTGTCAGGATATTCGCTCATACGCGCACCTGGCGAAGGCTTGCCGTGTTATCAGTATCTTTGTCGGTGGGGGAACGCCTTCTACTTTGACAGCTTTTCAGATGCAGCAGATATTTTCAGCAGTCCGTGATACATTTGTTGTAGAAGAAAATGCAGAGATCACAGTTGAGATGAATCCAGGAACTGTAGACAGGGAAAAGCTTTCCGGTTATAAAAAATGTGGAATTAACCGATTAAGCATTGGCCTGCAATCTACAAAAAATAGAGAACTTCAGATACTGGGGCGTATTCATACATATGAAGAATTTCTTGAAACATATCATATGGCAAGAGCAGAAGGATTTGAGAATATTAATGTTGATCTGATGTCAGCAATTCCGGGACAAAGTCTTACTGACTGGGAGGAAAACTTAAAAACAGTGGCAGAGCTTGCCCCGGAACACATTTCTGCATATAGTCTGATCGTGGAGGAAGGTACTCCATTTTATGAGGAGTATGGGGAAGGGCGTCATGCAGACGAATTACCTGATGAAGAGACAGAGCGTAAGATGTATTGGAGAACGAAAGAAATACTTTCAAAATACGGATATGAAAGATATGAGATTTCTAATTATGCAAAGCCTGGATATGCTTGCAGACATAATATCGGATACTGGGAGCGAACAGAATATCTGGGGATTGGAACCGGAGCTGCATCACTGATCAATAACAGTAGATTTAATTATGGAGAAGAGCCGGAAAAGTTAACTGTATCTGCACAGATGGAAGAGACGATGTTCCTTGGCTTGCGTATGATGAAAGGTGTATCAAAAATAGAATTTCTTAAGATGTATGGTGAGAGCATGGAGAACGTTTATGGAAATGTGATAAGAGACATGGAACAGAAAGGACTTCTGGAAGATGGAGAAGACTTTGTGAAACTTACAGATCGTGGAATCGATGTCAGCAACTATGTTATGAGTGAGTTTTTATTGTAAAGATTATTCTTGGATTTGTTGATTTGATAACATAAAAACGATAAAAGAAAGTTTTTAAATTATATAGCAATAAAAAAGTTTACATAAAACAGCAACGACACAGGGGAAAAGATGGAGACTAAGAAAAAGAAAATAGGTTTTATTCTAAATCCATATGCTGGAATTGGTGGAAAAGCCGGTCTAAAAGGAAGTGACAATTACAAAAAAATAGAAAAGCTTTTGCTGGAAGGCTGTGAAAGAACAGCCCCCAAGAGAGCAGAAAGCTGTATGAGCAAAATTGCAGATCTTACCGCAAGTTTAGTTGCAGGAGATAAAGGATTGGTGGGAGAGAAAAATTTTTCAATCCTAAGTGCACCAGGGGATATGGGAGAAGCTTTGCTTAAGAAACTTAAAATCCCATGTGATGTGGTGTTATGTCCAAAAGCCGACACAAGCAGCGCAGAAGATACGAAGCTTTGTGCACAAATTATGAAAGAACAGGGTGTGGATCTTCTCGTGTTTTGTGGAGGAGATGGGACTGCAAGGGACATTTGTGAAGTTGTTGGTACGGATGTGACGGTTCTTGGAATCCCGTCAGGAGTGAAGATGTATTCTGCGTGTTATGCCTGTAATCCATATCAGGCAGGTGAGATGTTGGCAGGGTGGCTTGAAGGAAAAGAGATGTCTTATGAAATGAGGGAAGTTCTTGATATTGAAGAGAAGGATTTAGATTCCAGAAACGTAAGCCCCCAATTGTACGGATTTTTGAAAGTATTAAGTGATGGAAAACATTTACAAAAGGCAAAAGAATTGGATTTGGGGTCAGGCGAGTCCGCAACTATAATAGCGAGGGCAGCAATCTTGCGAATGGAAAAGGACTGGGTTTATATTATCGGCCCGGGAGGAACGACCTGGAAGATAAAAGAGTTATTGTGTGAAAATGACGAGCAGGAGGATACTGGGAAAAAGAACGTACATGGAACTGTCCGTGGAGTGGATGTGATCAGAAATGGTAAAATCATACTTCGAGATGCGAATGAAAGAGAATTGTGGAACTGTGTCAATTCATACAGTCATATAAAAATTCTGGTGACCTGTATTGGTGGAAATGGTTTTTTGTTAGGAAGAGGAAATCAGCAGATTAGTCCACGGGTAATCAGAAAAGTAGGAAAAGAACAGATTGAAATTGTAGCAACAAAAGAAAAACTGGCAGGACTTGGCGGGCAGCCGATGCATGTAGATACAGGCGATGCAGATGCAGATGAGTATTTAAAGGGGTATTATAAAATTATATTCAAAAATTCTGATTCTGCTATTTACAAGGTTGGATAAAGAAAGAATCTGCAAATAGCCTTTGGTAAAGATGAATATTATGGAACATTTAAAGAAGTCGACAAATGGTCGGCTTCTTATTTTATTTTTGCAAAATATTGCAAAAATATCAAAAAATTAACAAAATAACTTGACGTAACCACTGTTTGAAGACTAATGTATGTGTTGTAGGTGAAATAAATAAAAATGTTTAGATAATCAATAAGTGAACTGCCATGAAAGGAGTGATTCTTGTGGAAAACAGTTTTGTACATCCATATATGCCTAATAGTGTACCAGAGAATAAGAAGGCAATGTTGGATGAATTGGGGATTAACAGCGTAGAAGACATTTACAAAAGTATAATTCCAGATGAATTGCTGTATAAAGAACGATTAGATATTCCGGAACCGATCAGAAGTGAATATGAACTGAAAAGACATGTGATGGGAATTTTGAATCGTGATATTACAACGGAAGAATATACGAGCTTTCTTGGAGCCGGGTGTTACAAACATCAGGTGCCGGCAATTTGCGATGAGATAAATTCCAGAGGTGAGTTTCTGACTGCTTACTGCGGAGATACATATTCTGATCATGGTAAGATGCAGGCAATCTTTGAATACACAAGCATGATGGGAGAACTTCTGGACACAGATGTTGTAAGTTATACAACTTATGACGGCGGTCAGGCAGTGGCATCTTCGCTTCGTATGGCAGTCAGAGCAGTCAGAGAAAAAGGAATGGCTGGAAAAGTGATTCTTGTTCCGAAGACTATGAATCCGGAAATATATTCACAGGTCGTACAGTATTGTAGAAATGTGGCAGAAGTAAGAAAAATAGCTTATGAACCAGAGACAGGACTTATGGATCTGGAAGAGTTGAAAGAACAGTTGGCAAAGAAAAATGTTGCGGCTGTATTTTTTGAAAATCCAACTTATCTTGGTAACTTTGAGACAAGAGGAGAAGAAATTGCAAAACTGGCACATGATGCAGGAGCTTATTGTGTTGTACAGACAGAGGTGGCAGCGCTTGGAATTATGGAGAGCCCGGTAAATCAGGGTGCTGATATTGTATGTGGAGATATACAGCCTCTTGGAATGCACATTCAGTTCGGCGGTGGTCAGGCAGGATTTATTGCATGTAATCAGAATATGGATCTGGTAGAGCAATTTCCAACTTATATGTATGGAATTACAGAGACAGAGAAAGAAGATACATATGGATGGGGAAGAGCGATGAATTATCGAAGCTCCCATGGAAGCCGTGAGAATGCAAAAGAGTATTTTGGAACAGAAACAGGTCTCTGGGCAATTACGGCAGGTGTGTACCTGGCAAGTATGGGGCCGCAGGGCATGTACGAACTCGGTGAGACGATTATTCAGAACGCAGCATATCTGGAGGATATTTTAGATGAGATTCCGAAAGTTCGGGCAAAGAGATTTGAGAATGCGAAGTTTCAGGAGTTTGTAATAGATTTTAACCAGACTGGAAAGACGGTTGAAGAAATTAATAAAGAATTGTTAAAAGAGAACATATTTGGCGGAAAAGACTTAAGTCATGATTTCCCAGAGCTTGGGCAATGTGCACTTTATTGTGTATCAGAGATTACGACATTAGAAGAGATGGAGCATCTTCGTGATGCCCTCAAGCGGATTGTAAAGGGGGAATAGTGATGGGATATTATAAGACAAATCGAGATTTCCACGAAGCGAGATGGGATGAACCTATTATTATGAAACTTGGCAATCCAGGTGAACGGGGCGTCCTGGTTCCAAAGGCAGATGAAAAAGTTACAAAAGCAACAGGAACCGTAGAAACGCTGCTTCCGAAAAATCTGATTCGAAAAAAAGCACCGAAACTTCCGGAAATGTCTCAGATGCAGGTACTCAGACATTATATGAGATTATCTCAGGAGACGATTGGAACAGATTTTAATATTGATATCGGGCTTGGAACCTGTACTATGAAGTATAGTCCTAAGATACACGAACAATTGGTGAAATCTGAAAAATTAAGCGAAGTTCATCCATATCAGGACGAGTCGACTATTCAGGGGATCCTGGAAATTATGTATCGAGATGAGCAGTACATCAAGGCAATTTCGGGTATGGATAAAGTAAGCTTACAGCCAGGAGGCGGTACTCAGGCAATCTTTGCAAATGTAGAGACAATTCGTGCTTATCATGAATCCAGAGGTGAGGGTGAACAGCGAAATGAGATTATTACGACCATTTTATCGCATCCGGGCAATCCAGGTGCCGCTGCAACGCTTGGATATAAGGTAATCACTTTATATCCAGATGAAAACGGTGTGCCAGATATAGAGGCTCTAAAAGCAGCCGTTTCTGAACATACAGCCGCACTTATGATCACCAATCCGGAAGATACTGGAATCTACAATGAGAAAATTAAAGAATTTGTAGATATTGTTCATGCAGTTGGAGGCTTATGCGTATATGACCAGGCAAACTTAAATGGACTGTTCGGAATTACAAGAGCGCGGGATGCAGGATTTGATATGTGTCATTATAATCTGCACAAATCCTTTTCTTCACCGCACGGATGTCAGGGACCGGCAGCCGGAGCACAGTGCGTATGTGAGAAGCTTGCAAAGTTTGTTGCAGCACCGACAGTAGAATTTGACGGAGAAAAATATTATCTGGATTACAATCGTCCGGATAGCATTGGAAAGTTAAGAAAATTTTATGGAGTGCCTGCAGTTCTTGTGAGAACCTATGCATATATTCGAACTCTCGGTCCGGATGGAATGAAACAGATTGCAGAAATGTCGATTTTAAATAATAATTATATGTTGAAAAAACTTTTGGAGATAAAAGGAATTTCCTTGCCATATGCGAAAGGAAAATACAGATTAGAACAGGCAAGACTGAGCTGGAAAGAATTGACGGACGAGACAGGCGTAACGACAGATGATATCTGCAGACGAATCGTGGATTATGGTTTTCAAGATTATTTTACAAGTCATCATCCAAGAATCATTCCAGAACCTTTTACACCAGAGCCTGTAGAATCTTACTCAAAGGATGATATTGATGAATTTGTAGATGCATATCGTCAGATTGCAGAAGAAGCATATACTACACCACAAGTTGTAAAAGAAGCACCGCATCATGCGGCACTCGGATCCAGAATCCAGGAAGATGGTCTTACCGAGTGGAAAAAATTTGCAACAACATGGCGTGCATATATAAAAATGAAAAAAGACTCTTAATCTGATGAAACAGGAGGGTGGTGAAAAAATAATCGGTATGTGAGATGTCTTGAAAATGTTAGAAGGGAGAAGATAGAATGATTTTTGATGGACATGGAGATGTGTGGACAGATGTAACTTGCCGTGCAGTAGATCACGGAGAAAGAGATATTTTTCGTAAGCATCATCTGCATAAGTTCCAGGAAGGTGGTGTTACAGGAGGAATTTTCGTAATCTGGATCGATCCACCATATGATAGTGATCCAGTGAAACGATCCAAACAGATTGTAAAGAGTATTAAGCAGGAAATGGAAGATTCTGCAGATATTCTGAATTTTGTGAAGAAGTATGATGATTTTGAAAAAGGCACAAAAGAAGGAAAATTAAATATCGTAACCGGAATGGAAGGGTTAAGCCAGATCGGGGAAGACATTGATATGATCAACTATTTTTATGATGAAGTAGGTGTCAGACATGCAATGCTTACCTGGAATGAATTAAACGCATTGGCAACCGGATGGCCGGTGGATGTAACAAGGGGACTTACAGAAGCAGGAAAGAAAGCCGTAAAGCGGATTCAGGATCTTGGAATGGTGATGGATGTATCACATCTAAATGACAAATGTTTCTGGGGCGTCATTGATCTGGCGCAGGGACCGATTATTGCATCACATTCCAATGCACGTAGTGTATGTCCGGCAATGCGCAACCTGACAGATGACATGTTGAAGGCGATTGCTAAGACTGGTGGTCTGGTGGGAATGAACAGTATGAGAGAGTTTATTTCTGAAAAACACGATGAACAAAATGTCGAGCATTTGGCAGACCATGTCGAGTATATTGCTGATCTGATCGGAATCGATCATATTGGTCTTGGATTTGACTTTGATGACTACCTTGGAGGAGAGGCGCTTAAGACATTCAGTGATCATGTCGATTCACCGAGTGGCGACGGTATTTCTAATGAGGCAGAAGCAAAGAATATCCTGGCAGTATTAAAGAAGAGGGGATACAGTCAGGAAGATCTTGACAAGATTGGCTATAAGAATTTTTATCGAGTATTCAAAGAAGTATGGAAATAAAGAATACGAAAAAGTAACTTGTTTATAGGATTGAGAAAGGCAGGAATTCATATGAAAACATTAATTAGTGCGGATAATACGTGGGCGTTGTTTGCAATATTAGTAGTCGTCGCAGCATTAGCTATCTGGATGGAGCAGAAGTACAAATGGGCAGGAAAAGTAACAGGTTGTGTTATTGCTTTGATTGGAGCTATGATTCTTTCTAACATCCGGGTAATCCCGACAGATGCACCGGCATATGATTTTGTATGGTCATATGTTGTACCACTTGCAGTACCACTTCTTTTGTTTAATGCAAATGTGAAGAAAATCTGGAAAGAAAGTGGACGTGTGCTTGTAATTTATCTAATCAGCGGTGTTGGTACACTGGTCGGTGGTATTGTAGCATTTTATCTGTTACATAACCAGATTGCAGATTTGCACAAGATAGCAGCTATGATGGTTGGTTCATACACAGGAGGAAGTGTGAACATGGTAGCAATGTCTGATGCATTTGGAGCAAGCGGAGATATGGTATCTTCTTCAGTGGTAGCAGATAACCTTTTGATGGCACTTTATTTCTTTGTACTGATTGCAATTCCAACAATTAAATTCTTCTTGAAGAAATTTAAACATCCATATATTGATGAAGTAGAAGCAAGAAAAGCAAGTGGTGAAAGTGAAAACCAGGCAGCAAGTTACTGGAAAGCAAAACCGGTCGCACTGATCGATATCGCAGAGGCACTTGCGATTGCATTTGCAATCGTAGCAATTTCTACAGCAATTGCAGATTTCTTTGCAGGAGTGATTCCAACAAGTAATTTTGGACTGGCATTATTAAACGGTCTTCTTGGAAACAAATATTTGATCATGCCTACATTGACCATGTTATTGGCAACAATTAAACCAGAATTTATGGGAAATATTGGTGGCGCACAGGAAATTGGTACATTCCTGATTCATATCTTCTTTGCAGTAATCGGTGTTCCGGCATCTATCTACCTGATCGTGACACAGGCACCATTACTCCTTGTATTCTGTGCAATCATCGTTGGTATGAACATGATTGTCTCCTTTGTATTTGGTAAGATTTTCAAATTCAACCTGGAAGAGATCTGTATTGCATCGAATGCAAATATAGGTGGACCTACAACAGCCGCAGCGCTTGCAATTGCAAAAGGATGGCAGGCAATGGTAGTTCCGGCACTTCTGGTCGGTACTCTTGGATATGTCATTGGTAACTACTATGGAATCTTTATAGGAACATTCCTTGGAAGATAATGATAATACAAATCCGGGCTAAATAAAAAGAGAATGAACTGTATTTGCAATGAAAATTAAAATACAGTTCATTCTTTTTTTTGGGATATACCTATAATAATTCGGCCATTAGATTGGCGTATATCTTTTCATTCTTTTGTGTCCAGTTTGCTGCAATTGCCATTGCTTCAGATTCCGTTGGAACAGTGAGCGTCAGGTCGATTAAAGGAGCATCACGTTCCAGTATCTGACAGCGGACACAATATTCCATGTTGGAATTTCGATAATAGTCAGCTTTTATGGCAACTTCATTTTTCAGTTCATATTGTTTATTACTGAGAAAACTGTTAATATCTTCCTGGATTGCAGGTGAAATATCATTTTTAAAGTAATGAATTGTTTCCTCGCCTTCTTCTGTCAGGTGATAAAATGTTCTTGTGTGCGTGGACTCTTCACGAATAAATCCAGAATCCAAAAGCTCTGAAAGAGCCTGTTGCAATTTAAAATATGTCGTGTAGCCTTCGTTTAAAATGAATTCTGAAATCTGGGAATTAGTCAGTGGGAAATCCACCTTATCCAGCATATACAGAATGATCAGTTTATAAAGTTTAAATGCTTCTGCCATAATTTACAACTCCTTTCCCTGCCAGATGTCGTGAATCTTGAACCAGGACTGCATCTGGTTTAAGACATGTCGTTTGTTTGTGCTCCAGGTAGGAGCAATCAGAAGATCTTTTGGACCGTCCCCGGTGAGCCGATGAATGACGATATCCGGACTCAGATTGCAGATACAGGAACTTAAGACTTCAAAATATTCTTCCATGGAATAAACAGAAAATCTGCCTGTCAGGTAATCGTCCGCGAGATCTGTGTATTTCAGAACATGTAAAAGCTGTAGCTTGATTCCCTGAATGTGGTGTTCATTCAGATAATGCATAGTCTCAAGATTCTGCTTGATATCTTCTCCTGGAAGTCCGAGAATCGTGTGTACGATTACCGGAATACCCAGTTGACGAAGTCTCTTTAATGCATGTTCAAATACCGGAAGATCATAGCCGCGTCGGATGTAAGATGCCGTATCTTCATGAATTGTCTGAAGTCCAAGTTCAATCCAGACAGGTTTGATCTGATTTAATTCATGAAGAAGATTTAAAATATCTTCGCCGAGACAGTCCGGTCTTGTTGCAACAGAAAGAATTCTGATATCCGGGTGCATGATTGCCTCAGTAAATATTTTACGAAGGTAGTCTACAGGTGCATAAGTGTTCGTATATGCTTGAAAGTATGCAATATAAGAACCGCCTCCATATTTGGCGGCGACTTTGGATTTTCCATGTTCAATCTGTTCACGAATCGTCTCGGAAGGTGATTCGGCAAAATCACCAGAACCACCCTGGCTGCAGAAAATGCAGCCACGGGTTCCGCATGTTCCATCCCGGTTCGGACAAGTCATGCCTCCGTTCAGTGATAGTTTATATAATTTGCTGCCATAGGTGTTTTTGAGATAATAGTCCAGAGAATGGTATCTCTTTTCGCCCCAGTAAACGGCCATTAAATCAATTCCTTCACAGCTTCGCTTACAACGTCTGCAACGCGAGGGTCGAAAGCTTCCGGAAGAATATTGTTTTCGTTCAGTTCTTCATCCGGAACAAGGCTTGCGATTGCTTTTGCAGTTGCAAGTTTCATCTCTTCTGTAATCTTAGTTGCGCGTCCTTCCAGAGCGCCTTTGAAGATTCCAGGGAAAGCAACGACATTGTTGACCTGGTTCGGGAAGTCTGAACGTCCGGTTCCAACAACTTTTGCTCCGGCTTCTTTTGCGAGGTCTGGCATAATCTCTGGTACAGGGTTGGCCATCGCAAAGAGGATAGCATCTTTGTTCATGGAAGCGACCATTTCTTTTGTGACAATATTCGGAGCAGATACACCGACAAAGATGTCGGCACCATTCAATGCATCAGCAAGGGTTCCTTTTTTGCCTTCCAGATTTGTTACCTCGACCATCTTTTTCTGCATCCAATTCAGATTCTGAGAATCTTTTCCGAGGATTCCACTGATATCGCACATTGTAATATGAGAAAATCCGTATGTGAGAAGCAGTTTTGTGATTGCGACACCGGCACTTCCGGCACCATTTACAACGACTTTACAGGTCTCTTTGTTTTTTCCTGTTACTTTTAATGCATTAATGATTCCGGCAAGAACCACAATGGCAGTTCCGTGCTGATCGTCGTGGAAAACAGGAATGTCGAGAAGCTCTTTCAGACGTTCCTCAATTTCAAAGCATCTTGGAGCACTGATGTCTTCTAAGTTAATGCCTCCGAAAGCAGGAGCAATATTTACAACAGTTTTGATGATCTCTTCAGTATCCTGAGTGTCCAGGCAGATCGGCACAGCATTGACACCACCGAATTCTTTGAAAAGGACAGCTTTTCCTTCCATAACAGGCATGGCAGCCAGCGGTCCTATATTGCCAAGTCCAAGCACGGCACTTCCGTCAGATACAACAGCAATTGTATTGGATTTGATTGTATATTTGTATGCGGCTTCTTTATCTTCAGCGATAACTTTGCATGGCTCAGCAACACCCGGTGTGTAAGCAATTGCCAGATCTTCGCGAGTCTTTACATGAGACTTTGCGATGGTTTCAAGTTTGCCGTTCCATTCTTCGTGCATTTTCAGAGCTTTTTCTTGATTTGTCACGTTAAATACCACCTTTTTCTACTATATTTTGTATATGGGGATTTGAACAAGGTCACCCCTTGTATACCATCATATCATTTTAAGATTACCAAATCAAGAAATGTCTTTGAAAAAAGGCTTTTAAAAGCGAAACATTTGTAGTATAATAAACTTTAGTTTCAGATGAAGTCTATTCTGACAAAGAATCCCGTGATGACACATAAGCCTATAATTGAAAGGAATATAAAGCGATGATGAAAGAAAAATATGAAACATTACCGTTGACGACGTTAAAAGAACTTGCAAAAGCAAGAGGCCTGAAAGGTATTTCTACAATGAAAAAGGCCCAGGTAATCGAATTGATGTTACAGGAAGATGAAAAAGAACAGGAAAAAGAAAAACAGGAAAAGCGTGAGACAGTAAAAGAGATGTCTGCGAATACCGGAGATAAAGAAATCCATGATATTGACCGCCTGGACAGTGGAATTGTTGCACGCGGAATTCTGGAGGTTATGCCAGATGGGTTCGGATTTATCCGAAGTGATAATTATCTTCCAGGAGATAATGATATCTATATTTCGCCGTCTCAGATCCGTAGATTCAATCTGAAGACTGGAGATATTTTGGAGGGACATACTCGTATTAAGACACAGCAGGAGAAGTTCAGCGCACTGTTATATTTGACTAAAGTGAATGATACAGATCCAATGGAACTTCTCACACGTAGCAGTTTCGAGAAGATGACACCGATTTTTCCAAATGAGAGAATGCGTCTGGAATGTGGCAAGACAAGCACGTCTATGAGAATTATGGACTTGCTTTCTCCAATTGGTAAAGGTCAGAGAGGAATGATCGTATCACCTCCGAAAGCCGGTAAAACAACACTTTTAAAAGAAGTTGCATTGTCTGTTCTTAAGAATAATCCGGAAGTGCATCTTCTGATTCTTCTGATTGATGAACGTCCGGAGGAAGTTACGGATATTAAAGAGACCATTCAAGGAGACAATGTAGAGATTATTTACTCTACATTTGATGAGCTTCCAGAGCATCATAAGAGAGTATCTGAAATGGTCATTGAACGTGCAAAGCGTCTTGTAGAACATAAGAAAGATGTTATGATCTTGCTTGACAGCATCACACGTCTTGCAAGAGCGTATAACCTGACTGTTTCACCATCCGGAAGAACACTTTCCGGTGGTCTTGATCCTGCAGCGCTTCATATGCCAAAGCGTTTCTTTGGTGCTGCCAGAAATATGCGTGAGGGTGGAAGCCTTACAATTCTCGCTACAGCACTGGTAGATACAGGAAGCAAGATGGACGATGTTGTATATGAGGAGTTTAAAGGAACAGGTAACATGGAACTGGTACTTGACCGTAAGCTTTCTGAAAAAAGAATGTTTCCCGCTATTGATATACCGAAGTCAAGCACTCGTAGAGAAGATCTGCTTCTTAACAAAGATGAGCAGGAAGCTGTGGAAATCATGCGTCGTGCACTCAATGGAATGCGTGCGGAAGAGGCGGTGGAGAGTATCCTAAATATGTTTTCCAATACAAAGAACAACAATGAGTTGATTGAAATGGTAAAAAAGAAAAAAATATTATAGACAAGCTGGCAATCGTGTGGTACAATAAGAAAGCTGTTTAGAAAATATTCGCGTTTGACGCAACTAAAATAAACGCAACAATAATAAAGAAGAGGTGAAAATCATGAAAGAAGGAATACATCCAGCATACTATCAGGCAACTGTAACTTGCAACTGTGGTAACACATTCGTAACAGGATCTACAAAAGAAGATATCCACGTAGAAATCTGTTCTAAGTGTCATCCGTTCTACACAGGACAGCAGAAAGCAACACAGGCTCGTGGCCGTGTTGATAAGTTCAACAAGAAGTACGGAATGAAATAAGTTCGAAGGTTATCGGGGTTGAGGTTTTTTAAATCTCAACCCTTTCTTCTATTTATATCAGATATGAGGAGAGCAATTATATGAAGTCATCCAATATTGGGGGACAGGCAGTCCTTGAAGGAATTATGATGAGACATGGAGACGACTATGCGGTTGCAGTGAGAAAACCGGATGGAGAGATTTTTGTACAGAAGGAAGAATATCACAGTGTGATCAAATGGAAAGCTTTAACGAAGATTCCGTTTATCAGAGGGGTGTTCAATTTTATAGATTCTATGGTTCTGGGAATTAAGACGTTGATGTTTTCAGCTGAATTTTATGAGGACGAAGAGGAAGTAAAAAGCGAAAAAGAACTGACAGAGGAAGAAATTGCAAAGAAGGAAAAACAGGAAAAATGGATGATGAATGCGACAGTTGCAATATCTGTAGTAATTGCAGTAGCAGTATTTATGGTTCTGCCGTATTTTCTGTCTTCATTATTAAAACCACTGATGCCATCGTATCATTTGAGAACATTAGTGGAAGGATTTGTGAGGATTGGTATATTTATTCTCTATATTGCATTGATTTCAAGAATGGATGATATCCAGAGAACATTTATGTACCATGGCGCGGAGCACAAATGCATCAATTGCATTGAGCATGGACTTCCGCTTACCGTTGATAATGTCAGAATCAGTTCCAGACAGCATAAGCGCTGTGGAACAAGTTTCTTATTCTTCGTACTGGCAATCAGTATTATTTTGTTGATGGTGATCCAGGTGGAATCACCGCTGATGCGTGTGATCGTGAGAATTGCCCTGATTCCGGTCATTGCAGGAATTTCTTATGAAGTACTGAAACTTGCAGGAAGAAGTGAGAATCCGATTATCAATCTTTTAAGCAGACCAGGACTTGCAATCCAGAAGCTGACAACGAAAGAACCGGACGACTCAATGATTGAAGTGGCAATACAGGCAGTAGAAGCAGTATTTGATTGGAGAGCATATGAAGCAGAGAACTTTAAAACTGCAGAGGATTTATAAAGAAGGATCTGCGTATCTGGAAAGCAGACAGATACCAGATGCTCAAATCGATGCATGGTATTTACTGGAATATGTGACTGGAATCAGTCGTGCTTCCTACTATGGAAATCCGGAAAAAAATATTTCGGAAGAGGAAGCGAAACGGTATTGGGAATATCTGGAAAAGCGTGCACGAAGAATTCCACTTCAGCATATTACGGGAAGTCAGGAGTTTATGGGATATGAATTTCTTGTTAATGAGCATGTGCTTATACCAAGACAGGATACAGAGAATCTGGTGGAAGAAGCATTGAAAGTGATAAGACCGGATATGTATGTGCTGGATATGTGTACTGGTTCTGGCTGTATACCGATCAGTCTTTTAAAGTATGCGGCAGAAAGAAAGCACATTACAGGGTTGAAAGCGGTTGGCGCAGATATATCAGCAGATGCGCTTGAAGTGGCAAAAAAGAACGCTCAGAGACTTAAGGTTCCTGTTATATGGGTGCAGAGTGACATTTTTGAAAATGTATCTGAAAGTTTTGACCTTATTGTGTCAAACCCACCATATATTAGAACGGAAGTGATCCAGGGACTGGAGGACGAAGTAAAGCTTCATGATCCGTGGATTGCGCTTGACGGACATGAAGACGGACTTTATTTTTACAGAAGAATTGTAAGCGAAAGCATTTCACATCTGAATGATGGTGCATGGCTCATGTTCGAGATCGGTCATGACCAGGCAGAAGATGTATCAAAGCTTATGAAAAATGCAGGATTTTGCAATATATATGTGAAAAAGGATCTGGCAGGACTTGACCGTGTAGTGTGTGGCATGTACAATAAAAGAGTTGTAGAAAATTCAAGTCGAACAAAAATGTGAGACATTGGTCAGGATAGAGAATACCGAAGTGAGGATTATGTTTAATGTTTGCGCCGGTATATGGCAGTTATAGTAATATTGCAGGTAAACAGGAGGAGATAGAGATGTTTGATAAATTAGAAGATCTGCTAATTCGATTAGAAGAAATCTTGAGCGAACTTCAGGAACCGGATGTGGCAAGTGACCCAAACCGTTTCCGTAAGCTCATGAAAGAACAAAGTGAGCTTACACCAATCGTAGAAGCATACAAAGAATATAAAGCATGCAAGCAGAACATTGAAGAAAGTCTGGAACTTCTGAATGAAGAGTCTGACGAAGATATGCGAGAACTTGCAAAAGAGGAGTTGAATGAGTCGAAAGCAAGAGTAGAAGAGCTTGAGCATGAGCTTAAGATCCTGTTGCTTCCAAAAGACCCTAATGATGACAAGAACGTAGTAGTTGAGATCCGTGCTGGTGCCGGTGGAGATGAAGCAGCACTTTTTGCTGCAGAAATTTATCGTATGTATCTGCATTATGCAGAGAGTAAACGCTGGAAAGTGGAACTGGTAGAGTGCGAAGAAATTGGAATCGGTGGTATGAAGAATGTTACATTTATGATTGATGGACAGGGCGCATATTCTATGATGAAATACGAATCCGGAGTACACCGCGTGCAGCGTGTGCCGGAGACAGAAAGTGGCGGACGTATCCACACATCAACAATCACAGTAGCAGTTATGCCGGAGGCAGAAGATGTGGATGTTCATATCGATGAGAAAGATATCCGTATCGATGTTATGAGAGCATCAGGAAACGGTGGACAGTGTGTCAATACAACAGACTCCGCTGTACGTCTGACTCACTATCCAACTGGAATTGTAATCTACAGCCAGACAGAGAAATCACAGCTGCAGAATAAAGAAAAAGCATTTGCACTTCTGCGTGCAAAACTCTACGATTTGGAATGTCAGAAGCAGCATGATGCAGAGGCAGAAGCAAGAAAGAGCCAGATCGGAACAGGAGACCGTTCTGAGAAAATCCGTACTTATAACTTCCCACAGGGACGTGTCACAGATCACCGTATCGGTCTGACATTATACAAACTAGACAAGATCATGAACGGCGATATACAGGAAATCATCGATGCCTGCATCGCTGCCGATCAAGCCAAAAAACTCGCAAACATGGACGAATAGCACGAACGCAGATTAAATATAAGAGTACTATGGACAATTTATTGGACAGAGTACTCTTATTTTAATCTATGTGAGTTAAACGAGCACTGAGATGGAGCAGAGCGGAATCGAAGTGGGCGTTCGTGCTATTCGGAAGTGGTGGGAGGCTGCTTGCAGGGAGAATCGTCCTTTTGTTATATTGTGTGAGAATGCAAACGAGCACCGAGAAGAAGCAAAGCGGAATCGAGGTGGGCGGGTGCATGCCCTCATAGCGAAGCGCGGGTGAGTCAAACGAACACTGAGATGAAGTGAAACGGAATCGAAGTGGGCGTTCGTGCTATTCGGAAGTGGTGGGAGGCTGCTTGCAGGGAGAATCGTCCTTTTGCTATATCAGCTGGGAGTCAATCCCCCAGCTGATATAGCCACCAGCAGGATTGCAGAGGTGCGCAGTAGAAGTATGTCATGCAATTGCATGACGCGCACCTCGTAGCAAGAATGCCGAGGCATTCTTGAATGTGTGAGAATGCAAACGAGCACCGAGAAGAAGCAGAGCGGAATCGAAGTGGGTGTTCGTGATATTAAAAAGAAAAGAGGAGCCAGATGCTGCTTGCAGCAAACTGACTCCTCTTTTTAGCCTCCGATTGATTTTAAAGATTTCCCGTTATACACACATGTAGTTTCCTTGCCGGGAACTATTGTCACCATATAACCGTCTTTGCCAAAGTTAATTGCAACAACTTTTCCGTCTGTTGTATGGAAAATCTGAAGCAGTACAGCATTAGAATCATATTTTGCTCCAAAATAATCATTAAATGTAGTGTCCCATGTATTTTTTCCAGAAGGCGCAGTGAAAAGGTACTGTGCATTAGATTTATCAGCACTATCCAGATAAGATAATACCTGTCGGGCAATTCTTCTGCTGGATGTATTGATTTCTGTTTTGTCATTGGGATTTCTCTGTACAGCATCCAGAGCAGCGTTCGTAATTCTGCCCAGATTCTTTATTCTTTTGCCATCGATTTCCGTTGCAAATCTGCATGGCGGTTTAGCGGGATCAGGGTTTGTAAAGCTTTCAGGATACATAGCATAGCATTCTGACATGGCTGCCTGTGCAGCTTTCCAAGTATCGGTTGCTTCTGTTATAATTGCTTTTTCTTTTGCCTTTCGTATGTATCCGGTTAAAGCCGGAATCAAAAGTGCGGCAAGAATTGCAAGGATTGTCAGAACTACAATGAGTTCTACTAATGTGAAACCCTGTTTTTTCTTTTCTGATTTTATAATTATCGTCTTCTCTCTATAATATAATGTTGTTGAGTTTTTGGTATCATATAATAAAAATGATTACACATAATATAATTAATGATACCGTATATATAGGAAAACGTCAAGAAAAACAAAAATCAATTCAATCAATTCAGATATTGCTATAATTATATCCTATAGCAAACTATAAAAATCTAAACATAGACAAACTAAAATCTTACTATTATAATAGGAAAAGTCAAGAACATAAAAACTAATGAAAAAAACTTGTAAGGAGTGATCAGTTATGAAGAAGAAAAAAGTATTAAGTACATTATTGATAGCAGGAATGGTAGCAAGTATGATGGTTGGTTGTGGAAAATCAGCAGATGATAAAAAAGAATCTGACAATTCCGGAGTTACCACTTATACAGTTGGAACAGAAGGAGCATATCCTCCGTTCAACCTTGTAAATGAAAAAGGCGAACCGGACGGATATGATATTGCAGTTATGAAGGCAATTGATGATCTGAATCCAGATGTTGAGTTTAAATATGAAGCAACAGGCTGGGATGGAATTTTTACAGCTCTCGAGTCTGGCAAGATTGATGTGATTGCCAGCCAGTGTGGTAAGAATGAAGAGCGTGAGCAGAAATATCTTTTCCCGGATATTCCATATACAGAGACTCAGGCAGCAATTGTATTTAAAAAAGACCGTACAGATATTTCCAGTGATGTAAACAGTATTGCAGGAAAAACGATTGTATCTGCAACCTCAGGAGCACAGACAAACTGGCTTGAGAATTATAACAAAGAGCATTCGGACAAAGCAGCCAATATTATGTATGCAGATGGAGATATGAGCAAGATGCTTCAGGAAGTTATTAACGGAAGAGCAGATGCACATATTGCTTCTATTAAAGTAACTGCCGATTATGTTCTCAAAGAGCAGGGACTTGACAGTGAACTAGAGTGTCTTCCATTTGAGACTGGTGATGAGACAACTACATACATGCTTCTGAGACAGGACGAGTCAGGAGAGAAGCTGAAAAAGATTATTGATGACAGTCTGAAGACGTTGATTGAAAATGGTACATTAAAAGAATTATCTGAGGAGTATCTTGATGGAGATTATGCACCACAATTATAATCGAGAAAGTGTCTTATATCTTTAAAGAAATAAGGAAAAATGTAAGATGCACGCCGTGTGAGATGCGACGTGCATTTTGTGCAATACGCCGTTATACAGAAATCGTTCTTGCACGAATTTCTATAGGGCGATTCATAAGTTGTACCGGAAACCACAAGAGTTCCGAATAAAAGAGAAAGATTGGTGTAAAAGAGATGGGGAAAATATTTAGTGTTGAATTTCTGATACAGTCCATTCCGCAGATAGCAGTATATCTGCCGATCACACTTCTGATTACAATTGCCAGTTGTGTAGCAGGACTGATCGTAGGGTTCTTTATTGCGTTGGCCCGTTATTTTGAAGTACGGGTACTTAAGACAGTTGCGAAAGTATACATATCATTTATCCGTGGTACGCCGACTATGGTACAGTTGGTGCTTGTGTATTACGGAATCCCGATACTGCTTCGTGTGATGAACGAAGCATGGGGAACAAGTTTTGATATTAACGGAATCCACCCGGTCGTATTCGCAATTATTACACTGGGACTTAATGCAGCGGCATATATGTCAGAGATTATCCGCAGTGCATTGATGTCCGTAGATGAAGGACAGGTAGAAGCTTGTTATAGCTTGAATATGACGAAGTGGCAGGCGCTTATAAGTGTTGTAATCCCGCAGGCATTTGTCGTAGCACTTCCAAGTCTGGGCAATAACTTTATATCATTATTAAAAGAGACTTCTCTTGTATTTAACATTGCAGTTGTAGATATTATGGCACAGGCAAGAATCGTTGGAGCGAGATCTTATCGTTACTTTGAGGTATATATTGCAGTATCTTTGATTTACTGGGTATGCTGTATGCTTTTGGAACGTCTGCTTGCAAAGATAGAGACCTATGTGCGTAGAAAAGAGAGGAGAAGTTAAGATGTCGATAGTAGAAGTAAGAGGACTTTGTAAAGCTTTTGGTGATAATCAGGTTTTGAAAAATCTGGATTTTCAGATAGAAAAAGGTGAAGTTGTAACGCTGATCGGACCAAGCGGAGGCGGTAAGACAACGCTTCTTCGCTCTCTCAACTGGTTAAATGTACCAGATGCAGGGAGAGTTACCATTGATGGAGTTACAATTGAGGCCGGAAAAGAGAATAAACAACAAATCCGGGCACTCAGAGAAAAGACGAGCATGGTATTTCAGCATTATAATCTCTGGAAGAACAAGACTGCTCTGGAGAATATTACGGAAGGACTGATTCGGGTTCAGAAGATGCCGAAAGTCCAGGCAGTGGAGAAAGCAGAACATTTGCTGGAACGTGTCGGACTGATCGAGAAGAGAGATGAATACCCGGTACGTCTTTCCGGAGGGCAGCAGCAGAGAATAGGAATAGCGAGAGCACTTGCAGCAGAACCGCAGGTTATGCTGTTTGATGAGCCAACAAGTGCTCTTGATCCAGAGTGGATTGGTGGAGTTCTTGATGTTATGAAAGAAATTGCAGCAGATGGAATGACGATGATCGTAGTATCTCATGAGATGCGCTTTGTAAAAAATGTTGCCTCCAGAATCTTGTTCCTGGAAGGTGGACAGATTGTAGAAGACAATACACCGGAGAAATTGTTTAATAATCCGGAGAATGAACGTACAAGAGCATTTTTGGAGATGGCAGAATTGTAAGAAACAATAAAAGTTTTATCTCAGTCGAGAAGACTCCCACCTCTTCAGGTGGTGAGTAATAGCAAATTTGTCTCAGTGGGAGTCCAATCTCCGACTGAGATAAACGCTCCGCGAGGATGCGCAGTGATTCTGATAGGAATATGTCAGCTTCTCTGACCAGAATCACGCGCCAAGTCTCACGGACGTTCGACTTGAATATAAAATGAAGACAGATTAGAAAGCTGAAATAAGAAAATTAAATCTGGGACAGGTACTTTTAAAAGAAGTCCCTGTCCTAAAATATTTGAAGACAACAGGCAATTGCGAAAATGAAGGAGAAAATAAATATGGCAACAGATTTTGATAAAGTAATCAATCGAAAAGGAACACATTCTTTAAAATATGATTTTGCGACAGTAAGAGGAAAGAAAGCGAATATACTTCCACTTTGGGTGGCGGATATGGATTTTCAGGCACCAAAAGCAGTCAGAGAGCGCTTATTTGAGATTGTAGAGCATGGTATATTTGGGTACAGTGATACCCTGGAGGATTATTTCAGAGCAGTGAAATCCTGGTATAAGAGAAGATTTGACTGGGAAATCGAGAGTGACTGGATCATCAAGACACCAGGAATTGTATTTGCACTTGCAATGGCAGTAAAAGCCTACACAGAGCCGGGAGAAAGTGTTCTGATGCTGCAGCCGGTTTACTACCCGTTCAGAGAGGTCATTGAAGACAATGGAAGAAAGCTGATTGGAAGTCCATTAAAATTAGAAGATGGGCACTACACTATTGACTTTGAGGATATGGAGAAGAAAATCCGGGAAAATGCTGTGAAATTATTACTTTTTTGCAGTCCGCACAACCCGGTAGGACGTGTGTGGAAAAGAGAAGAGTTGGAAAAAGTTGCAGCGCTCTGCTTGAAATATCACGTGACACTTGTCAGCGATGAGATCCACAGTGATATTGTATACAAAGGACATAAACATCAGATGATGGCATCTATTTCAGAAGAGATTGCAGATATTACTGTCACATGTACCGCGCCATCAAAAACATTTAATGTGGCAGGGCTTCAACTTTCCAACATTATCATTTCCAATCCAAAGCTGCGTGAGAAATTTAAACACGAAGTGATGCAAGCGGGCTACAGCCAGCCGAATCTGATGGGAATGGAAGCGTGTCAGGCTGCTTATGAAAACGGCGAAGAATGGTTGGAAGAGTTACTTGTATATCTTCAGGGAAATGTGGACTTTGTCCGGGATTATCTGAAACAGGAGATTCCGAAAATCAGGCTTATTGAGCCGGAAGGAACTTATCTGCTTTGGCTGGATTGCAGAGAACTGGGGTTATCAGTAGAAGAACTGGAACATCTGGTCGTTGATAAGGCAAATCTCTGGCTGGATCCGGGATTTATTTTTGGGGCAGTAGGAGAAGGATTTGAACGAATCAATATCGCATGCCCGCGTCAGACGTTAAGGCAGGCAATGGATCAGCTTAGAGATGCTTTGAATGCAGAGGTATTCTTGAACTAGGGATTTGTAAAGAATGGTAGATAAGACAGGAGGAAAATCGTGATGGCAGAAGAATTACAGACATACTTATTGGAACATTTTCAATGGCTGCACAGACATCCGGAACTTGCATTAAAGGAGTATGAGACAACCAACTATGTAAAAAATGTATTAAAACAGACAGAAGGTGTGGAGCTTTTGAATCTGGGACTTGATACAGGAGTGCTTGCAAAGATCGAGGGAAAAGAGCCAGGGGGTGTTGTTGCAATCAGAGCGGATATTGATGCGCTGCCGATTCTGGAAGAGAGTGGACTTTCTTACAGTTCAGAAAATGATGGCTGTATGCATGCTTGTGGACATGATTTCCACACGACAGCACTTCTTGGAGTGGCAAAACTTCTTGGAGGAGAGAGAGAGCATATAAAAGGTACCGTCATTTTATTGTTTCAACCTGCCGAAGAAGCAGAACATGGTGGTGAAAAAGTTGTAAATACCGGAATGTTTGAAAAATATAAGATTGAAAAAATCTTTGGACTTCACACAAAACAAAACATGCCAGTCGGAACGATTGCAATTGCACCAGGTCCATTTTCAGCGGCGGTAGACCGGTTCTTATATACGGTAAAAGGAATGGGATGCCACGGAAGCGCCCCGCAGACGGGTCTGGATCCGATCCCGGCAGCAGCAAGACTGGTAGGAAGTCTTCAGGAAATTGTAAGCCGAAGAATCAGTCCGACGGAGACGGCAGTTATCAGTGTGACTCGTTTTACATCAGGCACAAGCTGGAACATTATCCCAGAGACCGCCAGGCTAGAAGGAACCGTTCGCACATTTAATCCCAAAGTGCGTGAGCAGATTGTGAAACTGATGCAGGCACAGGCTGAAGGTCTGGAGCAGGAAGGTTATCAGGTGGAATTTACATGGATCCCGGGCTGTCCGGCAACGAACAATGATGCAGAACTGGCAGAACTTGTGCGAAAAGAAGCAGTGGAAGAAGGATTCCATGTAATCTTGCAGCATCCGGAGATGGGAGGAGAAGATTTTTCCTGTTATCAGGAGTTGGTTCCGGGAGCATTTTTTCATGTGGGGACCGGGGGAAAATATCCGGCGCATAATTCTAAATTCACAGTAGATCCGGCAGCACTTTTTGGAGCTTCCAAACTGATGAGTGAGATTGTGAAGAAAGCGCTTAAAGCTTCATAGATATTGCAGCTATGAAGCTTTGTTTTTTGGCAGAGCAGTAAAAAGCACATAGATGATATTAGGGGCATGCCTTGTAATGAGTATAGAAAATGTGCTATACTCGGAAGAGTAAAAATTACAGTTATCAGATGGACGAGAACTGCGATGAGTACAATGTCGGGGAATTTCTTCGTCGGATGTGCTCTTTACTAGTTTTGAATTGGAGCATAGAATGAAAGATATTATTTTTAAGAGAACAGAGCTGGAAGACAAGGAAATCATGACAAAGTATTTCGATGAGCATCCGAGCAGAAGTTGTGAACGTACATTTGTCAATGTGTTTTTATGGTCCAGGCAGTACCCGGTAAAATGGGCGATTGTTGAAGGAGCCATGGTGTTCAAAAGTGAAGATGAGGGACATGTTGCCTATGCATTTCCGGCAGGGACAGATGAACATGTGAAGCGTGCATTGGATAAGATGAAAACATATAGTGAGGAGCGAGGTTATCCGTTCCGTATGTATAATGTGACACCGGATGATTTTGCACGACTGGAAAGCTGGTACCCGGGAAGATTCGAGATTGAGTATGACCGGGACGAAGCGGATTATGTCTATGAAAGCGAGAAATTAGCGACTTTGTCTGGTAAGAAGATGCATGGAAAGAAGAACCATGTGAATCGATTCCGAAAAGAATTTGAAGGACGCTGGAGCTACGAATCCATGAAAAAAGAGAATCTGGAGGAATGTTTCCAGATGGCTTTGAAGTGGAGAAAAGAGAATGGCTGTAATGATGATACAGATAAGAATGCAGAGATGTGTGTGACAATGAATGCACTCAGACTTTTTGAAGAACTTGACCTGAAGGGCGGTATCCTTCGAATTGATGGTAAAATCGTAGCATTTACCATCGGAGAACCAATCTGCCCGGATACATTTGTTGTTCACATAGAGAAAGCTTATGCAGATGTGCCCGGAGCATATACTATGATCAATCAGCAATTTGTAGAACATGAGTGTATGGATTACAAATATGTGAATCGGGAAGATGATGCCGGTTCTGAGGGACTCAGAAAAGCAAAGCTTTCCTATAAACCAGTATTTATGGTAGAAAAAGGACATGTACATGAAAAGGAGATAGAAAAATGATAGCAGATAAAATGAAAAATATGGTAGCGAACAGTTCCGCTATTCGTGCAATGTTTGAGGAAGGAACACGTCTGGCAGGAATTTACGGACGTGAGAATGTATTTGATTTCAGCCTTGGGAATCCGAATGTTCCGGCACCGCAGATTGTAAAAGACGCAATTATCGAACTGGTCAATGACACAGATCCGGTTGTGCTTCATGGCTATACGAACAGTAACAGTGGATATCCGGAAGTAAGAGAGGCAATTGCAAAGTCTCTGAATGAAAGATTTGATACAAAATTTTCCGGCAAGAACATTGTCATGACTGTCGGAGCGGCAGGTGGATTGAATGTCATTTTAAAATCTCTGATCAATCCCGGAGATGAAGTGATTGCATTTGCACCATATTTTGGAGAATATCGTTCTTATACAAACAACTATGATGGAGTTCTGGTCGAGATTTCCCCGAATACAGTTGATTTTCAGCCAAAGCTTGATGAATTTGAGCAGAAGATCACACCAAAGACAAAAGCTGTCATTGTAAATACGCCGAATAACCCGACAGGTGTTGTATATTCAGAGGAGACGATCAAGAAGTTAGCGGCGATCATGGAGGCCAAACAGAAAGAATATGGAACAGAGATTTTCCTGATTTCTGACGAACCATATCGTGAACTTGCTTATGATGGAGTGGAAGTTCCATACCTGACGAAATATTATGATAATACGATTGTAGGATATTCTTTCAGTAAATCCCTGTCACTTCCGGGAGAACGTATAGGATATCTTGTTATTCCGGATGAGGTTGCAGACAGTGAAGATCTTCTTTCCGCTGCCAATGTGGCAACAAGAATCTTAGGTTTTGTAAATGCACCAACTCTGCAGCAGAAAGTAGTAGAAAAATGCCTGGATGCAAAGACAGACCTTTCTTTCTACAACAGAAACAGAGAAGATCTATATAACGGATTGAAAGAATGTGGATTTGAATGCATCAAACCACAGGGAGCATTCTATCTTTTTGTAAAATCACCAGTTGCAGATGAAAAGGAATTCTGTAATGCAGGAAAGAAATATAATATCCTGATGGTACCAGGTAGTTCCTTTGCGTGTCCGGGATATGTAAGACTGGCATATTGTGTATCTCATGAGACAATCGTGAATTCGCTTCCAAAATTCAAAGAACTGGCAAAGGAATACATGTAATGTTCAGAGGTCGCGGCGATGAACAAATTTAGCAAAGATACAGGAGCATAGTATGAAAGCATTTGAGAAGAACATAAGAAAAGTAGAGCCATATGTACCAGGTGAACAGCCACAGCGCAAAGTCATCAAATTAAATACGAATGAGAATCCATATCCACCGGCACCGGGAGTCACAAAAGCGTTAGAAGAGATGGATACAGACCGTTTCCGCCTTTATCCGGATCCGACTGCAGCACCACTTGTAAATACGCTTGCAGACTTTTATCATGTGAATCCGGACCAGGTATTTGTAGGTGTAGGATCCGATGATGTATTGTCTATGTGTTTCCTGACATTTTTTAATTCCGAAAAACCGATATTTTTCCCGGATATTACTTATTCTTTTTATAGTGTATGGGCGGATCTGTATCGGATTCCATATGAATGTCAGGAACTGGATGAGAATTTCAAACTTGTAAAAGAAGACTACTATAAGGAGAACGGGGGAGTGATTTTCCCAAACCCAAATGCACCGACAGGAATCTATGAGGATCTGTCAGTAGTAGAAGATATCATTGCACATAATCAGGATGTCATTGTGATCGTGGATGAAGCGTATATTGATTTTGCAGGACGTTCCGCACTGGAACTGATTGACAAATACGATAACCTGATCGTTGTCCAGACATTTTCCAAGGCAAGATCTATGGCGGGTATGCGAATCGGCTATGCTATCAGCAATCCAACATTGATCAAATATTTAAATGATGCGAAATATTCATTTAACTCTTACACTATGAACCAGACTTCAATTGTGTGTGGAGTGGAAGCTGTGAAAGACAGGGAATATTTCGAGAATGGCGTCAGAAAGATTGTTGAGACAAGGGAGTGGGCAAAAGAAGAACTTAAAAAACTTGGATTTACATATCTGGATTCCGGGTCCAACTTTATATTTGCAAAGCACCCGGAATACGATGCGAAAGAGCTGTTCGAAGCATTAAAGGCACATGACATCTATGTGCGATTCTGGGGCAGTGAAAGAATCGAGCAATATATGCGTATTACCATCGGGACAAGAGAAGAGATGGAACAGTTATTTGCATTTTTGAAAGAATATATGTGGCGGGGTTCTGAACAGTTACAAAAATAAATGAAAAAATAAGGAGAGATGTATGACACAGTCATTAGTACAAGGAATTATTGATGCACTCAGTGGAAGTGTTGGGAAAGAGGCAATTGTATTTATTATTTCCATGATTCCGATTTTGGAACTTCGTGGAGCACTTCTTGTGGCAGGTCCGCTTCTTGGAGTGCCGGTCGCAAAAGCGATTCCATTATGTATTCTTGGGAATATTATACCGGTTCCGTTTATCCTGCTTCTGATCACACCGATTTTTAACTGGATGAAAGGAACAAAACATTTAAAACCGCTGGTAGATAAGCTGGAAGCAAAAGCAATGAAGAAAAAAGACCAGATTGAAAAATATGAATTCTGGGGACTTGTATTATTTGTTGGTATTCCGCTTCCGGGAACCGGAGCATGGACAGGTTCACTCATTGCCGCACTTCTCGGTGTGAAATTTAAGAAAGCATTTCCGGCAGTCATCATTGGAATCTGCATGGCAACTGTAATTATGTGGTTCATATCTTACGTGCTTCTTGGTGGAGTACAGATTTTAGGATAGTTAAGTCTTGAATGAATAAGAGAGAAGAAACATAGAAGGAGAAAAAATATGTCTATGAAAATCAATACGACACTGCCTTCTCCGGCAGAATTGAAGGAAGAAATTCCTCTGTCAAAAAAGCTGGCAGAGTTAAAGAAAAAAAGAGATCAGGAGATTCGCGATATTTTCACAGGAAAATCGGACAAATTTGCAGTCATTATCGGACCGTGTTCTGCAGATAATGAAGATTCAGTGTGTGAGTATGTGAATCGTCTGGCAAAAGTCAATGAAAAAGTAAAAGATAAACTGATGATTATTCCAAGAATTTATACAAATAAACCAAGAACGACCGGTGAGGGATATAAAGGAATGCTCCATCAGCCGGATCCGGATAAGGCACCGGATCTTTATGCGGGAATTATTGCAATCCGTCATATACATATCCGTGCTATGGAAGAAAGCGGACTGACCGGAGCAGATGAGATGTTATATCCGGAGAACAGAAGCTATCTGGATGATATTTTATCTTATGAGGCAATCGGTGCACGTTCTGTGGAAAATCAGCAGCATCGTCTGACAGCAAGTGGAATGGATATTCCTGTCGGAATGAAGAATCCGACCAGTGGAGACCTGTCGGTGATGCTGAATTCTGTAGTGGCAGCCCAGATGGGACATCGTTTCATTTACAGAGGTATGGATGTACAGACGTCAGGAAATGATCTGGCACATGTGATTTTGCGTGGAGGCGTAGACAAATATGGAACATGCCAGCCAAATTATCATTATGAAGATTGCCTGCGATTATTTGAACTTTATCAGAAGAAAGATCTGAAAAATCCAGCAGCAATTGTTGATGCGAACCATTCTAATTCAAATAAAAAATACAAAGAACAGCTTCGTATTGTCAGTGAAGTGCTTCATACACGAAGATATAATCCGGATCTGAAAAATATGATTAAGGGTGTTATGGTGGAAAGTTATCTGGAAGAAGGAAGACAGAATATCGGACCTGATATGGTATATGGAAAGTCCATTACGGATCCTTGTATTGGCTGGGAAGATACAGAGCATCTAATTTATAAAATTGCAGAAGAGTGCTAGAAAATAAAAAAAGAAAAATAATAAGTGCAGATTAAGAGCTTTCTGAAGCATCTTTTTCTTTCAAAAGTTTCATATACTTTTTGAGATCACGTTTGCTGCTTCGGGAGAGGCTTCGGTATGCAAGCAAAAGATTCAGCTCATCATCAGAATTGGTTGTAAGCCGGGAAGGAGAGAGGGTGATAGTATCCTCTTCGTCATTCAGAAGATAATCAACAGGGACCTCGAATAAATCTGCGATTGCCGTCAGCTTTTCATGAGAAGGCTGGCGGCCCTTTTTTTCGTAACCTGCAATAGCAGAGCGGGAGACATGGATACAGTCAGCAACATTTTTCTGAGTCATATTAAATTTTTTGCGTAATTTGCGTAGCTTCTGACCGAATGACACTTGCCAGGTCTCCTTTCTTTTGTATTTTTGGTATATTTTACCAAGTGTTATGTGAAAAAAAGATAAGTGTGGCGGATGTAAACAAAAAGTAGCGAAAAAGTTCCGTTCTGGAACATAAGAATACCCGTTGACACTGTCTGGAAAAGAATCTATAATTTAGTTAAAGATACCAAGGTCAAAAGGTCTGAAACTACCGGGAGTGCATCGCACGAAACAATCCGTAAGTATCATAGTTGTGGGCTTTTGACCCCAACGTCATTATAGAAAGAAGAGAAGTGAGAGGATTATAAGAGTATGATTATAGCAGGCAATGATGAGACAAAAAGAAGTAAGATATGGCGAGTGGTTACCCTTGTATCCTCAGTGCTGATCATTTTAATCGCAGTATATCTGCTGACGAGAATGTTCACGACTAATCCAGTAGTAGGAAACTGGGAAAGTGAGGATGCAACGATTGCGCTAAAGATTGAGAAGAACGATACGATTCAGGTAGATATCACGGATATTGCGGAGAATACAGATGCAGCCGTAGAGATGAATTACAGCGTAGATATGAAGTCAAAGATTATTACCATCACAAAAGATGAGGAGCAGATTAACAAGGCAGTTGAGAAAGCGGACGGTGCATATACAAAAGAAGATCTGGAGAATGTACTGGATGATCTGGATTCATCTTTTTCATACAGCATAGATGGCAATCAGATGACACTTACAGAACGAGAATATGGGGAACAGTTCACGTTCATCAGAAAGTAGGTATCAGACAAAAGAAACCTAAGACGAAAATATCAGAAAATCTGCCGTGTGGCAGGTTTTCTGCATGTGAAGGAGCAAAAATCATGTACAGAGATCACACGAAAGAAGTTCAGATTGGAAATGTTACGATCGGAGAAGGTAATCCGATCAGAATACAGTCAATGACAAATACGAAGACGGAAGATGTGGAGGCGACGGTTGCCCAGATTCTTGCTCTCGAGAAAGCCGGCTGTGAGATCATCCGCTGCGCTGTGCCGAATATGGATGCAGCGAAAGCAATTGGTGAGATCAAGAAGCAGATTCATATTCCACTTGTGGCAGATATTCATTTTGATTATAAGCTGGCGATTGCAGCGATTGAGAACGGGGCAGATAAGATTCGTATTAATCCGGGTAATATTGGAGATGAGCAGAGAGTCCGTGCTGTTGTTGAAAAAGCAAAAGAGTACGGTGTTCCAATTCGTGTTGGTGTGAATAGTGGATCACTGGAAAAGCATCTGGTAGAGAAGTATCATGGGGTGACTGCAGAGGGACTTGTAGAGAGTGCCCTGGACAAAATACAGCTTATCGAGGAGATGGGATATAATAATCTTGTAGTTAGTATCAAATCTTCTGATGTTATGATGTGTGTAAAGGCACATGAACTGATCGCCAAGAAATGCCCATACCCATTACACGTAGGAATTACAGAGGCAGGAACATTATTGGCAGGTAATATAAAATCCTCAGTAGGTCTTGGACTGATTCTGGGACAGGGAATCGGAGATACAATCCGTGTGTCACTGACTGGATCACCACTAGAAGAGATCAAGACAGCGAAGATTATTTTAAAGACACTGGGACTTCGCACAGGCGGAATTGAGGTTGTATCCTGTCCGACATGCGGAAGGACCCAGATTGATCTGATCGGACTTGCAAATCAGGTCGAAGAGATGGTTGCAGATATCCCACTGGACATTAAGGTCGCAGTTATGGGCTGTGTGGTCAATGGACCGGGAGAAGCAAAAGAAGCAGATATTGGAATTGCCGGAGGAAAGGGAGAAGGACTCCTGATCAAAAAAGGCGAGATTGTAAAGAAAGTAAAAGAAGAGGAACTATTAGAGACATTGAGACAGGAGCTGTTGCATTGGAATGAGTAAACCGTTCTTTGAAGTATTCCCTACGTTAAAGGCAGGGGAAGATATATGTAATATGTTCGAAGGAGCGCAGGTATTAAAAGTGACGACCAACTCTGACCGGACATTTTTAAGAGTACATATAGTAAGTCGTCATCTGATTCAGAAAACATTGGTATACGAGATGGAGCACCTGATCAAGAACCAGCTTTTCGGAAGAAGTGCCGTGCAGGTAGAGATTCGAGAAAAGTATGAGCTGTCCGGACAGTACACGCCAGAGAATGTGATGGCGGAGTATCTGGACAGCTTTCTTGCGGAGCTGGATACAAGAAGTGTTGTAGAACGCAATATGCTGCAGAATGCGAAATGTACCTTTGAAGAAGGAAATATTCTTTGCATGCAGTTAATCGACACTGTTATTGCGCAAGGAAAAAAAGATTCTCTGACAGATTATTTAAAAGGTGTGTATGCAGACCGTTTCGGATTGCCCATTGAGATTCGTGTCATGTATAAAGAACCAAAAGAAAGTACTTTGAAATATAATGATATGCGTCTGCAGCAGGAAGTAGACAGTATACTGGATCAGGTTGAGGCTGTACAGAAGCAAAAAGAGGAAAAAAAGCAGGAAAAAGAAGCAAAGTCTGGGGAAAAAGAAACATCTGGAAGCGGACAAGGTGGAAAAAGTTCCGGAGACGGAAAAAATTCCGGCAGTCCTGCAAAAGGTGGATTTTCAAAAGGCAGTGGATTCCAGAAGGGTGGCTTTCGTGATAAGAAGGTGTTTGTGAAATCTGCGAAGATGGATCTTGATGAGTCAGGTTTGATTTACGGACGTCCATTTGACGATGAGGCGATTGAACTGTCAACCGTGATTGGTGAGATGGGAGAAATTACATTTCGTGGAAAAGTCATTAGCTTTGATACAAGAGAAATCCGCAATGAAAAGACCATTGTCATGTATGCAGTGACAGACTTTACTGATACGATCATGGTCAAGATGTTCGTGCGTAATGATCAACTTGCAGATGTACTGGCTGAAATTAAAATGGGTGCATTCCTGAAAATTAAAGGCGTGACCAATATTGATAAATTTGACGGCGAACTTGTCATTTCTTCTGTGTTTGGAATTAAGAAAATTTCTGATTTTACAGAATCCAGAAAAGACAATGCGGTAGAAAAGAGAGTGGAGCTCCACTGTCATACGAAAATGAGTGACATGGACGGAGTTTCCGAGGTCAAAGATCTTGTAAAGAGAGCACATGACTGGGGGCATAAGGCAATTGCGATTACAGATCATGGTGTGGTACAGGCGTTCCCGGACGCGAATCATTATATTGAGACACTGGATAAAGACGATCCATTTAAAGTTATTTATGGTGTGGAAGGATATCTGGTCGATGATTTGCAGGATGTGGCAGTCAATGAGAAAGGTCAGTCTTTAAAAGGAACCTATGTTGTATTCGATCTGGAGACGACGGGATTTAGTTCGGCAAAAGATAAGATTATCGAAATTGGTGCAGTTAAAGTTGAGAACGGAGAAATTACGGATAAGTATAGTACATTTGTGAATCCGAAGATTCCGATTCCATTTCGAATCACACAGCTTACAAGCATTACTGATGAGATGGTTATGGAATCACCGGAGATTGAGACAATTCTCCCACAGTTTCTAAAGTTCGTAGGAGATGCAGTGCTGGTAGCGCACAATGCCAGTTTTGATGTGAGCTTTATCGAAGAAAATTGCAGGCAGCAGGGCATAGAACCGGATTTTACTTCTGTAGATACGGTGGGACTTGCCCGTGTATTATTACCGACACTTTCAAAATTCAAGCTAAACGTTGTGGCAAAAGCACTGAATATTTCTCAGGAACATCACCATAGAGCAGTGGATGATGCCAGAGTCACCGCAGAGATTTATGTGAAATTTATTCAGATGCTGGAAGAACGTGGAATCGAGACACTGGATCAGATGAATCATTTTGGCGCGCACAACGCGGAAGCAATCCGTAAGATGCCGTCTTACCATGTCATTGTTCTGGCAAAGAATGATATTGGACGCGTGAACCTTTATACATTGATTTCCAAGTCACATCTGGAGTATTTTGGACGTCAGCCGAGAATGCCAAAGAGCGAAGTGTTAAAATATAGAGAGGGTCTGATTATTGGAAGTGCTTGTGAAGCAGGAGAATTGTATCAGGCAATACTGGGAGAAAAATCTGCAGAGCGGATTGCCAGAATTGTTAATTTTTATGATTATCTGGAAATACAGCCACTTGGAAATAACCGGTTCATGATTGATAGTGATCGTGTGGAGAAGGTTCAAAGTGAGGAAGATTTACGTGAGATCAACCGTGAGATCATCCGTCTTGGAGAACGGTTTGATAAGCCGGTCGTGGCGACCTGTGATGTGCACTTTATGGATCCGGAAGATGAAGTGTACCGCCGTATCATTATGGCAGGAAAAGGATTCAAAGATGCAGATCAGCAGGCACCGTTGTATTTGCATACGACAGATGAAATGCTGGAGGAGTTTGAATACCTTGGTTCAGCAAAAGCAAAAGAAATTGTCATTGACAATCCCAATATGATTGCGGATATGGTGGAAAAAATATCACCAGTCCGCCCGGATAAGTGTCCACCGGTTATTCCAGATTCAGATAAAACGCTTCGTGAAATCTGTTATAACAAGGCACATTCTATGTATGGAGATCCGCTTCCGGAGATTGTTACAGAGCGTCTGGAACGTGAGCTTAATTCCATTATTTCCAACGGATTCGCCGTTATGTATATTATCGCACAGAAATTGGTGTGGAAATCTAACGAGGACGGATATCTTGTAGGATCCCGTGGTTCGGTAGGATCTTCTTTTGTTGCGACCATGGCTGGAATTACAGAGGTAAACCCATTAAGTCCACATTACTATTGCCCGAAGTGCCACTACAGTGATTTTGAATCCGAAGAAGTACGAGCTTACGCAGGTGGCTGTGGATGGGATATGCCGGATAAGGAGTGCCCGGTGTGCAAAACCAAGCTTGTAAAAGATGGATTTGATATTCCGTTCGAAACATTCCTTGGATTTAAAGGAAATAAAGAGCCAGATATCGATCTGAACTTCTCAGGAGATTATCAGAGTAATGCCCATAAATATACGGAAATTATTTTCGGAGCCGGACAGACGTTCCGTGCCGGAACGATTGGTACGTTGGCGGATAAGACAGCATTTGGGTATGTAAAGAACTATTTTGAAGAGCGGGGAACAAGAAAGAGAACTTGCGAAATTGACAGGATTGTTCAGGGATGTACCGGTATCCGCAGAAGTACCGGACAGCATCCGGGAGGAATCATTGTACTTCCTCACGGGGAGGATATCAACTCATTCACTCCGGTGCAGCATCCGGCAAATGACATGACGACTGATATTATTACGACACATTTTGACTATCATTCCATCGACCACAACTTGTTAAAATTGGATATTCTGGGTCATGATGATCCAACCATGATCAAGGCACTTGAGGCATATATCAGTTCGCCTGCTATGGAAAATGAGTACAATGAGACGGATCATCCATTTGTAGCAACAGATATCCCTCTGGATGATCAGGGGGTAATGTCTTTATTCCATGATACATCGGCACTTGGAATCACACCAGATGATATCGGGGGATGTCCGGTAGGATGTCTTGGAATTCCGGAGTTCGGAACGGATTTCGTAATCCAGATGGTAGTAGATACAAAACCACAGACACTTTCAGATCTGATCCGTATTTCCGGATTGTCCCATGGAACGGACGTATGGCTGAACAATGCGCAGGATCTGATCAAGAGCGGTAAGGCAACCATTTCTACAGCAATCTGTACCCGAGATGATATTATGACATATCTGATCAACAAAGGACTGGATAGTGAGGAATCCTTCACGATCATGGAGCGAGTGCGTAAAGGTACCGTTGCAAAAGGAAAATGTAAAGATTGGCCGGAGTATAAAAAAGATATGTTGGAACATGATGTGCCAGAGTGGTACATTGGTTCCTGCGAAAAAATTAAATATATGTTTCCGAAAGCCCATGCGGCAGCCTATGTCATGATGGCATATCGTATCGCCTATTGTAAGGTAAATTATCCGCTGGCATACTATGGAGCATATTTTGGAATCCGTGCAGATGCATTTTCTTATGAAATTATGTGTCAGGGCAAGGAAAAACTGCAATACTATATTGATGATTATACAAGACGGTCTGATTCTCTCAGCAAAAAAGAACAGGATACAATGAAGGACATGCATATTGTTCAGGAAATGTATGCGAGGGGATATGAATTTCTGCCAATCGACATTTATCGCGCAAAAGCAACAAAATTCAGCATCATAGACGGAAAGCTGATGCCACCGTTTTCCAGCATTGACGGAATGGGAGAGAAGGCTGCAGAAGCGGTGGAGGAAGCGGCAAAAGATGGTCCATATCTGTCCAAAGATGATTTTAGAAACCGTACGAAAGCAAGTAAGACGGTTGTAGATTACATGGCAGATTTAGGACTTTTAGGAGACCTTCCGGAGTCCAATCAGTTGTCATTATTTGATCTTTAACAGACAAAATGGCAAAAAATGGACAGAAAAAAGGTATACTTATAAAAGTATGTTAAAATTAAAATAATGCTTTTCAAACGCCATATTTTGTAGTAATATAATGAAGCGGAACACAATATCTTGTGATTTTGAAGAAGCTAAATAGTTTCTTACCGGAGTGAGTGTGAATTGTGGAACACAAGATGTTGTGGTGGATCCGAAAAGCAGAAGAACAAAGATATATAAGAAAGGCGTGAGACATGAAGATGTTAGTGAAGACGAAAGTAATCAAAAGAAATGGAGAGGAAGTCGGCTTTGATCTGGAAAAGATCGAGAATGCAATCCGCGCAGCTAATGAAGAAGTTGATAATATTTACAAACTGAATGAATTCCAGGTCCGGGCAATTGCAGATGATATTGCAGGACAGGTAAAAAAATCAACTCACGCTATACATGTAGAAGATATTCAGGATATGGTAGAGACTGGAATTATGGGAATGCGTGGCTATGAAGTGGCACAGAAGTATGTGCGCTACCGTTATAAACGTGAATTGGCAAGAAAGTCCAATACAACAGATAACGGGATCCTTGCACTGATTGATAACATTAATGAAGAAGTCAATCAGGAAAATTCCAATAAGAACCCAGTGATCAACTCCACGCAGAGAGATTATATGGCAGGAGAAGTAAGTAAAGACCTTTCCAAGCGTGTACTTCTTCCGGAAGAGGTTGTAGAAGCACATGAACAGGGAATCATTCATTTCCATGATTCAGATTATTTTGCACAGAAAGAGCACAACTGTGATCTGATCAATCTGGAAGATATGCTTCAGAACGGAACCGTCATCAGTGAGACAATGATCGAAAAACCACACAGCTTCTTTACAGCGTGTAATGTGACGACTCAGATTGTAGCACAGGTCGCAAGTAATCAATATGGAGGACAGTCTTTTACACTGGCACATCTTGCACCATTTGTGGATATCAGCCGTAAGAAAATCCGTAATATTGTTATCTCTGAACGTAAAGCATGTGGGGAGAGTCTGGATGAGGCAATCATTGACAAACTGACAGACTGCCGTCTGAGAGAAGAGGTAAAAAGCGGAATTCAGACAATCCAGTACCAGCTTATCACACTCATGACATGTAACGGACAGGCACCGTTTGTTACTGTATTCATGTATCTGGATGAGGTGGAAGACGGTCAGACAAGACAGGATCTTGCACTCATCATTGAAGAAGTATTAAAACAGAGAATGCAAGGCGTTAAGAATGAGAAGGGTGTTTGGATTACACCGGCATTCCCGAAACTGATTTATGTCCTGGATGAAGATAATATTACAGAAGATTCTAAGTACTGGTATCTGACAGAGCTTGCAGCAAAATGTACTGCAAAGCGTATGGTTCCGGATTACATTTCTGCAAAGATCATGAAGGAATTGAAAAAAGGTGAAGTTTATCCATGTATGGGATGCAGATCTTTCCTGACAGTAGAGGATTCTCAGATGCTTCCAAACGGAAAGCATAAATTCTACGGGCGTTTCAATCAGGGTGTTGTTACAATTAACCTGGTAGATGTAGCATGTTCCGCAGAAGGAGACATGGACAGATTCTGGCAGATTCTTGATGAGAGACTGGAGTTATGCCACAGAGCACTCCGTTGCCGTCATGAGAGACTTCTTGGAACTATTTCAGATGTGGCACCGATTCTCTGGCAGTACGGCGCACTGGCAAGACTGAAAAAAGGTGAGACCATTGATAAGCTTCTATATGGCGGATATTCAACCATTTCTCTTGGATATGCAGGCCTTTATGAGATGTGCATGCGCATGCTTGGAAAGACGCATACAGATCCGGAAGCCAGACCATTTGCAATGGCAGTTATGCAGAGGTTGAATGACAAATGTGCCCAGTGGAAAGCTGCTGAGAATATCAGCTATTCTGTATATGGTACACCGATGGAGTCTACCACATACAAGTTTGCAAAATGTCTTCAGAAGAGATTCGGAATCATCAAAGGAGTTACAGATAAGAATTATATTACGAACAGTTATCATGTACATGTATCTGAGCCAATCAATGCATTTGACAAGCTGGAGTTCGAGGCAGAGTTCCAGAAACTGTCACCAGGAGGAGCAATCAGCTATATTGAAGTCCCGGATATGCAGCAGAACATTCCGGCAGTCCTTTCTGTGATGCAGTTCATCTACGAGCATATTATGTATGCAGAATTGAATACAAAGAGTGACTACTGTGAAATCTGTGGTTATGATGGAGAGATTCAGATTAAAGAAGACGAAAGTGGAAAGCTTATCTGGGAGTGCCCGAACTGTGGAAACCATGATCAGGATAAGATGTCAGTAGCCAGAAGAACATGTGGATATATCGGAACACAGTTCTGGAATCAGGGAAGAACACAGGAGATTAAGGATAGAGTCTTACATCTGTAAAAGCAAATTGCGGAGTTAAAGTATAAAATTATACGGTTCCCGGATTTTGCATTAAAATTTGCAGATTAGTTGGAAAAAATAAAGGCTGGGAATTTTATATGAATTATGGAGAAATAAAAAAATATGATATAGCAGATGGTCCGGGAGTTCGAGTGACATTGTTTGTCTCAGGATGTCGTCATCACTGTAAAGGTTGTTTTAATGCAGAAACATGGGATTTTCATTATGGGAATCCGTACACTGAGAAGACTGAAAAAGAAATTTTGGATGCATTGAACCATCCATACATTGCAGGACTTACACTTCTTGGCGGAGAACCATTTGAACCGGAGAATCAAAGAGAACTTGTAAAGCTCTTAAAAAAAGTCCGGGAAATGTATCCAAAAAAGAATATCTGGAGCTATTCCGGGTATGTATATGACAAAGATCTGATACCAGGTGGAAGAGCCTATACAGAAGTCACGGATGAGATGTTGTCTTATATAGATGTACTGGTAGATGGTCCGTTTGTAGAAGATTTGAAAGATATTACATTACAGTTTCGGGGAAGCAGTAATCAGAGAATTTTAAATCTTCGTGAAATGAAATTATAATACAAGAGCAGATGCGAATTATAGAATATATAGTTTGTGTCTGTTCTTTTTTTGAGAGAAGCTATGATATCAGATGAAAGATAAGAGGAGGAAATGTATATGTTAAAGAAAAAAATTGACTGGAAGGAATTAGGGATTGATCTTCTGGTGGATCTGGCAGCAGGAATGCTTGGCGCAGTTGGAATTTATAATTTTGCGCTGAATGCGAATTTTCCGGTAGCAGGATTTTCCGGAATTGCAATCATACTGTATCATTTGTTTAAGATTCCAGTTGGCGCAGGAATGATACTTCTGAATATCCCGGTCACCATTTTCTGTTACAAATATCTTGGAAAAACATTTTTCCTAAAGTCAGTAAAGACAACTCTGATTTGGTCCGTACTGACAGACTATGTGGCACCGATGCTTCCAGTGTATAATGGAAACAGGCTTCTGGCTGCACTTTGCATGGGTGTATTATGCGGAATCGGATTTGCGCTGATTTTTATGCGAGGTTCCTCTACCGGAGGACAGGATTTTATCAGTATGTCCATCAAGAAAGCAAAACCACATATGACACTCGGTATGATCACATTCGGTTTGGATATCTGTACGATTATTCTTGGAAGTGCACTGGTATTCAAAGAAGTTGACGGACTGATTTATGGAATTCTTGTGACATATCTTATGGCGACGGTTATGGATCGTATTATGTATGGAATAGATGAAGGTAAGATGACATTGATTGTAACAAAGCAAGGAAAAGAGGTGGCAGAACAGATTGATGAATATGCAGGCCGTGGTTCAACGATTCTGGAAGGTGTAGGAAGCTATAGTGGTGAAAAAAAAGACGTGGTCATGTGTGCATGCAATAACAAGCAGATGTATACGATAAAAAGAATGGTAAAAGAGATAGATCCGAAAGCATTTACGATCATTATGGAATCCAATGAAGTTGTCGGAGAAGGATTTAAGCAGGAATAGGAAAGAAATTTTTACGAAAACGGTATGGAGAGAGAACGAGAACAGAATGGAATAAGAAACGGTGACAATAAAAGCTCTGGCAGATGTCCAGAGCTTTTTATAATGGGCTATAAAAGAATGAAATTCAAGAATGCCTCGACATTCTTGCTGCGAGGTGCGCGTCATGCAATAATTAGTACTTTCTTCTAAGCATTTTTATGATACAATAAATATGCTGATGGCAACAGAGAGCTAATATTATTTACCAGTTTCTCAGAAAAATCAGCTATCGAATAATTACGAAATGAGGCTTTTACTATGTCATTTGAAAAAGCAAAAAAATATTTACAAGAAAAAGGTTACGAAGACCATATCATTGAACTGGAAGATTCCAGTGCAACAGTACAGCTTGCGGCAGAGGCACTTGGAGTAGAACCTGGCATGATTGCGAAGACATTATCTTTTCTGGTCAGTGATACACCGATTCTGATCCTAGCAGAGGGTACTGCAAGGGTAGACAATCATAAGTATAAAGATACTTTTCACACAAAGGCAAAGATGATTCCGTTTGATGATGTGGAAGATTTTATCGGACATGCTCCGGGCGGTGTATGCCCATTTGGCATCAAAGAAGGAATACCTGTTTATCTGGATGAATCTCTGAAAAAATTCGATACAGTCTATCCGGCGGCAGGCAATGATCACAGTGCAGTCAGACTTACAATCGCAGAACTTGAAGCGGTCGCAGGTGCAGAAAAATGGGTTGATGTCTGCAAAGAATAATACCGATATGATTCGCGGGATAATCTACAGATATCATAAATAGAGATACCTCAATATTATATTGTTTTTAAGGAGTATATATATTATGAACGTATATGAACGATTATTGAAATATGTGGTGATCCGTACACCAAGCAATGAGGAAAGTGATACAACACCTTCCTCCCAGTGTCAATTTGACCTGGCAAATGTTTTAAAAAAGGAAATGGAAGATTTGGGGATCTGCAATGTAATATTGACAGATTCATGCTTCCTTTATGGGAAAATTCCGGCAACGCCAGGATATGAAAACGCACCTGCAATTGGTTTTATTGCACATATGGACACGGTTTCTGATTATTGTGATCATGATATAAAACCAGTGATTACAGAAAAGTATGACGGAGAAGCACTGGCTCTTGGAGAAAGTGGAGTTACCTTAAGTCCTGAAATGTTTCCGCATCTTAAGAACTTAAAAGGACGAACATTGATTACCGGTGATGGAACGACAATTCTTGGTGCCGATGATAAAGCAGGGATTGCAGAGATTCTTACATTGATTGAAAGATTAAATGAAGAAAATATTCCACACGGTCCACTTTGTGTTGCATTTACACCGGATGAAGAGACCGGAACCGGTGCTGCACATTTTGATATTGATAAGTTCGGTGCGGATTTTGCATACACACTTGACGGTGACACTGAAAATGAGATTCAGTATGAGAATTTTAATGCATGCAGTGCTTCTATAGAATTTCATGGTGTCAGTGTACACCCGGGATCATCCAAAGATACGATGGTTAACGCCAGTCTTGTTGCCATGGAATTCGATTCTATGCTTCCAAAGGGCGAGACTCCTCGTGATACAGAAGGCTATGAGGGATTTTATCATTTGCTGAGTATGGAAGGCGAATGTGCACTTGCAAAGCTTCATTACATCATCCGAGACCATGATGCAGAAAAGTTTGAGCAACGCAAGAAAGTAATGAAGCAGATTACAGATGACCTGAATCAAAAATGGGGAGACGGAACTGTTATTCTAACATTAAAAGATCAATACCGTAATATGAGTGAGATCATTGCACAGCATATGCATCTGATTGATAATGCAAAGAAAGCATGTGAGAAAGTCGGACTTACACCGCAATGTCTGCCAATACGAGGCGGTACAGATGGATGCCAGCTTAGTTTCCGTGGACTTCCTTGCCCGAATCTTGGAACAGGTGGTCATGCATATCATGGACCTTATGAGCATATCACAGTTGAAGGTATGGAAAAAGCCGTTGACATGATAACAGAATTGGTGAAAATATATAGCACGCAATGTAAATAGAAGAATTTATTGCAATTCGTTGCTTTTCGCCAAAAGAATGTTATATAATAAAATATAAATATTTTTCTATTTATTTTCAAAAAATGTAAAGATGTAAAATATTGAAAATGTGATCAGGAGGCATAGAGAATGAAATTAACAAAGTTATTGGAGCGTCTGGATTACAAGGTAGTCGCAGGCAGTGATAATATAGAGATTACAGAACTTGTCAATGATTCCAGAAAGGTCGTACCGGGCAGTGTGTTTGTGTGTATCAGTGGTGCTGTCTCGGATGGTCATCAGTATGTAAAAGATGTAGCAGAAAGAGGTGCTGCAGCGGTTATTGTGGAAAAAGATGTGGAAGTGCCAGAGGGATTGACAGTTATCAAAGTAGAAAATACAAGATACGCACTGGCACTTATGTCAGCAGCCTACTTCGGATATCCGGCTGAAAAGCTTAAGACCATTGGAATTACCGGTACCAAGGGTAAGACAACAACAACTTATATGGTAAAAGCTATTCTGGAGGAAGTAGGACACAAAGTCGGATTGATTGGTACGATTGAGGCAATCATCGGAGATAAGACTATTCCATCTAATAATACAACACCAGAGTCTTACACGATTCAGAAGTATTTTGCACAGATGGTGGAAGCTGGATGTGACTGTGTGGTTATGGAGGTTTCTTCACAGGGACTGATGCTTCACAGAACCGCAGGGATTATGTTTGATATCGGAATCTTCACAAATCTTGGAGAAGACCATATTGGACCGAATGAGCATAAAGATTTTGAGGACTATAAGCGCTGTAAAGGACTTCTGTTCAAACAGTGCAAAGTTGGAATTGGAAATGTAGATGACAAGTGGTTTGAAGATGTATTTAAAGGTGCAACCTGCGAAATTGAGACATTTGGATTTGGGGAGAAGGCAGATCTTCGTGCGATCAATGTGAAGCACATCTCAAGACCGGGATATCTTGGAGTTCAGTACCATGTGACAGGACTGATGGACTTTGATGTGGAAATTGATATTCCTGGAGAATTCAGTGTGTACAATTCACTGACAGCTATTGCAGTATGCAGACATTTTAATGTACCGGTCGAGAAAATCAAAGATGCACTGAAAGTCGCAAAGGTTAAAGGCCGTATCGAGATGGTCAAGGTATCCGATGATTTTACACTTATGATTGACTATGCGCATAATGCTATGGCACTGGAAAGCTTGTTACATACACTTCGTGATTACAATCCGGGACGTATTGTGACGGTATTTGGCTGTGGCGGAAACCGTTCTAAAACAAGACGTTATGAGATGGGAGAGGTATCCGGAAAACTGTCTGATTTTACAATCATTACTTCAGATAACCCGAGATTCGAAGAGCCACAGGCAATTATTGATGATATCATCGTGGGTATGAAAAAGACAGATGGAAAATATATCGACATCTGCGACCGTAAAGAGGCAATCCGTTATGCCATCGAGCATGGACGTCCGGGTGATGTCATTGTGCTGGCTGGAAAGGGACATGAGACATATCAGGAAATCAAAGGCGTGAAATATGACATGGATGAGAGAGTCCTGATTAAAGAAGTATTGGAAGAACTTAAAGGAGAGTAATGTTCGCTGATATTATTATTGATATTACGCATGAAAAATTAGATAAAGTGTTTCAGTATCGCATCCCCCCAGAACTTGAGGGGGTGCTTCAAGTTGGAATGGAAGTTATAGTTCCATTTGGCAAAGGGAATAAAGAAACTCATGGATATGTGATAGGATTTTCTGAAAAAACAGATTACGACCTCGCAAAAATTAAAGAAGTTCTTTGTATTGAAGAAAACCATCAGGAAATCGAGTCAAAACTTATTGCTCTAGCTGCATGGATCCGAGAATACTATGGTGGAACTATGATCCAGGCATTGAAGACGGTACTTCCTATTAAGAAAAAAGAGCGGATCCAGCACAAACGCAAGGTGAAGCTTCTTTTAAATGAAGAGGAAGGAAAGAAGCAGTTAGATATTTATCTGCACAAGAACCAAAAGGCAAGAGCAAGGCTTTTGGCAGGGCTGTTAGATCAGCCGCAGCAGGACTATGAGCTTATTACAAAGAAGTTAAATGTCACACTTTCGGTCATTCGTTCTCTGGAAGAGCAGGGAGTATTGGAGATTCAGGAAGAAGAGAATTTCCGTAATCCGATACACTACCAGAAAAAAGATTTCGGTCCACTTACACATACACCAGAACAACAGCAGGCAATCGACACATTCTGGAAAGATTACAGTCAGAGACATTACGGAACATATCTGCTTTATGGCGTAACCGGAAGTGGGAAGACGGAAGTTTATATTGAGATGATCAGTCGGGTGGTCAGTCAGGGAAAACAGGCAATTATGCTGATCCCAGAGATTGCGCTGACTTATCAGACGGTGATGCGCTTCTATGCCAGATTTGGAAACCGGGTGTCGATTTTGAATTCCAGACTTTCCCAGGGAGAGCGTTCTGATCAGATGGAGCGTGTCAGACGTGGAGAAGTGGATGTGATGATTGGACCTAGATCTGCGCTTTTTACACCATTTTCCAATCTGGGACTAATCGTGATTGATGAAGAGCATGAACCTACCTATAAAAGTGAGCAGGTGCCAAGATATCATGCAAGGGAGACTGCAATACGCCGTGCACAGATTGAACAGGCAAGTGTCGTACTTGGTTCAGCAACACCTTCTGTGGAAGCATTTTCCTGGTGCCAGGGCGGAAGCTGCACGATGCTGGAATTAAAGAACCGTGCTACCAGGCAAGTGATGCCAAAGGTATACACGGTCGATATGCGGGAAGAATTAAAGAATGGAAACCGTAGTATTTTAAGTGACAGACTGACAGAACTTATGGAAAAGTGTTTAAGTGAGCACCACCAGATGATGCTTTTCCTCAATCGGCGTGGATATGCGGGGTTCGTCTCTTGCAGGTCCTGTGGATATGTAGTAAAATGTCCTCATTGTGATGTTTCGCTCTCAGAGCACAGAGGAGGCAGGCTCATCTGTCATTACTGTGGGCATGAGGAGAGGATGATCAAAACTTGTCCGTCCTGTGGTTCACCTTATATTGGTGGATTCCGCATGGGAACGCAGCAGGTAGAGGATCTGGTAAAGAAGCGCTTTCCACAGGCAAGAGTCCTGCGTATGGATCTGGATACGACAAAGAATAAAGACGGGCATGAGAAGATTCTGTCAGCGTTTGCAAATGAAGAAGCAGATATTCTGATTGGAACGCAGATGATTGTGAAAGGTCATGATTTTCCTGGGGTAACACTGGTTGGAATTCTGGCGGCAGATATGTCACTGTATGGGGACGATTACCGTTCCGGAGAACGTACATTTCAACTTCTTGTGCAGGCTGCAGGCCGTGCCGGGAGAGGTAATCTTCCGGGAGAGGTTGTGATTCAGACATACAGTCCAGAGCATTATAGTATTGTAAATGCCGCAAAGCAGGATTATGAAAGTTTTTATGAAGAAGAAATCAGTTACCGGAGACTTATGGGATATCCACCGGCTGCCGGGCTGATGGCAATTTATGCCTCAGGGGCAGACGAGGCACTTCTTACGAAAGCTTCAGGATACCTGAAAGATTTTGCAGTGCGGGCAGCTGGAGAGGCACCGATGGCAGTCATTGGACCAGCAAGTCCAGGCATAGGAAAAATCAATGATATTTACCGTAAGGTCATCTATTTGAAAAGTGAAGATGAAAGAATCCTGATGGCGGTGAAGGATCGGATGGAAAAATACATTGAGATCAATCGGGGCTTTCAGTCATTAAAGATACAGTTTGATATGAATCCGTAATAATAAGATTATCAGAGTGAAGACATGATGCCGATGCAAAGCAGGTTACAATCCACAGGCGTCATAAGATAGAATGTAGCAGATAAAGGAGAAAAAAGATTATGGCAATTAGAGAAATCAGAGTGCTTGGGGACGATGTTTTGACCAAACACTGTAAAGAAGTAACAAAGATGAGTGTCCGTACAAAGATTTTGATCGAGGATATGTTAGATACCATGTATGAGGCTATGGGAGTCGGACTTGCAGCTCCACAGGTCGGAGTGTTAAAAAGAATTGTAGTGATTGATGTAGGGGAAGGCCCGATCATACTGATCAATCCGGAGATTTTGGAAACTTCCGGAGAGCAGACAGGAGAAGAAGGATGCTTAAGTGTACCTGGAAAATGTGGACAGGTGACAAGACCGAACTATGTAAAAGTCAGAGCTTTGGATGAAGATATGAATGAGTTTGAGATGGAAGGCGAAGGACTTCTGGCGAGGGCGTTCTGCCATGAGATCGATCATCTGGATGGAAAAATGTATGTAGATCTTGTTGAAGGCGGTATTCACAATGTAGAAGAGGGAGAGGAATAGATGAAAGTCATATTTATGGGGACACCGGATTTCTCTGTTGGCACATTAGAGGCGCTTGCAGAAGCCGGGCATGAGGTTGTTCTTGCAGTGACACAGCCGGATAAACCGAAAGGGCGTGGCGGCAAGATGCAGTATACACCGGTCAAGGAAGCAGCTCTTGCCCTGGACATTCCGGTTTATCAGCCAAAAAAGATTCGGGAGCCGGAATGTATTGAAGAATTGAAAAAATATAACGCAGATATTATGGTTGTTATTGCGTTTGGGCAGATTCTTCCAAAGGAAATTCTACAGATGACACCTTATGGCTGCATTAATGTCCATGCATCTTTACTTCCAAAGTATCGAGGAGCTGCACCGATTCAGTGGGCAGTTATTGATGGTGAGAAGGTTTCCGGTGTGACAACGATGCAGATGAACGAAGGCCTGGATACAGGAGATATGATCTTAAAGACAGAAATCCCGCTAGATCCAAAGGAGACTGGTGGAAGCCTGCACGATAAACTGGCAGAGGCAGGAGCAAAGCTTTGTGTAGAGACTTTGAAATGTCTGGAAGATAAGACAGCTACATGGGAGCCGCAGGGAGAGAGCACGACTGCATATGCAAAGATGCTGGATAAGAATCTTGGTAATATTAACTGGAATGATCCGGCTGTTCAGATTGAGCGCCTGATCCGAGGTTTAAACCCATGGCCAAGTGCTTACACACACTGGAATGATAAAGTGATCAAGCTGTGGCAGGCAGATGTCGTGGAAGACAATACAGACCAGGAAGCCGGAACGATTGTAAAAGTGGAAAAAGACAGTTTTTATGTCCAGACTGGTGAAGGACTTCTGAAGATTGAGGAACTTCAGCTTCAAGGCAAAAAACGTATGGATGCAGGTGCATTTCTTAGAGGAAATCACCTGGAATATGGAGAAATTCTAAAAAAATGTTAAGAAAGTATGAAAAGACGTGTTTTTGCGTCTTTTTCATATATAATACCCCTAAAGGATAAAGGAGGTAGAAAGTTATGTATTATCCAATGTATTTTGATCCGACCTATGTACTTGTTCTGATCGGTGTAGTCATCTGCATGATTGCATCTGCGAAGATGAATTCAACATTTAATAAATATTCCAGAGTGAGAAGTCATTCTGGTATGACAGGAAGAGAGGCTGCGGAGACAATCCTGAGGAGGGCTGGTATCTATGATGTCCGGGTTGAGAGGATATCCGGTAACCTGACAGACCATTATGACCCAAGAGGAAAAGTACTCCGGCTTTCTGATGCGACTTATGGACAGACATCGGTGGCAGCTGTCGGAGTAGCAGCACATGAGTGCGGACACGCAATCCAGCATCAGGTGGGATATGCACCGCTACAGATTCGTGGTGCACTTGTTCCGGTTGCCAATTTTGGAAGTACCATTGCGTGGCCGCTGATTCTTCTGGGATTGTTCTTTAATTCCCAGATGTCCCAAGTGTTACTGAATCTTGGTATTCTGGCATTTTCACTGGCAGTGTTATTTCAGATCGTAACACTTCCGGTAGAATTCAATGCTTCCAGAAGAGCGATAAAGATTCTGGGTGAGAGCAATCTATTATATCCGGATGAACTTTCCGGAACCAAAAAGGTACTGACGGCAGCAGCACTTACTTATGTTGCAGGTGCAGCTTCTGCAATCCTTCAGCTTTTGCGAATCCTGATTCTGACAGGTGGCAGAAGAGACGACTAGACATTGAAGAGATTAGTTAAAATGAAGAAGAGTAGTCGTGAAGATGGTGTGATTGAGTGAAGATATAGTTTGATAAAAAGGAAATGAGGATAGACACATGGCAACGCAGGTAAATGTAAGGGAAATCATACTGGAGACGCTGCTCTTAATTACAAGAGACGGGGAGTACAGTCATATAGCCCTGAAAAATGTTCTTGATAAATATCAGTATTTGGAAAAACGAGAGCGTGCATTCATCACGAGAGTGGTGGAGGGCACGCTTGAGCGTCAGATAGAGATTGATTATATCATCAATCAATTTTCAAAAGTAAAAGTGAACAAACAGAAACCAGTGATCCGCACAATTTTAAGAAGTTCGGTCTACCAGTTAAAATATATGGATCACGTACCGGACAGTGCGGTGTGTAATGAAGCGGTAAAACTTGCAGGGAAAAAAGGATTTGTGAATCTAAAAGGGTTTGTAAATGGAGTCCTTCGTAATATCAGCAGAAATCTGGACATGCTTTCATATCCGGATCCTTCCAATGAGATTGCCTGTCTTTCCGTGAGATATTCTCTGCCAATGTGGATGGTAGAAAAGTGGATCTCGGTATATGGAAAAGAGACAGTAGAGAAGATGGGAAAAGCATTTCTTGAAGAGCGCCCAGTGACAGTCAGACGTAATACAGCTGTTGTTTCAAAGGAAGAATTTGAAAAAGAACTGGAAAAAGATGGTGTGGTCTATCGCAGACACCCGGTACTTCCTTATGCATATGAATTGACCAATTATGATTATCTGGCAGGACTTCTGGCATTTCAGAAAGGATATTTCTATATCCAGGATATCAGTTCCATGCAGGTGGCCGAATGGGCAGAACCGAAAGAAGGAGATTATGTGATCGATGTCTGTGCAGCACCGGGAGGAAAAGCAATTCACCTTGCGGAAAAGTTGTCTGGAACCGGGTATGTGGAAGCAAGAGATCTGACAGAATACAAGGTTGCGTTGATTGAAGAGAATATTGAAAGAAGTGGACTTGATAACATAGAGGCTGTATGCCAGGATGCGACGATCAATGATGAGGCGTCTTATGAAAAAGCAGATATTCTAATTGCAGATCTTCCGTGTTCAGGACTTGGAATTCTTGGTAAAAAACCAGACTTGAAGAGTAAGATGACAGTAGAGATGGCGAAAGGACTTGCAGACTTACAGAGACAGATTTTGACAGTTGTCCATAATTATGTAAAATCAGGAGGAAAACTTCTGTACAGCACTTGTACAATTAATCGGGAAGAAAATGAGGATAACACGGCATGGTTTGTGGAAAACTTTCCGGAATTTGAAAAAATCCGGGAAAAACAGATGCTGCCGGGAAGCGATATGGGGGATGGATTCTATATTGCTGAATTTAGAAAACAATAGATTGGAGCAAGGTCATGGAGAAAAAAGACATCGTATCTTATAACTATGATGAATTACAAGATGAGATAAAGAGCATCGGAGAGAAACCGTTCCGTGCAAAACAAATTTATGCATGGCTTCATGAAAAACTGGCAGAAGAATTCGATGAGATGACAAACTTGTCGAAAGCACTTCGGGAAAAACTTGATCAGGCGTATGAAATCCGTAAAGTGAAAGTGGTCGCCCATCAGATCTCCAAGGTGGATCCGACAGAAAAATTTTTGTTTGAGCTGGAGGACGGGAACCGTATCGAAAGCGTTCTTATGAAATATAACTATGGCAATTCGGTATGCATTTCCTCACAGGTCGGATGCAGGATGGGGTGCAGATTCTGTGCGTCTACACTGGATGGGCTTGAGAGAAATCTGACAACTTCTGAGATGTTAAGACAGATTTATCAGATCCAGAAGATGACAGGCGAAAGAGTATCCAATGTTGTTGTTATGGGAACAGGAGAGCCTTTGGATAATTACGATAATTTTGTAAAATTTATACATATGCTTAGTGATGAACATGGGTTGAATATCAGCCAGAGAAGTATTACCGCCTCCACTTGTGGAATTGTACCCAATATTCACAGACTGGCAGGGGAAGGACTTCAGATTACTCTTGCATTGTCGCTGCATGGTTCCAGTCAGGAAAAGCGTAAAAAACTGATGCCGATCGCGAATAAATACGAACTTTCAGAAGTACTGGAAGCCTGTGATGATTATTACAAGCAGACCGGGCGGAGAGTGACCTTTGAATATAGTCTGGTGGCAGGCGTGAATGATGGACCGGACGATGTAAAAGAACTGACCGGGATATTGAAACACCGTAACTGTCATCTGAATTTGATTCCGGTAAATCCAATTAAGGAGAGGGATTTCAAAAAGCCAGATAGCAAAAAAGCTATGGAATTTCAAAATAAACTTGAAAAAAACGGAATAAATGTTACTATTAGAAGGGAAAGAGGCTCTGATATTGACGGAGCCTGTGGACAGCTCAGAAGACGATATGGTGCTGTAAAAGAGGAGAGACCAGATGAAGATATATGCGAAGACTGATGTGGGTCGAAAACGTGAGATGAATCAGGATTATGTCTATGTGACAGATAAGCCGGTAGGTCCTTTTCCGAATCTGCTTGTAGTAGCAGACGGAATGGGAGGACATAAAGCGGGTGATTTTGCGTCAAAATATACCGTGAAGGTTGTCCATGAAGAACTGGAAAAGACAGAACTTGATAAACCGGAAGAAATCTTGAAGAGTATTGTGTCTGTAGCAAATCATAAGCTGATACAGGCAGCACAGTCTGATGTGAAGTTAGAAGGTATGGGAACGACACTCGTAATAGCTACTGTAATAGGGAATACTTTATATTTTTCGAATGTCGGAGATAGTCGTCTTTATCTGATTGGTGATAAGATAAAACAGTTGTCCAAGGATCATTCTCTTGTTGAAGAGATGGTTCGTCTGGGAGGTATAAAAGCAGAAGAAGCTAAGAATCATCCGGATAAGAATATTATTACAAGAGCCATGGGGGTCAAGGAAGAAGTAGAGGCTGATATTTATGAATATCGGCTGAAAAAGGGGGATATGATTCTGATGTGTACCGATGGTCTCAGTAATATGGTTGAAGATGAGGATATGTTTGATATTGTAAAGGGAGCGAGAGACATCGTCGAGGCAGTACAGATGTTGATCGAAAAAGCAAACAGCAATGGCGGGAGAGATAACATAGGGGTTGTTTTAGCTGAGCCGCTTGCAGATGAGGTGAGTGCATGGTAAAAGATGGTATTGTATTAGGAAAGAGATACGAGGTACTGAGCAAAATTGGTGCCGGTGGTATGGCAGATGTCTATAAGGGAAAAGACACAATGCTGAACCGTTATGTCGCGATCAAAGTATTGAAAAAAGAATATCGCGAAGACGAGAATTTTGTCCGTAAATTCCATTCAGAAGCGCAGGCAGCCGCAGGACTTCTGAATCCGAATATCGTAAATGTGTATGATGTCGGAGAGGACCGGGGACTTTATTATATGGTGATGGAACTGGTAGAGGGCATCACTTTAAAAGAATATATTGAAAAGAAGGGAAAGCTTTCCCATAAAGAAGTCATTAGCATTGCAATTCAGATGTGCAATGGTATCGGGGCAGCACATGCGGCAGGTATCGTACATCGTGATATTAAACCTCAGAATGTTATGATATCCAGAGATGGTAAGGTCAAAGTGACTGATTTTGGGATTGCCAAGGCTGTTACTTCTAATACGATCAGTTCCAATGCAATGGGATCTGTTCATTATACATCTCCGGAACAGGCAAGAGGCGGCTATAGTGATGCGAAGAGTGACATTTATTCAATTGGTATCACACTATATGAGATGGTAACCGGAAGAGTACCATTTGACGGAGAGTCAACAGTGGAAGTTGCTATGAAGCATTTGCAGCAGGAAATCACACCTCCGTCAGAGTATGCACCGGATATTCCGTACAGTCTGGAGCAGATTATTTTAAAATGTACCCAGAAGAACAGTGAGAGACGTTATGCAAGTACAGCAGATCTGACAAGAGATCTGAAGAGATCTATGATGGATCCGGACGGGGATTTTGTTGAAATTCCGCCACTTCGTAATGCAGATACAGTGATTATCACAGATGATGAACTGGATGATATCAGAAGTTCTTATGACGACTATGATGATGATTACGGAGATGACGATGATTATGGCGCCGATGACTATGACGATGATTATGGTGATGACCGTTATGATGATGACGACGAAGAGTACGATGATGACGATTATGATGGCAGAAAAGGCGCAGAAGAAGTTAATCCACATATGAACAAGGTCATGAAGATTCTAATGATCGTAGTGGCACTGATCATTGCATTTATTTTGATTTTTGCAGTCGGAAAAGCAGCAGGAATTTTTAAATCTATTGGATCCGGAACAACAACAGAAGATTCATCAGACAAAGATACAGTAAAAGTACCTGATATTGTCGGAATGACAGAAGAAGAAGCAACAAAAGCACTGAAAGATAAGAAGCTTGGAATTAAAGTTGACTCTAGAGAAGATTCTGAGAAGTATGAGGAAGGAAAAGTCAGTGAGCAGAAGACAAAAGCCGGAACAAAGGTAAAGAAACATTCAACCGTTCATGTAGTTGTAAGTTCCGCATTAATTGGAAAAGAGATTATTGTGCCGGATGTATCTGGCATGAGTGAGGATGAAGCTCAGGAAAAATTGACAAATGCAGGATTTAAACCTATTTCAGAATTTCAGTATGATGATAATGTAGCTGAAGGTAATGTAATCAGTACAACACCTGCAGCAAATTCCAAAGCAGCAAAAGACACGCAGATTAAGATGATTGTAAGTAAGGGAGCTCAGAAGAAGACAGTACCGGATGTGCGTGGAAAATCTGAAGCAGATGCCAGAAGTGAGATTCAGGCAGCAGGACTTACTGTAGGATCTACCAGCACCCAGCATGATGACAGTGTAGCAAAGGGAAATGTTATTTCTCAGAGCGTGACACCTGGTAAAAAAGTATCAGCCGGAACAGCCGTCAATCTGGTACTTAGCAGTGGCAGCGATAAGGTAAGTATCCAGAACTTTGCAGGAAAAGATGAGGAAGAACTTCTGTCATGGGCATCTCAGAACGGTTTGAATGCAAGTAAGCAGAAAGATGAATACAGCAGTAACTATGAAGAGGGAACAATCATTTCTATGAGTCCGGCTTCAGGAAGTGTATCGAAAGGCAGCACGATCACTTATGTATTAAGCCGTGGACCGAAACCGTCTGATAACACGAATACTGGTGGAAATACGGACAATGGCAACAGCGGCAGTGGAAGTGGAAGTGACAGCGGTCAGCAATAGGATATAGAAAAAGATGCAGGGAAAGATAGTAAAAGGAATTGCCGGATTCTACTACGTTCATGTAGTAGAATCCGGTGTTTATGAATGTAAAGCGAAAGGAATCTTTCGCAAGGATAAGAAAAAACCACTGGTAGGCGATGACGTAGAAATCGAAGTTTTAAGCGAAGTGGAAAAGACTGGAAGTATTATAAACATTTTTGAGAGAAAGAATGAATTGATCCGACCAGCAGTTGTTAATATTGACCAGGCACTGGTCGTATTTGCAGCGGCAAAGCCAAGCCCGCATTTTAACCTGCTTGACAGATTTCTTGTTATGATGCAGACGAAAGAGATACCGGTGATTTTGTGCTTTAATAAAGAGGATATTGCTTCTGAAGAAAAATTATCGGAACTGGCGGAAATCTATGAAAAATGTGGGTGCCAGCTTATATTTGTCAGTGCAAAAGAAGAAAAGAATATGGAAACTTTGCGCAGGATGCTGGAAGGTAAGACTACAGCAATTGCTGGTCCTTCCGGGGTCGGAAAGTCGTCAATTATCAATCTTTTAAATCCAAAGGCCAATATGGAAACCGGCAGTATCAGTAGGAAGATTGAACGAGGAAAGCATACGACAAGACATTCAGAATTATTTATGATTGGTGAAGATTCTTATATTATGGATACGCCTGGATTCAGTTCATTATATGTGAATGATTTTGAAAAAGAAGAGCTGAAATATTATTTTCCGGAGTTTGAGCTATATGAAGGTCAGTGCAGATTTAATGGGTGTGATCATATTCATGAACCAGGTTGTGCTGTGAAAGAAGCCGTCGAAAAAGGAAAGATTCATGCTGTCAGGTATGAAGATTATAAAGAGTTATATGAGGAATTGAAAAATAAGAGGAGGTACTAGTTATGGATTACATTTTAGCGCCGTCAATATTGTCGGCAGATTTTAAAGTTCTTGGAGAGCAGATGAAACTTACAGAGGATAATGGTGCAAAATATCTGCATTTTGATGTTATGGACGGAATGTTCGTGCCAAGCATTTCCTTTGGAATGCCGGTATTAAAATCTATCCACAATGCAACAGACCAGGTTATGGATGCGCATCTTATGGTGCAGGAACCAATTCGTTACGTGGAGGCTTTTAAAGAAGCAGGAGCCGATATCGTGACGATTCATCTGGAAGCTTGTGAAGATGTGAACGCTACAATTGCGAAGATTCGTGAGTGTGGAATGAAAGTAGGACTTTCTATCTGCCCGGAAACACCGGTTTCAAAAGTAGAGAATCTGTTAAAAGACATTGATATGTTACTGATCATGAGTGTACATCCGGGATTTGGAGGACAGAAGTTTATTCCGGAATCTCTGGATAAGATTCGTGAGGCGAGAAAAATGATCACAGATCAGGGACTTTCCGTAGATATCCAGGTCGATGGAGGAATCTACCAGACTAATGTCAAAGAAGTACTGGATGCAGGAGCGAATATTATTGTAGCCGGTTCAGCAGTATTTAAGGGAGACCCGGCAGAAAATACAAAAGCGATGATGGAGATTTTGAAGACTTATGAGTAAGAAAATTGTGATTGTAAGTGGTGGAGAGTTAGAGGAATCATTTGTATTATCAGAACTTGAAACACTGGACAGTCAGTTTATTATTGGTGTTGATAAGGGAATGGAATTTCTTTATCATCATAAGATACTTCCAAGTTATATTGTTGGAGATTTCGACAGTGTAGACCAGGAAATCGGAGACTATTACCGCAATGAGACGAAAGTTCCGATCCGCGAATTTAATCCGGTAAAAGATGCATCAGATACAGAAATCGCAATTCGCCTGGCAATGACACTTGGAGCCAGTGAAATCTATATCCTCGGAGCGACCGGTGGAAGAATCGACCATCTGTGGGCAAATGTACAGACACTCACAATTCCATTTAAAGCGGGGGTTGATGCGGTCATTCTGGATTCCCAGAATAAGATTCGCCTGATCGGCGGCGACACAGTGATCCGTCGCGAGGATGCATATGGACCGTATTTTTCAATATTCCCATTAGGACAGGAGATTTACAGTTTGAGTATTGAAGGTGCGAAATATCCGCTTCATGATCATAAGCTCACACCTTATGACAGTCTGTGTGTCAGCAACCAGTTCGAAGAAGATGAAGTAAAGATTACATTTGGTTCCGGGATTGTAATTCTGATGGAAACCCGGGATAAAAAGTAAACAGGTAAAATGATGTTGGGGTCATAAAATATCAGGCAGGATATGTTCTCGAAAAAAGGATATATCCTGCTTTTTTACATAACGGTAAGAATGCAAGGACATTTTTTAATATATAAGTTAGAAAAATCAGGAGGTGTGTATGGTAATAGGAATTATAGAAGATGACAATTTGTTAAGAAAAGCATTAGATACATCTATGAAAAATCAAGGTTATACAACGATTCTTGCCGCTTCAAGAAAAGAAGCAATTAAAAATATAGATAGTTGTGTAGATTTGCTGATTGTAGATATTGGATTACCGGATGGAGATGGAATAAATCTATATCAGGAACTTCAAAAAAATGGAAGAATCCCGGCAATTTTTTTAACTGCAAAAGATGATGAAAAAGATATGTTAAAAGCGTTTGATATAGGAGCAGATGATTATGTGGTCAAACCATTTTCAATAAAGGAATTGTTAAAACGTATGGAAGTTGTTTTGAAGAGAAAATCAAATGAAAATGTTTTTATGTGCGGGCAGGTTATCTTGTATTCGGATAGAAAACAGGTTTTTGTAGGAAAAACAGAAATATCGTTAACACTCAAAGAGTATCAGCTTTTGGAATATTTTATTATGAACCAGAATCAGGTTCTTACAAAAGAGATGATAATGGAAAATATATGGGGAATCGATAGTGAATTTATTGATCCTAACACAATTAGCGTTATGATCAGCAGATTGAAAAAGAAATTAAATGATTCATGTCTAAGAAAGGAATTCGTCCTTATGATGAGTGGCTTTCGAAGCTTACAAGTGACAATATGGTGGAAGAATTCCCTTGGGATACGGTGCAAGTAATAGACGAAGATCAAATCTTGTCGCTTAAGAAATATATACAGGATAATCAATTGAATATTGACGTAAAATCTTTGGAAGAAGGAAATGGCGTATTAATTATACATGATCATATGCTGACTCCGGAACAACAAAAACTTGCAGATAAAGCAATTGGAGAACCGGTATATTTTAAAACGTTGCTTTCAAAAGAAGATGCAATTCGTAGAAAAGAACTAATCAATTCAGAGAGTGAAGAGAAACAACAGAAAGACGAATTTCCTCAAAAGGAATCCGAAACATTTACTCTATGCGGTTATTTAGACAGGCAAAGTGATAATTTTCCGGAAATACATCAATCCTGGCACGGAGAAGGAAACTTATATTATTTTATTAGTGAGAAAGGCTTTGAAAAGATACCAACTGAAAAAAAGATATTAACAATGGAATTAACTGCCGATCCGAAAAAAGAACTTTATGTAAAAACACAGATTGGCGAGCTGATATCCGAGGAAAATAAGAAACGATCTGAAATGACAGAAGTATCAATGGATGAAGGAACCGGCGAAGCAGGAGTTTTTGTTATCTGTAAATCAGATCTGATGCAGCAAAAAGAAACATATATGAGAGGAAATCGAATTCTCTTAGGTGCTGTAAGTATCATATTATTCATTGCGGGATTGACTAATTATTGTAACGTTGTATTTACCGGGATGTACGCCCGGAGAAAAGAATTCGATGTAATGAAAAGTATTGGGATGACGGATAAGCAAATGAAATTAATGCTCTTTGGAGAAGGCAGTTATTATTTTATGTGTGTGATGGGATTGTTGTTTACTGCGGGAATGGTAGTCTTGGTTGGTGTGAAAATTTATATGGAAAATAAGTTGTCATATTTTACATTTCATTGGCCGATTCAGATTGCAGTGTGTGTAATGTTATCATTTGCAGCTGTTAATATTTATGGCAACAGCAGGTTGCTTTTCAGACTGCAGATTTATCGATATGATAAAGATAACGGAGGTGATGATTATGGAAACAAAAAATATTATTTTGAAACTTCGTACAGAAAGAGGAATGTCACAA
>OLOG01000023.1_pt1 | contig 170163 bp, 139 predicted proteins | sample 1672351 | NCBI WGS metagenome assembly OLOG01 (sample SAMEA3136674, study PRJEB25190) | human gut metagenome | biome: human gut; feature: human-associated habitat; material: faeces | place: Austria | collected 2013 | reverse complement strand
CAGGAGGCGGCTGGGGCTGGCCGCCTAGGCCGTCCGGAAAAACGTCCGCACCCCCGCTCAGCTTGGAAAATGTGCTTTTTTGTTTTCGGAAAACACCCATTTTGACCTGGTAAAACTCAAAAAATACCAGGTCAAATCCCTATTCAAAAAAGCACATTTTCCAAGCTGTGCTAACAGCCAATTCGCGGTCACATCCTTTTCTATGGGTGTTTTCGGCAGTCGTTCCCAAGAGGGGCGCGATCTCCTAAGATAGTGCGATACGCGAAAATGGCCCCGAAGCCCAAGGAGGTTTCCGTGGAATTGTTGGAAGAGCGCATTCGCCGCGATGGCGTGGTGAAGGCGGGCGGTGTGCTGAAGGTGGACGCCTTCTTGAACCACCAGATGGACATTGAGCTGTTCTCCCAGATGGCCGAGGAATGGAAGCGCCTGTTCGCGGGCAAGCCCATTAACAAGATCCTCACCATCGAGGCCTCGGGCATCGGCATCGCCGCCGTGGTGGCGCATCATTTCGGCGTGCCCGTGGTGTTCGCGAAGAAGACCCAGTCCATCAACTTGGACGGCACCATGTATTCCACGCGCATCCAGTCCTTCACCCACAACCGCATCTACGACGTCATCGTCTCCACCCGTTTCCTGGGGCCCGACGATCACGTGCTCATCATCGACGACTTCCTCGCCAACGGCTGCGCTCTGCGCGGGCTGCTCGAGATCTGCGAGAGTGCCGGGGCCACTGTGGAGGGCATCGGCATCGCCATTGAGAAAGGTTTCCAGCCCGGTGGCGACGAGCTGCGCGAGGCAGGTTACGACCTGCAGTCGCTCGCCATCGTCGAGGCCATGGATCCCGCTACCGGCGCCATCGAGTTCCGCTCATGAGCCGCAAGAGAAACGTGGAAAGCGAGGGCGGCGTGGTTTTCATCGACCCGAAGATGAAGGCGCTCTCGTCCCTTGATGGCGAGATCGGCTGGCTGGCGGCCTTCCCCTACGGCCTGCAGCACGTGCTGGCCATGTTCGTGGCGAACTTGGCGCCCATCGCGATCATTGCGGCAGCGGCGGGCCTTCCCGAAGACTTGCGGGCCACGCTCATCCAGAACGCCATGTTCATCGCCGGCATCGGCACCTTCGTGCAGCTGTTCCCGCTGTGGCGGGTGGGCAGCGGGCTTCCCATCGTCATGGGCATCAGCTTCACGTTCGTTTCCGTGGCCTGCACCATTGCGGCGACCCAGGGCTACGGGGCGCTCGTGGGAGCGGTCATCGTCGGCGGCCTCATCGAGGGGCTGCTGGGTTTGTTCGCCCGCTGGTGGCGGCGTATCATCACACCCATCGTGGCGGCCGTGGTGGTGACCTCTATCGGGTTCTCGCTGCTCGGCGTGGGGGCGGCCTCCTTCGGCGGCGGCTCCGGCGCGGAGGATTTCGGCAGCGCCACGAACCTCATCCTCGGCACCGTCTCGCTTCTGGCGTGCCTTGTGTTCCAGGGCCTCGCCAAGGGCGCCACTAAACAGCTTTCGGTGCTCTTCGGCCTTGTCGTGGGGTATCTGGTGGCCATTCCTCTGGGCAAAGTGGACTTCTCCGGCTTCGCTTCGGCGCAGCTCTTCTCGCTGCCGGGCGTGCTGCCTGTGACGCCGGAGTTCAACCTCGGCGCCATCATCACCGTCACGCTCATCTTCCTCGTCTCCGCCACCGAGACCGTGGGCGACTGCTCGGCGCTCACGGCCGCCGCGCTGCGCCGCAACCCCACGGACAAGGAGCTCTCCGGCGCCGTGACGGCCGATGGCCTCGTTAGCTCGCTCGCCGGCGTGTTCGGCTGCTCGCCGGTCACCTCGTTCTCGCAGAACGTCGGCCTCATCGCCATGACCGGCGTGGTGAACCGTCGCGCCATCGCCACGGGAGCGGTCGTGCTCGTGCTCGCCGGCTTCGTGCCCGTGGTGAGCCTCGTGTTCGCATCGCTGCCCGAGGCGGTGCTCGGCGGCTGCACCATCATGATGTTCGGCAACATCATCGTCAGCGGCTTCCAGATGATCGCCAATGCCGGCTTCTCCCAGCGCAACATCACCATCGCCGCGCTGTCGCTGGCCGTCGGCATCGGGTTTACGCAGATGGGCGACATCTTCGCTATCTTCCCGGAGCTCGTGCAGAGCGTCTTTGCCGACAACTGCGTGGCCGTGGTCTTCGTCGTGGCCATTCTGGCGAGCTTGCTTTTGCCCAAAGATCAGAAGGTGGAGGGCCCGCTGATCGTGGAGGAGGGCAACGATTCGGTGGATATCGCCACAGACGCGTTAGAATCTTAGATCCATGGAAACCATCGCGCACATAGCCGAACACGTGCTGGAGCATTCTCTGGCCGACACCCTGTACCTCATCCCGTTTCTGTTCGTCACCTACCTGGCCATGGAGTGGCTCGAGCACAAGACCGGCGGCAAGACCCAGGAGGCCATTCGCCACGCCGGTGCGGCCGGGCCCATTGTGGGCGCGTTTCTGGGCGTGGTGCCCCAGTGCGGCTTCTCGGCCGTGGCGGCCACGCTGTACGCGGGTCGCGTGATAACGCTGGGGACGCTGTTCGCCGTGTTCCTCTCCACCTCCGACGAGATGCTGCCCATTTTCCTGGCCGAGGCGGTGCCCGGCAATACCATCTTGTCCATCATGGGGGCGAAGGTGGTCATCGGCATGGTCATGGGCTTCATCGTGGATGCCGTGCTGCGCCTGGCGCGCCGCGACAAGGAGCGCCTGCGCATCCATGAGCTGTGCGAGCAGGACCAGTGCGGCTGCAACCACGACTGTCACACCTGCGAGCAGGCCCCCGAACGCGCCTACGAGCACCACGATGACGTGGAGCACACCCATGAGCATGGGCACGGTTGGAAGGGCATCCTGAAGAGCGCCACGAAGCATACGGTGCAGGTGACGTTGTTCATCTTCCTCATCACCATCGCGCTGAACGTCGTGCTGGAAACGGTGGGGGAGGACGCGCTCGCCCAGTTCCTCGGCGACAATCCGAACTTCTCGGTGTTCGCCTGCGCGCTTGTGGGCCTTATTCCGAACTGCGCCGCCAGCGTGGTCATCGCCCAGCTGTATGTGGAGGGCGTCCTGGGTGCTGGGGCCATGCTCGCGGGACTGCTCGTTTCCGCTGGCGTGGGGCTGCTCGTGCTGGCCCGGGCCAATCGCCACTGGAAGCAGAACGTCGCCATCATCGCGGTGCTGTACGCCATAGGCGTGTTCTGGGGCCTTATCTGCAATGGCCTGGGGGTCGTGTTCTAGCGGCATCGCCGAGCGTTTCCACTCCGTAAAAACCTGACGAGCCGTCAAAAAAGTTCTTGCATCGCCCAGTCGTAAGTACTACGCTCGCAAAGTTAACTTTTTCGGTCATCAATGGGAAGAAGGCGATGGCGTTGGCAGGCCGTGGAGAAGTCATCGAGCGACTTCTTGCCGCCCATGAAGCGTGGTTCGACGTCGAGCGCGACCACGACTTCGCCGGCCGCACCTTCCCGGGTTACGCCGAGTTCCATTCCTCGGTCTCTCGGTACGTGCTCGTCAAGCGCGCGAAGTTGTGGGAGGCGGCCAGCCACGAGCACCTGTTCTTCTGGGGCACGCCCCGCCTGACCACAGGCGAGCTGGACGACTTGGTCGGCTGCGTTACCGGCGAGGGGCTCTCCCTCGTGCGGCCCGCGCCCGATCACATGACGACGTACTTGTCGCTCGCCATCGTCGCCGATGCCGTAGACGATCTCGCGTGGGAGCGCGTGCGGCGCACACGCTTCCGCAAGAACTTCGCGCTCGGCTGGCGGGGGTGGGCCGATCTGCGTCTGGCGGTGGCCGACTTGTCGCGCGGGCGCGTGACGACCAATTCACAGGGAAAACCGCTGGGGGAAACGCTCCAGGCCAATGCGTTCATCGACGGCGGCGTTGCTGTGCGCGACGCTCGTTGCGGCAACGCGAGCAGCGCTGTTCGCGACGCCGTGCGCGATGGGCATCGGCTTGACGCGTCCGCCCCGGCGTTTCCGCAAGATCGGGAGGGCCGAGCCTGCGATGGCGCGCGCCCTCTCTTTGAAGCCCAGGGCGAGAAGAGAGGAAGTACGTTATGAATGCCCTGATCATTCTTCTGGTAGCCATCGCGGTTCTCGTGTGCGGCTACGTCTTCTACGGCGGCTGGCTCGCCAAGCAGTGGGGCATCGACCCCAACCGCCCCACGCCGGCCCACGAGTTCGAGGACGGCAAGGACTACGTGCCCGCCGCGCCCTACGTGGTGCTCGGCCACCATTTCTCGTCCATCGCCGGCGCCGGCCCCATCAACGGCCCCATCCAGGCGGCCATCTTCGGCTGGGTGCCGGTGCTTCTGTGGGTGCTCATCGGCGGCATCTTCTTCGGCGCCATGCACGATTTCGGCGCGCTGTTCGCCTCCATTCGCCACAAGGGGCAGACGCTCGCGACGGTCATTGCCGAGAACATCGACGACACGGCCAAGAAGCTGTTCTGCATCTTCTCGTACCTGACGCTCATTTTGGTGGTGGCCGCCTTCGCCTCCATCGTGGCGAGCACCTTTGCTGTGGCACCGGTGCCCACTGACGACGCCGCCAAGGCCGTGGCAGTCGAGACGGGGAATTTGGCCAACATGCGCACGGCCATGATCTCGGTGCTGTTCATCGTGGTAGCCGTCATCTACGGCGTTATCACCCGTGGTCGCAAGATCCCCGCGGCCGCGAACATCGTCTCAGCTCTGGCCATCATCGTGGTCGTCGTGGCCCTCGGCTACAACTTGCCGGTCATCGCGCTGGACAACACCACCTGGATGATCCTTGTGGGCCTGTATATCCTCGTGGCCTCCGTGGCCCCGGTGTGGATCCTTCTGCAGCCGCGCGACTACCTGTCGAGCTATCTGCTCTACGGCATGATCGCCCTGGCGCTTGTCGGTATCATCGGCGCCGGCGTCATGGGCAACGCCGCCTCGCTGGACATTCCCGCATTCACCGGCTTTTCCGCTGCGGCTGGCACATCCAAGGTGGCTGCCTCGGGCTTTTTGTTCCCGGCGCTGTTCATCACCATCGCCTGCGGCGCCATCTCCGGCTTCCACAGCCTCGTGGCCTCGGGCACTACCTCCAAGCAGCTCGATCGCGAGGCCGAGGCGCAGCCCATCGCCTACGGCGGCATGCTGCTCGAGTGCTTGGTGGCGGTCATCTCGCTGTGCGCGGTGGCCTTCGTGTTTTCCGGCTATATGGACGGCACCTACGCCTCGCCGACCCAAGTCTTCGCCGCGGGCCTTTCCCAGATGCTCGCCTGTGTGCCCGGGCTCGCCGGCGCGGAGTCGGTCGCCTACGCGTTGCTCGTGCTGGCGGTGTCGGTGTTCTGCCTGACCTCGCTCGACACCGCGACGCGCCTGGGCCGCTACATGTTCCAGGAGCTTTTCACGCCCCACGGCATGGAGGCAAGCGACCTTACCGGTTGGCGCGCGGTGCTCGTGAACCCCTGGGTCGCCACCATCATCACGGTGGTGCTCGGCGTGGGGCTGGGCATGACCGGCTACCAGCTCGTGTGGCCGCTGTTCGGTGCCGCCAACCAGCTTCTGGCCGCCTTGGGCCTGCTGGCCGTGTGCGCGTGGCTCGGCAACGCAGGCCGCAACAACAAGATGTTCTATGTCCCCATGGCGTTCATGATGGTGGTGACGCTGACCTCGCTGGCGCTGACGGTGTGGGCCAAGATCGGTCTTCTGGCCGCGGGCACGGTGGATGCCGCCACGGTGCTGCAGCTGGTCATCGGCGTGCTGCTCATGGTGTTCGCCGTCATCTTGGCCGTCAAGGGCTGCAAGACCATCTTCGGAAAGAAGCGGGTCGCGTAGAAGCGGGTCGCGTAGAATCGAGTCGCGTAGAATCGAGTCGCGTAGAAGCGGGTCGCGTAGAATCGGGTCGCGTAGAAGCGGGTCGCGTAGCTGCAAGCATCCTGCTGTTGGTCTCTTCGCATTGCTGCCCCAGAACGGGCACCCGGGAATCCTGGGGGCTCGTTTCGGGGCATAATTTCGAGTTGTTAGACATAAGGGAGCGCGCTAACAGGTCTGTCGATCGCTTTGGCGACTGCGCATCTCGAGGCAACTGGGCAAAAGGCCAGGTCGCAACCTTGTCACTACTCTGCAGCAGGATCATGCTACAGCGGAACGATCATTTTGCTCGACAGTGAGAGTCTAACAACTCGAAATTCTTGCCCGAAACAAGGACGTGGATTGTTCGAGCACTAAAGTGGGCATAGGGAATTTTGTTTCGCACCCCATAGCGCAAGGGGGTGCATCCCCGTTATAGTGTCAGGAAGCGACAAACAAGACGAGAGGAGACGCCCATGACCGCACTTTCCGCCGGCATGACCCGCGAGCAAGCAGCCGAGCTGCTCGCCGCCCACAACAAGGATCCGTTCCACATCGAGCATGGCGAGACTGTCGAGCAGACCATGCGCTACTTCGCTCGCGAGTACGATCCGGAAAACGAGGAGTTCTGGGGCATCGTGGGCCTTCTGCACGATCTGGATTGGGAAGAGCACGACGACGAGCCCGAGATGCACACGCTATACGCGGCGCCGCTCATCGAGGAGGCGGGCGGCACGCCGGAGCTCATCCGCGCCATCCAGTCGCACACCTCCGACTACAACACCGATCTGCCCAAGCCGGAGCTTCAGATGGAGAAGATCCTGTTCGCTACCGAGGAGCTGACGGGCCTCATCGGCGCGGCCATCATCATGCGCCCGAGCAAGTCGGTCATGGACTTCAACGTGAAGTCGCTCAAGAAGAAGTACAAGGACAAGCGCTTCGCCGCCGGCGTGAGCCGCGAGGTCATCGCCTCGGGCGCCGAGATGCTCGGCTGGGAGCTGGACGAGCTGTTCGCCCGCACCATCGAGGCCATGCAGTCCTTCGCCCCCGACCGCGACACCTTCGTTGTGGAGTAGGGGCCTCCGAGGAAGGCTGTTGGCTTTCGTTGAGCGCCTTCTATGGTAAAGAACAGGCGAGCCGCTGCGGCTACGGCGGCTCGCCTCGCAATGCTTTCGGGCAATCGTGTTAAGGGGCCGCTTCCGTTGTCAGGCGGGGGCGGCTTTACTTTAAGAAAGAGGGTCCAGCCTAAAACTGGATCCTCTTTTGGGAAGCGGCAGCCGGCGAGGGAGGGAGACGTCGGCTGCCCGCGATTCCTTTAGGCGATATCGCCGGCCATGTGGCGCACGGCGTGGCGGCTGAAGGTGATGGTGCGCCCGCATGCGCAGCCCACGATGTACTCGGGATAGTTGTTGGCGAACACGCTGCCCGAGCAGTCGCCGGCAGCGTACAAGCCCTCGATCACATGGCCCTGCTCGTCGAGTACCTGCATATCGGGGTTGATACGCAGGCCGTCCACCGTAGTCAGGATGGAGCCGCCGAACCAGGTGCCGTAGAAGGGCGCGGTGCGCAATTCGGAGAGACGGTAGGCCTCCTTGCCGAAATCGTCGTCCTTCTGAGCGTCGAAGAAGCCGTTATACTTGTCCACTTCGGCGAGAAAGGCGTCCTTGGCCTCGCCGGCAAAGCCCAGCTTGTCGGCGAGCTCTTCTAGGGTGTCGGCCTTCACCATGGTGCCTTTCTCTAGCTGATCGGCGTAAATCTCGTCCAGCGGCGTGTCGACCTCCTTGGCGAGCAGCTGCTGGGTTTGGCGCGAGCAGCCAATGGTAGAAAAGCGCTTGACGTCTTCTTTCAGGCTCGAGTCGAATACCTGGCAGAATACGCCGCCCTCATTGGCCGCTGCAGCGAAGCAGCAGAAGTCGTAGGGGGTTGATTCGTTGGCGAAGCGCTTGCCGTCGCGGCCGACTTTCATGAGGGGCTGGGAGCCTAGATTGAACTGTTTGTCGGTGCCGACGAAGGTGGCCGGCTCGCCCGGCTCGCTCACGATGCCGGCATTCTCGCCGGGCAGCACCGCGCCACGATCGAAGATCATGGGCGCGCCGATGGCGTCCTTCTGGGCGCCGATGCGCATGGCGGCTCGGATGCCGTCGCCCGTGTTGTTCGGCGAACCGTACTGCAGGGTGACGCAGCGATCCACCATAGGGTTGCAGGCGCGCAGCATCTCGGCGTTGGACACGTAGCCACCCGTGGTGAGCAGCACGCCCTTCTCGGCATTGATCTGCACGTAGCCGTCGGGCGTCTCGAAGATGGCACCGGTTACCTTGCCGGACTCGTCCTGGACGAGCTTGACGAGGCTGTGGTTGTAGGTGACGTCGTAGCCGCGCTCGTTGATGTAGGCGAGCAGCACCTTGTTGCGCTCGAGGGCCTCGCCCGCGGCGTCCTTGCCAGAGTAATAGTGCTCCATGGGGAAGATGTTGAAGTCGGTGCCGCCGGTCTCGTGATCGACATCGTTGTCGAAGGCGCAAGTCATGCCGGCCGCCGTGAGGATGGGGTCGAGCCAGTCGGTCACCTCGGCGCTCTCGTCGATCCAGACGCGCACGACACGCTGGTCGGCCTGGCCGGAGGCATAGCGCGTGAACTCGTTGAGGAGCTTCGCCGTGTCTACCTCGGCGCCGGCCGCTTTGGTGTACTTGGTATTGATGGCGCCGAACCAGTGGCGAGTGCGCTGGATGGAGCCGGTCTTCTCACACAGGGTGAAGTCGAGTCCCAGATCAGCCGCCGTGGCCGCCGCGGCCATGCCGCCGTTGCCTGCACCGATGATGAGTAGCTCGGTCTCGCGGGTCTCGACGAGGTCCCCCTCGGCGAGCTCAGGATCGGCGCCGAGCCAGTCGCTGCCTGTGGAGGCCAGGGCGCTGCCCTCTCCATCGGCCGCGGTGTCCGCGGTCGCGGTAGCAGTGGCGGCCTGAGGGGCGCAGCCGGCGAGGCCTAGGGCGGCCAGGGCGCCGGCTGCGGTCGCGCCGGTGAGAAAGCTGCGACGAGAAACGTTTGTGCTCAGGGTCTTCATAAGGTTCCCTCCTTGGGTATCTGATGCTCGGCGCAACATCGATTGCGTCGTCGGCCCTCTCCCGTAGGACCGTTGCATCGCTTGATTGCATCATGGACTTCTCCCGCTGGTTTGTCCTCGCCATCTCGGTACCATTTTCGTTGCCCTCGCCATGAGAAAATCTCTCACCCCTCTAGTACCAGATTGCTCGTTTTCCCTTGTTGAAGCAGGGTGGGATGGGGTACTCTTGCCGTGGCGGCAACCTAAGGGGAGGAAGGACGCCTTGAATCCAGCGACAACAACTCACGGCCCGTGGCTGCGCTGTCTCGTGGCCCTGACAGCCGAGGTATTCGGCACCTGGCTGACCAATGTGTACCTGTACCCTCATTTCGTGGGGCTTGCGCCGGAGGCCCGTGACATCTCGTCGGCAGTGGCGGTTGCAACCTTGACGGTGCTGGTCCTTTGGGCGCTGAACAAGCCATCTTCCATCAAGGAGGGGCCGCTGACGCTGACTTCGCTGGCGCTGTACTCCCTGGGCTACATGCTCATCCTGATCGGTCTTTGGCAGCAGAGCGCGCCCATGCTGATCGTGGGCTCGTGCTTGCGCTCGATGGGCTCGCGCTGGATTGTGGTGCTTGCGGGCATTTCTCTGTGCGCTCTCGATCGGCGTCCCTGCATGCTGTGCATCGCCTCAGCCTTCGGGCTGAGTTACGTGCTGCGCGTCCCGTTTTCCTTCATGGGGCCCGATGTGGCGGTTGCCGTCTTAGTATCGCTCGTCTTCGTGGTGTACCTTGCCTGCCGCTCGCTTGCTTTGGAGGTGCTCGCTGCTACGACTGAGGGTGCTCCGGCCCGCGAAACGTCCATCACCCAGCCGTCCACCTATCTGCCTTTCGCCCATGGACTGTTTGTGGCTATTTACGTCTTCCGCATCGCTTACGGCTTCGCACTTACCTTCGAGTCCGTGGGCGGGATGCCTCAGACCACCATGTTGGGCGTCGTCCCCTTGGCTTTTCTACTCATTCTGGCACTGCTCCCACGACAGCCCAAGGCCGACATTCTTTACGAGGCGGCTGCCCTGCTCGTTGCGGCAGGGTTCCTCGCCATCATTGTTCTGAACGGTCGCGTCGATGCGAGTCATGCCTCCCTGGTGAACGGCTTGCTGTTTGCGGGAAGCGAGTGCTTCGAGGTGCTCATGTGGTTCGCTCTGGCCGCCATCGGCTCCCGCAATCGGGCGAACGCCCTGGCTGTGTTCGCCTGGGGGCGCGCGGCATCGTCTTTCGGACTTCTGTGCGGCGCGACCTTCGGCCACTGGACGGCAGATTTGGGAAGCAGTCTCGCCGTGTCGACGCTGGTGGCCGCAGTGCTCTTCGGTTTCCTCGCGGTGAATTTCACCGTGCTCAAGGAGTTCAGCTTCCAAGGGACCATCGATGGCGTGGAGCCGGTGAAGGCCCTTCGCCTGGGCGCCTCTTCCTGCAGGAATGGCACCGCAGTGCCTGCGTCGGCTGAGGCGGCGGAAGCTGCAGGCGACGGAGAGGTATGGCGTGGCCGATCGGCGAAGGAGGCAGGGCTGGCTGCCTCGGGCGGTCCGGCCGATCTTCTGGCGGTTCCGTGCGAACGGGTATCTCGTGAGTTTCGACTTACGCCGCGCGAGACGGAGATTCTTTCACTGCTCGCCCACGGCCGCAATGCCCCTTACATTCAGGAGAAGCTCGTGCTTTCGCGCAATACCGTGAAGACCCATGTGCAGAACATCTATGCGAAGCTGGGCGTCCATTCGCAGCAAGAGCTCATCGATCTCGTGGAGGCTGAGGAGTAGTGTGCGTTTTAAGTCCCTTCCGTTTGCAACAACTTTGCAAAGAATCGGTGGCGGCAGGCTGGCAGGTCTACAATGGCAGGCGGACTTTATTCGGCCGCGCTGGCACCTGGCGGAGGTGCGGGGCGGATACGTGAGCAGAAAGGACGCCCATGTGGTGCAAGAAGATTCTCGTGGCCTATGACGGCAGCGCTCCCTCCCATCGCGCGTTGGAGGTGATGCGCGAGATCGCCGCCCAGAACCCGGAGGTGGAAGTGGTGCTCGTGCATGTCATGCGCCTGTTCTCTTCGGGCTCGGCCGCCGCCGGCATGGACACTGTCATGGTGGACGACGCCATGGCCATCCGTGAGGAGCTGGAGGCCATCGCCGCCGACATGGTGAATCCGACGGAAGTGAAGGTGCTCAAGGGCACCTCGCCGGCCGACCTCATCGTGAACTGCGCGAAGGAGGAGGGCTGCGACCTCATCATCATGGGCAGCCGCGGCCAGGGCGGCGTGAAGGGCTTTTTGGGCTCGGTCAGCTACGCCGTCACCAAGGAATCGCCTGTCACAGTGCTCATTGCGAAAGAGGGCGACTGCCGCTAATGGTCTCGTCTGCTGCCAAGGTCGCCCCCGCGCCTCGTTGCGAAAGGCCCGCGCCTGCACCGCTCTGGACGCGGAACTTCGTCGCCGGCACCTTCCTGAACTTCTTCATTGCCGGCAATTACTTCATGCTTATGGTGGTCATGACCGCCTATGCGCTCACGGTTCACCAAGCGCCGGCCGCCGTGGCCGCCTTTTGCGCGAGCGCCTTCATCGTGGGCACACTGTTCTCGCGCTTCGCCGCCGCGCCGATGATGGAGCGTTTCGGGCGCATGCCCCTGCTCGTTGTCGGCTGCATTGCGGAAGTGGCGCTCTCGGCGCTGTACCTGCTGAACGAGCCGGTGGGCGCCCTTATCGGGGTGCGCCTGGCCCACGGGTTCTCCTACGGCGTGTGCTCCACCACTATCGCCACGGTCATCACCAGCGTGGTGCCACCCGAGCGCAAGGGCGAGGGCATCGGATATTTCATGCTTTCCATTACGCTTGGCAGCGCCATCGGGCCCTTCGCGGGCATCTTTCTGGCGAACAATTTCGGCTACCCGGTGGTGTTCGCCGTGGCGAGCGTGCTCGTGGCGCTGTCCATTCCGGCTGCGCTGCTTTTGCGCCCGGCGCCTGCCACGAAGGTGAAGGGGAGCGAAGCGGCGGCCGAGACTGAGGTAAAGGCGGCTGCCGATGCTGTGGCCGGTGCGGTGGCGGAGGCCCCGGACGAAGAGGCGCGCGAAGATGTCGCCGCCAATCGCGACGAGGCGCTGGCGGCCTCTACCCGCGTGCCCTCCACCCACTTGGAAGAGAAGGTCGCCGCCAAGGTGGAGCATTCGCCGCTCGCCCGTTTTGTGGAAGCCGGTGTGCTGCCCATCTCGGTGGTGTGCGGCCTTCTGTTCTTCGGCTATTCCAGCCTGCTCACGTTCCTCACGCCCTACGCCACCGAGATCGGCTTGGCTCGGGCCGCTAGCGTGTTCTTCGTCGTGTACGCCCTGGCCATGTTCGTCACGCGCCCCTTCACCGGCCGCGCCTTCGACCGCGTGGGGCCGCACCCGGTCATGGTGCCGGCGTTCGTGTCGTTTGCTGCGGGCATGGTGGTGCTCGCCTTTGCGGCCAACGATTGGATGATCCTGGGTGCCGCGGCCCTGCTCGGCTTCGGAGTGGGTACCGTGCAGTCGTGCGGGCTCGCCATGGCCGTGCGTGTGACGAGCGACGCGCGGCTGTCGGTGGCCAACGCCACGTTCTACATGCTGCTCGACGTGGGCGTGGGCATCGGCCCCATCCTGCTGGGCATCGTGGCGCCGCTTTTGGGGTACGCGAACCTGTACCTCTGCATGGCCGTCGTGGGCGTTTTGGCCCTGGCTCTGTTCCTCGTCGTCGCCAAAACCGAAAAGGGCGCACGGTAGGGGAGGGCTCTCGCGCCCGCGTCTCTGTCTCTCGGCAGACAATGAAAAAGCCGCTCCGAAGAGCGGCTTGCTTGTGCGGAAAATGGCTGGGGTACTAGGATTCGAACCTAGGTAGCTGGTACCAAAAACCAGAGTCCTGCCGTTGGACGATACCCCAGTGCCGTATCGAACGAGAAGTGGTGGGCCCTGCGGGGATCGAACCCGCGACCTTGGGATTAAAAGTCCCCTGCTCTACCGACTGAGCTAAAGGCCCACTTCTTTACGCAATCGCATAGTCTACCGCTCCGTGCGATTCCGGTCAATGAGCAATCGGCCCACGGGGCATCCCCGTTTTTGTGCAAAACACGGCAGATCTCGTAATTGGAGGTGTTGGATGAGGGGTTTGTGAAAAGTATGACCTGGGAAAACGTGTCTTCATTCTTGAAGAACGTGCGTTCCGCACTACGAGAACTACTGTGTTTTGCACAATTGGAGGCATCGGGAGCCCAGAGCGTCGACGTGCCGGTGTGCCGGGGCGTCGACGCGTCGGTGCGACACAGTGCCGGGATGCAGGGTTGCAGAATAGTAGCGATGCCATGGTGTTTCGCGACGCGCAAGTCGCAACTGGTAAACTTAACCGCGAACATCAGGGATGGCGGGGCCGCATGGCCGCCGCTTCAGGGCGCCGCGCCGACGCCCGACGCATTTCGGGAGGCAACTATGCTGCACGCCCACGATGAATCAGTTCGCGTCCACTTGCTGGAGGGCGGCTTCGGCCTGGAGAAAGAGTCGCTGCGCATCGACGGCGGCGGTTTCCTCGCTCACACGCCGGCCGACTTCGCCGATGACGTGCACATCGTGCGCGACTTCTCCGAGAACCAGGTGGAGGTGAACACGCCGGTGTGCGCCACGCCGGCCGAGGCCATCCAATCGCTGGAGCACTACAACGGCCTCGTGCAGCGGGCCATCGCGAACTTGCCGGAGCGCGAGCTTCTATGGCCCTTCTCGAACCCGCCCTACATTTTGAACGAGAAGGACATCCCCATCGCCCAGTATTTCGGCGACGATGCCAGCAAGACGGAGTACCGCGAGTACCTCTCCGACCGCTACGGCCGCTACAAGATGGCCTTTTCCGGCATTCATCTTAACTACTCCTTCGGCGAGGCGCTGCTGCGCGCCGACTACGAGCTCGCCCGCGCGGAGAGCTCCGATGGTCCTGCCACCTTCGAGGCCTATCGCGACCAGTTCTACGTGCGTCTGGCCGAGAACTGCGTGGCCTACAGCTGGATCCTCACGGCGGTTATGGCCGCGAGCCCCGTCATGGACTCCTCCTTCGTGGAGAAGGGCAAGATCGGCGGCGATTTGTTTCAGGGGCTCGCTACGGTGCGCTGCTCGGAGCTCGGCTACTGGAACTTCTTCGCCCCCATCTTGGACTACACGAGCGCGAAGGCCTATGCGGATTCCATTCAGAGCTACATCGACAGCGGCATGATCCGCTATCCCTCCGAGCTGTACTATCCCATCCGCCTGAAGAACTTCGGCCCCTACAGCTTAGACGGCCTGCGTGAGGGAGTCAGCCACATCGAGCTGCGCATGGTGGACTTGAACCCGCTCGTGCGTGCCGGCATCGACGAGTGCGACGTGCTGTTCAGCCAGCTGTTCCTGGTGTGGGCCGCCTCGCTTCCTCCGGCGGACCTCACGGTGAAGGACCAGGTGCAGGCCGTGCAGAACTTCAAGAACGCCGCCCACTACGACCTGAAGACCGTGAAGATCGTCATGCCCGACGGCTCCGCGCACTCCGTGGTGAAGGCGGCCAAGCGCATCATTGCCGCCATGGAGGAGTTCTACGCCGATTTCGGCGAGTCGGTGCACGACTGCCTCGCCTTCCAGCGCCGCAAGTTCGAGGAGCCCGAGTGCCGCTACGCGTGGAAGATCCGCGAGCAGTACGGCCAGGGCTTCGTAGCCCGCGGCCTGCAGCTCGCCCGCCAGCGCCAACGCGAGTACCTGGAAGAGCGGTAACGCGCCCTTGCGTCACCTCACGCCCTGTGCTATCATGCCCTCTTGCCGACAAGGCGGCAGCGCTTAGGCAGCGCAAATAATACCTGGCGGCTCCGGTTGATCACTGAGAGCTGCGCGGCTCGACCGCAGGCCTGACAAGCAGGTCATTTTCAAAGCCAAATCCGCTTTTTGGTTTTTTACGCCCTTGTGTGATTTTTTCTTCAAATCCTCTTGCCTTTTTGGTACTATCTTGCGTTGCTGCTTTATCAGTCCGTTTTGGAGGAGCAACTTTTGGCTAAGGAAGATGTAATCGAACTCGAGGGCACGGTGCTCGAAGCCCTGCCCAACGCGATGTTCAAGGTGGAACTCGAGAATGGTCACACCATCCTCGCCCACATTTCCGGCAAGATGCGCATGCACTACATCAAGATCCTGCCCGGCGACCGCGTGACCGTGGAGCTGTCGGTGTACGACTTGAACCGCGGCCGCATCACCTACCGCTTCAAGTAATCCCCCTTAAGGCCCGGTAGGGCGCCCCCGCGCGAAGACCCGGATCCTTCGCGCGCGGTCACAGCTGAGAAAACACTCGCCAGCGGCTGGGCGTGCACGTATAGAACGATCCGCATACCGAAAGGAAACGACATGAAGGTACGTCCCTCGGTCAAGAAGATGTGCGACAAGTGCAAGATCATCCGACGCCATGGCAAGATCCTCGTCATCTGCGAGAATCCGCGCCATAAGCAGCGTCAGGGCTAGGAAGAAAGGACTCTGAACAAACATGGCACGTCTCGTTGGTGTCGATCTTCCCCGCAATAAGCGCATTGAGATCGCCTTGACCTACATTTACGGCATTGGCCTCACTACGGCCAAAGAGATCATCGCCGCTACCGGCGTCGATCCCGACATTCGCGTGAAGGACCTTTCCGAGGAAGACCTCGCGAAGCTGCGCGACTACATCCAGCAGAACCTCAAGGTCGAAGGCGACCTGCATCGCGAGGTTTCTCAGAACGTGAAGCGCCTGATGGAGATCGGCTGCTATCGCGGTCTGCGTCATCGTCGCGGCCTGCCCGTTCGCGGCCAGCGCACGCACACGAATGCCCGTACCCGCAAGGGTCCGCGCAAGCAAATCGGCGGCAAGAAGAAGTAGTGAGGTAAGCAAACCGTGGCTAAGAAGCAAGTACGTACTACGCGCATCAAGCGCTCTGAGCGTAAGAACATTGCCGTGGGCGCCGCTCACATCAAGTCTACGTTCAACAACACCATTGTCTCCATCACCGATCCCCAGGGCAACGTGATCTCCTGGCAGTCCGCGGGCACCGTGGGCTTCAAGGGCTCGCGCAAGTCCACGCCGTTCGCCGCGCAGATGGCCGCCGAGGCCGCCGCGAAGACGGCCATGGAGCACGGGCTGAAGAAGGTTGCCGTCTACGTGAAGGGCCCGGGTTCCGGTCGCGAGACCGCCATCCGCTCCCTGCAGGCTGCCGGCCTCGAAGTGGCCAGCATCCAGGACTGCACCCCCATCCCGCACAACGGCTGCCGCCCCAAGAAGCGTCGCCGCGTGTAACTGAAAGGATCGTACATTATGGCAATCAACAGAACTCCGGTTCTCAAGCGCTGCCGTCAGCTGGGCATCGATCCTGTGGTGCTCGGTTACTCCAGCAAGAAGGAATCCATCCGCCAGCCCAAGCGTCGCCGCAAGGAGAGCGAGTACGCTATGCAGCTGCGTGAGAAGCAGAAGGCCAAGTTCATCTACGGCGTGCTCGAGAAGCAGTTCCGTGGGTACTTCAAGCGCGCCAAGTCCATGGAGGGTCAGACCGGTGAGAACCTGATGACCATCCTGGAGACCCGTCTCGACAACGTGGTCTTCCGCCTGGGCTTCGCCCGCACCCGCAAGGAAGCCCGCCAGATGGTGACCCACGGCCACATCTGCGTGAACGGCCGCCGCGTGGACATCCCGTCCTTCCGCGTGCGTCCCGGCGAGCTCGTCTCGGTGGCCCCCAAGGCCAAGGAGCTTCTCGTGGTGAAGAGCGCTCTGGTCTCCAACGAGCGCGTTCAGGTCCCGGCATGGCTGGAGATCGACATCGAGAAGCTGCAGGGCAGCGTGCTGTCCCTCCCGACGCGCGACCAGATTGATCTGGACATCAACGAGCAGCTCATCGTCGAACTGTACTCGAAATAATCGCGACTTTTTTAGGAGGCTACCCATACATGACAGAGTTCATGAGGCCTACCGTTACCACGGAGGAAGTCAACGACACCGTTGCCCGCTACATCGTCGAGCCGCTCGAGCGCGGCTACGGCAACACGCTGGGCAACTCCATGCGTCGCGTGCTGCTCTCCTCGCTGGACGGGGCTAAGGCCACCGCCATCCAGATCGAGGGCGTCCAGCACGAGTTCACTACCGCGGAAGGCGTCATCGAGGACATCGCCGACATCGTGCTGAACGTGAAGGGCCTGGTGTTCTCCCAGGTGTCTGACGAGGCCGACGAGGCGACCGCCCACGTGTTCGCCGAGGGCCCCTGCACGGTGACCGGCGCCGATCTGGAGGTGCCGGGCCAGTTCAACCTGGTGAACCCCGATCACGTCATCGCCACGGTTGCCGACGGCGGCCAGCTGGACATGACCATCCGCATCGGTGTCGGCCGCGGCTACGTGTCCGCCGAGCGCAACAAGCGCACGGAGGACCCCATCGGCATCATCCATGTGGACTCGCTGTTCTCGCCGGTGCGCCGTTGCACGATGAACGTGACGGACACCCGCGTGGGCCAGCGCACCGACTACGACAAGCTGGTTCTTGAAGTTGAGACCGACGGATCGCTCGCCCCCACGGAGGCAGTGTGCCGCGCGGCCAACATCATCAACCAGTACATGGGCGCGTTTTTGGCTTTGGCTTCCACCGGCGAGGAGGAAGAGGGCGAGGCTCCCTCCATCTTCGCGCCGGAGGGTCAGGAGTCCAACGCCGAGCTTGACAAGCAGATCGAGGATCTGGACCTTTCCGTCCGCTCCTACAACTGCCTGAAGCGCGCGGGCATCCATTCCGTGCGCCAGCTCGTCGAGTTCTCCGAGAACGACCTGCTCAACATTCGGAACTTTGGTGCGAAGTCCATCGAGGAAGTGAAGGACAAGCTCATTTCCATGGACCTCAATTTGAATCTTTAGGAGACAAAGAGTTATGAGACACAACAAGAAGGGTCGCAAGCTCGGCACCGACTATAGCCACACTAAGGCTATGAAGCGCAGCTTGGTGTCCGCCCTGTTCCTGAACGACCGCATCAAGACGGTGGAGTCCCGTGCCAAGGAGATCCGCCCGCAGGTCGACAAGGTGATCACCTGGGCCAAGCGCGGCGACCTGCATTCCCGCCGTCTGGCCATCGCCTACCTGAACGACAAGGAGCTCGTCCGCGAGATCTTCGAGAAGGTCGCCCAGGGCATGTTCCAGGATCGTCCCGGCGGCTACACCCGCATCATGAAGCTCGGGCCCCGCAAGGGCGACAACGCCCCCATGGTCATCATGGAGCTCGTGACCGAGCCCTGCGTGCCCAAGGCCGAGCGCAAGGCTGCTGCCGAGAAGAAGGCCGCTACCAAGAAGGCTGCCCCGAAGAAGGTCGCCAAGAAGGCCGACAAGTCCGAGGAGCTCGCCGAGGATCTGGGCTTCGAGGCCGACGGCACCGTCGAGCAGATCGAGGCTGTAGACGCCGCCGAGGCCGTTGCCGAGAACGGCGCCGAGATGACCGATGCCGAGAAGGTCGAGGCCGTCGAGGAGAAGAAGGCCGAAGAGGCCGAGGCGTTCCGCGAGACCGAGGAGACCGCCGGTGATCCCGCCGAGGCCGCCAAGGAGGAAGCCGAGAAGGCCGAGGCCGAGGCTGCCAAGGAGGTCGAGACCTCCGAGGTGGAGAAGGCTGAGGAAGAGAAGGCCGACGTCAAGAGCGAGTAATCGTTCGACTGGGAACTTCGGGTGCGCCGCGCGCCCGCCAGCCGCAAAAGCGGAGCGTGGAAGCATCGTTCTATACCGGAGAAGCCGCCCTCGGGCGGCTTCTCTGCGTTTCCTCCCGTAGGGGGCGACCTCGGTCGCCCCTTGCCGCAAGCGCGGTATGACTTGCGGCGCGGGTCTCATGACGGCAAGGCAACGCGCGTCCAACCTCTGAATTACTATCGGCCCGCTCAAGTTTACCTTGCTGCTGAGGCCCATAGAATACTCCTTGCAAGGGCAACCGATCTTGCTCCTGCAGTGTAAGTTCATGGGTATCGCACCGATTGAAAGGAGCCGGATCATGGCTGACAAGGATACGCTGATGGAGGAGTTCGTTGCGACCGAGGCCGCCAAGAACGAAGATGCCGCCAAGGATCTCGAGCGCGTCGAGCAGCAGGTTGTGGCCGAGGCCACCATGTCCACCGAGTACGATGACGCGCTGGGCAACGAGCAGGCTGCCGCCGAGGATGCGGAGACTGCCTTCGAGTTCGAGCAGGCCGAGATTGCGGCCGAGCAATCGCTCTAACATCTGCATGCGGGCCGTGCGGTTCGCCGATTCGAGGCCGGTTCGCTAACTCGCCGGCTTCATGATGACTCCACCAAGCCTGGGCTCTTCCTTAACAGGAGCCCGCGGGATGGCTTGACGGAATTGAAAGAAGGCGCCCCTTGAGCATAGGGGCGCCTTCTTTTGCGTCTCTGCACAAAACACGAGCGCACACCGGCGTCTGGCCGATGGGGGAGGGATGGCGTCCGTGACGATGGGGGCTCTGTGGGATACTGGCGACATGGAAAAAGCCTCGATATATTCTGTCGCATCCGAGAAGGGGGACGCCGGTGCTGCTCGCGCAGACGCTGCGAAACGCGCAGGCGGTGCGAGATGCGGCGCCGGCGAAGCTCGCCGTGCCGCGCGCATCGGTGCGAAAGGGACACTGCGCACCGTGGACGCCCGTGTGAAGATCGGGCTGCTCGTGGCCTATTCCGTGGCGCTTTTCTGCACGGAAAACCTTCTGGGTCTGGGTGTGGCGGCTGCGCTGCTGGCGGCCGTGGCCTCCGTCGGGGACGTCCCCGTTGCCCGTCTGCTGCGCGAAGGGGCCTTCGCCTACCTCATTGTCGGCTTCCTGCTCGTCTACAATGTTGCAGCCTCTGGGTGGCTTGCGGGAATCGCGGTGGCCCTCCGGCTGCTTCTGCTGGTATGGGCGAGTCTTTTGCTCATGGCGCTTTCCACGCCTGCAGAGCTTTCCGAGGCGCTGCGCCAGCTGCTCTCCCCCCTGGGCCGTCTGGGACTGCCCGTACGCGACTTCACGACGTCGCTTTCCATCGCCCTGCGGTTCATGCCGCTGCTTTCCGAGGAGCTGAGGGCCGTGAGGGCTGCCCAGGCCTCGCGGGGAGCCGCCTTCGAGGGCGCAGGGCTCGTGGGGCGCCTGCGTGCCTATGGGGGCCTCATGGTGCCGCTGCTCGTGGGGCTTTTCCGTCGGGCCGATCGCCTGGCATCCGCTATGGAGGCGCGCTGCTACGGAGCTTCCGGCGTGCCGACGTCGCTTGACGGGCGCCGTTTCGCCTTTGGCGACGGGGCGGCCCTCCTCGTCGGCGTTGTCGCCTGCGCCGCCTTCGCGCTTATTCCCTAGGAGCTTGCGACAAGGTCGCTGTCGTCCTCGTCGACTATCGGAATGCTGCGCGACTTAGGGGCATCGGGCGATTCGCCCGCCTTTAGGCGCTTTTCGCTCTTTGCCCGCGCCGGTGCCAGCTCGCTTATCAGGATGGCGGCGAAAATGAGGACGAAACCGACTGCCATGCGCCCGGTGACCACCTCACCGTAGAACAGCACACTGGCCAGCACGCCGAACACCGATTCCAAGGACAGCAGAAGCGAGCCTTGGGCCGGCGACACGTGGGCGAGTCCGACGTTCTGGAAGAGATAGCACAGCCCCGAGGCGAACACCACGAGGTAGAACAGGTTGAAGGCGAACTCCGGCGTGAGAGCCGCCAGGTTCGGTGCAGGCTCGGTGAGAGCGCCGACGACAAGTCCCGCAATGCCGCCGAAGAGGAACTGGTACACGGTGAGCGCGAGCACGTTGAAGCGCTTCGAATAGCGCGCGATGGCGATGATCTGCGCCGCGAAGAAGACGGCGCACAGAAGCGTCATGGCATCGCCGAACTCGAAGGCGAGCGAGCCGGCGGTGAGCGACACGAGCCCGATGCCCGTGATGCAGAGAGCGGCGGCGCCCACGTTGGCGAAGGTGGGGCGCTTGCCGGCGACGGCCCACAGCATGAAGGGAACAATGACGCAGTAAGTGGCCGTAAGGAAGGCGTTCTTGCCCGGCGTGGTGTCGGCGAGCCCCACCGTCTGCACCCAGAACGCGAGGAAGGTCACGGCGGCCAGCACAAGTCCCGCCTTAAGGCACGGCCCGTTCAGCGTGCCCGCCAGCGACCGATGGAACACCGCGGCCATGAGCAGTCCCGTCAGGAAGAAGCGCACGCCGATGAGCTGGGCCGGCGGCAGCACGTCGACGGCGTCCTTCATCACCACGAAGGCGAACCCCCAAATAATGGTGGCCGCCAACAGCATGAGCTTGTACACGAAGCCCGGGATATGTCTCTTCTCAGTCACAGCCAGCCATTATAGTGCGGCCTTTCGCGTTTCGCCAGGTTACTGCCAGCCAACGGGGGCGCAACGGAATCTTGTTGACGGATGCGGGCGCGCGGAGCGGCCGCATGATGGAAGGTAAGCATTGAACCCGACCAGAGAGGACGTGCGCTATGTACTATTCCAGCGGCAACTACGAGGCCTTCGCCCATCCGCTTCCGCCCGAGGGCGTGGAAAACAAGCAGGCCTACATTATCGGCAGCGGCCTGGCGGGACTCGCTGCGGCGTGCTTTCTTGTGCGCGACGGCCGAATGCCCGGCGAGAAGATCCACATTCTGGAGCGCGACCCGCGCGCCGGCGGCGGTTGCGATGGCTGGGAGTACCCGGGGCTCGGCTTCACCATGCGCGGCGGCCGCGAGATGGACAACCACTTCGAGGTGATGTGGGATCTGTTCCGCGACATCCCCTCCATCGAGGATCCGTCGGTATCGGTGCTCGACTACTACTATTGGCTGAACAAGCGCGACCCCAACTACTCGCTGTGCCGCGCCACGCAGGATCGCGGCCGGGACGCCCATACCGACAACAAGTTCAACCTGTCCGACAAGGCCTGCATGGAAATCATGAACCTGTTCTTCACCCCGGAGGAGGAGCTGCAGGACAAGGTCATCACCGAGTACTTCTCCGATGAGGTGCTGAACTCGAACTTCTGGTTGTACTGGCGCACGATGTTCGCCTTTGAGAATTGGCACTCGGCACTGGAGATGAAGCGCTACGTCACCCGCTTCGTGCACCATTTGGGCGGCCTGCCCGATTTCTCGGCCCTGCGTTTCACGCGGTACAACCAGTACGAGTCCATGATCCTGCCGATGGTGAACTACCTTGAGGCGCACGGCGTGGACTTCCAATTCAACACCCATGTGACCGACGTGCGCTTCAGTTGCGACGACGCCAAAGACGACAACCGCAAGCTGGCCACGGAGATTCGACTGGTGCGTGAGAACAATCCGGCGGCCATCGATGCCGCCGAGGGGCTGCCCGAAGACGGCAAGACGGCCCCGGCTGCCGATACGGGCCGCGAGGAGACCATTCCGCTCACGGAAAACGACCTCGTCTTCATCACGCCCGGCAGCCTGGTGGCCCACTCCTCCTTCGGCAGCCAGGACGCCCCGGCCCGCTTCGCCCCCGAGCTCACCCCCGGCGACGGCTGGGATCTGTGGAAGAAGATCGCGGCCCAGTCGCCGGAGTTCGGCCGCCCCGAGAAGTTCTGCGGCGATCCGGAGAAGAGCAACTGGGAGAGCGCCACGGTGACCACGCTGGATGAGAAGATCCTGCCGTACATCGAGAAGATCTGCAAGCGCGACCCGCTCTCCGGCGGTGTGGTGACGGGCGGCATCGTGTCGGTGAAGGACTCCAGCTGGCTGCTCTCCTGGACCATCAACCGGCAGCCGCAGTTCCGCGCCCAGCCCGAGGGACAGGTGTGCGTGTGGCTCTACGGCCTGTTCACCGACGTGCCCGGCGACTACGTGAAGAAGCCCATGCGCGATTGCACCGGCAAGGAAATCTGCGAGGAGTGGCTGTACCACCTGGGCGTGCCCGAGGAGCAAATCGAGGAGCTGGCCGAGCATTCCGCGAACACGGTGCCCTGCATGATGCCCTACATCACGGCCTTCTTCATGCCCCGCGCCGATGGCGACCGTCCGCTCGTCGTGCCTGAGGGCGCCGTGAACTTCGCCTTCATCGGCCAGTTCGCCGAGACGCCGCGCGACACTATTTTCACCACTGAGTACTCCATGCGCACTGGCATGGAGGCGGTATATACGCTGCTCGCCATCGACCGCGGCGTGCCTGAGGTGTGGGGCAGCGTGTTCGACCTGCGCGTGCTGCTGAACGCGACGGTGCTTCTGCGCGACGGCAAGCCGGCCACGGACATGAACATGAACGTGCTGGAGAAGCTGCTGCTGTCGAAGGGCTTGAAGGAGATCGAGCACACCGACATCTACGGCCTTCTGAAGGAATTCGGCGTCATTCCGACCACCGACGAGAACCGGGACGTGCCCGTGCCCGCCACGGGTGCCGTGTGGCCGGGCATCCATTAACCCGCCTCTGCGCCGTTGTTGGGGCTCTGTCTGAGGGCGAGAGCCGTCGTCCTTGTTGGTTGCGGTGCCCGATTGGGCCCGGCAGCGACCCCTGTTTTATGCGCCCCGTGCGGAATGAACCCGCGCGGGGCGCTTGCGCTTGCGTCGTTCGTGCTATGATGGTGAACGCTGATTAGAAGCATCAACCAACCTTCAAGGAGGCACTACATGAGCGTCATCATCGATGTGTACGGGCGCGAGGTTCTCGATTCTCGCGGCAACCCCACCGTCGAAGTGGAAGTCGTGCTGGAAGACGGCGCCTTCGGCCGCGCGGCGGTTCCTTCGGGCGCTTCCACGGGCGCTTTCGAGGCCGTGGAGCTGCGCGACTGCGACAAGAGCCGCTATTTGGGCAAGGGCACGCTGGATGCCGTGGCCCATGTGAACAACGAGATCGCCGACGTGCTCATCGGCCTCGAGGCCGAGGATCAGCGCATGGTGGACGCCGCCATGATCGAGGCCGACGGCACGGAGAACAAGGGCGCGTTTGGCGCCAACGCCATCCTGGGCGCTTCTTTGGCCGTGGCCAAGGCTGCCGCGGAGGCCGCCGAGCTGCCGCTGTACAAGTACGTGGGCGGTGCGAACGCGCATCTTCTGCCGACGCCCATGATGAACATCCTGAACGGCGGCGTGCATGCCGACAACAACGTGGACTTCCAGGAGTTCATGATCATGCCCGTGGGCGCCCCCACCTTCGCCGAGGCTCTGCGCTGGTGCGCCGAGATCTACCACACTCTGAAGAAGGTGCTGCATGATGCGGGCCTTGGTGGCGGCGTGGGCGACGAGGGCGGATTCGCTCCCAACCTGAAGACCAACGAGGAGCCGCTGGCCTACATCGTGGAGGCCTGCGAGAAGGCCGGCTACAAGCCCGGTACCGACATCCTGTTCGCCATGGATCCCGCCTCCACCGAGTTCTACAACGCCGAGACCGGCAAGTACGTGCTGGCCGGCGAGGGCCGTGAGCTGACGAGCGACGAGATGGTGGACTACTGGGAGGCGCTCGTGAACAAGTACCCCATCGTCTCCATCGAGGACGGCATGGCCGAGGAGGACTGGGACGGCTGGAAGAAGCTGACCGACCGCATCGGCGATCGCGTGCAGCTGGTGGGCGACGACCTGTTCGTCACCAACTCCAAGCGCCTCGCCAAGGGCATCGAGCTGGGCTGCGCCAACGCCATTCTCATCAAGGTGAACCAGATCGGCTCCCTCACCGAGACGCTCGAGGCCATCGAGATGGCCAAGCAGGCCGGCTACGCCTGCGTCATGAGCCACCGCTCCGGCGAGACCGAGGACGTGACCATCGCCGATCTGTCCGTGGCCTGCAACACCGGCCAGATCAAGACCGGCGCCCCCTGCCGGTCCGACCGCGTGGCCAAGTACAACCAGCTCATCCGCATCGAGGAGCAGCTGGAGGGCCAGGCCCAGTACGCCGGTATGAAAGCCTTCTACAACATCAAGCGCTAGAGGGCCGAGCAGGGGCTCGCAGTCCACAAGGTTCGCCTTGGGAGGCGAGCGCACAAACGACTAAAGAAGGGCCGCTTCATAACGAGGCGGCCCTTCTTCTGTTTCGCGGCAGCCAGCTGGGATCGCTTTTGCCTGTTCTCGGTCGACGAACCCCTCTGTTTCTGCACGAAATCTCGAGTTATAAGCGTCCGGAATCCGCAGAAGAACTCGCGGCTGAGAACGGCTTTTGCAAAATGCCTGGTCAAAGCGTTGCGCTTGGTAAGGGAGTTCCCGGCATCGGGTTGCGGGCGTGCCCGAGACGCTGATAACTCAAGATCTCATGCAGAAAACGGGTAGCTCGTTGACCGAGATTTCTTCAGAACGGCCTTGGGGAGCCCAAAAGCACGCCGGCGGCGTCTTCGCGTTGCTATGCTATGCGGAGCGGGTGCCCGGTTGCGGGTCGCGGGGGAGGAAGGAGATATGCAGATACATGTTCATTCCCTCCGCGATTTTCTGAAGGACGCGTATCGAAGGGTTGCGGATTCCGCGTTCTATGCGGCTGATTTCGGTCTGAGCTATGCCACATCGTTCGGCCAATTCCTTTTGCGTGAAATTTTGGCTTTGCCGGGCCTCGATCATAGCGCGCATGAGAGCAGCTTCGGGCTGAAACTCGTGGCTAGCCTCAGCGAATTCAGGGTCGAGGAACCCTGAAACCCCGAAGGAGCGGTAGCAGAAAAGCCGTATTTGCGCAACATCGGTTGAGTTTGGCCCCAGCGGCTGCTGACCTGCTGCGAGGAGCTGATGGGGTATACTGGTTGCAGGTTGCGTTCCGCGATTCGGGGGTGGGGAAGGAGCTGTCCGTGGACACCGCATATCTGCGCGAGTACATCGAATTCTCGCGCTCTCTCAATTTCGCCCAGGCGGCTGCTGATCTGTTCGTGTCGCCACCGACGCTGCGGGCCCATATTCACGCACTCGAGGAGGAGGTAGGGGCGCCTCTTACGGTCAAGCGCGTCGGTCAGTTGGAGCTATCGCCAGCCGGCCGTCTTTTTCTGAAGCGTGCTCGTGCCATAGTGAAGCTGGTAGAGGAAAGCGCGGAAGAGTGCCGGGCGCTGGCGGAAGCCTCGTCGTCCATAGTGGTGGGCACCCTCGATTACGCTCCCTTCGAGGAGTTGCTGACGCGTGCGCTGCACGCTTTCCGACGGGATCATCCTGACCGATGCCTCGAAATGCTCATGGCGTCGGGCGCTTACGCGAACATGGAAGCGGTGGAGAGCGGCAAGGCGGATCTTTCCATTTTCGTTCAAGTGAGGCGACGAGATGGCGGGGAAGAGGCGCTGCCCGATGAGCTGCCTGCCGGAGTGGGGGCTTTTCGCTTTAGCGAGGGCGAATGTCGTTTTTGGATGAACCGCTCCTGTCCTCTGTTTGAGTGCGATCGCGTGACGGCGGCCGACTTGGACGGCTTCACGATGCTCTTGGGGAATTCCGCGAATATGGAACGCGCGGGCCGCGTGCTCATCGAATGGTTTGCAGGGGTCGGGGTAGCCGTGGAGCCCGACAATCAGCCTTGTTCGAACTATCTTGACCTGTATCTGTCGGGAACGGGCGAGACGTTCGGCATTGCGCTGGGGGGGAGTGCGCTCGGGTCTGCGGGCGAGCTCCGACATCAAGATATTCGCGGTCGACGATTTTACGGTGCCCTGCGATCTCTATGTGATCTACAACGAGGAGCGCATCGGGGAGAACGGGAAGCTGTTCGTCGACTGCCTGAAGGAGAGCATTTCTTCGCTGGAATAATGTCTTCTGGGGGTGATGAAGCCTCGGCTGGTGGCAGGGTGCGCTGGCGCCTCTGTCGGCGGTGCAACATGACGGCGCCCCGTCGGTTGGACGGGGCGCCAGGGGAGGGCTAATGATAGGTTGTGGCGAAAGATGGCTGACTAGATCTCGCCGATGATAGAGCCTGCGGCCATGTACCCACCGAGGAACGATAGTCCCACATCACCGTACAGGCCGTTGAAGGGCTTGCCGGCGAGGTTGTTCTCGCCGTTCGAGCCGCCGGCGGTGTGCCAGCCAGCGTAAAGCCCGGGAATAACGGCGCCTTCGGTATCGATGACCTGCATCTTGGGGTTGATGCGCAGTCCGCACTTGGTGGCGAACAGGTTGCCGCCAAGTTTCGCTCCGTAGTAGGGCGGCTCGCTGATGGGGATGAGCCACGAGGGATCGTACTTGTAGGTGGGAACAGTGTCCTCTCCGGCCTCGCAGGCGGCGTTCCAGTCCTTAACAGCCTGCACGAGCACGCTTTCGCGCAATCCGAGGGCCTCTTCCAACTCCTCGATGGTATCGCATTCCTTGACGGCGCCGGCATCGACCATCATCTGGAAGGCATTGCGCCAATCGCGCTGCCATTCGGGAACGCGGTCGATAAGAGGGTCGTCGTCGGGGATGACCTTTCCGATGTTGCGCAACCTTCTAGCCCAAAAGCCCCAATCCTTTGGCGATGTTGGCGATGAAGTCCTGGACGTTGGTGACGATGCCGCGGCTGGCGAGGCTGCCGCGATCCACTAATTTGTTCACAGCGAACTCGGCGATATCCACGCAGTAGAAGTACACCGGGCGAATGGTGCCGTCGTCCATCACGCGATAGCTCGGCGTCATGTTCCCCGTGGCGATGGTGTGCAGCATGGTGGCCATGCAGATGACGGTGGTGGCGCTGCGAATGTGGTCGCGCATGGCGTCCTGCGCCTCGTAGGCGTTGCCGTACACGCCGGGCAGAGGGCCGTCGTCGCGGATGGATCCGGCCAGCACGTAGGGCACGCCATTGCGCACCAGCGCGTTCATGATGCCGTCGCACACGCCCTCTTCTTCGATGAACCGCTCGATGGATCCCCAATAGCGCACGCGGTTGATGGTGTCCAGGTGGTGGTAGTGGCCGTTGGGGCGGTTCTCCTGGGTGTCGATGTCCTGGCCGAGGGACGTGTGGAAGTAGGCCCCTTCCAAATCGTGGGTGGCGAGAGCATTGCCGGCGAACACCGCGTCCGCATAGCCGGCGTCGATGATTTTCGCGAAGGCCTCGCGGGAGTACCCGTTGAACGTGAAGGCCGGCCCCATGACCCACACGATGGAGCCGTGGTCGCGGTCGTGGCGCAAAAGCTCATAGAGCTCGTCGTAGTCGCGCGAGAAGGCGGTCTCGCGGGAGCGGCCCAGACGGAAGGCGAAGTTGTCGTGGCCGCCCGGGTGCGGGGCGCCGTCCTCCGATGTGGCCAGACCGCGGAAGCCGTCGGTGTAGACGAGAATGCCCTCCTCGCCGTTTTCCGTGCGTCCGCAGGCGATGAGATCGCCGGCGCGGATGTGGCGGAACTCGCGCACGAACACGTTGCCGCCTTCCACGACGGCCACGCAATCCATGCGGGAATCGCGGGCGAGCGTCCATTGCCCTGCGATCTTCAGATACTCCGGATAAATGGACATGGCGTGGTAGCCCTCCGGGGCCACGAAATCCTTCGGCGCGGGCACGAGCGTCACATCGGGCGCGGCGGCGAGGTGGGGGAGCGTGAAGTCGGGCGGCGTGTAGGGCGTGGGTGTAAACGGCGCGGGCGAAAACGTCATGGTCGCCTTCTTTCTCTGGGTGGCTGAGGCCATTGTAGCGCTTCGGCCGCCGGTTCCCAAGGAATGTGAAACTCTGCAGGCAAGAGATCTCATGCAGAAAAGCGGTAGTTCGTCGACCGAAGTTATGCCAGCGAAGGCTCGGGTTCCAAAGTGGATGTTTGGGCGGTTGCGGGGCCGGCTGCGGGCCCGGTTGCGGAGATGGAGGAGGACGGGGAGCGGCGATTCGTCGAAGGGTTGTGAAAGCGTGATGACTTCGGCATCGAAATTGTTCCCAGAGGGCTAGAATGGGCCTATGGCCACTGCTATCGACACATCCAAGGAAACACACGCCGACGTCGCCGCCGCCGAGGTGCTGCGGCGGTTCGCCGGCTACTACAAGCCCTACAAGGCGCTCTTCTTTGCCGATCTCGTGGCCGCCTGCATCTTGGCCGGGGTCGATCTGGCCTTTCCGCAGCTGCTGAACTTCTTCACCCGCGAGTTCTTCACGGAGGCGCCCTCGGTCATCTTGGGCAGCCTCGGGCTCATCGCGCTGCTCTTCATCGCGCTGTACGCCGCGCGCACGGGCTGCCAGTGGTTCATCACTTATTGGGGTCACGTTATGGGCGCGCGCATGGAGGCCGACATGCGGCGCGATCTGTTCGAGCAGTACCAGCGCCTCTCCTTTGGCTACTACGACCGCCACAACACCGGCGTCATGATGTCGAAGATCACCACCGATCTGTTCGACATATCGGAGCTCGCGCACCACGGGCCGGAGAACCTGTTCATCTGCACGCTCAAGATCGTCGGCTCCTTCGTGCTGCTGTTCATGATCAACGGGCCGCTCACCGCCATCATGCTCGTCGTCACCATCGTCATGGCGGCGCTGTCCTTCGCGCTGAATTACTGGCGCCGCCGCATATTCCGCGAGAACCGCGAGCGCATGGCCGGCATCAACGCGGCGGTGCAGGATTCCCTCGGCGGCATCCGCGTCGTGAAGTCCTTCGGCGGCGAGGACGCCGAGCGCGAGAAGTTCCGCGCGGCCAACGAGGCATTTCTCGACACGAAGAACCGATCCTACAAGTTCATGGGCGCCTTCCATGGGCTGAACTCGCTGTTCACGGGGCTTTTGTACACCATCGTCGTGGTGGGCGGCGGCTACTTCGTGGCCGCAGGAACGCTCGCCGTGACCGATTTGGCCATCTACGCCCTGTATGTGGGCATCTTCATGGCACCGGTAGAGCAGCTCATCAACTTCACCGAGACCCTGCAGAAGGGCTACGCAGGTTTCCGCCGCTTCATCGAGGTGCTGGCCGAGCGGCCCGACGTGGCCACCAAGCCCGGCGCGCCCACCTTGGCCGAGGCCTGCGGCGGCGAGGTGCGCGGCGCTGTGGATTACCGCGACGTGACGTTCTCTTACGATGGCACCCACCCGGTGCTCGACGGGCTCACGCTTTCCATCCCCGCCGGCACCTCGGTGGCGCTCGTGGGGCCCTCGGGCGGCGGCAAGACCACCACCTGCTCGCTTCTGCCCCGATTCTATGATGTGGCCGCGGGCGCGGTGACCATCGACGGCGTGGACGTGCGCGACGTACAGTTGGCAAGCCTGCGCGAGGCCATCGGCATCGTGCAACAGGACGTGTACTTGTTCGGTGGCACGGTGGGGGAGAACATCGCCTACGGCCGCCCCGGCGCCACCCAGGCCGAAATCGAGGAAGCGGCGCGCAAGGCCAACATCCACGAGTTCATCTGCTCGCTGCCCGACGGCTACGACACGCTCGTGGGCGAGCGCGGCGCGCGGCTGTCCGGCGGTCAGAAGCAGCGCATCTCCATCGCGCGCGTGTTCCTGCGCGACCCGCGCATCCTCATTTTGGACGAGGCCACGAGCGCGCTTGACAACGAGAGCGAGCACGCCATCCAGGCGTCGCTGGCGGAGCTCTCCCGCGGGCGCACCACCATCACCGTCGCGCACCGCCTGTCCACCATTCGCAACGCGAGCCTCATCGCCGTGGTGGAGGACGGCCGCGTGCTTGAGCAGGGAACCCACGACGAGCTGCTGGCCTGCGACGGCGTCTACGCCCGCTACTACCGTATGCAGTTCGGCGATTAGAACGGGAGCCGAGATTCGCTTGAGGACGCGTTCGCCTTTCTAGAAAACAAAATCATCGGTTTCGTGCAGGAAAAAGTGCGATCGTGCGAGTTCTGAGGGATCAAATACTCGCACGATCGCACTTTACTCTGCATGAAGAAGATCTTCGGGGGTTTTCAACTCGCACAATCGCACTTTTTTCTGCACGAAGGGGGTATGAGACGGTTTTGCGGGATGCTAGCTTCTTGAGGGCGGAAGATGCCGAAGCTCGGTTGGCTTGTCGCAGACACGGAAGGGGCGACCGTCGCGTGCCCGGCTTGGATCGAAGGTGAAAACGTCGCTCTTTTTAGTCGCGGTTATCCTGCAATAGTTATAATGATTCCCAGTGAAATGACGACGGTTGGATTCCGCGGCCGCGGCATTGCTGCAGCGCGGTGGTGTGGTGGCGTGGAAGGGAAGGACCGATCCTGTGAGAGAAATGATTCCGTTAGAAGAGGCCCGTGCGCTCGTGTGCGGGGCTGTGGAGAAGTTGCCCGTGGAAACGGTGGAGCTGCTGGACGCTGTCGGGCGTGTGGTGGCGGCCGACCAGACAAGCGACATCGACGTGTCGCCCTTCGCGCACTCGGCCATGGACGGCTTCGCCCTGCGCGCCGCCGAGATTGCCGATGCCGCCGAGGAGAGCCCCGCGATGCTGCGGGTCATCGCCGAAATCGGCGCCGGCGACGTGTTCGAGGGAACCATCGGGGAAGGCGAGTGCGTGCGCATCATGACCGGCGCCTGCCTGCCTGCCGACGCCGATGCCGTGGTGAAGTACGAGATCGTGGGCGTGGTGGAAGGCGACGGCAAACCCGGCTCGGTGGTGTCGTTCTCGGCCCCGACGAAAGTGGGCTCCAACATTCGCGCCGCCGGCGAGGAAGCCCATGCGGGGGACGTGGTCGTGGAGGCGGGCGATGTGCTCACCGCCGCCGGCGTCGGCTTTCTGGCCGGTTGCGGCGTGCTGGAGGTGCCCGTCTACCGCCGACCGCGCGTGGCCGTCATTGCCACGGGCAGCGAGCTCGTGCCGCCCTCCGAGGTGCCCGGCCCCGGCAAGATCCGCAACTCCAACAGCTACGCCATGGCCGCCTGCGCCCGGGAGGCCGGCGCCGAGGCCCATATGCTCCCCATCGTCCAGGACACCTTCGAGGCCCTGCGCGACGCCGTGGCGCAAGCGGCCCGCGAGTACGACTTCGTCGTCACCACGGGCGGCGCCGCCAACGGCGACTTCGACTTCATCAAGCCGGTGGTGGCCGAGCTCGGCGAGCTTCTGATGACCACGGTGAACATGCGTCCCGGCAAGGCCCAGACCTTCGGCATCGTGGAGGGCACGCCCGTCTTCGGCCTGCCCGGCAACCCGGCGGCCGCCTACGTGGGCTTCCAAATGCTCATCCGCCCGGCGCTGCGCACCATGCAGGGCTACCGCTTCATGGATCATCCCGTCGTGAAGGCGCGCCTCACTGCCGACGAGAAGAACCGCGACCCGCGCCGCATCTACCTGCGGGCGAACCTGACGCGCACCGCCGAGGGCTATGAGGTGACGCCGGCCAAGAACCAGAGCTCGGGATTGTTCGGCCCCATCCAGAAGACCAACTGCCTGGCCGTCATGCCCGAGGGCATCGAGCCTCAACCTGCGGGCTCCATCGTCGATTGCCTGCTGCTCGATATTCCGGAAGAAGTCGTTCTCTAGGAGAAGCCATGACCATCAAATTCGCCATCATCACGTGCTCCGATACCCGCACTTTGGAAACTGACGAGGCGGGGCAGAAGCTGGAGCAGCTCATTGCCGAGCAGGGCTGGGAGTGCGTCCGCCGCGTTGTGGAAATGGACGAGCGCCCGTTCATCGCCGGCGCGCTCATCGACGCCTGCGACAACACCGACGCCGACATCGTGCTCACCTGCGGCGGCTCGGGTCTCTCGCTGCGCGACGTGACCCCCGAGGCCACCCGCGACGTGGCCGACCGCGAGGTGCCGGGCATCGCCGAGGCCATGCGCGCCCACAGCGTCGCCATCACCCCCTTCGCCATGCTCTCCCGCGCCATCTGCGCCCAGCGCGGGCACACGCTCATCATCAACCTGCCCGGCTCCACCAAGGCGGCCACCGAGAACTGGGAAGGTATCGTGGAGGCGCTGCCCCATGCCGTGAAGATGATGGCCGGCGAGGGCCATAGCACGCAGAAGGATCTCTCGGAGAAACTCGCCGCCGCGGCAGCTCGGGGCGAGCTCGGGTAAGGCAGCGGGCGCGCAAGGGCCTTTGGCTTCGAAGTCGCGATGGAGAGTTGGCTGCGGATGCGCTTGCCGTATGGCTTTCCGGGACTGGGTTCTCGTGGTCGGAAGTCTTTGTCCCGTGCCAAAAGAGCGCGTTCCCGTGCGTCGGGTCTGCGCTATACTTCATGAGGAACGTGTTCTAGATGCGGCCGCGCTCGATAGGGGCGCGGCTGTTTGAGGTGGTAGCACTATGACTGATCTTCCCAACGGGTTCACGGGGTTTTCGCACCGAGATCCGAACTTCGTGTCCGCGGGCGACGCCCTGCGCGGCTCGCGGTACGACGACACGCCGTTCGCGGCGCGCAAGCAGGCCCAGGCCCGCAATCTGGCCGAGGCTTGGTCGCCGGCCGGCGCCGAGCGCGCCGGCGCGAATATCGCTGCCGAGGGCGGCTCCGATGCAGTCGCCCGCGGGGCCGGAGCGCGCCCGCTGTCCCAGCTGTCCTCGGCGGCCAGCGACGTGCTGCGCTTCGCCGAGCAGGGCACGGCGGCTGCCGGCGCTCCGCGCTTCGATCCGGACAAGCTCGCCCGCATTCCCGAGGTGGATCGGCGCTGGGCCTGGGTGGAGATCGACCTGAACGCCATCCGTCACAACGCCTCGGCCGTGAAGCAGCGCCTGAATCCGGGTACCCGGCTCATGGCCGTGGTGAAGGCCGACGGCTACGGCCACGGCGCCGTGCAGTGCGCCAAAACGGCGCTGAACTCCGGGGCCGAGTACTTGGGCGTGGCCACGGTGGACGAGGCCATCGCCCTGCGCGAGGCCTACGTGAACGCCCCTATCCTCATTCTGGGCGAGCCCCCGGCTACGGCCATCCCGCTGCTTCTGGCCTACAAGATCATGCCGGCGGTCTACACCGCCGAGTTCGCCATCCGCTACGCCGAGGCCGCCGACGCCTTCGGGGTGTCCGCGCCCTTCCATCTGAAGGTGAACACGGGCATGAACCGCATCGGCGTGCGTTGGGACGAGGTCGTGGAATTCGCGCGACAGATATCGTTCCATCGGGCGCTCGATCTGGTGGGCACCTTCACCCACTTCGCCACTGCCGACTGCCCCGGCACCATCGACTTCGAGCGTCAGGTCAAGCGCTTCTCGGAAGCCGTGAACGCCCTGCGCGCGGCCGGCATCAACCCGGGCATCGTGCACGCGGCGAACTCCGCGGCCGCCATCCGCTACCCAGAGGTGCAGCTGGACATGGTGCGCCTCGGCATTTCGCTGTACGGATTCTACCCGTGCCCCGAGGCCTACCCGATGATCGATCTGAAGCCGGCCATGAGCGTGAAGGCCCGCATCACCGATGTGAAGACGCTGCCGGTGGGCGAGGGCGTCAGCTACGGCCTGAACTACCGCAGCCCCGGCGCCGTGAAGATCTGCACCATGCCCATCGGCTACGCCGACGGCTTCCGCCGGGGCCTTTCCGGTCGCACCGACGTGCTGCTGGCCGGCCGCCGCTTCCACCAGGTGGGCAACATCTGCATGGACCAGTCCATGTTCGAAGTGAACCTGCGCCAGCGCAACGACCTCGACCCGCAGATCGGCGATACGGTAACCATTGTGGGAGAGCAGGGCGAAGCGTCTGTCACCATCGACCAGATGGCCGAAACGCTGGGCACCATCCAGCACGAGGTGGCCATCGGCTTCGGCTGCTCTCGCTTGCCGAGGCTGTACGTATAGAAGGCGATGCGCAGCGAGTACCAAGTCTGTGCAGCAGGTTGAAAAAACAGCAATGCGCAGCGAGCGCCGGGAGGGGGTGCCGCGCGCAGTTCGTTCTATGGCATACGAAAATGCCGCGACTCTCGGTGGGAAATGCCATAGAATGCTGTTTGAGCACGGCACCCCCTCCCGGCGCTCGCCCGAGGCGAGTCCCAAAAAGGAATTCAAGAAAGAAGGACGCCCGATGGAGCACCCCCGCATTCCGCTAGAAGACCTGCAAGCCCAAGTGGCCGCCTGTCGCCGCTGCCCCTTGTGCGATGGCCGCACGCAGACGGTGTTCGGCGTGGGCAATCCCGAGGCCCGGGTGCTCATCGTCGGCGAGGCTCCGGGCAAGAACGAGGATTTGCAGGGCGAGCCTTTCGTGGGCGCCGCCGGCAAGTACCTCAACGAGCTTCTGGCCATCGCCGGGCTGTCCCGCGAGGACGTCTACATCGCCAATGTGCTGAAGTGCCGTCCCCCTTCCAACCGCGATCCGCGTCCCGAGGAAATTCAGGCCTGCACGCCGTTTCTGCGCGAGCAGACGCGCACCATCAACCCGGAGTACATCGTCACCCTGGGCAACTTCTCCACGAAGTTCATCCTGAAAACCGATGTGGGCATCACGCGCCTGCACGGCACGCTGCAGCGGGCGGGGCGCTTCAAGGTGTTCCCCATCTTCCACCCGGCGGCCGCGCTCTACGACAGCAAGAAGCGCGAGGCCTTGGAAAACGACTTCGCCACCTTAGGCGAGCTGCTGCGCGGCGAGGTCTAAGGCGACCCAAAATCGCCTAGAGCCATCTCTTCCGCTTGAAGAACAGCACCATCACCACGATCATGACCAGGGCTAGGGTGATGATCGTGGCCGCCATATAGGGCCAATCGAGTCCCGGCAGCACGGTGAGGTTCATGCCGAACCAGCCGGTGACGAGCGTGAGCGGCGCGAACATCACCGTGACGATGGTGAGAATCTGCATGGTGGAGTTCTGCTTCAAGTCGATCTGCGTCTGATGCAGCTCGTAAAGCTGCAGGCTGTACTCGCGCAGCATATCGGCGCGGTCGGACAGGTGGTTCGCGTGGGTGGTGATGTGCCCGAAGGTCCGGGCCTCCTCGCGGCTCATGACCTTGTTCTCATTGTCGGCGATGAGGTCGGCCATGACGCCGATCTGCTGGTAGTAGGAGCCCATGCGCATGGCGGCGCGCCGGTAGCTCATGATGGTCTGCGACGAGATGTCGGCATGGTGGCCGATCGTGGCGTCCTCGAGGCTTTCCATGGCGTCTTCCATGGAGGAGAACCAGCTGAAATCGTCGGCGATGAGCGTCTTCATGAAGGCATACAGGGTATGCGAGGTGGTGGGCTTCGTGAGGATGCCCGTGGCGGTCACTTTGTCCAGGGTCTTCTGCGCGATGTCGCCGTCGTCGATGAGGATGAGGTGGTCGGCTTCCAGGTAGAACGACATGGTGTCCGGATCGCCCGTGGGGTCGGATTTGTCCGGCACCGAGAACGAGCCGATGATGTAGGAGGGGTACAGCTCGACGAAGTTGGCCGCCGCCAGCTCGAGCGCCGCCAGCTCTGCCCGCGCCTCCGGAGCGATATGCGTGAGCTGGCTGAACTCGTGGGAGGTGAGGATCTTGACCAAGGGCGGCTTGCAGCTTTCCGGATCGCACGGCGCCGCCAGCGGGTTCGGCCGATTCAGGTCGTAAATGGCTGCCATGGGCTCCTCCTCTCGTCGCGCGGCCTCTCGTGTTCGCAACCTAGTATAGAATGGAGCCGTGATATGCTCTATCGGTTACCGTCTTTGTAAGAAAACGGTAGCCGCGTCCCTGAAGGAGAACGTGCTGTGGAAGACGTGTGCCGATTCGACCCCGTCGCCTGGATAAACACCCCGCGCTGGCAGGCCTCGCGCCTGGGGCTCTCGCGCATGGTGGATCTGCTGGAGCGCTTGGGGCGCCCCCAGAACGAGTTGCGCTTCGTGCACGTGGCGGGTACCAACGGGAAGGGGTCGGTGTGCGCGTATGTGGCCTCGGTGCTGCAGGCGGCCGGCTACAAGGTGGGCCTGTTCACGAGTCCGTTCATCCTCTGCTTCGAGGAGCGCATCCGCGTGAACGGGGAGAACATCACGGGCGAGGAGCTCGCCCGGGCCGTGGCGGCGGTGCGCCCGGCGGCCGCGGCCGTGGAGGCGGCGTGCGGGGATCATCCTACGGAGTTCGAGCTCATGGCGGCGGTGGCCTTCGAGCATTTCCGCGCCGTGGGCTGCGATATCGTGGTGCTGGAAGTGGGGCTCGGGGGGCGGTTGGACGCCACCAACGTCATCGAGGCTCCCGAGGCGAGCGTGATCTGCCGCATCGGGCTCGACCATACCGATTTGCTCGGGGATACCCTGGGCGCCATCGCCGGCGAGAAGGCCGGCATCGTGAAGGCGGGAGCGCCCGTGGTGAGCTGGCCCCAGGAGAGCGAGGCCATGGCGGTCATCGAGGCCGTGGCCGCCGAGCGCGGTTGCGAACTTTTCGTGCCCGATTTCGCTGACTTGTCCGTGGAGCCGCTCGCGGGAGCGGCCCTGCGCCGGTTCTCGTGGAAGGGGAGGGGATTCGAGACGCGTCTGCTCGGCAGCTACCAGCCCTTCAACGCGGCGCTGGCCCTGACGGCGGTCGACGTGCTGCGCGGGCGCGGGTGGGCCATCTCCGACGAGGCCACTTTCGCGGGCATCGCCTCCGCCCGTTGGCCCGGCCGTTTCGAAGTGGTGGATACCGCGCCGCTTACCATTGTGGACGGTGGTCACAACCCCCAGGGGGCCGAGGCCCTGGCCGCCTCGCTCGCCGATCTTCTGGGGGAGGAGGGACGCGCTTCGGTCGACTTTGCTTTGGGCGTGCTGGCCGACAAGGACTACCCGGCCATGGTGCGCGCCGTGGCGCCGTGGGCCCGCAGCTTCTCGGTGTACGCCCCGAAAAGCCCTCGCGCCCTGGCGGCCGAAGAGCTGGAGGGCTGCGTGCGCGAGATTATGGTGGAAGAGGGCCGGGCCGATGACGTGCCCGTGCGCGCGTGCGGCGCTCCCGCCGATGCCCTGCGCGCAGCCCGCGCCGCTGCCGGACCCGAGGGCTGCGCCGTCGCCTTCGGCACCCTCTACGCCATCGCCGATCTCATGGCCGCGCTGCAGCGAGCTTGCTGTTTGCGAAAACGACTTGATGCATGAAAAAGGGCGCCCCCGAAAGAGCGCCCTCCGAAAGTACGAAAAGCCCGCGGACCGACGCGTCCCCTAGGGCCGCGTACCGGTGACGTCCTCGGCTTCCTCGGCCTCGGCCTCGTCGCGGATCTCGTGCACGACGAACTCCGCCACGCCGCCCTCGGCTTCCAGCACCTCGCGCACATCGTCGACCAGATCCTCGTCGCCGCAGCCGAGAACCACGTCGTCGGCCATGTCGGCGGCCTCTTCCCCGGCCGTTTGGCGCACCACCTCATCCAGCGAGGCGGACACATACGAGATGCCCTGGCGCTCGGCGGCCTTCGCCTGCATGAACAGGAACAAAAAGCCGATCACGCCGGCCAGAAGCGAGGCCGACAGAATGCCGATCTTCGCATCGGCGATGAGCACCGCCTCGGGGAAGGCGAGGTTCGCCACGAAGATGGCCATGGTGAAGCCCACGCCGCCCAGGATGCCGGCACCCAGCATATGGATCCAGTTAACATGATCGGGCAGGTTGGCGATCTTCAGCTTCACCGTCAAGAAGCTGAAGAGCAGGATGCCGATGGGCTTGCCCAGAAGTAATCCGAAGAACACGCCGAAGAACACCGGGCTCGAGACCATGGCGAGAACATCGCCGCCAAGGAAGCTCACATCAGCGTTGGTCAGCGCGAACAGGGGCAGCACGGCAAAGTACACCCACGGGTACAGCATATGCTCCAAGCGCGTGGCCGGGGGTACCACCTGACGAGCAACACTGGAGAGTCGGGTGACGGTGAACATGTAATCCTTCTGAAGCGTCACCGGCTCGGTCTCCACATAGGCGGCGCGCGCCTCGCGAACCCGGTCGCCCGACCAGGTCATGAACTTCTGCAGATCGACGCGCGACCCCGTGGGGATCGTGAAGGCGAGCAGCACGCCGGCGATGGTGGAATGAACACCGGACATGAACACCGCGAACCACAACAGGCAACCCACCAGCATGTAAGGCGTCAGGGCGTACACGTGCGCCCGGTTCATCAGTACGAGCACCACGAGAATGGCCGCAGCAATGGCAAGCCACATGAGCGAGGGACTCTGACCGTAGAAGATGGCAATGACGAGAATGGCGATGATGTCGTCGGCCACGGCCAAGGTGGAGAGGAACACGCGCACGCCGTTGGGCACGCGGTTGCCGAGCAGCGCCATGATGCCCAAGGCGAAGGCGATATCGGTCGCCGTCGGCACGCCCCAGCCGTGGGAGGTCTCAGGGTTGGTGGCGTTGAAGATGGAGTAGATGACGATAGGGGCCAGAACGCCGCCGCAGGCCGCGATGATGGGCAGCGCCGCCTGGCGGATGTTCGTGAGCTCGCCGACGGTCATCTCGTATTTGATCTCTAACCCTACGAGCAGGAAGAACACCGCCATGAAGATGTCGTTGATGATATGGGCCAGCGACATCTCGCCGATAAAGCCGCCGACGCCCACCACTACATGGGTGTGCCAGAACTCCTCAAAGGGCTCGAAGAACGGCGAGTTCGCGATAACGAGGGCCACAATAGCCGCCGCCAGCATGATGGCCGCCGCCTTCGTGGACGAACTCGTAAATTGGATGACTTTCAACCAGCGACGCTGATGCCCCTGGACTTCATCAATGAAGATATGATGCGGATCGGGATTCTTCGCAGTGGGTTCCATGCCTTACATCCTCAATTTCTCTTACCGACTCAGCCGCCTGCGAGCAAGACGGCTTCACAGATATCCGTTAATTGTAACCGCTTTCCCTTTCGCTTCAGCGAAAATCCCTATCTGTAAAGTCCCCGTAGCAGCCTTTTTCACACGAAAACGAGAACCGTTCGACTTCAAAGGCGCTGCATTCCGAAAACAGTCCTCAGACGGCAATCGTTTTCTTGCAACCTCAAATTGCTCGGTCAATCTAGCGAAAAGTGCGCTATGCTGTTTTTTCCAGTTTGGAAGGGTGCGTTTTACGCATGGTGCGCTCAGGTGCCCCAGCGGGCTCGCGCCTTCCACGCTGATTGTGCAAGCAACGAGGTAAAAGAGGTGGAAATCATGACGATCACCGTGTCCGGACGCAAAATGCCCGTCACCGACGCCCTTCGTCAGTACGCTGAGGAGAAGGTCGGTAACGCGATCAAGGCTGTGGACGCCGACACCGTCTCCACGGAAATTGTTCTTTACACCGAGAAGAACCCGGCCAACCCGCTGCCGGCTATTTGCGAGGTCACCGTCCGCGTCAAGGGCCACATCGTGCGCGTGGAGGAAAGCGAAGAGGACATGTACGCCGCCATCGACGTGGCTGCCGCCAAGGTTGCCCGTCAGCTGCGCAAGTACAAGACCCGCGTGCTGGACAAGAAGGTTCGCGCCACCGAGCGCATCGTCGACTACGCCCACGAGGACGCCCACCCGGAGAGCGAGCTGGATCTCGACCGTCTGATGGACGAGCTGTCCGAGGACGAGATCATCCGCCGCAAGGAGACGGAATTCACGCCCATGACCGAAGAAGAGGCGCTCATCCAGATCGATCTGCTGGGTCACGACTTTTTCGCGTACACTGATCGCGACACCAACCTGGTGCACATCCTGTACCGCCGCGAGGACGGCGGCTACGGTCTGCTCACCCAAAAGGAGGATTAGTTCATGGCCACTATCGACACCATCGCCGGCGTTCTCGAGAGCAACCTCGACATCGACCCCGCCACCGTCACCACCGAGGCGACCTTCGAGTCCCTCGGCATCGACTCGCTGGACATGGTCGAGCTCATCTGCGACTTGGAGGAGGCCTGCGAGGTCGACTTCGGCGAGCCCGAGGGGCTTGTCACCGTGGGCGACCTGGTTGCTTACATCGACTCGCTGTAAGCGCCCGTCGCGTTTCAACAGAACTGGGGCCCCGCAGCCATCAGGTTGCGGGGCCTTTTTGTTTCCTAGTTCCCTGCGTATGTGCCGAAAGAGGCCCCGTGTGGGCTCGTGCCGCTCTGCCGGAGGAAACGTGTCTGAGCCCCGTTCGATAAGAGCGGTCGCGCTCCACTTCTATGGGAACCGATTCCGATCGGCCTTTCCGGTAATGGCCGCTTCGCGCTTCATCTCGTCTCGCTCAGTCGGTGAAGGCTCCTGTCGCTGCATGAGATTGACGGTTATGAGCGTCTGAAGGGCAGCTATAGTGATTAGAATTAACGATAATTGACAATTTCGAGTGAACTTAGATTCTCTAGACGCTCATAACCGTCAATCTCATGCAAAATCGGGGGTCTTCGTTGATTGCGGTTTTTCCTGCTTGACGAAAATACCCCCTAGGGGTATAAGTTTTTTTCGAGAATGAAAGCCGGAGCTATGAGCGAAGGAATACTATGAAGAACGAGAAAGCATGCAGCGGGGAAGGGACGGCGCAGACAATGCCGAAGGCCGGGGCGGCCCAGGCAGCGGCCAAGACTGGTGCAGGTAGAACGGGCCACGTGCCCGATTGCCCCTGCCGGCACAAGAACACACCGCGCAGCACCGAGCTGCAGGCGGATATGCAGAAGCGGCTGAACCGGGCCATCGGGCAGCTGAACGGCGTGAAGGCCATGATCGAGGACAACCGCTACTGCGGGGACGTGCTCACCCAGCTGGCCGCCGCCGAGTCGGCGGTGCGGCGCGTCTCCGAGATGGTGCTGGCCGAGCATATGCGCACCTGCGTGGTGGAAGAGGTGCGCGCCGGCAACGACGAGGTGATCGACGAAGTGATGGCGCTCATGCGCCGCTTCTCGAAGTGAGGAAGGCAAGCTATGGCCCAACGAGAGACAATTCAGCAGGAGACGATACAGCAGGAGACGACTCGGCAAGAGCTGCCGCAGCCCAACGGCGAAGCGCCTCGCGCCAACCTGCGCCTGGCTATCGACGGCATGCACTGCGCGAACTGCGCGGCCAACATCGAGAAGCACTACCGCGCCACGGCCGGCGTCGTGGATGTGGCGGTGAACCTGGCCAACAACACGGGGCGCGTGGTGTTCGACCCGGCCCAGGCCAGCGTAGACGACATGCTCGCCGTTTTCGACGACCTGTCCTTCACGGCCGAGATCATCCCCGAGGACGCACCGCTGGTGGATGAGAAGCGCCGCGCCCGCGAGGCCGCCCGGGCCAAGCGCGATCGCAAGGTGTTCGGCGCGGCCGCCGTGCTCACGGTGATCATCGTGGCCATCGGCATGATTCCCGGCTGGCACATGGGGGTGGGCAGCGCCCTGGCCGGCCTGTTCGTGGCCGATCCCACCCATGTGCAGGCCATGTTCGCGGCGAATCTCCTGTTGTTGGCGCTCACGGCTCCGGTGCAGTTCGGCTGCGGCGCGCGGTTCTACAAGGGCGCCTGGGGGTCGCTGAAGGGCGGCTCGGCGAACATGGACGTGCTGGTGGCGCTCGGTACTTCCATCGCGTTTCTGTTCTCGCTGTGGATCACGTTTCTGCCGGTGGTCACGGGGGACTGGGAAAGCCATGCGGCGCTCGCCATCAACGATGGCATGCCCTATTTCGAGACCTGCGCCATGCTCATCACCTTCGTGCTGTTCGGCAAGATGCTGGAAAGCCGCGCCAAGGGCGCCACGAACCAGGCCATCGAGTCGCTCATGAACCTGACGCCGCCCACGGCTCGGGTGGTGCGCGGCGGCGAGGAGCGCGAGGTACCGTTGGCCCAGGTGGTGGCCGGCGACACGGTGCTCGTGCGGCCGGGTGAGAAGATGCCGGTCGATGGCGTGGTGGTGGAAGGCGCCACGGAAGTGGACGAGTCCATGCTGACCGGCGAGACGCTGCCTGTGGTAAAAGCCGCGGGCGACGCGGTGACCGGGGGCACCCAGAACACTACCGGCGCGGTGACCGTGCGCGCCCTGCGCGTGGGCGCCGACTCCACGCTGGCCCGCATCGTGCGCGCCGTGGAGGACGCCCAGGGCACGAAAGCCCCCATCCAGCGCATCGCCGACCGCATTGCGGCGGTGTTCGTGCCCGCCATCCTGCTGATCGCGCTCGTCGTGTTCTGCGCATGGTTCTTCCTCGTACCGGCCGGCTCCGACGGCCGCCTGGTGCAGGCGCTCATGCCGGCCATCGCCGTCATCTGCGTGGCCTGCCCCTGCGCGCTGGGCCTGGCGACCCCCACGGCGCTCACCGTGGGTATGGGGAAGGGCGCCCAGCTCGGCGTGCTCATTAAGGACGGCACGGTGCTGGAGACCATGGGCAACTTGTCGGCGGCCGTTTTCGACAAGACGGGCACCCTCACCCAGGGCGAGCCGGTCGTTGTGGCCTGCGACGTTCCCGATGACGCCCTGCGCCTGGCCGCCGCCCTGGAGGAAAGGAGCGAGCACCCCCTGGCCCGCGCCGTTGTGACCTACGCGACCGGACGCGACCTGGCGCCGCTGCCCGCGGCCGAGTCCTTCGAGGCCGTCGTCGGCGAGGGCGTGCGCGGCGTCGTGGAAGGCCACGAGGTGTTCGTGGGCGTCGGGAAGGCCGAAGGCGACGGGGCCGGCGCTTCGGGCTCACTCGTGTCCATCGACGGGGTGGCCGCAGGTCGCATCCAGTTCCGCGACGAGCCCAAACCGGACGCGGCGGCCACGGTGCGCGAGCTGTCTCGCGACTTCGCTGTGACCTCCTACATGGTTACCGGCGATGCCGCGCCCACGGCCCGGGCCATCGCCGAGGAGGTGGGCATCGCGCCCGACCACGTGTTCGCCGGTGTGAAACCGCTCGAGAAGGCCGATTGCGTGCGCGCCGTGCGGGGCGCCGCCGATATCGCCATGCTCGGCAATGCCGCCGCCGAGGCCCGCGATACCGAGAAGGATGACGAGCGCATTTTGGAAATGGAAGCGACTGACCCCGCCCTCATGGCCGCCTCCGACCCCGACATGGGCATTCCCGCCGAGCCGGTGCCCCTCGAGTCGCCCGCGAGCGCCGCCGAGAATGCGGCCGCCGGCGCGAAGACCGTCGTGGCCTTCGTGGGCGACGGAATCAACGACGCCCCGGCGCTGGCCGCCGCCGACATCGGCGTGGCGCTGGCCTCGGGCGCCGATGTGGCCCTGGATGCCGGCAGCGTGGTGCTCATGCGCAACCGCTTGTCCGACCTCATCGTGGCTCTGCGCCTGTCGAAGGCCACGATGCGCAAAATCAAACAGAACCTGTTCTGGGCGCTCATCTACAACTGCATCATGATCCCGCTGGCCGCCGGGGGCATCCTCGCCCCGGCCCTCGCCGGTGCCGCCATGGCGCTGTCCAGCGTCAGCGTCGTCAGCAACTCCCTTCTGCTGAAACGGTTCAAGTAGAAGGGGGCGCGGCCTACCCCTCCACCCAGAAGCGCCAGGCGCAGTTGCAGGTGTTGTCGGTGACGTCGGGAAAGCAGCTGACACATTCGCAGTGGATGCGGTCATCCAAGGCGGCGGCGAAGCCGGCGTATTCCAATTCGCCCACGCTCTTGCAGGGGTGGAACTCCATTCCCTTGCGCGCGCGGGCGTTCTGCACGCGGCAATCCGTGATGCGGAACACGAGCGCGTCGTCCTCCCAGAGAATCTCCCATTCGTTTGCCAGTGAGGTGCAGCGCAAAGGCAGCGCTTCGGCGAGTCCCTCAAGTCCGCATCTATCCGAAATGTCGAGCAGCTTCTTCAAGCGTCGGGCCTCGCTGGGCACGAAGCGTCGCCAGGCAGCACGGTCGTGCTCCATGGCCGTGTCCATGCCCTGCTCGCGTTCCAGCGATTGGAACCATGTTCCGTCCAGCGCGATGAGATCCTTCGCGGTGATTTCCAAAAGCTCGACCAGCTCTTCACGGGTCAGCGCGTCCAATCCTTGGGCCATGGTCGCCTCCTTTCCCTAGTGTCGACCTGCTCGATTATAGGCTCCTTGCGCTATACTAGGCCAATTGGAAATGGGCGCGAACGAGCGCACGTATAGCTATAGAAAGGCGTTTCATGGAAACTGCTGCGATTATTTTGGCCGCGGGGGCCGGTACCCGTATGAAGTCGAAGAAGCCGAAGGTGGTTCACGAGGTGCTGGGCCGCCCGCTCGTGCGGTGGGTCGTGGAAGCGGCCAAGGAGGCGGGCACCGATAGGGTCGTCACCGTGGTGGGGCATATGCGCGACCAGGTGATCCCTTTGGTGGAAGGCGATACCGAGGTCGTCGTGCAGGAGGCCCAGCGCGGCACGGCGGATGCGGTGCTGGCCGCCGCCGATGCCCTGGCCGGCTTCGACGGCGCCGTCGTGGTGCTCTCCGGCGACTCTCCGCTCATTCAGCCCGAGACCATTCGCCAGATGGCGGCTCTGCGCGAGGAGCACAACGCGGCGGTCATCGTGCTTACCATGGAGCTTGAAAACCCCTTCGGCTACGGCCGCATCGTGCGCGACGGCGCCGGGGAGGTGGCCCGCATCGTCGAGCAGAAGGACGCGAGCCCCGAGGAAGCGGCCACCACCGAGTGCAACTCCGGCGTTTACTGCTTCGACGCCTGTGCCCTTTTCGACGCGCTTTCCCAGGTGAACTCCGACAACGCCCAGGGCGAGTTCTATCTTACCGACGTGCTGGCCATCAGCCGCGCCGCCGGGCGTCCGGTGCTGGCCTACAAGACGAGCGATGCGGAGCAGTGCCTGGGCGTGAACTCCCGCGGTCAGCTGGCTGAGGCGGCCCGGGTCATGCAGCGGCGCATCAACGACGCGCACATGGCCGCCGGCGTCACGATGTGGGATCCGGCCACGGCCTACATCGGCCCCGAGGTGGAGATCGCCCCCGACGTGGAGCTTCTGCCCAACGTCATGCTGCTGGGGAAGACGACGATCGGCGAGGACAGCGTCGTGGGCCCCGACAGCCGCCTGACCGACACGCGCGTCGGTCGCGGCTGCCGCATCGACGAGACCGTGGCGGTGGAAGCGCTCATCGACGACGGCGCCACCTGCGGTCCGCGCGCCTACCTGCGTCCGGCGGCGCACTTGTGCGAGGGCGCCAAGGCCGGCACCCACGTGGAGATCAAGAAATCCACCATCGGCAAGGGCTCGAAGGTGCCGCATCTGTCCTACATCGGCGACACCACTATGGGGGAGGGCGTGAACATCGGCGCCGGCTCCATCACCTGCAACTACGACGGCGCGAACAAGCACGCCACCGTCATCGAGGACGGCGCCTTCATCGGCTCGGACACCATGATGGTAGCGCCCGTGACCATCGGCGCCGGGGCGCTCGTGGGTGCTGGCTCCACCATCACTAAGGACGTGACGCCGGGAGCGCTGGCCCTCGGCCGCGCCAGACAGCAGGAGATAGAAGGCTGGGTGGCGGCCCACCCCATCGAGAAGAAGAAATAGTCGGTCGCGCCGCTTCAGCCCGCATGAAGCGGCGCGCCGTACTACAATAACCGAAGCTGAAAGACCCGTCGCAGAAGGGACGCACCCTATGACCGAGATGACCAAGCGCATGATCCTGTTCTCCGGCTCGGTGAATCCGGAGCTGGCCGAGGAGATCGCCAAGTACCTGAACGTGAACCTCGGCAACATCAAGCACGAGAAGTTCGCCAACGGCGAGATCTACGCCCGCTACCAGGAGTCCATCCGCGGCGCCGACGTGTTCCTCATCCAGTCGGTGTGCGCGAGCGAGACCTTCGACGTGAACGACGCCCTCATGGAGCTGCTCATCATGGCCGATGCCGCCAAGCGCGCAAGCGCCCGCTCCATCTCGGCGGTCATCGCGCACTACGGTTACGCCCGTCAGGACCGCAAGGCCGCCCCGCGCGAGCCCATCACGGCCAAGCTCGTGGCCGATCTGCTCGAGGTCTCCGGCATCGACAACATCATCACGGTGGATCTGCACCAGGATGCCATCCAGGGCTTCTTCGACATCCCCGTGAACCACATGACGGCCATGCCCATCTTCGTGGATTACTTCCGCAACAAAGGCTTCGATCCCGAGTGTCTGTGCGTGGTCTCGCCGGACGTGGGCCGCGCGAAGGCGGCGAAGAAGTTCTCCACGGCGCTCGATTGCGACATCGCCATCATGCACAAGGATCGCCCGAAGCACAACCAGGCCGAGATCACCGCGCTTATCGGCGACGTGGCCGACAAGATCTGCATCCTGAACGACGACATGATCGACACGGGCGGCTCGCTTGTGGCCGCGGCCGCCACGCTGAAGGCCAAGGGCGCCGCCGAGGTGTACGCCTGCGCCACCCACGGCCTGTTCTCCGGCCCGGCCTACGAGCGTCTGGAGAACTCCTGCATCGAGGAAGTGGTGGTCACCAACGCCGTGCCCGTGCCGCTCGCGCGCCAGACCGGCAAGATCAAGGTGCTCTCCATCGCGCCGCTGTTCGCGCAGACCATCGATGTCGTGTACAACAACGGCTCTATTGGGAAATTGTTCGAATAGCTGCTTGGCTGTCCGGCCCGAGTCCCCGGGGAGGAAGCCCGTGCTCAAACAGCATTGAAGTGCGGGTCTCTCCGAGGGTCTCGGGCCTTCTTTCTTTGCACTTCAATGAACTGCGCGCGGGCCCCTCTCCGGGGACTCGGGCCTACTCTTCCAAAGATGAATGACGGAAATAGGTGACAAGTTGTATATGATCGCGGGCCTGGGGAATCCGGGCGAGGAGTACGAGCACACGCGGCACAACGCCGGGTTCGATACGGTGGATGCGCTGGCCGATGAGCTAGGCGTGCGCTACTGGAAGAACGAGGGCGGGGCGCTCGTGGGGAAGGCGAGCTACCATGGCCACGAGCTTCTGCTCGTGAAGCCCCAGAGCTTCATGAACACCTCGGGAGGCCCGGTGAGCAAGCTCATGAGGGCCTACCATGGGGATCCCGATCATCTCATCGTCATCCACGACGAGCTGGACATCGACCCCGGCACCATCCGCGTGAAGTTCGGCGGGGGACATGCCGGTCACAACGGGCTGCGCTCCATTTGCGACAAGCTGGGCACCCGCGACTGGTACCGGGTGCGCATCGGCATCGGGCGGCCGCCGGGACGGAAGCCCGTGGTCGACTGGGTGCTCTCGCGCCCCCGCAGCAAGGACGACACCGAGGCCTTCGAGCATGCCGTGGCCGAGGGCTCGAACGCGGTGCTGTGCCTCATCGACAACGGCCTGGAAAAGACCCAGCAGCGGTTCAACTGAGGGCTGGAAACTCCCATGCGTCTTTCCGAGAAGGGGAACACCTACGCCCTGTTCGCCATCGTGGTCATCACCTGCGCGCTAGGGTCGCTTTCCCAAACCGCTACGAACTCCATGCTCACGGGCATTTGCGCGGAGTTTTCCATCGATGCTGGCGAGGGGCAGTGGCTGACCACGGTCTACATGCTCGTTATGGGCATTACGGTGCCGGTGGTGACGTTCCTCGCCCGGCGTATGTCGGTCAAGCGCCTGGTGTGTCTGGCCCTCGGGCTCTTTCTGGCGGGCTCGGCCGTTGATCTGATTGCCCGAACCTTCTTCACGCTTGTGCTGGGACGTGTGCTGCAGGCGGTGGCTACGGGCATCACGCTGCCGCTCGTGCAGTCGCTGGCCATGACGCGCTTTCCGAGAGAGCGCACGGGCACGACCATGGGCATTGCCGGCATTGCCATGGGGTTCGCCCCCAACATCGGGCCCATCATCGGCGGCGCGCTCGTAGACTCCTGGGGCTGGCGCAGCTTCTACGGGCTGCTTATCGGCGCCTTGGTGCTGCTCGCGTTGGCCTGTGCTCTATTTGTGCGCGAGGAGGGGGACGGCAGCGCCGGCGCTGTGCTGGACGTGCCGTCGCTGGCGCTTTCCACGCTCGGTTTCGGCGGGCTGCTCTTGGCGGCATCGAATGCGGCAAACATGCCGCTGTCCAGCGAGGGCGTGTGGGTTCCGGCGCTGAGCGGTGCCTGCTGCGTGGCTGCGTTCCTCGTGCGGCAGAACCGTATTTCCCATCCGCTTATTTATCTGGGCGTATTTCGCGCCCGCCAGTACCGGGCGGCGTTCGTGGCCCAGAACTGCCTGTTCGCCTCATTCATGGGCATCACGCTCATCGTTCCCTTGTTCGTGCAGGGCATCTGCGGGCTCTCGGCGCTCGATGCCGGCATCGTGTTCGTGCCGGCTACGGTGATAGCTCTGTTCCTGAATCCGCTAGCTGGCCTGCTCACCGATCGGGTGGGCGCACGCGCGGTTACGGTGACGGGCGCCGTGCTGCTCGTCGTTGGTGCGGCCTCCATGATGTTCGTGGATGCAGCGACTCCGCTGTGGCTGCTGACGGCCATGCAAGCGGTACGCGCTTTGGGCGTGAGCACGCTTGTGGGGCCGTTGAACTCCTGGGGTCTTTCGGGCTTGCTTCCCGCGAACACGATGGACGGCAGCGTCTTTTTCGCCACGGCCCGCCAGGTGTGCGCCTCGCTCGGCACGGCGCTCATGATGCTGCTCGTGGTAAGCGTGCCCGCATCGCTGGCTCTGGCAGGCATGGGCGGCGCGGAGGCGGCCGTGTGGGGCTATCGGGCGGCCTTCGCTCTGTCGGCGGCGCTTTCGCTAGCGGTGCTCATTGTTGCCGTTTGGAAAATCCGTTAGCGTATAATCTGCTCCGAAACGAATGGAAGTGAAAGGCGGCCTTGGTGGCGTTTCTTCTCGGTTGTGAAAAAGTGAGCGTGGAATTCCCCACGAAGACAGTGTTCGAGGGGCTGTCCCTCGGGGTGGACGAGGGGGCTCGCATCGGCATTGTGGGCCAGAACGGCGATGGGAAATCCACGCTTTTGCGGGTGCTTTCGGGCGATGTGGAAGTGGACGAGGGCCGCGTCATCCGCACCCGAGGCGTGTCGGTGGGCGTGCTCGGCCAGAGCGACGATTTGCGCGACGCGGACACCGTGGAGCGGGCCGTGGTGGGGGATATCCCCGAATACGAATGGGCCGGCGACCCTCGGGTTCGCGCCATCATCGCGGGGCTGCTCGAGGATGTGGATTGGAACGCGACAGTGGGCACCCTTTCGGGCGGCCAGCGGCGACGGGTCGATCTGGTCCGGCTGCTCATCGGTGACTGGGACGTGCTCATGCTGGACGAGCCCACCAACCACCTGGACGTGCGCGCCATCACCTGGCTCGCCGAGCACCTGAAGACCCGCTGGCGCCGCGGGGCAGGGGCGCTGCTCGTGGTGACCCACGACCGTTGGTTTCTCGACGAGGTCTGCGAGGCGATGTGGGAGGTGCACGGCCGCCGTGTCTGGCCCTTCGAGGGAGGCTTTTCCGCTTACATCATGCAGCGGGTGGAGCGGGATCGCCTGGAGGCTCTGGCCGAGCAGAAGCGCCAGAACGCCCTGCGCCGCGAGCTGGCGTGGCTATCCCGCGGCGCCCGCGCCCGGGCCACCAAGCCCAAGTTCCACGTGGCCGCCGCCCAGGCGCTCATTGCCGACGTGCCGCCCTTGCGCAACGAGCTGGAGCTCAAGCGCATGGCCATGGCGCGCCTCGGCAAGCAGGTGGTCGATCTGAAAGGCGCATCGCTGCGCTTCGGGAACCGCGTCATCTTGGACGATGTCGACTGGATCATCGGCCCCGGCGATCGCTACGGCATCGTGGGCGCCAACGGCATCGGCAAGACGACGCTTCTGCGCATCATCCAAGGGCTGCAGCCGCTCGATTCCGGGCGCGTGAAAATCGGCCAGACCGTGCGTTTCGCCGTGCTGTCGCAGCATTTGGACGAGCTGCGCAAGCTCGGCGACGACCGCGTGCGCCAGGTGATCTCGCGCTACTCGCGGCGCACGATGCTCGACGGCAAGGAGATGACACCGGGGCAGCTGCTCGAACGGCTCGGGTTCACCAAAGATGACCAGAACGAGCCGGTGTGCGACCTGTCCGGCGGCCAGAAGCGTCGGTTGGCGCTCATGCTCATCTTGCTGGACGAGCCCAACGTGCTCATCTTGGACGAGCCGGGAAACGACTTGGACACCGACATGCTGGCGGCGGTGGAGAGCCTGCTCGATGGCTGGCCCGGCACGCTTCTGCTCGTCACCCACGACCGCTACCTCATGGAGCGCGTGACCGACCACCAGTTCGCGCTCATCGACGGCAAGGTGCGCCACCTGCCCGGCGGCGTCGACGAGTACCTGAAGCTCGCGGAAGAGGCCGACCGCGAGGCGGCGAAAAACACTGAGGGCGGCCGCAGGGGCGGCTCTGGAACTTGTCCTGGAAACGGCATCGCAAACCGTCCTGGTTCCTCCGTCGGGGGCGACCTTGGTCGCCCCTCGTCCGCGGCGTCCAATGATTCCGGGAATGCGGCCGCCCCTTCCACCCCTGCCCTCTCCGGCGGCGAGCAGCGCGCCCTGCGCAAGCTCATGGCTTCCAACGAGAAGAAGATCGAGACCTTAAAGGGCAAGATCGAGAAGAAGCAGCTGGAAATGGCTGCCGCCGACCAGTCCGACTACCTGGTGCTCACCGCCATGCAAGAGGAGATCGCCGACTTCGAGGCTCAGATAGAATCCCTCGAGCTGGAATGGTTCGAAGCCGCCGAGAAACTGGGGGAGTAGTGGCCGCGTACAAGACCATAGCCGCTCCCGCCGAGGCGGAGATCGTCGAGAAGAAGAGCCGCTTCATCGGGCAGATCGCGCCGGTGTCCACCGAGGAAGAGGCGCTCGCGTTCATCGCTGAGGTGAAGGCGGCCCACCGCATGGCGCGCCACAACGTGTATGCCTATGTGCTGCGGGGCGGGCGCGTGCGCTACACCGACGACGGGGAGCCGGCCAAGACGGCGGGCATGCCCACCCTCGAGGCCATTCAGCATGCGGGCTTGGAAGATGTGGCGGTGGTGGTCACCCGCTACTTCGGCGGCATTCTGCTCGGCACCGGCGGCCTGGTGCGCGCTTACACTGACGCCACGAAAGCGGCCATCGAAGCGGCGGACATCGTCACGGTGTCGGTCTGCGTCGACATCGTTCTGGAAGTTCCCTACGGTCTGTACGAGCAGCTGTGCCGGGTGGCCGAGGGCTGCGGCGCGAAGCTTGCCGAGAGCGACTTCGCCGAGAACGTCCTGATCACCTTCCGCATGCTCGACGGCACCCAGGCCTCCTTCCTGGAAAAGCTCACCGAGCTCACCCGCGGCCAAAGTGAAATCATCGTGACTGCCCCCTTCGACGCCGCGTTCTAGCAGAGGGGCGCTCTATAATGGCCCCAAGCGTTGAAAGGATTTGCATGTACGGATTGAAGACGGAGAGCTCGTTCGATGCCTCTCATTTTCTGACCGATTACCACGGGAAGTGCGAGAACTTGCACGGGCACCGCTGGCGCGTGGTGGCCTACCTGGAGGTGGAGCACCTGCAGACGGAGGGCACCTGCAAGGACATGGTGGTGGATTTCGGCGAGTTCAAGGCCGAGCTGCGTGCGCTGACCGAGCGGCTCGACCACCATTTCATCGTGGAGGAGGGCTCCCTTGCCCCCGACACCCTGACGTGCCTCGAGCGTGAGGGCTTCGCCCTGTTCATCGTGCCCTTCCGCACCACGGCGGAGAACCTCGCGAAGTGGTTCTTCGACGCGCTCGCTGAACGCGGGCTGCCCGTGGCTCAGGTGGAGGTCTACGAGACCCCCAACAACTGCGCCTACTACCGGGAGCAGCGATAGCCCATGGTGCCCGAGGAAGAGAACGACGGCCTGCTGGATGCTGAGCGGCATCAGGCGCGCCATACCATCGCTCCCCGTGCCCAGCTGTTCCCCGTGGCGGAGAAGTTCGTGTCCGTGAACGGGGAGGGCCTGGCGGCGGGGCGGCCGGCCGCTTTCATCCGGTTCGCCGGCTGCAACATGTGGTGCACCTACTGCGACACCCGCTGGGCGAATCATCCGCTGGTGGAAGTGGAGGGCTGGAGCGTGCCCGACCTCGCGGCCTGGGTGGCCGAGACCGGCGTGTCATGCGTGACGCTTACTGGCGGCGAGCCGCTTTTGCAGCCCTACCTGCCCGATTTGGTGCAGACTCTGCTCGCAGTGGACGACCCGCGCCCCTTGCGCGTGGAAATCGAGACCAACGGCTCGCGCGACTTGAGCCCCATGGCGCATCTGCGCGAGGCCTGCGCCGAGGCGGGGCTGCCCGGCAGCCTGCATTTCACGGTGGATTGGAAGACGCCCACGGCCGGCGAGGCGGTGTCCGCCGCCATGCGCCGCGAGAACTATGAGCTGCTGGATACGCGCGATGCCGTGAAGTTCGTCGTGGGCACTGAGAACGACTTGGCCTTCATGGAGTGCTGCGCCGACGAGGCGGGCCTGTGGGATCGCTGCGCGGTGCTGGTGAGCCCGGTATGGGGCGCTATTGAGCCGGCGGAAATCGCCGCCTACCTCATCGATCACGGCCTCGACCGCGCCCGTTTGCAGTTGCAGCTGCACAAGATCATCTGGCCCGACGAGACGCGCGGGGTCTAAGGATCTGGAAGGAACGAACCATGACCAAAACCAAAGCTCTGGTGCTGTGCTCCGGCGGCGTCGATTCCACGACGCTTTTGGCCCGGGCTGTGAGCAAGTACGGAGCGGAAAACGTGTATGCGCTTTCCATCAGCTACGGGCAGAAGCATGTTCGCGAAATTGAGGCGGCCCGCACCGTGGCGGCCTATTACGGCGTGCAGCAGCGCTTCCTCGATTTGGGCGCCATCTTCGCCGACAGCGACTGCTCGCTTTTGGATCATTCCGATGCGGCGGTTCCCCAGTCCAGCTACGCCGAGCAGCAGGCCGCTGGCGACGGCGGTCCGGTGAGCACCTACGTTCCCTTCCGCAACGGGCTCTTCCTTTCCTCGGCTGCCTCGATGGCCCTTTCCCTCGGCTGTTCGGTGGTCTATTACGGCGCCCACCACGACGACTGGGCCGGCAATGCCTATCCCGATTGCTCGCTGGAGTTCGTGGAGGCCATGAATCGCGCCATCGTGGAGGGCACCGGCGGCGAGCTTCGCTTGGAAGCCCCGTTCGTCACTTGGTCGAAGGCCGATATCGTGCGCGAGGGCTTGGCGCTGGGGGTGCCCTACGAGCTCACCTGGTCGTGCTACGAAGGAGGAGAGGCGCCCTGCGGCCGCTGCGCCACCTGTCTCGACCGCGCCGCCGCCTTCGCCGCCAACGGCGTCGAAGACCCGGCGTTGGGGTAGCGCATTGCTTGTGGCGATCTGGTTTCTGTGGTAAAGTATGTCTGCCTAAAAAAGGGACGCCCCAACGGAGCGCCCCGTGGTGAGGGTGCCTAGTCCTCACCGTTGTGATTGGAGTTCCCGCCGCTGGTCGGCGGGTTCTCTTTTATCAGAGCAGAACGGCTACGATAAAGGTGGCAGCTCCAATCAGGACTTGGACTAAGGCCAGCATATCGCTCATCTGCATCACCCCCCTTTCCTAGCTAGCATGGTTGCGGGGTGAATGCAGTGGGCTTTGTGCTCCCTGCAATACTCATATTAGCATACATGCGTTCGATATACAAGTATGATGGTAAAGAATATTGGAGTTGCAAGATGAAACCAATGGATATGGCTGAAGCGCTGTTTGGCAGCGATGATGATGCAACGGGGAAGCCCGAGGGGTCGGTGGATACCTCGGCGATGGCTGCCATCGCGGCCCATCTGGCTCGCGAGGATGCTGGTTCTGCGCCGGTCGCCCCTGCCCCTGCCCCCGCGGCTGCCCCGGCCGGGCGCGACGAGGGCGAGACCCGCGCCGGCGGCGTCACTCTGCTCGGCAACCAGCACACCCAGTACCCGACCGACTACGATCCGTCGGTGCTGGAGACCTTCGAGAACAAGCACCCGGGAAACGACTACTTCGTGAAGTTCAACTGCCCTGAGTTCACGAGCCTGTGCCCCATCACCGGCCAGCCGGACTTCGCCACCATCTACATCTCCTACGTGCCCGATGTGCGCATGGTGGAGAGCAAGTCACTCAAGCTGTACCTGTTCAGCTTCCGTAACCACGGCGACTTCCACGAGGACTGCATGAACATCATCATGAAGGACCTCATCGCGCTCATGGATCCGAAGTACATCGAGGTCTGGGGCAAGTTCACCCCGCGCGGCGGCATCTCCATCGACCCGTACTGCAACTACGGGCGTCCCGGCACTCGCTGGGAGGAAGTGGCCTGGACGCGCCTGTCCCAGCACGACCTCTACCCCGAGAAAGTGGACAACCGCTAGGCGCTGTGCGACTCGCTGCCGAGCGTCGATTGACGGCTTGCGAGGAGCTGCCCGGGCGGTGCCGTGGGAAATTGCCGCGCCGCCGTCGTGCTGCGGTGACAGAATGCGAGCTTTATGCGAAAATACCTTCCGAACTACGAAGAAGAACGCACGTAAGGTAGCTAGCACATTATGACCGCCCAATTCAGCATCCGGGAGGCCGATCCGCAGATCGTCGCGCGTCTGGCGCACGACCTCGGTCTGCCCCGCTTCATCGCGACGACCCTCGTGGCCCGCGGCATCACCACGGTGCGGGCCGCCAAGCGCTTTTTGAATCCCTCGCTGGACCGCGACTGGCGCAACCCCCTGGAAATCCCGGGGCTGGCGGAAGTGGCTGACGGACTCATCAACGCCATCCGCGAGAAGAAGCGCATCGTCGTGTTCGGCGACTTCGATTTGGACGGCATCTCCGCTACCACCGTGCTCACCCGGGGCCTGCGGGCCCTCGGCGCCTGCGCGTTCCCCTTCGTTCCCCGCCGTTTCGAGGAGGGCTACGGCATCACCGCGGCCGCCTTCGAGCGCGCCCGAGCTCTGGAGCCCGACGTCATCGTCACCGTGGACTGCGGCATTGCCTGCAAGAACGAGGTGGCCGACATCCTGAAGGCGGGGGTGGAGGTCTACATCACCGACCACCACGAGGCGGCCGATCTCGTGCCCGAGGGCGTTCCCGTGGCCGATCCGAAAATGTCCGAGGACTGCCCGAGCGCCATCCTCGCCGGCGTTGGCGTGGCCTTGAAGCTCGTGCAGGTGCTCGGCAGCCGCCTGGGGTTTCCGCACCTGTGGCGCAGCTACACCGACTTCGCCACCTTGGGCACTGTGGCCGACCTCATGCCCATGCGCGACGAGAATCGGGCGCTCGTGGCCGACGGCCTCGCCCGCATGAACACGAATCCGCGCCCCTGCATCGCCGCGCTTCTCGCCACCACGGGCCAGGCCGGCAAGCCGCTTTCGGCCACGAACCTGTCGTTCTCCCTCATTCCGCGCCTGAACGCCGCCGGGCGCATGGGCAATGCCGATTTGGCGCTCGATCTGCTCATGTGCGACAACTACGGCGAGTGCTGCGCCATGGCCGAGGCCCTGGAGGACGTGAACAACCAGCGCCGCGCCATCGAGGCGGAGCTGTCGGACATCGCCAAGGAGCAGGCCGGCAGGATCTACCACGGGCAGCGGGCGCTTGTCGTGGCCGGCGAGGGCTGGCACGAGGGCGTGAAGGGCATCGTGGCCTCGCGTCTCGTGAACACCTACGGGGTGCCGGCGCTTCTGTTCACCATCGACGGCGACGAGGCTCGCGGCTCCGGGCGCTCCGTGGGCAACGTGAACCTCTTCGAGGCGGTGGAATCGATCTCGTATCTCACCAAGCGCTTCGGAGGCCATGGGGCGGCCGTGGGCGTCACCATCCCCACCAAGAATTTGAAGGCCTTCGCCCAGCGTCTCGACGCCTATATGCAGAAGCTGCCGGAGGCGGCCTTCCACCCGCTGACCGAGGTGGACGCGCTCGTGAGCCTGGACGAGCTGACGCTCGAATCCGTGGCGCTGGTCGAGCGGCTCGCCCCCTTCGGCCAGGAGAACCCCCAGCCCACGTTCCTGGCCCGGAACGTGACGCTCGTGAACACCCGGGCCGTGGGCCAGACCAAGGACCACTTCGCCTGCACACTCACCAATGGGCGCGCATCGGTGGCCGGCATCATGTTCCACTGCGCCGCCATCGACGCGCTGCTCGTGAACGACGCGGTGGTGGACGCCGCCTTCACGGTGCAGATCGACGAATGGCGCGGCCGCCGCTCGGTGAAGGCCATGCTGGAAACCGTGGCGCCGGCGCGCAGCTGCTGCGCTTTGGAGGCCTGCCTCGACCCGGATGCCGTGTCGTTCACCGCCGATCTGTTCGCCGAGGCGGAAGGGGAGCCCGATCTTGCGGCCGCCGACGAGGCGCCCGAGCCGGCGCTGCCCGATCTGGCGCCCCGCCGCGCCCAGTGGGAGGAGACGGCCCGCCGCGACCCGGACGGCCTGGAGGCGGCCATTGTGAAGGCCATCATCGGCGACCGCCCGCTGCATCCGGCCCAGCGAGAGATTCTCGATCGGTTGCGGGCGGGGAAGTCCACCTTCGCCGTCATGGCCACGGGGCGCGGCAAGTCGCTGTGCTTCCAAACCTACGCCGCCTTCCGCGCGCTGACCGACCATGCCGCGAGCCTGTTCATCTACCCCTTGCGGGCGCTCATCGCCGACCAGGTGTTCCATCTGCGGACGAGCCTCGAGCGCTTCGGTATCGCGAGTGCCGTCATCACCGGCGAATCGACGCCCGAGGAGCGCGCGGCGGTGTACGCGGGGCTGGCCGACGGGAGCCTCGATATCGTGCTCACCACGCCGGAGTACCTCATGTTCCACACCGACGAGCTGGCGGCCTCGGGGCGCGTCGGGTTCGTCGTCGTGGACGAGGCGCACCACATCGGCCAGGCCAAGGCCGGCCAGCGCGTGGCCTACACCCAGCTCGACCGGGCGCTGACCCGGCTCGGAGACCCCGTGGTGCTCGCGGTGACCGCCACGGCCAACGACGCCGTGGCCGACGACATCGATGCGGTGCTGCCCATTCAGGACTCGGTCATCGACGAGACGGCCCGCGACAACCTGTACCTGGACGACCAGCGCAACATCCCGCACCGCGACGACTATTTGGCCTCCCTGGTGGCCACGGGCGAGAAGACCGTCATCTACGTGAACTCCCGCGAGCATTCCGTGGCGCTCGCGCGCATGCTGCGCCGGCGGGTGCCGCAGCTCGCCTGCATGATCGGCTTCTACAACGCGGGGCTCTCCCGCGACGAGCGCAAGCGCATCGAGGAGCTGTTCCGTCGCGACGACCTGAAGGTGCTCGTGGCCACCTCGGCCTTCGGGGAAGGGGTCGATATCCCCAACATCCGGCACGTGGTGCTGTACCATCTGCCCTTCAGCGACGTGGAGTTCAACCAGATGAGCGGCCGGGCCGGGCGCGATGGGAAGCCGGCGTGGGTGCATCTGCTCTACGGGCGCGGAGACGCCTCCATCAACGAGCGCATCTTGGCCGACGCCACGCCGGATCATGACGTCATGGCCCAGGTGTACCGCAAGCTGCGCTCGCTGCAGCGCAACACCCCCGACGACTACTTCTGCGTGGCCGACGCCGATCTGGCCGAGGCCGCCTCCGACGCTTTCCGCGCCGTGAGCCCCACCTCGGCGGCCTGCGGCTTGGCCGTGTTCCGCGAGCTCGGGCTCATCGAGACGCGCACTGTTTACGAGGCCGGCCGCCCGCATCTGTGGGTGCGGGTGCGCGAGGGGGCGTCGAAGGTGGAACTGACCGATTCGGTGCGCTACCGCGAGGGCATCGACGAGCGCACGCTGTTCGGCGGCTTCTGCCGATGGGCGCTGGGCACCGACGAGCCCGCGCTCACGGTGCGTCTGTGCCATCCCATCGTGCCGAGGAACCGGCCGGACCAGGGGCACTAGCCGATAACGATCCGCGGACCATCCGCGTTCAGGAGAAGGGAGGCGCCCATGAGCGCCGAGAGAGACGATTCCGTTCGGGCGGCGGCCGATGCCGTCAGCGCCGGGAAGGCCACGAAAGAGACCGTGGACGCGCTTCTGGGCCGCCCGCATCCCACGGCCGATTCGGCCATCGAACGCGGGCCCGCCACGCCCGAGGACCGCTTCGCCGAGCTGGCGCGCCTGACGAGTGCCTACATGGACGCGCCGGAGGAGGCCATGCTGCGCCGCGCCTTCGAGTTCGCCCGCGACGCCCACGCGGGCCAGTGCCGCAAGTCCGGCGAGCCTTTCATCATCCATCCCATCGAGGTGGGCATCATCCTGGCCGATCTGCGCATGGACGCCGAGACCATCACGGCGGCGCTGCTCCACGACACCGTGGAGGACACGAAGGTGACGGCCGAGGAAGTGGAGCGCACCTTCAACCCGCAGGTGCGGGCGCTGGTGGAGGGCGTCACCAAGATCACCCGCATCGAGGTGGAGTCGCTCACCGACGAGCAGGCGGCCACGATCCGCAAGATGTTCGTGGCCATGTCCAAGGACATCCGCGTCATCGTCATCAAGCTGGCCGACCGCCTGCACAACATGCGCACGCTGGCGGCCCTGCGCGAGGATCGGCGCATCTTCAAGTCCCGCGAGACGCTGGAGATCTACGCCCCCATCGCCCACCGCCTCGGCATCAACTCCATCAAGTGGGAGCTGGAGGACCTCTCTTTCTTCTACCTGGAGCCCAACAAGTACAAGCAGGTCTCCCGCATGGTGACCGAGTCCCGCGCCGAGCGCGAGAAGTACCTGGCCGACGTCATCGCCGTGCTGCACGAGGAGATGGGGAAGGTGGGAATTTCGGCCCAGATCATGGGGCGCCCGAAGCATCTGTACTCCATCTACCAGAAGATGACGAAGAAGGGCAAGGGCTTCTCGGAGATTTACGACCTCATCGCCGTGCGCATCATCACCAGCTCGGTGAAGGACTGCTACTCGGCCCTGGGCGCGGTGCACACGCTGTGGCACCCCATGCCCGGCCGCTTCAAAGACTACATCGCCATGCCGAAGTTCAACATGTACCAGTCGCTGCACACGACGGTCATGGGGCCGGCCGGGCGTCCCCTGGAGGTGCAGATCCGCACCGAGGAGATGCACCGCAACTCCGAGTACGGCGTGGCGGCCCACTGGCGCTACAAGGAGACCGGCGCCTCGCGCCCCGGCGCCGCCGACAACCTGGATGCCCAGCTGGCGTGGCTGCGCCAGATGGTGGACTGGCAGGACGAGACCGAGGACTCCCGCGAGTTCCTAAAGTCGCTGAAGATGGACCTCGACGACACGGAGGTCTTCGTGTTCACGCCGAAGGGCGAGGTCATGAGCTTGCGCGCCGGCTCCACGCCGGTGGACTTCGCCTACGCCATCCACACCGAGGTGGGCAACCACTGCGTGGGCGCCAAGGTGAACGGCTCCATCGTGCCTCTGTCCTACCAGCTGCAGGTGGGCGACCGCGTGGAGGTGCTCACCCAGAAGAGCGCGAGCCCCTCCCGCGACTGGCTGAACATCGTGAAGACGCCCTCGGCCCGCAGCAAGATCCGCTCCTACTTCTCGAAGATCACCCGCTCCGACGACATGCAGATGGGCCGCGACATGCTCGTGCGCGAGATGCGCAAGCACGGGCTGGGGCTTTCCAGCGCCCAGTCGATGCGGGCGCTGAAGCTGGTGGCCGAGGCGCTCGGCTTCAAAGACCCCGACGAGATGTACGTGCACATCGGCACGGGCAAGGAGAAGGCCCAGCACGTCACGAACCGCCTGCTGAAGATCCTGGTGGACAAGGGCAACGAGGAGGCGGAGAAGCCCACGGTGGGCACATCGGCCTCCTCCACGGGCATCATGGCCCCCATGCTCACGTCCGTGAAGCGCCCGAAGAAGCACGAGACCCACTCGTCCCAGGGCATCGTGGTGAAGGGCGTCGACGACGTGCTCGTGCGCCTGTCGCGCTGCTGCAACCCCGTGCCCGGCGACGACATCTTGGGGTTTGTGACCCGCGGCCGCGGCGTGTCGGTGCACCGAGCCGACTGCCCCAACGCGCTCGATTTGAAGCGGCATCCCGAGCGCATCATCGAGGTGGAATGGGAGGGGACGCCCACGGCGGCCACCTACCAGGTGGAGATCTACATCGAGGCGCTCGACCGCATGAACCTGCTTCTGGACGTGACGCGCGTCATTTCCGAGATGGGCGCCAATGTGCTGTCCTGCAACACCACCACCCACCGCGATGGCATGGTGGAGATGCGCTTCCTCTTCCAGCTGTCCGACTTGGCGGTTATCGAGCGCATGACAAAGCGCCTGTCCGCCATCGACGGCGTCTTCGATGCCCGTAGAATGATGCCCCAAGGATCAAGCAAGAAAGGTTGAGAAATGGCGACGGATTTGTATGAGATAAGTGGATTGTGCGTCGATGTCGAGTATATGGTCATGGGCGTGCTCGCGAACAACGTGTACATCGTGTCCGACGGCGAGGGCACCATGGTGGTGGATCCGAGCTGCTCGGTCGACAAGATTCTCGCGGCCCTGGGCGACCGCAAACTGGACGCCATCGTGCTCACCCATTCCCACTTCGACCACACCGGCGCCGCCGCCGAGCTGCGCGAGGCCACGGGCGCCCCGGTCATCGCCTCGGCCGTAGACGCCCCGCTCATCGAGGAGCCCCGCGACGAGGATATTTCCACCCGGGGCGTGCCATGCCCGGTCGACCGCACCGTGGCCCACGGCGATGTCGTGGAAGTGGGGAACATGAAGTGGAAGGTCATCGAGACCCCGGGCCATACCCCCGGCTCCATCTGCCTGTTCGACATCCCGCAGTTTGGCAACCACCCCAAGGGGCTGCCGGTGCTCATTTCCGGTGATACCCTGTTCGCTGGCACCATCGGCCGCACCGACTTCGAGGGCGGATCGATGGCCGACATGCGCGCCTCCCTGAAGAAGCTCGCGGCGCTGCCCGACGACACGGCGGTTCTTCCCGGCCACAACAACCTCACCACCATCGGCGCCGAGCGCCGCCGCGTCTTCGCCCTCTACGGCGACCCCGAGTAGGAGCTTTTTCAAAAAAACATGGCAGTCTGTCTTGCTGACGGCGTGTCATAGGGTAGACTTGGGCTACTGCGCATTTTCTGGGTGCAGCTTATCTGTTGGAAGGAACTCCGTGACGATCGAGTGGACCTTTTTCCTCTCCGAGCTTATGCAGAACCCCATCCTTCTGGTGGTGACCCTGCTTAATATCGGCGTTATCATCGTGAACGGCGCGACGGATGCGCCCAATGCCATCGCCACGGCGGTCTCCACCAGGGCCATGAAGCCTCGGCACGCCATTATCATGGCGGCGGTGTTCAATTTCCTGGGGCTTTTGCTCGTGTCGCTGGTCTCCACGGCGGTAGCCCATACCATCTTCTCCATGGTGGATTTCGGCGGCAACTCCCATCAGGCCCTGACGGCGCTCATGGCGGCGATGGTCGCCATCATCGTCTGGGGCGCGGCGGCCTGGTGGTTCGGTATTCCCACCTCGCAATCCCACTCGCTCATTGCCGGCCTCACCGGCGCGGCCATCGCCGTTCAGGGTGGCCTGGACGCCATCAATGGCGCCGAGTGGATGAAGGTCGTCTACGGCATCCTGCTCTCCACGCTGCTCGGGTTCGGCCTGGGCTGGATCAACTACAAGGTCATCGGCCGTATGTGCCGCAATGTGGATCGCCTGAAGGCGAACTCGTTCTTCAAGTGGGCGCAGATTTGCTCCGGTGCCGGCGTGGCCTTCATGCATGGCGCCCAAGACGGCCAGAAGTTCATGTCCATCTTCATGCTGGCCATTATGATGACCGCCGGCATGGGCATGGATCTGTCGGGCGTGGCGATGCCCATGTGGCTCATGATCTTCTGCGCCTTCAACATGGGCCTCGGTACGGCCGTGGGCGGCGAGCGCATCATCAAGTCCGTGGGCATGGACATGGTGAAGCTCGAGGCGTTCCAGGGATTCGCCGCCAGCCTCTCCACGTTCGTGAGTCTTATGCTCGCCACCTTCGGGGGCTTGCCGGTTTCCACGACGCACACCAACACGACGGCCATCATGGGCGTGGGGGCCGCGAAGAACCCCAAGTCCGTGAAATGGTCTATCGCCATCGATATGGTGAAGACGTGGGTGCTCACCTTCCCCGGGTGCGGCATCCTGGGCTTCGCCTGTGCCAAGTTGTTCCTTATGATCCTGTAACACGAGAAGGGAAGTCCAGTGGCCAAGAAACACAAGTACGATTACTTCGACGCCTACGAAGAGCTGTCCGATCTGGCCGTGCAAGAGGCGAGCGTCCTTGTGCGCGCCATGGAGAACTTCACCGATGCCGCTGCCCTGCGCGAGGTGCTCGATGAGGCCCATGCGCTCGAGCACGCCGGCGACATGATCAACCACGACATCTACAAGCACGTCGGCAACGACTTCATGCCGCCGTTCGATCGCGAGGACATCGTGGCTTTGGCCGGCGCGCTGGACGAGATTCTGGATGAGATCGAGGACGTGCTGCAGTACTTCTACATGTTCGACATCCATCAGATTCCCGAGGACGCCCTGCGCTTCGCCACGCTCATCCGCAAGTCGTGCAAGGCCGTGGACGCCGCCATGGAGGATTTCCGCAACTTCAAGAAGTCGAAGAACTTCAAGCAGCTGGTCATTCAGGTCTCCGACAACGAGGAGGAGGCCGACGCGCTGTACGCGGAGGTCATCCGCAGCCTGCACGTGAACCACGCTGACGAGCCCATGCACGTGCTGAAGTGGTCGCGCCTGTACGCCTTCATGGAGAGCTGCTGCGACGCCTGCGAGCATACCGCCGATCTCATGAGCACGATTCTGTTGAAGAATATGTAGGCTCAGGATCGGGGAATCGGTACACCTACGTAGGGGCGGCGCTTGCGCCGCCCTTTCTGCATTGGCGGACGTTCTGGCTCGGGAGTGCTGAGCGAGGCCGGCCCCTACGGGGATGTCTGCAGGCCAAGCGGCGGGCTTGTTCAGTGCGCGGCGACGGTCGTCGTATTTCCGTGCAAGATTTTTCGTTAGAGAGAGCGTGTCTGGGCGATTCGTACAGGATTTTGCGATAGGGAGACTCTAAATCGGTTGTAGGATCGCCTCGGTCTCTCCCTATCGCAAAATCCTGCACGAATTTGGTGTCCTGGCGACGGGAGAGCGTCATGAACGCTTCTTCTGGTCGCGGGGGTTGTGCTGGGGCTTCTTCGGGTCGGGGGTTTGCGGTTCGAAGGGGTCGAAGGCCGGTTCGTCGTCGGCTTTTCGTGCCGCGTGCGCGTCGGCGCCTTCCACGTCGTCCGCGCTCTTCGAATCCTTGGCTTCCGCGGCGGAATCCTTCACCGCCGCCTGCGGGCCGGTGCGGCGGGGCTCGTGGTCGAGGCCGATGATGCGGTAGAGCTCGTCGCGGTCGACGAACAGGCGATCGGAGGGATCGGGGGCCGGTTCGGAAGCATGCTCGTCCTCATCGGCCAGGGGCACCACGAGCTTGTCCATGAGCACGGTGGGCTGGAAGTGCTCGCCGTCGTCGTCCATCCAGCGGCCGCTCAGGCGATCGTAAAGCTTCTTGCCCTTCCTCTTGAAGTGATCGAACTTGGTTGTGCCCTGGCGCTCGCGGGCCGTCTTGCCTATGGGCACGTGCACCTTGCGCGCGATGAAGCGCATCGGTCGCGCCACGCTTTCCACCACCGTGTCCGAGTAGTCGCGGGGCGGCTTGGTGCGCCAGCCCATGATGAGGGACAGGTAGCGCAGAACCATGATGAGGCCGGCGCACAGGATGCCCGCCGTGTCGGGCAGGATGCCGTTGGCCTTCAGCGGACAGTAGACCATGCAGCCGATAAGGGCCGCGCTGCCGTAGATGGGGCCGGTTTGGAAGGCGACGGGCGGCCGGTTCATGAGCACGTCGCGGGAGATGCCCCCGCCGATGGAGGTGATGGTGCCGAGCACTACCGAGGGGATGACGGTAAGGCCCGCCGAGAGGCTCTTCGACGCGCCGATGATGGCCCACAGGGCTACCGAGATGTTGTCCAGAAGATCGACGATGGGGTCCAGGTAGGTGGCCAGCTTGCCGAAGTAGAACACTGCCACGCCGGCCAGGGCGCAGGACAGGAGAAACCAAGGGCTTTGGAAGGCGTACAGGCCGTAGTTCTGCAGCAGGATGTCGCGGATGATGCCGCCGCCCATGCCGGTGATGCAGGCGATGGCCACGGTGCCGAAGATGTCGTAGCGGGCGCGCACGGCGGACATGCCGCCGGACAGGCCGCCGGTGACGGTGGCGGCGAACTCGAACCAGAAGGGGAGGTCGAAGGCGGTCTCGAGGGTCATGGGCGTTCCTACCGATTCCGCACGTCGGGGACGTCGTCGCCGGCCGCGGCGTCTTCCACGGCCACGACGAGGGCCACCACGGGCTCGCCGTAGAAGTTCACGTCGGCGGTGAGACGGTGGGAAGCGGCCAGGTCGAAGTCGTCGGCATCCATGGCCTTAATGGCGTCCAGGGCGCCTGCGCGCGCCTGGTCGTACAGATCCCAGAAGCTGGCGCGGCTGACGGCCTCGGTGGCCGGATGGCGCCAGGGCGCGCGCTCGTCGTTGGCGAAGGCGGAAGTGGCGCGCTCGGCGGCTCGGTGGCTCATGGCCCCGGTCATGGCATGGGGGCGCACGAGGCGCTCGGCAGCGGAGAGCACGGCGCGCTTGGCGCCGGTAGGGGAGTAGAGGGCCCGCTGGGCCGCGCGCTCGGCCCGCACGGCGCTTTTGAACATGCCCTTGGGCATCGTGAGGCCGAAGGCGTCGTCGATGGCGGTGGCGTACAGGCGCCCCACGGTATCCAGCATGCTGTCGCGTCCGCGCAGCACCGAGGTGGCGGGGTGGTAGGTGGCCACGGTCTCGCCGCGCTTGGCCGTCAGCACAAGCTCGTCCAGCTCGGTCTCGATAACGGCGTGCACCTCATGGGCGTCCTCGGCCGCGAGGCCTTCCACACCGGCGGCGCACAAGGCGTTCACCTGGCTTATGACGAGTGGATGCACCGTGCTGTCCAGCAGGTAGTGGCACACATAGCCCAGCGCGTAGGCGCGTCCGACGGAGCGCTCCTGCGCCGGCAGCTCGCGCACAGCGCTCTTCAGGGCCACGAGGAATTCCGCCGGGCGCGCCCGATGCAGGGTCGAGGCCAGCTTTCCCACGCGGCGGTAGCGCGGATCGGGCGCGACGAAGAACAAAGGATCGGGGCCCTGGTTGCCCAAAAGGAAGGCCTCGGCCGCATCGCGGGAGCCCCCGATGGTATCGAAGGTCTCGCCGTACACGTCTTTCCCGAACAGGTCGTGCGTGATGATGGCCGGCATGGCTTCTCCTCTCCGATGGCGTTGCCCGATGTTGAATGCAAAGCGATCATGATAGGTACACAGGCCATCATAAACAATGGTGCGGCCGCCAGCGGACGGTGGGTGTCGTCCGTCGGAAAACCGACATACTAGGTAGATGGAGCAGACGGCGTTCCTGTGGCGGGACGGACGGCGTCACCTGGCGGGACGGACGGCGTCACCTGGCGGGGTGGCCGGGGGTGCCTCGGCGGGGTGGTCGGCATCCCTGGGGCCGGACGGCCGCTCGCCGCCTGTGGCCGCTGATGGCATTCCAACCGAAGATGCGCCCGTACGGGCTGCGCTCGCCCTCATTGACCTTGCAACTTTGCTATAGTGGTGCCCACTTGCATTTTCGACTAGTTCCGTATCGAAGGAGAGCAAGCGCAATGGCTCTGATTGTCGCGAAATTCGGGGGCACGTCGGTTGCCTCCCCCGAGCGCATCAAAAACGTCGCCAAGCGCCTGGTGGGCATGCGCCAGCGCGGGGACGAGGTGGTGGCCGTGGTGTCTGCCATGGGCAAGACCACCGACGAGCTCATGGGGCTCGCCTCCGCCATCACGACGGCGCCCCCGGCCCGCGAGCTGGATCGGCTGCTGTCCACCGGCGAGCAGGTTTCCATGACGCTTCTGGCCATGGCCATCGAGGCTTTGGGCTACAAGTCCATCAGCTTCACTGGACGCCAGGCGGGCATCGAGACCAACGGCACGCACAATAAGGCGCGCATCGTGAAGGTGCACAACGAGCGCATCTTAGACGCGCTGGACGACGGCGCCATTCCCGTGGTCGCCGGGTTCCAGGGCATCGATGCCAACGGCGACATCACCACGCTCGGTCGCGGCGGGTCGGACACGACGGCGGTGGCCATCGCCTGGGGCATCAATGCCGACGTCTGCGAGATCTACTCCGATGTGGACGGCGTCTACACCACCGACCCGCGCATCGCGCCCCGGGCCCGCAAGCTCGATTCCATCTGCTACGACGACATGCTGGAACTCTCCAGCGCCGGCTCGGGCGTGCTGCAGAGCCGTGCGGTGGAGTTCGCCCGCAAATGGAAAGTGGTCATCCATTCCCGCTCCGCATTCTCGGAGGCCGAGGGAACCTATGTCAAGGAGGAGTACGAAATGGAAGAAGCCGTCATCACCGGCATCGCCAGCGACACGTCGGAAGTGAAGGTGACCATCCGCCAGGTGCCCGACGCGCCGAACGTGGCCGCCCGCGTGTTCGGGGCGCTGGCCGCTGCCAACGTGAACCTGGACATGATCATCCAGAATGTGTCCGAGGCCGGCTTCACCGACATCTCCTTCACGACTCCTGGGGCCGATCTGCCCCGCGCCAAGGAGACCATGGAGCGCATCGTGCCCGAGATCGGCGCCCGCGAGTTCATCGTCGATGAGGACATTGCGAAGGTGTCGCTGGTGGGCACGGGCATGAAGTCCTCTCCGGGTGTGGCCTCGCGCACGTTCCAGACCTTGGGCGACAACAACATCAACATCGTGGCCATCTCCACGTCGCCCATCCGCCTGTCCATGATCGTGGACGCGGCCCAGGCAGTACAGGCCGTCCAGTGCCTGCACACCGCCTTCGGGCTCGATTCCGACGACGTGTTCGTGGAAACCCAGCTTTCAGCGGAAGAGATCGCCGCCAAAATGAAGAAAGGCCGTTGATGTTCCGCCGTTGCTGACGCAACGTCGGGAACGCCGACGCTGCGGTTGCGACTGCGCCTGGCCTTGGCCCTTGTTTTGGGCTCGGCGTTGCGCGAAGGCAACTTGGCCCAAAGGCGGCCCAATTCCAGGCACCTGTCGCAACCTCGCTGACTTCCTTGGGCGAACTTGTGATTCGTTTCTAGCTAATCCCGTAGGGGGCGACCTTGGTCGTCCCTCCCAACCAAGTGAGATATTCATTCGAGAAGAGAAAGAGAACCAACATGACTTGGACGAAGGAAATGCCGGCAAACCCCGTGGTGGCTGTGGCCGGAGCGACGGGTGCGGTGGGGCAGGAGTTTTTGCGCGTGCTGCACGACGTGGATTTCCCGGCGAGTGAGGTTCGCGCTCTTGCGAGTGCGCGCTCGGCTGGCAAGAGGGTGCCCTTCGAGGGGTGCGGACTCGTGCCGGCCGGCGAGCTTACCGTGCAGGAGATGACGCCGGAGTCCTTCGAGGGCGTCGACATCGCGCTGTTCTCAGCCGGCGCCTCCGTGTCCAAGGAGATGCGCGAGGCGGTCACCGCTGCCGGCGCCGTCATGATCGACAACTCCAGCGCCTTCCGCATGGATGAGGACGTGCCGCTGGTGGTGCCCGAGGTGAACCCCCAGGACGTGGCCTGGCATTCCGGCGTCATCGCGAACCCGAACTGCTCCACCATCCAGATGGTCGTCGCGCTGAAGCCGCTTTACGACCTCTCCCCCATCAAGCGCGTCGTGGTGTCCACCTACCAGGCTGCTTCCGGTGCCGGCGCGCCGGCCATGGCCGAGCTGTACGACCAGACCCGCGCCTTCCTGGACGGCACTCCCGAGGACGAGTTGGAAATCTCCGCTTTCGCCCACCGCATCGCTTTCAACACCATTCCGCATATCGACGTCTTTTTGGACGACGGCTCCACCAAAGAGGAGTGGAAGATGGTCGTCGAGACCAAGAAGATCATGGGCGACCCCGCCATCGAAGTGGCGGCCACTTGTGTGCGCGTGCCGGTGCTGCGCTGCCACGGTGAGGCCATCAACGTGGAGTTCGCCGATGAGGTGACCGTGGAGGCGGCCCGCGCGGCGCTCGAGGCGGCCCCCGGCGTGGAGGTGATGGATGACACCGCGAACAAGGTGTACCCGATGCCTGGTCTGCTTGCTGGCACCGACGGCACCTTCGTCGGACGTCTGCGCAAGGATCCGACCGTGTCTCACGGCATCGCCTTCTGGGATGTGGCCGACCAGATCCGCAAGGGCGCGGCCTTAAACGCCGTGCAAATCGCCCAACTGCTCCTGCCGTAGAGCACGTGTCGTTCCGAGCAAGCGAAGCGAGCCGGAGAATCCTCCAATGGAGCCCCACTTCGGGGCTCCGTTTTCTATTCAGGCTCGTGAGCCTGCACGGCGCGCGAAGCGCGGCGGGCAAAAAACCACCCGCTATGCGGGTGCGCGTCGAAGGCTCCGCCCTTGCGTCAAAACGCCGCCAGTCGGGATACGATACGGGTGTTCAAGTCGTATCAGCCCGGAAAGGCGGCCGTTTTGGCAAACAAGGCACACAGCCTGTCGCACACGAAGTGGATGTGCAAGTACCACATCGTGTTCACACCGAAGTATAGGCGCAAACTGATATACAGCCAATACAGGGATTCGCTGGGCGAGATATTCCGCAACCTGTGCAGGTACAAGGGGGTGGAGATAATCGAGGGGCACCTGATGCCCGACCACGTCCACATGCTGGTCAGCATACCTCCCAAGATCAGCGTGTCCAGCTTCATGGGCTACCTCAAGGGCAAGAGCGCGCTCATGATGTTCGACAAGCACGCCAACCTCAAGTACAAGTTCGGCAACAGGCACTTCTGGTCCGAGGGCTACTACGTGTCGACCGTCGGCCTGAACGAGGCGACGATAGCGAAGTACATCAGGGAGCAGGAGGCCCACGACATCGCGCTGGACAAGTTGAGCGTCAAGGAGTACGAGGACCCGTTCAAGAGGAAGTAGGGGAGCCCCTTTAGGGGCTGCCCGGTAGTACGAGGGCCGCTTTGTGCGGCCCGCGAGAGACAAGGGCGGTACGGCTTGAACGAAGTGAGAGGCAGCGCCTTTAGACGCTGCCGGCCCCCCTCGGCCTTATAGGCCCAGAGCAAACCATCCCTTTGAGGGGTGGTTCATGATTGCGCCTCAGTGCGCCAGCGACGCTTCTACCAGGTATTTCTTTCTCTCATGTTCTGCGCATGATATGGCTTCTGGGCCTCAATTTGCAGTTCTCGACGGGATGCGCCCGCGCCGCGCCGGCTCCACAATGGCTCTCGCCGCGAGGCGGGGCGCACCGCTCCGTCCACGGCTCAGGCAAGAGGGGAGGGGCCGACCGCGCCGCAGAGGACGGCCGGCGGCACGCCTCCGCAGAGGGAGAAAGGGATACCATGACCTCTTCACGCACTCCGGGAATTTCACGTCGAAACTTCCTCCTCGGCAGCGGCTTGGCAGCTGCGGCCGCGGCGGGCGCAGGGCTCGTCGGTTGCGCCCCGCAGGCGCCGGCCGCCGCGCCGGGCGCTGACGACCTGGCCGCCACGGGCGAGGGCGCCGCAACCGCCGGCGAGGGCAACGTCTACGTTTCCATCGCCGAACAGCTGAATCCCCAGGACTACGACTACCGCCAGAACTCCGGCGACCTGTCCCAGGTGCTGTCGCCCTGGAAGCTCGGGAACATGGAGTTCTCCAACCGCATCGTGAAGTCCGCGGCCGGTTCCAACTACGAGAACGGCGGCTGGGACGCCTTCGTGGAGTACTACCGGCGCTTGGCGGCCGGCGGCACCGAGATGATCTGGGTGGAGAACTTCGCCCACATCTTCCTGCCCTACAAGAACGCCATCAACGCCAACATCGATGAGTTCACCGACGAGCAGGTGCGCCAGCTCACCGACGCCATCCACGCCGAGGGCGCGAAGTGCGGCACTCAGACCGACATCATGGGCTCGGCCTTCTACAAGGAGGTGTCGGCCCGCGGTGGCCACGACGCCCAGTACTTCACCCTGGAGGAAATCGACTACATGGTGGACTCCTACGTGGCGGCCGCCAAGAAGTTCAAGGCCTGGGGCTTCGATGCCTGGGAGCTGAACTGCGCCGGCAACAACCAGACCCAGTGGTTCTTCTCGAAGTCGCGCAACCACCGCGACGACGAGTACGGCTCCCAGACTTTCGAGAACCGCGTGCGCTTCATCAGTCGCGTCATCGACGCCGTGCACGAGGAGGTGGGCGAGGACTTCCCCATCCAGGTGCTCATGGACGCCATCAACGAGTCCGACCAGCTCATCGGCGAGAACGCCGAGTTCAACACCGTGGAGGACAACATCGAGATCGCGAAGTTGCTCGAGAAGGCCGGCGTGGCCAGCCTGCACATGCGCCTCGGGCCTCAGGAGCAGCACGCCACGCAGTTCCTCGGTGACTTGTACTTCGACACCCGCGGCGGTATCGGCTCCACCAGCTTCGGCGGCCAGTTCGACTTCACCCGCCACTTCCAGGGCAAGCTCGTGGCGAACCACGACGGCTGCGGCCTCATGCTGAACCTGTCGAAGATGTTCAAGGACGCCGTGTCCATTCCCGTGGGCACCGTGACCTACCTCGACCCGGCCCACGCGCCCGACTTCATGAACCAGGCCATCGCCGACGGCATGTGCGACTTCATGATGATGAACCGCCCGCTGACCGTGGATCCGCAGTACGTGAACAAGCTGAAGGAAGGGAAGATCGACGAGATTCGCCCCTGCACCCGCTGCTGCCACTGCTGGAACGACACGGTGAAGGGCGACCCCTACTCCACCGAGGGCTTCGGCGGCTCCTGCTACTGCTGTCGCCTGGATCCCATTCGCGACAACGTGGGCCAGGAAGAGAAGGGCATGCCCGGCTGGTTCGATCCGCCGGCGGGCGAGGGCAGCAAGAACGTCATGGTTGTGGGCGCCGGTCCTGCCGGCATGGAAGCGGCTCGCATCGCTGCCGAGCGCGGCTACACGGTGACGCTCTACGATAAGAAGAGCTCCACGGGCGGCATGCTGAGCTTCGCCGCCGCTATCAAGGGCCCGCACCAGAATCTGGAGGACTACAGCGTCTGGAGCCGCGCCGACTTGGAGCTCAAGGGCGTGAATATCGTGACCGATACCGAGGTGGACGCCGCCTTCATCAAGGAGCAGGCGCCCGACGTGGCCATCCTCGCTTTGGGCGGCGCCCGCGACAGCCTGGGGCTCGAGGGCGACGGCGAGACCAATGTCATCTCCATCGACGACATCGTGAACGCCGCCGACACTATCGGCCAGAACGTCACCATCGTGGGCGGCAACATGCAGGCTACCGACGTGGCGGCCTACCTCATGGAGCAGGGCAAGAACGTGACCATCGTCACGCCGGAGAACGCCAACATGCTGGCGAAGGGCCAGTCCATCTGGTGCAAGCGGTTCGCGCTGCCCATCCTGTACGCCCACGGCATGAAGGTGTGGCAGGAGTCCGAGCTCGTGAGCGCTGCCGGCGGTGTGGCTACGGTGAAGACGGCCACGGGCACCGAGACCCCCTATGCCTGCGACACAGTCATCGAGGCCATGGACATGCTGCCGAACAAGGCCATGCTGGACGAGCTTTCCGGCATCGAGGCCTACGCGGTGGGCGACTGCGACGATCCCTACAACATCGAGTACGCCATCCGCGCCGGCAACTTCTGCGCCCGGGCCATCTAAGTTCCGTCGTTGCTGACGCAACGACGGGAACGCCGATCTTCGGCGCTACTCCCCTCCCTGCGCCGTTTCGGATGGAGGACGCCCCCTGCATTCCCGGGGCGTCCTCTTTTTGTTATCCGGCGAACTTCTCGAAGAGGTCGATGAGATCCTGCTGGGCGTGGACGTCGCACTTGCGGTAGATGTTGGCGATGTGGGTGCCGGCGGTGCCCTTCGAGATGGTCAGCCGTTCGGCTACCACCTTCAGGGTGCGTCCGCGGGCGAGCAGCTCCAGCACCTCGGTCTCGCGCTCGGTGAGGCCGTGAGCGGCGGCGAAGGCGGCGCAGCGCTCGCGGTGGACGGCCCCTTCGGCCCGCTCTTCCTGGGACAGCCGCAGCGATTCCTCGAAGAGGCATACCTGGTCCTCGGGGAGCACCACGAGGGCCACCACCACAAGAGCTACGATGCAGGCCAGGCCGAGGAAGGCCGCGTGATGGGAGGCATAGGGGAGAATGGCCAGGTTCACAAGGCGTCCCGCCAACATGGCCGTGTAGGTGACGAGGGCGTAGAGCCCGAAGTAGCGGGCCGGCCGCGCCGACACTTGGGCGGCGAAGGCGGTGAGCACCCAGGCCACCAGGTTGATGACCTCGAAGCCGGCGCCGACGAGCAGCACCGCCGCCACCCAGAAGGCGCTCGCGCCCCCGTCGGGCAGTGCCAGGATGACGAAGCCGGCTCCGGCGCAGGGGAGGGCCAGGCGGTAGAAGAAGGCCAGGCCGCCGTGCTTCCGCGCGAAGCCGAGAGCTGCCATGAGCAGCCCTGCTGCTGCGATGTGGCTGACGAACAGGGCGACGCTCGACAGGGTGAGGCCGGTGAAGCGGGCGCTCGTGAACACGTCGCAGGTGCGGCACACGATGCCGAGGAGCAGGATGGCCAGCAGCAGGCGCAGGAAACGCCCGGGCACCTTCTCGGGCGCATCGGGCGCGGCGGCGGTCCGGACTTTCGCCGTCGCGGCGGGACTTGGGGTTGCGCTGGGGCTTGCTGCGGGCGCGGCCTTCAGGATGAACGCCGCCGAGAGGGGCAGCGCCACCAGTACGAGGGCCTGCCAGAACGCGGCCAGATGCTCGCCGACGAGCAGGGCGGCGATGGCGATGGCCGAGGCCACGATGGTGGCCAGAGCGATGATGCGGGCGAAGTCGTGCTTGGGGAAGGCGAGGGATGCCAGGCCGTAGAGACAGTGCAGGGCCCCGCAGAGCAGGCCGCACACCCCGCAGCAGGCGAGGATGACGGCGGGGCTCGGGGCGAGGAAGGCGGCCAACACGAGGCATGCCGCAGCGACGAGCAGGGCGTCGGTCGCCGCCGAGAGCGCCTTGAGGTGCCGCTGGGGCACGGCGATGAACGCCACGGCCGAGACCATGCCGCCCGCCAGCACCAGCGCGATGGGCGCGAAGATGCCCGGGCCGCCGAGCGGTTCTGTGCCCGTATAGGTCAGTAAGGCGATGAGCCATCCGTGGAACAGGCCGAAGCCGCCGATAAACCGAATCTCCCGTGTCGTCATGGGAATGCTCCCTCCCCGCAAACCGTTTTGTCGCGCATTCCCCTGTGGTGGCTGCGATCGTCGCTGCCCGCACCTACGGGCACGCTGCCGCCTTCCGCACGGCCGGGCTCCCCTTCCCGCACCGCCGCGGAACGCCCCTCATTATACCCGACTCCATCCGCCCCCGGAAAGAAAGGCTCGTCGGCGCTCTTTAGGCACAATGGTCATCTTGCTTCCTCAAGTCTTCCTGCGCTCTCTTGTTCTGGCCAGGATGCGAAAAATGTCAGTGGGTCACTCTCCTCTGGGTGGTTTCATGCTAAAATGAGCGCCAGCAAACCCGGTCGGCCTCTGCTTTGCATGCACACTACCGGGTGGTTTTTTATTTGGGGGGGGTGCGGGGGATGAGATATGACAAGCCGTGGCTTTCGTTGGAAGAACAGGCCGATCTGCTGGCTCAGCGCAGCCTCGAGGGGGATAGGGCCGTTGTTATTGAGCATCTGAGAGACGTTGGCTACTATCGCCTGAGTGGATATTGGCACGTTTTCAAGGACGAAGATGACTCGTTCAGGCCTGGGACAACGTTCGATCGTGTTTGGGGCCTGTATGTCTTCGACAGGCAGTTGCGGCTTACTACTCTTGACGCCATCGAACGGGTTGAAGTATTCATGCGCTCGCGATTGGCATACTATCTTGCCGATAAGACGGGCGTATTCGGCTACCTGGAAAGGCCGGCGCTTCCTCGTCTTAGTCAAGAGGAATACCTTTCCTTTCTCAAGCGGTGCATGGATTGCTATGGTCGATCAAGGGAGCCCTTCGCGGATCATTTCCGCAAAGTGTACGGGGATGAGTGCGGCATGCCGCCGTATTGGGTGATGGTCAACCTCATGGAGATGGGGCTGTTGCTCCGGCTGTACAAGGGTGCTTCCTGCGACATACGAGGTGAGATTGCGTCCGAAGTAGGCGTGACGGCAACGGTGCTCGACTCATGGCTGGTTGCTCTGAATACCGTTCGCAATATATGTGCTCATCACAGCAGGCTCTGGAATCGGCCGTTTGGCACGAGGCCGATGATTCCTCGAGCTAAAAACGATGCGCGATGGCATGAGCCCTACAAAGTGGAAAGCGACCGTATATTTGGCGTGCTCACGATATTGAGCTGCCTTTTGGAGGTGATAGCGCCAGACACATCATGGCGCTGCCGCCTGTTCGCGCAACTCGAAGGGCGAACGGAGATGGACATGCTGTCCATGGGTTTCAGACCCGGTTGGCAGGAATGTCCTTTCTGGAAACCCTGGATGCAAGATGTTGCCTGGGCTGCAGATCGTCAAGCGACGATCCAATAAGACAGAATGCGGAAACGGGCTGGGAAAACATCTTTCCAGCCCGTTTCGTGCGGCGGATTTAACCCTTTACACCATTGCATTTAAACTTTTAACTTTGAAATGGGAAGTTAAACCGTTCTTACGTGTTGGCGGCTTCTACGGCTTGGACGAGGAACTCGGTGGCGCCAACGCCTGCGGCATCGTCGTAGTACTTCGTGAAGCGGGGGTCGGCGAGGTAGCCGTGGGCGAGGGCGAGGTAGGTGGCGGTGTCGAAGCCGGGGCCCCAGTGCACGGTGATCCATTTGCGGTGCATGGCCGCCAACTCGGCCGCCTCGGGGCTTGATGGGTCGTCGGTGGCCCGAGCCAGGCGTAGCTGCACCTTGATGGCCTCTTCCAGCAGCTCTTTGGCGTCCCATTCGTCCCGGGTCAGGTTCATCATGCGCTCGTTGGAGGCGTCGATGGCGTCGTTGCCGTAGCGCTCGCGGGCCTCGGTGCCGTAGGTCTCCTCGAACTGCTGGAGGCCCTCGCGATTCATGGCCTCGAAGCTGTCTTCAGTGGTCATAACTCTCATCCTCGTTCCGTCTGTCGGTTGCCGTCCGCTGTCAGCCGTGCGCTTTTCGCGCTGCGCCTCGCAGTATGCAGCATGACGTAACGGAAAGGTCAAGGCAATCGCCGGCACCCCTCGGTTGCGAAGTCGTTGGGGCCGGCGAGGTTGGGGCTCTTCGCGGGGGTGGGCGACCGGGAGGTCGCCTCTACGAAGGTGTGTGCCGGGCAACACTTTGTCCCGGAACGCGACGCAGGGCCGAGAAGATGTCTTCTCGGCCCTGCGTGGGAGAGGCCCCGGCGGGAGGGAGGAAACGCGCCGGGGCCAGAGAGATGATCGCGGGGGTGCTAGGCTTCCAGGTACTGGATGATCTCCTTCGCGCCGGTGACGCCCGAGGCGATGGAGAGGCCGCAGGCGGTGCCGGGGATGTCGTAGTAGGGGCGGCAGAAGGCGCTGCCCATGTTGAGGCCGCCGATGAACAGGCCATCGATGGGCTTGTTGTCGGCATCCAGCGCGGTCAGGCGGTCGTTGGTGCGGATGCCGCCGATGGTGGCCCAGTAGGCCGACTGGTACTCGAACAGGTAATAGCCCTTGCCGTCCTTGATCTCGGTGAGGAACATGGGATCCTTGCCGAAGTCGGCGTCTTCCTTGCTCTGGCAGAACTCGTTGTAGCGCTTCACGGTTTCTTCCAGGTTCGTCAGGCCGAAGGCCTCGGCGCACTCGGCGATGGTGTCGCCCTTGACGGCCCAGCCCTCGCTCACGGCGGCCTCGAACTGCTCGGGGGCGTGGCTCAGCACGGGATAGAACATCTCGCGGCCGAAGTTCCAGTCGGGCTCGCCCAGGTGCTTGTACACGCCCTCGGCCACGCAGGCGTCGTAGTACTCCCCGTCGACGAGCACGTAGTAGTTGCCGTTGTTCAGGCCCGCCTGGCCGCTGTACACCAGTGGGTCGAAGGCCATGTTCTGCTCGTTCATGAAGCGCTCGCCGGTCTCGTCCACCATGAGGCCGCCGTAAATGGCGAAGCACAGGTTCTCGTTGTTGAGGTTCCAATCGGCGTCGTACATGGCGCTGCCGTGCTTCTGGTTGGCGCCGCAGATCTCGTTGCTGATGAGCCCGTAGTAGTTCTCGCAGACCGCACCGGCCGCCTCGGCCATGCGGATGCCGTCGCCGGAGTTCGTGGGCGTGCCCATGTTGACGAGCGGCACGCCGAGGAAGCGGTCGTGGATCATCTCCTCGCTGGCACCGAAGCCGCCCGTGGCCAGAAACACCGCCTTGGTGGCGATGGACAGCACCGTGTTGTTGTCGCGGATGGCCTTCACCCCGGCGACGACCCCGTCCTCGAGCACGACCTCGGTGGCCTCGCAGTTGTAGATGAACGAGCCGCCCATGGCCTCGATGGCGCTCACGATGGGCTGGATGCGCTCTTCGCCCACTTCCACGAAGTTGTGCAGGGGCGCCCATTTCAGCGACTCGTCGTACTGCGGATCGCCGGTGTACTCCACGTAGTTGTAGAAGTGCAGGCCGCAGTCGACGAGGCTCTCGAAGGCCTCGGTGCTGTTGGACAGCAGGTTTTTCAGCAGCTTGGTGTTGGCCGAGCCGCGGGCCCATTCCACGTAGTGGTCGTACAGCGCCCGCTCGGTGGCGATGGTGATGCCGCTGGCCTTCTGGTTCGAGGTATTGCAGGCGGCCGGGCCGGACAGGTTCGCCAGGTTGGACGAGGCGCAGGAGGGGCCTTTCTCCAGCAGCAGGGGCGTCTTGCCCTCCTTGGCCAGCTTGTAGGCGGCCAGAAGGCCGCCGGCGCCGCCGCCCACGATGACGGCGTAGGCGCTCGATTCCTCCACGGGAAGGTCGGCGTAGCGCTCCTGCAGGGCCGAATCGGTTTCCGCGCCCGTGTCGCCCTGGGTGCTCGCGAGCTCGCTTTGGGCGGGCGAGCAGGCGGAAAGGGCCCCCGCCGCGGCCAGGGCGATCGACCCGGCGCCGGCCCACTTGAGCAGTCCTCGGCGAGAAATAGACGGCTGGTTTTCCATAGTCATGTCATCCTCCTCTAATGACGGCGTTCCGCACGCCGCGGCTCTGGCTCCCTTGGGCAGAGCGTTGCGGCGATAAGAGAACCATAGGGCACGTCGGGAGGGCGGAAAACCTGCCTTTGGATTGATTTATGCCAGAAATGTACTCTGCGGGCTCGTCATACCAATGGGTGTATACACGGCGATGACCAGGTATTTTGCCTCGGCTACGGGAGGAGGGCCGTTAGCGCTCGGCGCTACCCAGGCCCTTCGCGCTGAGAACGAGGGAGATGAGCTCTTGGCGGGTATGCACGCCGAGCTTCGCGTAAATGCGGGCCACGTGGGTCTTCGCCGTGCTGCGCTCGATGGAGAGGTACTCGGCGATGAACGGGGCGCTTCGTCCCTCGGCGAGCAGGCCGAGCACCTCGTGCTCCCGAGCCGTCAGCTGCGCCTCGGCGGCCAGCCGGGCGATGGTATCGGCGGCCTCCTGCTCGGAAGACGCGGCGGAGGGAGATGTCGTGGAATCCGGGGCAAGGGGCGTCGGGGCCGCCTCCTCCCGGGCCGTCGCAGGAGAAGCGTCGTCCTCGTTCCGGTTCGTGCCCTCGGCGTCGTGCGCGCCCCAGAACAGGTCGTCGAGGCTTTGCTCGTTGAGCAGGTAGAGACCGCAGAACACCAGAAGGCAGATGATGGCGGCGTCGGCGAGGCTGGAGGAGAGCATTGTGGGCAGCGAGGGGGCGGCCAGGCTCATCAGGTAGATGAGGGCCGCGGGGCCCGTGAGCAGCAGGTAGACGCCGCCCATGATGGTGGAGAACGGGACTTCGGCGTAGGTGGCCAGATCGAGCGCGACGACGATGATGCCCGTCCACACGATAATGCCCAGGGCGGTTTCCACGAACGCCACCGCTTCGGCGCCGAAGCCGCCGGACAGGCGCATGGCGCACACGACGGCGGAAATGAGAACGAGGCAGCGGATGAGGGATATATGGCTCGTATCGTCGTGGGCGATGGCGCTCAGCCACAACAGGGCCAGGGCGGCGAGGTAGGCTCCCCCGGTGAGTCCGGGCCCCAAGGGCGCGGCGTTGGCCGAGGCGAGGTGGGCCACGAAGGCCAGCACGATGAGGCCCGCGGCCGGCCGAACGCGCAGGATGATCTGCCGGCGAACGTGCACCGAGGGGGCGCCGCGGCCCTCGCTCGTCTCCGGGCCGAGGTCGAGGCGGGAGGCGGCCAGGGCGACGGCGAGGGCCATGCACACCGATGCGGCGAACAGGGCTGTCGGGGCGTCGAGGGGAAGGGCGGAGCCGGCGAAGATGCCTCCCACGGTGGCTGTGACGAACACCTTCCGCATGGTGGCATTGGAGAGGGAGAGGAGCGATTTGTAGACGAAGATCTCGAGGAACGTGCCCGCGATGGCCGTAACGCCGCTCCCCACCGGGGCCCAGGCGGGCACCGCCACGGCGAGGAAGGCGCCGACGAAGATGCCGATGAGGCTCAGGTAGGCGAGATGCTTCGCGGTGAACGACGCCACGAGGCGCGGGCCGGCCGCTATGACGAAGACGCTGGCCACAACGACGAAGAGGGAATGGGGCGAGCGGCCGTCGTCGATGTCGGCATAGAAGCGGAAGAACCACAGGCTGAGCAGGGTGGTGCCGATGGCGCAGAGGAGGGCGGCTGCGAAAAGTTGCAGCGCCGTTTTCCGGGAATCGTTTACTGCGAGATTTCCAACCATAATCTGCCTTTGGGGATGACCGAGGTGCGGCCCGTGCGCACCGTTGCCACCGCATGGTACCACAGGATACTTTGCCGGTGGTTCGTTGCCCTCTTTCGGGTGGGCGTGCGCCGGCCTGCTTCCTCTCGCAACAAAGGCCCGTTCCAGGCCCATTTTCCAGAAAATTTCCATGGCTCGTAAAAATTTTTCTTGACTCGGGCTTCACGCCGTAGTATTTTGGCGAATTGCAACTTTTTTGCAGATTTGCGATGAACGTGAAGGAGGAACAGCCTCGTGGCAATGGATAAGAAATCCGCTCCCACCAGCCTTTACAGGGATCGCCGAAGCTTCGCGAAGATTCCCGACGTCATGGACGTCCCGAACCTGATCGCTATCCAGACGGAAAGCTTCGACTGGTTCAAGAACGAGGGCTTGGCCCAGGCGTTCGCCGATGTGTGCCCGATTGAGAACAACACCGGCGACATGTGCGTCGAATTCGGTAAGCACGAGTTCGGCGAGCCCAAGTACACGGTGGACGAATGCAAGGAGAAGGACGTCACCTACCAGGCGCCGCTCTTTGTGGAGATCCGCTTCATCAACCGTGAGACCGGCGAGATCAAGGAGCAGGAGGTGTTCATGGGCGACTTCCCGCTCATGACGCCGCGCGGCACCTTCATCATCAACGGCACCGAGCGCGTGGTCGTCTCCCAGCTCGTGCGCTCCCCGGGCGTGTACTTCGCCTCTGAGCGCGACAAGACCTCCGACAAGACCATCTACAACGCGAAGGTCATCCCTTCCCGCGGTGCGTGGCTCGAGTTCGAAACCGACAAGCGCGACCTGCTCTCCGTGCGCATCGACCGCAAGCGCAAGCAGCCGGCCACCCTGCTCGTGCGCGCCCTCGGCCTGGCCGAGACCCGCGAGGAGATCATCGAGCTTCTGGGCTCCTCCGAGATGGTGCTGCGCACGCTCGACCGCGACCCCGCCACCACCAAGGAAGAGTCGCTCATCGAGCTGTACAAGCGCTTCCGTCCCGGCGAGCCGCCGACGATCGATTCCGCCCGCACGCTGCTCGACGGCCTGTTCTTCAACCCGCAGCGCTATGACCTGGCCAAGGTCGGTCGCTACAAGATGGACAAGAAGCTCGGCTTCACCCCCGAGGAGAACGATTCCTCCACGCTGACCAATGAGGACATCATCCGCACGATGCGCTACATCATCGGTCTGCACAACGGCGACGAGGGCTTCGTCACCGACGACATCGACCACTTCGGCAACCGCCGCATCCGCAGCGTGGGCGAGCTGATCCAGAACCAGTTCCGCATCGGCCTGTCGCGTATGGAGCGCGTGGTGCGCGAGCGCATGTCCATGCAGGAGCCCGACGAGATCACGCCGCAGTCGCTCGTGAACATCCGCCCCATCGTGGCCGCCATCAAGGAGTTCTTCGGAAGCTCCCAGCTCTCGCAGTTCATGGATCAGTCCAACCCCGCCGCCGGCATTACGCACAAGCGCCGTCTGTCGGCTCTGGGCCCGGGCGGTCTGTCCCGCGAGCGCGCCGGCTTCGAGGTGCGCGACGTCCACACCTCCCACTACGGCCGCATGTGCCCCATCGAGACGCCTGAAGGCCCGAACATCGGCCTTATCGGCTCTCTGGCCACCTATGGCCGCATCAATCCTTACGGCTTCATCGAGACGCCCTACCGCCGCGTGATCGACGGCAAGGTGACCGACGAGATCGACTACCTGACCGCCGATGAGGAAGAGAACTTCACCATCGCCCAGGCCAACGACTTGTTCGATCTGGAAACCCGCGAGTTCGGCTACACCGACGAGGACGGCGTCTTCCACAAGTCCGCCCGCGTGCTCGCCCGTACCACCGACACCAACGGCGTGTTCGGCGAGGCCATGGACGTGCCGCCGGAGATGGTCAACTACATGGACGTGTCGCCGCGCCAGATGACCTCCGTGGCTACCTCGCTCATTCCGTTCCTCGAGCACGACGACGCCAACCGCGCCCTCATGGGCTCGAACATGCAGCGCCAGGCTGTGCCGCTGCTGCGTCCGAGCGCCCCGCTCGTGGGTACTGGCATCGAGCACCGCATCGCGGTGGACTCCGGCGAGATCCTCGTGGCCCAGCGCCCCGGCGTGGTCGATTACGTTGACGGCCAGACCATCATCATCCTGAACGACGACGGCGAGTACGACGAGTACCTCATTCCGAAGTTCCAGCGCTCCAACCAGTCCGGTTGTATCAACCACCGTCCCATCGTCCGCAAGGGCGACGAGGTGCAGGCCGGCGACGTGCTGGCCGACGGCCCGTCCTGCGATGGCGGCGAGCTGGCGCTCGGCCAGAACCTTATGATCGCCTACATGCCGTGGGAAGGCTACAACTACGAGGACGCTATCATCGTGTCCGAGCGCGTCGTGGCCGAGGACCTGCTGACCTCCATCCACATCTCCGAGTACGAGGTGGACGCCCGCGACACGAAGCTGGGCCCCGAGGAGATTACCCGCGAGATCCCCAACATCTCCGAGGACATGATTTCCGACCTGGACGCCGACGGCATCATCCGCGTGGGCGCCGAGGTGTTCCCGGGAGACGTGCTGGTGGGCAAGGTCACCCCGAAGGGCGAGACCGAGCTCACCGCCGAGGAGCGCTTGCTTCGCGCCATCTTCGGCGAGAAGGCCCGCGAGGTGCGCGATACGTCGCTGAAGGTGCCCCACGGCTCCGGCGGCCGCGTCATCGGCATCTACCGCTCCTCCCGCGAGGCCGGCGATGATCTGGCCCCCGGCGTGAACGAGCTCGTGCGCATCTACGTCGCTCAGAAGCGCAAGGTGCAGCAGGGCGACAAGCTGTCCGGCCGTCACGGCAACAAGGGCGTTATCTCCCGCGTGCTGCCGGTGGAGGACATGCCCTACCTCGCCGACGGCACCCCGATCGACGTCATCCTGAACCCCCTGGGCGTTCCGTCCCGTATGAACGTCGGCCAGCTGCTCGAGAACCACCTCGGCTGGGCCGCCAAGTGGGGCTGGTCGGACGCCGAGGAGACCGACGAAGTCGTGGAGGGCCCGATGTACGTGGCCACGCCCGTGTTCGACGGCGCCACCGAGGAAGAGATCTCGGACGCCATCGAGAAGGCCAACCGCAACCTCATCAACATGAACCACGCGAAGTACGGCGACATGGCCCGCGACGAGCTGGTGCCCCAGCTGACGCGCACCGGCAAGACGTGGCTGTACGACGGCCGCACCGGCGAGAAGTTCCGCGAGCCCATCACCGTCGGCCAGACCTACATCCTGAAGCTCGGCCACATGGTGGACGACAAGATTCACGCCCGCTCGACCGGCCCCTACAGCCTCATCACCCAGCAGCCCCTCGGCGGCAAGGCCCAGTTCGGCGGCCAGCGTTTCGGCGAGATGGAGGTGTGGGCGCTGTACGCCTACGGCGCCTCCAACGTGCTGCAGGAGATCCTCACGGTGAAGTCCGACGACACGTCGGGCCGCGTGAAGAGCTACGAGGCCATCGTGAAGGGCGAGAACATCCCGGCGCCGGAGGTGCCCGAGTCCTTCAAGGTGCTCGTGAAGGAAATGAAGTCCCTGTGCTTGAACGTCGAGCTCGAGGGCCACGATATGCAACCCATCAGCGAGGACGAGATCGAGGACTACAGTGCCGACCAGGCGCTTTACGCCGCACTTGCCGCTGATGCCAAGAAGACCGAAGACGAAGAGGCCAACGCCATCGATGCCCTGGCTGCCGAGCTGGGCGACCTGATGAGCGGTCTTGAGTCCGACCTGAACACCGACCTCATCGGTGGCGGAGAGGAGGCCTAACCCCATGACGGAATTCGACGTCAACAACTTCGACGCCCTGCGCATTTCGCTCGCTTCCGCCGAGGACGTGCGCAGCTGGTCCCGCGGCGAGGTGAAGAAGCCCGAGACCATCAACTACCGTACCTTGAAGCCTGAGAAGGACGGCCTGTACTGCGAGAAGATCTTCGGTCCCACCAAGGACTGGGAGTGCGCCTGCGGCAAGTACAAGCGCGTTCGCTTCAAGGGTATCGTCTGCGAGCGCTGCGGCGTGGAGGTCACCCGCTCCAAGGTGCGCCGCGAGCGCATGGGCCACATCGAGCTGGCCGCGCCCGTGAGCCACATCTGGTACTTCAAGGGCTCCCCGTCGCGTCTGGGCTACCTTCTGGACATTCCGCCGAAGGAGCTTGAGAAGGTTCTGTACTTCGCCAGCTCCATCATCACCTCGGTGGATAAAGAGGCCCGCGAGGAGGACATCGACGACTTGCGCGACGAGCTTGCCGCCGATATGGAAGAGCTGGACGCCGAGCGCGACCGCCTTATCGAGGCCACCCGCAAGCTGTCCACCGACTACGTGCCGGAGGAGGACGACTTCGTCGACGATCTCGATGACGACGAGCGCCTCACCCCCGAAGAGGTGGAAGAGGAGATCGCCGACATCTACGAGGAGTTCAACGAGCGCAAGGCCCTGCGCCAGGACGCGTTCGACGCCTTCCTGAAGATCGAGCCGAAGCAGCTCATCGGCGACGAGGCCCTCTACCGCGAGATGCGCGCGAACTACCGCGACTACTTCACCGGCGGCATGGGCGCCGAGTCGGTGCGCGACCTTCTGGACGCCATGGATCTGGAGGCGACCTCTGAAGAGCTGCGCGAGGTCATCGCCACGGGCAAGGGCCAGAAGCGCGCCAAGGCCGTGAAGCGCCTGAAGGTGGTGGATGCGTTCCTCAAGTCGGACAACAAGCCTTCCGACATGATCCTGGACGTCATCCCGGTCATTCCGCCCGATCTGCGCCCCATGGTGCAGCTCGACGGCGGCCGCTTCGCCACGTCGGATCTGAACGATCTGTACCGCCGCGTCATCAACCGCAACAACCGCCTGAAGCGCCTGCTCGACCTCGGTGCTCCCGAGATCATCATCAACAACGAGAAGCGCATGCTGCAGGAGGCCGTGGACTCGCTGTTCGACAACGGCCGTCGCGGTCGCCCCGTGACCGGCCCCGGCAACCGTCCGCTGAAGTCCATCTCCGATATGCTCAAGGGCAAGCAGGGCCGCTTCCGCCAGAACCTGCTCGGCAAGCGCGTCGACTACTCCGGCCGTTCCGTTATCGTCGTCGGCCCGTCGCTGAAGCTGCACCAGTGCGGTCTGCCTCAGCAGATGGCGCTGGAGCTGTTCAAGCCCTTCGTCATGAAGCGCCTGGTCGAGCTTGAGTATGCCGCCAACATCAAGGCCGCCAAGCGTGCCGTCGATCGCGGTGCCAGCTACGTGTGGGACGTGCTGGAAGAGGTCATCGTCGACCATCCGGTGCTGCTGAACCGCGCACCAACCCTGCACCGTCTGGGCATCCAGGCCTTCGAGCCGGTGCTCGTCGAGGGCAAGGCCATCAAGCTGCATCCGCTCGTCTGCACCGCCTTCAACGCCGACTTCGACGGCGACCAGATGGCTGTGCACGTGCCGCTGGGCGCCGAGGCTCAGGCCGAGGCCCGCGTGCTGATGCTGTCCTCTAACAACATCAAGTCCCCGGCCCACGGCCATCCGCTGACCGTGCCGACCCAGGACATGATCATCGGCCTGTACTACCTGACGGCCATGCGCGACGGCTTCCCCGGCGAGGGTCGCATGTTCATCGATTTCGATGACGCCCTGAACGCCTACGACGCCCGCGCCGATCTGGACCTGCAGGCCAAGATCCAGGTGCGTCTGCCCTACAACACGAAGGTGGCCACCGCCTTCGGCGTGTTCGAGGACCACAAGGAGGGCGAGCGCATCGAGACGAGCGTCGGCCGCATCATCTTCAACGATGTGCTGCCGCCGGACTATCCCTTCCTGAACTATGAGATGAACAAGAAGGAGATCAGCCGCCTGGTCGAGGACGTCACCAACACCTACGATCTGTCCGAGGTGCCGCCGATTCTCGACGGTCTGAAGGACGCCGGTTTCCACTACGCCACCCGCGCCGGTGTTACCGTGTCGGTGTACGACGCCACCATCCCGCCCTCCAAGCCGGCCATTCTCGCCCAGGCCGATGAGCGCGTCGCCGCCATCGACGAGGACTACGAGATGGGCCTCATGTCCAACGAGGAGCGCCACAAGCAGGTCGTCGACATCTGGAACGATGCCAACGAGGAGGTCGGCGAGGCCATGGCGGAGAACTTCGACAAGTTCAACCCCATCTACATGATGGCCTTCTCCGGCGCTCGAGGCAACATCAAACAGATTCGCCAGCTCGCCGGTATGCGCGGCCTTATGTCCGACCCGAAGGGCGAGATCATCGACCGTCCGATTAAGGCGAACTTCCGCGAGGGTCTGTCCGTTCTGGAATACTTCATTTCCACCCATGGCGCCCGCAAGGGCCTGGCCGACACGGCGCTTCGTACCGCCGACTCGGGTTACCTGACCCGTCGTCTTGTGGACGTGGCCCAGGACGTCATCATCCGCGAGATCGACTGCGGCACCACCGAGGGCGTGCCCTACCGTGTGCGCAACGAGAAGAACGAGGTGGACGAGAACCTCATCGGCCGCTGCCTCCTGGAAGATGTGGTGGCGCCCGAGACCGGCGAGATCCTCGCCGAGGCCGGCACCTACCTGCATTCCATGGCCCAGCTGCGCGAGCTTGATGCGGCCGGCATCGAGGAGGTCACGATCCGCACGATCATGACCTGCCATGCCGAGCACGGCGTCTGCCAGAAGTGCTACGGGTGGGATCTGGCCACGGCCCGTCCGGTGAACATCGGCACGGCGGTGGGCATCATCGCCGCCCAGTCCATCGGCGAGCCCGGCACCCAGCTGACGATGCGTACGTTCCACACCGGCGGCGTTGCCGGCGAGGACATCACCCATGGTCTGCCCCGTGTTCAGGAGCTGTTCGAGGCCCGCAAGCCCAAGGGCCAGGCGGTGCTCGCGGAAATCTCCGGCACCATGCAGGTCACCGGCGACAAGATGTCGAAGACCATCACCATCCACGACCAGGAGGGCAACTACCGCGAGTACGTGGTGAGCGCCCGCGCCCAGCTTCTGCCGGGCGTGTTCGACGGGTGCGAGGTGCGCGTGGGCCAGCAGCTGACCAAGGGCTCCGTGAACCCCCACGACCTGTTGCGTCTCACCGATCCGAACACGACGCTGCGCTACATCGTGGGCCAGGTCCAGGACGTGTACGTGTCCCAGGGCGTGGATATCAACGACAAGCACATCGAGGTCATCGCGCGCCAGATGCTGCGCAAGGTGGCCGTGCTCGATGCCGGCGATTCCGACTTCCTGCCGGGCCGTCAGGTGAACCGCTTCGAGTTCGAGAAGGTGGCCAACGAGCTCATCGCCGAGGGCAAGGAGCCGCCGGTGGGCCAGCCGCTGCTGCTCGGCATCACCAAGGCGTCGCTGGCAACGGATTCGTGGCTGTCCGCCGCGTCGTTCCAGGAGACCACCAAGGTGCTCACCGACGCCGCCATCGAGGGCAAGACCGATCACTTGGCCAGCCTGAAGGAGAACGTCATCATCGGCAAGCCCATTCCCGCCGGCACGGGTCTGCGTCGCTACCGCGACGTGGGTCTCACCTACAAGGGCCGCCCGGTGGAGAAGGTCACGGGAGATGCGCTGCCCGACTTCGCGCCGGACGCGCTGCGCGAGATCGAGGAATTGCTGCCCCAGCCCCAGGATTGGTCGCTCGACAGCGACGGCTACTTCAATTCTTCGGGCTCGTTCGGCGGCTACTACAGCGCCCTTTCGGGTCATCGCGGCCACAACCTGTCCGACGAGGACGCGCGACTGTACATCTACGACGATCTGGGCGTGTCCCAGCGTTGGGCGAACAAGTTCTCCGAGGCGGGCATCGAGACCGTGGCCGACCTGCTGGGTCATACCGAGGAGGATCTGCTGCGCATCGAGGGCATCGGCGTGAAGGCCATCGAGGAGCTGAAGGAGGGCTTGGCGGCCCGCGACCTCATGCACGTCATCGAGGACGACCTGGCGGCTTCCTCCGACGACATGAGCCAGCTGCTCGACATGGTGTTCTCGCCCGATGACACCATCCTCATCGGCGGCGACGAGCCCCCGACGTTCAACACCGACGGCGAGGAGATGCTCGGCGAGGCCCTGCCTCCGCGCTCCTACCAGCGCAACCTGGAGGAGCTTGACGCGCTGCTCGGCAACATGGGCGGCTTGGGCTCCCTCGGCTTCGGCTTCACCAGCGCCGAGGACGAGGCGGCTTCCAACCAGGCCATGGAAGACGGCGAGGAGTAAATTGGTTTCGCCTGTCCTTGCGAAGCATCACTGACTTCCTTGGACGAACTCGGGAGTTTTCTATTGGGGCGACCTTCGGGCCGCCCCTTTTTGTGTTTGCTGTTCCCGCGGGGCGCCAAATGGCCAAAAAGTAGCTGCCAGCTGGCAGCTAGGTACCTGTTTTTGACCATGGAGGCTATAGCGACGAAATCAGGCTGGCTGCTCGGAAAATATTCCCAGGTCAGTGCGTCGACGAATATTGGTACAAAGCAAGCCGCCTTTTCGGTTTGCAGCTAACGACCGATAATTGACCAAAACGTCGCTTCAAGCTCTTCGAACTTGCAGCTGGCATTCGGAATTTGGCCATTGAGCGCAGCTTTCCCTTGCGCGCGGCTACTCGCTGTCGACCAGGGTGCCGCCTTTGCCATGGTTGAGGATGATCTTGCGGGCGCGGGTGTAAGCGTCCAGGGCCGGCCGCACGCGTTCGTAGTTGTCCTTCTTGTAGATGGCGTACAGCCGGAAGGCCGCATCGTCGTCGGTTACGGGGAGCACCGTCATGCGGGAGAAATCCGACAGGTAGCGCAGCTGGGGCATGGATGCCTGCAGGATCATGACGTCTTCCACGCCCGGCGGAATAGCGCAGTAGTTCATGTAGGTGCGCCCGAGTACCGCCCGGGTGCGGGGCGTGTAGCCGTGCTCTTGGCAGACGCGTTCGATGTTGGTCCAGCCCGACAAGGAATAGCCGTCGGCGAATTTCACGAAGCGGTAGCTGCGCAGATCGTCCATGGTCACCGACTTCGTAGAGGCCAGGGGGCTGTCCATAGAGACCATGGCAACGAAGGGCGAACGAATGAGCGGAATGTAGGCAAGTCCCAAATTATCGAGCTTGTCCAGTTCGGCATAGGCCAGCAAGATGTCGGCATCGCCTTCCACCAATTGCTCCAGGTAGTTCGTATCGTTCAGGCTGTTGTAGCTGGCAGGAGCCTCGCCCTCGATGCCGAGCACGGCGGCGGCTGCGCTCCCTATGACTCCTGGGACGACTTCGTGGCCGCCTACCAGGAGCACGGCACCTGGAACATGAAGGAAGTGTTCCCGGACGACTGGGGCTCCTACCGCCGCTACGAGATCGGCCAGGCCTACCGCAAGGCGCCGCATCAGCAGCCGACGAAGCTGGACATCAACATTCCCGGCTTCCCCACGCCGACCATGAAGCACGAGCTGTGGGCCACCACCATCGAGTCCCACTTCCCTGAGGGCTCCGACGGCCCCGAGGTGACGCCGGGCTTCCACACCGAGGCTCTGCCCTACTACGTGGAGGGCATCCACTCCCGGGTGCGCGACGCGGAAACCTACGAGGAGTACCCGATCCTCTGCATCACCGGCCGTCGCATCCCCGTGTACTTCCACAGCGAGCATCGCCAGCTGCCCTGGTGCCGCGAGCTGTGGCCGGTGCCCCGCATGGAGATCAACCCGGAGACAGCCGCCGAACTCGGTCTGGAGCAGGGCGACTGGGCCTGGATCGAGAGCCCCTGGGGCAAGGTGCGCCAGACCGTGGACCTCTACTACGGCATCGCGCCCGGCACCATCAACTGCGAGCATCAGTGGTGGTATCCGGAGCTGGCCCAGGCCGACAAGGGCTTCAAACTGTCCTGCATCAACTGCATCGTCGACCGCACGGCCCAGGACAAGTACAACGGCTCGTCCACGGTACGCGGCTATCCGGTGAAGGTGTACAAGGCCACGCCCGAGAACAGCCCCTTCGGCAACCCCATCCCCTGCGGCAACGACGGCACCGAGATCATCCACGACTCGTCCGATCCGCGCCTGAAGCTGTGGGCCATCGGCGCCGAGGGCATTCACCCCGACAAGTTCGACGCGTAAGAGAAAGGAGTGGGAGAAATGACACAGCTTGCTATTTGCACCGACCTCGACCGGTGCGTGGGATGCCTCGCTTGCAGCGTGTCCTGCAAAGTGGTCAACGGCGTGCCCATCGGCAACTTCTGGAACAAGACCCTGCGCGTGGGCCCCACCCCCAAGAAGGGCGGTTCCGGCCAGTACCCGGATGTCGAAACCTACTTTTTGAACGTGCAGTGCCAGCACTGCGAGAACCCCCAGTGCGTGTCGGTGTGTCCCACCGAGGCGTCGCACAAGCTGCCCGACGGCACCATTCAGATTGACAAGTCGAAGTGCATCGGCTGCCAGTTCTGCGTCATGAGCTGCCCCTACGGCGTGCGCTACCTCAACGAGGAGGAGGGCGTCGTGGAGAAGTGCACGCTGTGCCAGCAGCGCACGGCTCAGGGCGAGCTGCCCCAGTGCGTGAGCCAGTGCTGCGGCATGGCCCGCTGGTACGGCGATGCCGAGCAGGGTATCGAGTCCTTCGAGGGCCCGCGCGGCGAGCGGTTGGGCGACTTCGTGAACGACTTCACCGAGGATCAGGTGTACAAGCTCACCGATGTGGGCAACGGACCGAGCATGTTCTACATCATGCGCAACATCAAGTGGCAGGGGGTCGAGTAGCCCATGGAAATTCAAATCCCGCTCGTCATCTTCACGAGCTTTCTGGCCTGGGCCGCGGGCATCTTCGGCACCCAGTGCATCCTCGCGCTGCAGAAGCGCGGCGGTGCGGTGCAGCTGCCGGCGCTCATCTGCTCGGCTGTGGTGCTCGTGGTGGGCGGCATTGCCGTCGTGTTCCATCTGACCCACCCGTTCAACCTGTTCAACGGGTTCGGACACATCACCTCGGGCATCACCCAGGAGCTCATCGCCATTGTGCTTCTGGCGGTGGTCATGGTGCTGTTCTTCCTGATGCTGCGCCGCTCCGAGGATGACACGGTGCCCCAGTGGCTGGCCGTGGTGGGCATCGTGGTGGTGCTCGTGCTCATCGTGGCCATGGGCCACAGCTACATGATGCCGTCGCTGCCCGCCTGGGACACGGTGCTGCAGCTGCTGTCGCTTCTGGGCGCGGCCTGCGTCATGGGCCCGGCCACCGTGGCCTTCATCGGTGCCGTGAAGGGCGTCGAGATCGAGGGCATCGGCCTTCTTACGGTCATCGGCGCGGCCGTGAATGCCGTGCTCTCGGCGGCCTACATGTTCGCCATGGAGGCCTCGAGCGCCACCTTCCAGTCCTTCCAGTACTACTTCGACCCGACGCACCCGAACGTGGCTATGGCCAATCCGGCCAACGTGTCCCTGTTCACCGGCGACTCGCTGGCGGCCCTTGTGGTGGCGATCATCGCCCTGGTGGTCGCCCTCGTCGGCGCGCTTTTGGGCAAGAAGCAGGGAGCGTGGAAGGTATGGGGCGCCGTGGTCGCCATCGCCGGTTTGGTGTGCGCCGTGGCTCTGCGCATCATGATGTACACCATGGGCGAGACCCTGTTCATGCTGTACTAGCGGGCTTCGGGGAGGCCGCGTGCGCGTGCGCCTCCCCGCCCTTCGAGAAATGAGACAAGGAGGTTCTCATGCGAGGAATATACAAGCGGGCTGGCCTGGCGCTTGCCGCCGGAGCGCTCGCACTTGGCCTCGCCGGATGCGCTACGGAAAGCGCGCCGGTGAGCGACCCTTCCAAGGGCGACAACACCCAACTGGCCTATACCGGTGCCGAGTCCGCCGACGAGCAGAGCTTCGATACGGTCACTTTCGGCAGCTACCAGGGTCAGGACATCACGTGGCTTGCGCTTGCCGAGGAGAACGGCAAGACGCTGCTCATCAGCGAGTCGGTGCTGGATGCCGTGCCCTACGACAACACGGCCGAGCCGTACCAGTGGTCGGTGCAGTCGCCGCGCCCCCAGAAGGACGTGGAATGGGCGACGAGCTCGATTCGCACGTGGCTGAACGGCGAGTTTTTGAATGCGGCCTTCAGCGCCGATGAGAAGGGCGCCATCGCTGCCACGACGCTCGCCGATACGAAGAACAACGTGTCCCATACGGCGGCCACGGCGGCGGACCCTTCGGTGCATGCGGCCGAAGAGACGACTGACCAGGTCTTCCTGCTGAGCCTGGCCGAGGCGAAGCAGTACTTCGCCAACAACGCGGCTCGCGTGGCCCATCCCACCGACTATGCCGTGAAGCAGGGCGTCTACGTGGGCGTGGCGAGCAACGACGAGCAGCCCGACGGCGCGGCGGCCTGGTGGCTGCGCTCCAACGGCTACTACGCCGGCTACGCCTCGGTGGTGACCGACGACGGCTACGTGCACGGCGACGGCTACCGCATGGCCGGCGAGCTGCACGACGGCTTCGACGACCACGGAAGCGAGCTTAAGAGCACGCTCGGCGGCAACATTGGCGTGCGTCCCGCCATCTGGGTGGAGACGAGCGCGCTTTCCTAGAAGCGCTTGGAACGGGAGCGGCTGGTTGATCGGTCGCTCCCATTCCTGTTGATAAGTCCGAGAGAGGAGGATGAGCATGGCTGGTGGAAATCCGTTGACGCGGCGGACGTTGTGTATTGGCGTGGGCGCTACCGTGGCCATGGCCGGGCTGGGGGCGCTGCGCTATGTGGGCAGCGAGCCGCTCGTGCGACCGCCGGGAGGACAGGACGAGGAGAACCTGGTGTCCCGCTGCGTGCACTGCTACCGCTGCATCGAGGCGTGCCCCGAGAAGGTGATCGTGGCTGCCTCTCTTGATGCGGGCGTGCTGAATATGCGCACGCCGCGCATGGAGTTCTCCGACTGCTACCCCGGTCAGCTGGACGATTTCCGCTACTGTGATTTCTGCGCCGAGCGCAACGGAGGCGTGCCCCTCTGCGCGGCTGTGTGCCCTTCCGGGGCTTTGCAGCTGCCGGTCGATTACGCACCCGAAACCGAGGTCATTGGCGTGGCGGTACTGAATACCGAAACGTGCATCGCCTACCGCAGCAGCTTCTGCGCTTTCTGCCACGACGTGTGCATCCAGGTGCGTGGCGAGGAGAATGCGGCCATCTACTACCAGAACGCCGATGCGACGGATGCCCTGGACACGCGGCTGCCCGTGGTGGATGCCGAGAAGTGCAACGGTTGCGGCGCCTGCGAGGCCGTGTGCGTGTCGGCCCAGGCCGGCTCCACCATGAACGCCTCGGAGCGTGCCATTGTCGTGAAGCCGCTGGAAGGGTAGGGGGTCGTCATGAAGTTCAAGAATGCGCGCACTGCGGTGGCCGCGGTGGCTTTTGCGGCGCTGGCCGTCTGCTTTATTGCCGGCGTGGCCACGGGAACCTGGTGCGGATTCGGGGCGAACGACATCGCGGTTCTGTGCCCGGTGGGCGCGCTGCTATCCATGGTGGCGGCCAAGACCCTCATCCCGCGTGCGGTGCTGAGCATCGTGGTGGCCATCGCCCTCGTGCTGCTTTTGGGCCGCCTGTTCTGCGGCTGGATCTGCCCCGTGACCCTGTGGCGCCGAGTGAAGGAGTTCTTCAAGCCCGTGAAAACGCGCGAGCAGGAGGTGGAGGCCCTCTCTCAAGCGAACCAGGCCCTCGCCGCCGAGGAGATCGCAGCGCTGAAAGAGGCGTCGGCGACTCACGACTGCGCCGCCTGCGGAGCCTGCCACGCCAAGCGCAACGCGCCTTTCGACTCGCGCCATGCGGTGCTCGGCGGTGCGCTGCTGACGACGGCTGTGTTCGGGTTCCCCGTGTTCTGCCTCGTGTGCCCCGTGGGCCTCACTTTCGCAGCGGTGGCCTTGCTGGTGCGCCTGTTCGGCGCGGGCGACTTGAACTGGTCGCTTCTGTTCGTGCCGGCCATGCTTGTCATTGAGCTGGTATTCTTGCGCAAATGGTGCGGCCGGTTCTGCCCCATCTCGGCGTTCATGAGCCTTTTCTCCCGCTTCAGCCGCACGGGCATGCCGGTCATCGACAACGAGCGCTGCCTGGAAACAGCCAAGGGTACGGCCTGCAGCCGCTGCGCCACGGCCTGCACCTTCGATGTGAACCTGCGTCATCCCGATTTGGGCGAGCTGCCCCTGCACGACTGCGCCCGCTGCGGCGACTGCATCGACGCGTGCCCCACGAGCGCCATTTCCTTCCGCGCCGTCAGCGGCAAGCCTGTTCCCTTCGTCGACGCCTTCGCCTCGACGCGCTCCGGCGGCAAGGCGAAGGCACCCGCCGCGCCGGCTTTGGACGATTTGGAGCCAGAAGAAGCATAAGGCGGTAGGGGCCCACGGCTCGCGCCATCTATTCGAAACCTGTGATTTTTATCAGGGGCGGCTTTCGGGCCGTCCCTGCTTTTTGTGGTTGGGTATCATGGAGGGAAATATCATGGTGGCTGCCGAGAGAAAGTGCTGCATTCAATGGTCAACAAGACGTTCATCCCCGAAGGCGAGGCGGTCCCGGCCTCGCAGATTGGCGCGACGCTGGAGGCGCTCGCCGCCACTATCGCCGCGCGTCGCGACGCCGACGAGGCGAGCTACACCTACCGGCTTCTGACGGGCAGCGTCGACGATGTGCTGAAGAAAGTCATGGAAGAGTCCGGGGAAGTGGCTCTGGCCGCCAAGGATGTGGAAGGTTGGGCGACCTCCTCGCTCGCGGCCGCCGTGGCGCTGGAAGCTGCTAGTGCCGGGGCTGGCGATGCGGTCTCCGACGCCGAAGCTGCCGATGAGGGTGCCGGCGCTCCTCTTTCCGTCCAGCTGCCCCCGGAGTACGGCGAGGCGGTCGATCATTTGCGCTACGAGGCCGCCGATGTGGTGTATCATCTTCTCGTCGTGCTGGAGCGCTACGGCATCACGCTCGACGAGTTCGCTGCCGAGCTGAACAATCGCATGACCGAAGGAGAGCGGCCGCACGGCGCCGTTCGCTTGCACGACGAGTTCGTGCGCCGCGGAAAGTAGCGTTCAGCTACAGGTCTTGTGCGGGGAAGAGACGGGAATCTCGCGGCAGCCTGAGCGAGCGAAACAATATGGAGAACTTCGGGGGAGCCCCCGAGTTGAAGGAAAGAAGGATTTCATGGCCCGACTGTTTGGAACTGATGGCGTGCGCGGCATCGCAAATGTGGAGCTGACCTGCGAGATGGCCTATCGCCTCGGTCAGGCCGCCGCCATCTACCTTGGCAAGACCATCGTTGTGGGTCGCGACACGCGCCGCTCCGGCGACATGCTGGGCGCGGCCCTTTCCGCGGGCATCATGAGCGCGGGCGGTACCGTGCTCGAGGCCGGTATCATCCCCACGCCGGGCGTGGCCCTGCTCGTGCGCGAGATGCGCGCGGCGGGCGGCGCGGTCATCTCCGCCTCTCACAATCCGCCGGAGTACAACGGCATCAAGTTCTTCGATGCTCAGGGCTTCAAGCTGCCCGACGCCGTGGAAGACGAGATTGAGGCCTTCATCGTCAACGGTGGCTTGGAAGGCGAGGTCGCTGCCGCCGAGGAGGCCGCCTGGAGCGCCGCTCAAGCCGCTGCGCCCGATGCTCCCGCCGATGCGACGAGCTATCTGGCTTCCGAAATCAAGATGCCTGCTGGTGCCGAGGTGGGCGTGGTCATTCCGCTGGAAAACGCTTGCGACATTTACATCGACCACGCGGCTCGTTCCATCGAGGATCAGGGCATTTCCTTCAAGGGCCTGCGCATCGCTTTGGATACGGGCCACGGTGCTTCCTCGCTCACGTCCCCGGAGGCTCTGCGGCGGTTGGGCGCCGAGGTGATCGTCATCAACGATGATTTCGATGGCATGGACATCAACGTGCGGTGCGGCTCCACTCATCTCGAGCCGCTGCGCGCGCTTATGGCCGAGACGGGTGCCGATGTGGGTATTGCGCATGATGGCGATGCCGATCGCGTCATGCTCATGGCGCCCGATGGCACCGAGATCGACGGCGATATGGTGGAAGCGGTCTGCGCGCTCGATATGCGCGAGCGCGGCGTGCTGGCCGGTGACACGGTTGTGTCCACGGTGATGTGCAACTTCGGTTTCGTGCGTGCCATGAAAGAGATGGGCATTAATGTGGTGCAGACCAAGGTAGGCGACCGCTACGTTCTGGAGGCTATGCGCGAGCACGGCTACTCCATTGGCGGCGAGCAGTCTGGCCACATGATTCTGCTCGATCACAACTCCACGGGCGACGGCCTCATGACGGCCTGCCAGTTCTTGGCGGCGGTCATTCGCTCAGGCAAGCCCGTGGCCGAGGCGATTCAGGTCATGGAGAAGATGCCGCAGACCCTGATTAACGTGCGCGTGAACGACAAGCATGCTGTGGAGGGCAGCGCCGAGGTGGCCGCTGCCGTGGCCGCCGCTGAGGAGGCGCTCGGCGAGGACGGCCGCGTGCTTCTGCGCCCGAGTGGCACCGAGCCGGTGGTGCGCGTGATGGTGGAGGCAGTTGATCCGGCCGCCGCACAAGCGCACGCCGAGGCCATCGCCGCCGTGGTGGAAGCCTGCGCGTAAGGCGAAGGCGACCGACAGGCCCTGTTTTCGAGAACAACGCAGTAAATGCCAGTTCGACCCCGTAATGGTAAGAGTGTCAGTCCCGTTTCTTACCAAAGCGAGGTCGAACTGGCATTTTCGCCCCTCAATCGTCTCCCCTTCTTGCCAAAGCGGGGTCGAACTGGCATTTACTTGGGAGATTTCGAAAATGATTTTGCTCGTCGGAATCATAAGGCTCGCTCGATTATGTTCTTCTATAAGCGAATAGCTCATTGATTTCGCTTTGGCAACAGAACGCGGCATCGCTGTTAACCTGGGGTTATTTACAAGGAGTCACCGTTACACTGTCGTTATTTCTTGGTAGTGATCGGCGCAAGAGCTTTCTGTCCTCGGTCCTGCTTTATCTGCTGCCGAAAGGACGGGCGACATGAAAACGCGATCCCTCGCTCCTGGGGCCTATCTGGCGAGAAGCGGCCAGGGCGTCTCGCTGTACGATGCCGACGGCAAGTGCTTTGCCATGAATAAGATGGGCGGCTCCATTCTCGCTTTGGCCCTCACGGGCCTTTCCGCTGAGGGCATCGCCGATGCGTTGCGTCATTATTTCAACGGGACTCCCACCCAGTCCCGCGACGAGGTGGCCGCCTGGCTCGACGAAATGGAAGCGAGCGGTTTCCTGCATTCCTAGCAGTTGGCCACCGACATTGTTGCCCCATGTCGGCCATTGCTCAAAAGTATGCAGGATTTTGCGATTAGGAGAGCCATGCACGCCCTTTCAGTCGCTGCAGGCTCTCCCTATCGCAAAATCCTGCACAAATGGCGCGCCGAGGCTCTCCCTATCGCAAAATCTTGCACAAAAGAGCCCCAACGGTTGACGTGGCAAGTCATTGGGCCGCGGTATACAAAGGATATCCGTAATAAGCCAAAAACGAGTTTGCTTACCTGGGCTGCCATAGCGGCCTTGCTCGTCGGGGCTGCCGTGACGACTTGCCCTGCTTGGCACCACGCTTTTTAAGGATGAGGGCAACAATCATGAATGGGAGATTCGTAAGGTTTCTCAAAAGCGATGATAGTATTAACCGCATTACGCTAAAGTTCGCTCAATGAAAGTATACCTCAGCCATATCACGGCCTTACGCTTCTGGCGCGCATGGTCTATCCTGCGCCCTCTCACGTTGCAGGAGTTTCACAGTACAGGGAAAGTGGCGGACGCCAATCTGTTCCCTTCGAACATCTATCAGACTTCAGCGGTGCTGCGAGATTGCGCTATAAGGGAATGCGACATCCATAGTCTTTTTGACGAGCTGCCTGAGATGCCCGAACTGCGCTTTTGCCTCAAAGACTGCACTGACGGACTTGGCGCGAAACCATGGCATATCCTGCATGATGGTAAAGAGGGTACGAAAAGTTCGATGCTTGCTGAGCGTCATCGCAGCCTCCTGAATTATCCAAGAGGGTCTTTCGTGCGCATCGCTGAGGGGTTATTCGTCTGTTCGCCAGAGCTTGTGTTCGTTCAAATGGCCTCCTGCCTTTCTTTCGGTGAGTTGCTTGCCCTTGGCTATGAGCTCTGTGGGTGCTATCCGCGATCAACGCAAAAGAGTGTTCCGCTGGTGCGTCGTCCTCTTACCACGCCGAACCGCCTGATGGCCTACGCAGCGCGTCTGAATGGTGCAAAGGGTGCAAAGCTCGCGAGAGCGGTTGCAAAGCAGGTGCGGGCAAAATCGGGATCCGTGATGGAAACCGAGCTTGCCGCCATTGCGTTTACGGCGGAGGTTTACGGGGGTCTCGGTATTGCCGAAGCGCTCATCAACGCCCCCGTTGCCTTGTCGGAGGAGGCGCGCCGGGTTGCTCGTACCGATTGGGTTGTGCTCGATTTTTACTGGCCCAAGGCGCATTTCGGCATTGAATACAATGGGCGTACTGCCCATGCGAGCGCCGATCAGCAGGATCGCGATTCTCGCAAGCGGGATGGACTTATGGTTGACGGCATCGAGACAGCTACGATGACGAATTCCCAGTTTCAGAATGTGACGGAATGCACGGCTCTTCTCGATAGGGTATCCGGCCGTGCGGGAAAGAAGCGTCGGAAGCGCAGGGCTGCTCATGCGGATGCCCATCGAAAGTTGCGACGCCAGGTAAGCAAATTCCACCAGCAGCATTTTCCTTTCTAAGCCGACGCTGCACGAGTCGGCTGCCCTCCCTCCCTCTTCGCCTTTCTAGGTTGTGCGCCTGCCTTCCGTACGCGGCAGGCACCTTTCGTGATGCGGTGAGCGAGAGCTCGAGCGGGTGCAGGACTATGCGCTGCTCTGGCCTCGAACTTCCTTTTTTGCTGGACGAATCTCCTTTTGCTCTTTTTGCTGGATGCGCGAGGCCTTGAATTTGTGCAGGATTTTGCGATAGAGAGAGCCGCCGAGGGCTGGCTGGCGATTCAAAGCTCTCCTGATCGCAAAATCCTGCACAAATGGCGCTCGGGGGACTCTCTTAATCGCAAAATCCTGCACGAAAAGAGGAGGAGCGCGTGCGAGATTTGTCCCTCTGGCCAGAACCTGCTTGTTCGTGCCGCGCCTTTCGCTATGATGGAAGGCACGGAAATTCAAGGAGGACGCTGTGACGACAAGAGACGACAACATCGTTGCGGAGGAAGCGCGGGCCATCGAGGTCGGTGAGGAGACGGGTGCGGGAGCGCCGGGCGCATCGGGCGGCTCGGGCCGTGGTCGCCGCGATACCTGGGCCACACATACGGGCTTCATCCTCGCCTGCGTTGGCAGCGCCGTGGGCATGGCCAATATCTGGCTGTTTCCCTATCGCGTGGCTCAGTTGGGCGGCGCGGCCTTCCTCATCCCGTACCTCATTTTCGTGGCGCTGCTGGGCTTTACGGGCGTGATTGGAGAAATGTCCTTCGGTCGGGCTATGGGCGCTGGCCCTATGGGCGCATTCGGCCGCGCCATGGAGATGCGCGGTGTGCGGCACGGCGAGCGCATCGGTAAGATCATCGGACTCATTCCCACCTTGGGATCGCTCGCCATCGCCATCGGGTACGCCGTAGTGCTCGGTTGGGCGTGCAACTACTTCGTGGCCTCGCTCGACGGCGAGCTTATGGCGCAGACCGACATGGGAGCCTTTTTCGGGGCCATCGCGTCGGACTTCGGCAACGTGGGCTTCCACCTGCTGGGCCTGGCGCTCACCTTCGGCATTATGATTTTGGGCATCTCCCGGGGTATCGAGAAGGTGAACAAGGTGCTCATGCCCACGTTCTTCGTGCTGTTCGTCATCATCGCCATCCGCGTGGCCACACTGCCCGGTGCGGCAGCTGGCTACGAGTATCTGCTCGTGCCCCGCTGGGAGGCGTTGCTGAACCCCACTACCTGGGTGTACGCTCTGGGCCAGGCATTCTTCAGCCTATCGCTTGCCGGGTGCGGCACACTCGTCTACGGTAGTTACCTCAAGCGAGATGTGGACGTGGTGGACGCCGCCAAGAACGTCGCCATTTTCGATACCATCGCCGGGCTTGTGGCCGCCTGCGTCGTGGTGCCGGCGGTGTTCGCCTTTGGGCTGGACGTGTCTTCCGGGCCGCCGCTTCTGTTCATCACGCTGGCCCAGGTCTTCCAGGAGATGCCCTTCGGTAACATTTTCGCTGTCATCTTGTTCGCGGCGGTGGTGTTCGCCGCCATCACGAGCCTTATGAACCTGTTCGAGGCGCCGGTGGAGGCGCTGCAGGCCCAGCTGGGGTTGTCGCGTGCAGCGTCGGTGGGTATCGTGGCCGTCCTTGCTGTGGCCGTGGGCCTGTTCCTGGAAAACGGCAGCTCGGTGAGCGATTGGATGGACGTCATCTCCATTTACGTCATCCCCGTCGGCGCGTTTCTGGCTGCTGTCATGTTCTTCTGGGTATGCCCGCGCGGCTTCGCGAAGAAGCAGGCGGAGACGGGCCGCAAAAAGCCCCTCGGCCGTTGGTTCGATTTCATGACCCGCTACGTCTTCGTCGTCATCACCGCGCTCGTCATCATCCTGGGCATCTTCTACGGTGGCATTGGGTAGAGAGTGGGTGAATCGCGTGCTGACCTACGAGCAGGAAACTGAGATGCGCTGCCGCCGCACCAGAGAAGAAGCTCTTGAGCAGGGCATGGATCGCCTGGGAGCCCTCGTTGCCCTTCTCCTTAACGCGGGGCGCTTCGACGACGCCAAACGCGTCTCCGAGGATGCCGCCTATCGCGATAAGCTGCTCGTTGAGTTCGGGCTGCAGGGCTAAGGTAGGCATCTTTTCGAGGGATGCTGACTGTCCGTGCTATCATTGAAGCTAGCTTGAATCACATAGCCTGCCGCCGGGTAGGCACAAAGCGCTCGCAGAGCGGACATCGTTAGGCCTTTGAAGATGTTCGCCCCGCGGGCGCTTTTATTTGGGTCGCCCTGGGTATGGGCACGGAGATCTTTCGACTACGGCCTTCGGCCTTCGCTCGAGACGACACGTCCGGCGGCACGAGAAGGAAGGAAGACTTATGAAGCAGTTCGTGACGGAAGAGTCGTTCTGGGAGCTGTTCCCCGAGGCTCAGATCGGCATTGTGGTGGCCCATAACATGAAGCCGACCGAAGAGGTGGCGCCCGAAGACGCCGCCGCCATCGCACGCGCCCTTGCCGAGGCCAATAGCGCGGCCGACCAGCACCTGGAGAGCAACACCATCTCGCAGAACGAGGTCGTGGCCGTCTGGCGCGAGGCCTATCAGAAGTTCAAGACGAAGAAGGGCGCGCGCTGCTCTATCGAGAACCTGCTCAAGCGCGTGCTGAAGGGCAATCCCGTGGGCTCCATCACGCCGTCGGTGGACATCTACAACACGGTGTCGCTTACGTACGCGCTGCCTGTGGGCGGTGAGGACATCGATGCCATGGCCAGCGATATTCGCCTCGGCATCACCGAGGGCGGCGACGCGTTCCGTCCGCTCGGCGAGGACGAGGACGCCCCCACGCTGGAAGGCGAGCTGTGCTACCGCGACGACGCCGGCGCCATCTGTCGCTGCTGGAACTGGCGCGACGGCGAGCGCACGGCGCTGACCGATGCATCGCAGAAGGCCTTCCTCATCATCGAGTCCGTGGATCCGGCTCGCGCCGACGATCTGGCGGCGGCGACCGACCAACTGGCCGCCATGGTGCAGCAGTACTTGGACGCCGATATCTTCGCCAAACAAATCATCACCCGCGACAACCCTACGATGGTGATCGACGAATAGTGCGGGTGCGTAAGGAGACGAGGGCGCGGGGCGCGAATGGCCCGGCTGGCCACAGCGCCCCGCCCTATCAGGAAAGGAGGAGTCGGTGAGCTGACTCGTGCTCGTTGCATCAGGGTGTATGGAATCGGTGTGGGCTATTGCCTTGGGGAAGTCGGAGGGTTTCACCCACGTCGGTCCCACCATCGTGTTCATCGTGGCTCTGGTGCTTTCCATGCTGGGGCTCTCCTTCGCCGTGAAGACGCTGCCGACGGGAACTGCCTATGCCGTGTGGGTGGGCATTGGTACCGCGCTCACGGTTATCTACGGCGTGATCACGGGTTCGGAACCCGCGAACCTCGCCCGCATTCTGCTCATCGCCGGCCTTGTCGGCTGCGTTGTCGGCCTCAAACTGGTCAGCGGGAATGAGGCCTAGCTCTCTTCTGACCAGAATGCGTCGAAGGCATCCATGAGTTCCATGCGTGAGTGGACGTCGGCTTTCTGGTAGATGTTGTACACGTGGGCTCGCACGGTGGACTCGGCGACGAAGAGCCTCTCTGCGATATATGAAGTCGTTCGGCCGGCAATGAGATAGCCAAACACCTCTGTCTCGCGCTTCGACAGTTTGCGGCTGACTGCAAAGTTGGCCAGGGCCGTACCCTTGCTGGGGCGCATATCCCTCTCTTCGCGAATGGCGCGATCGTCGGCGATGGAGGCTAGGGGCATGCGATCGCGATCAGTGAACACAAGGGTGGCTGTGACGAGCACGATGGCCATGCCGGCAACGGCCAGCGCGGTGAACGAAGCGTGGTCGGCGAAGAACCCGACGGCCCACCCGACGAGCATACCCGCTGAAATGGCGAGCCTGCCGAAGGCCATGGTCCTGAAAAGCGACGCGTCGTTCGCCTTCACGATATTGCAGTAATCATTGAGGGCGAGAACTTCGAACAGAAGATATCCGGTAACCACCATCCCCCCGCCGATGGCCGGTTGCCCCACTAAGGCGGCAAGGCAGGCAAAGCCGAGGCCCATAACGGGGGCGACGGCGCGATAGAGCGCATAGGGCTTTGCTGCGTCCTTCGCAAACTGCGCGTAGAGGATGTAGACGCCTGCCAGCACAACGATACAGACTGGTTCGACGAGGTAACCGGCCGGCAGAGCCGCCCCACCAGAGAACGCCATGGCCGAGAGCAGTGAGAAGGCCAGAGAGTAGCAGGCCAGTGCCAATGTCATCTTAAGGGCTGGAATGCTCTTGAAGATGCTGCTTGGGCCCTTCGTCCCAGTCGGCTCTCCGGCCTGCACCAGAGCTGAGCCGTCGCCGTCGAAAAGCTCGCTACCCCCGCGCTGGGAAATGAGCCGCCCCGAGAGCATAAGAGACGCCACCGACAGAAGGGGGAAGGCGATGCTCGCGGCAACGAGGGCGCCCTGGCCGCCGATCAAGGTGGCCAGGAACAGCAGCGCTCCCACGCCGTAGGACATAACCAGCAGCGTGAGCGTATCGCCGAGTCTCATGGCCCCGAAGAAACTCAGCCACATCAGGAACAAGGAAACCTCGGCTACGGCTGCCAGCAGAGCGGCGAGGCTGTGGGCCGTTGCGCCCTCGCCCCAAAGCAGAAGGGGCGTCACGGCCATGCCGGCAATGGCTCCCACGGCAAGATAGAGGCGCTTGCCCCGATTGGTGGCGATGGGACGCGAGAGTGCCAAGGAGAGTGTGAGCACGGCGCAGCGCATGAGGAGCTCGAAGAGCTCGAAGGGAACCGAGCCGAGGCATAGCGGATTGCCAAAGAGGGGAGAGGGCGAAAGGCCGACCATGAACAGCCATGCCCAGAAGAGGCCGAATCCCAGGAACCTGACGGGGAACAGTTCCTCTTCGAACAGCTTCATCCGCCCTCCTCTCGCAGTTCCCTCGGATAACCCATTATAGGGCCATGGCGATGCATCGGGGCTAACATTTGGCTTTGTAAACCCTATCGCATGTCTTGAACAGGGAAAATAAGAAAAAATAAGCGGAATTGCTTAGGCGATAACTCCTCGAAATCCTGCATTTTAGCGAATGGTAAGCGCTGTTAGGCCCATCGTATCGTGGCCTCGTCACGTCCGCTGCCTACGTCTGGCAGCACGAGAGCGAGGAGGGCAATATGGACAACGCGCTTGAAACCTCTGCCTCGATTGCAGACACGCATTCCGAGGTGTGCGAAGCTGTCGAGGCATTACTCGACCTCATGAAGCGCAATCCGCTCCAGCGGGAAATCTATCTTCAGGTAATCGAGTTCTGCGAGACGCGGCGCGCTCTTGCCGAGGCTGAGGCCATGGTAGCCTCCTGCCCTGGGTTCTCCCTGACGGCGCAGACCCCTTTCCGTCTTATTGCGAACGTCGTGGATAACGGCGGAATTCACTGGTACGAGGTGGATGCCGCCGGCTCTGTGATCACCGAGGAGCGCAAGGCGGGGCTTACGGACGACGAGGCGGACGACTTGGTCGAGGGCTTCGCTCTGGAAACCTCCGACGCGGGGAGGAAGGCCTGCGAACTCATGGCGCCGGAGCGTCGTCTGCGCGATTTGTTCGATCAGGCGCCCCAGCGTCTCGGCACGTATTTGGACATCATCGACCTCTGCAGCGAGCCGCAGTCCTTCAAGGCTATCGAGACGCTTGTGCGCAATTCTGGCGCGGAGCTTGTATCCGCCTCGTCGGGTCGTCCGCTGCAGCCGAGTTACTTCGTGGACATGCTGGAGCGCTGCGGCGGCCTGGTGTGGGATAAGGGATGGAAGGCGACAGGAAAGGGGAGTGCGCTGGCGAAGCAGATACGGCCTGCCATGGCCTTTTAGAACCACCTCATGAGACGAGAGAGAACGAGAGGAGAAACGATGACGAACGAGGCGATTACTCGCCGCGGCTTCATGAAGGCCGCTGCCGCTGCCACGGCGGCTCTCGGGGCCGCCGCAGCGCCGGTGCTGCTCGACGAGACGGACCAGGCCTTCGCCGATAGCGCCCCGAAGCGCGAGATGCACAAGACGGCCTGCCATGGCTGCACGAATTGTTGCCCGGTCTGCGTATATACCGAAGACGGCGTGGTGGTGAAAATCGAGGGCGATCCGGACGGCCCGCTCAACAAGGGCGGCGTGTGCCTGAAATGCCTCTCCCAGATTCAGACGGTCTACAGCCCCCGTCATGTGCTGCATCCTATGAAGCGCGTGGGCGATCGCGGTCAGAATCAGTGGGAGGCGATCTCGTGGGACGAGGCCACCGATCTTGCCGGCGAGCAGATTGCCGCGGCTGTCGAGAAATACGGCCCGTACTCTTATTGGAGCGCCCGCGGGGGCGGCGGCGCCTATATCGAATGGGAGACCTGGGGCCTCGACTACACCTTTGGCGGCTGCAATTCGCTGGCGTCCGGCGCCTGCCAGTGTGCCATGCCCCGCGATTTCGTTTCTACCACATCGGTGGGATTCAATTGCTGCGTCGATATGGACAACGTGGATCGCTGGGTGGGCGTTGTCGACAACGCCGAGCTCGATGGAGTGCGCCGCGACGATACCGAGCGTGTTTTCGTACTCTGGGGCAGCCAGCCTCATTCCTCGAAGGCGGCCCACGGCGGCCACGGCCTGGTGGACGCCCGATCGAATCTCGGCGTTAAGTCCATCGTTGTTGACCCTTATATGACGGCTGAGGCGGCCAAGGCCGATGTGTGGCTTCCCGTTCGTCCTGGATCCGACTGCGCCCTCATGCTCTCGTGGATCCGCTACATTATCGACCAGAAGGCCTACGACGAGCCTTTCGTCAAGCATTGGACCAACCTGCCATTTCTCATTAATCCTGATACGCGGCTGGCCTATAGGGCGGAGGAGATTTGGCCCGACTACGTGAATCCGGCCGACGATCCGAACGGTGTTTACGATACCCCGGCCTACGTCTGTTTCGATGAGCGCACGAACTCCATCCAGCCCTTCCCCTTCACGGCTCCCGAGGACAGCCCGGTCGATCCGGCCATCTTCGCTACGGCCACCGTGAATGGCAAGGAGGCGAAGACAGCGGGCCAGATCTACTGGGAAGAGGCGCAGCCCTGGACTCTCGAGGCCGCCGGTGAAACGTGCTGGCTTCAGCCCGAGAAGATCAAAGAGGCCGTAGATCTGTACATTAGTGCGGATTTCGGCGGCATCAGCAACGGTGTGTTCTCCGATCATCAGGAGAACTCCTCCACAGCCCCGCTAGGCGCGCTGGCCATCGATTCGCTGCTCGGCTTTATTGAGACGCCGCTGTCGGCCTTCCAGAATCATGGTCCTGCGAGCCTCGCGGCCGACCGTCCCACCATTCGCACAGGTGTCTTCTCTACCAGCTTCGAGCGCTACGGCCTCGGTTGGACGACGGGTCTGACCAAGGCGGAGAACGACCGCCTGCTTGACGAGATCATTGCGGGTTGGGATGCCAAGGGCCGCGATGGCGAGGAGATGCGCCGCTATTTCTTCCAATCCCGTTGCGACACCATGGGCGCCAACGCCCACAAGGGCATTCATCAGTGGCAGACCTGCGCGCCCAAGGAGCTGCGCGAGGGCATTACCACCGGAGAGCCCTACCGTCCGCGCGTCATGTACGAGATGTCCGGCAACAAGTACGCCGTCATGGGCCCCTCCCTCGAATGGAAGAAGGCTTACGACCAGCAGGACTTCATCATTCAGCAGTATCCCATGATGACCTCGTTCACCGTTCAGAGCGTCGATTTGTTTCTTCCCACTACCGAGTGGCTGGAATATGACAGCTACGAGGCCCCGGGCACGCACTTCAACCGCCACTACGCTCGCTGCCAGGTGACCCATCTCGGCGAGACGGTGAATCCGTTCGTCTCGCCCTATCAGGTGGCGAAAGCCGCTGTGGAGAAGCTCGGCGAGGAGAACGTGTTCGACCCCGACGCCTTTAAGCAGCCCTTCTTCGAGTCCCTTGAAGCGGCCTGTCAGTTCTGGGCCGAAGATATGGGGCACGAGAGCTGGCAGGAGATGCTCGACGACATTGACCACCGGTACACCGAGACGCCCATGGACGAGTACCTGGTGTACAAGCAGTACGAGGGACTTGTGTCCGACGGGCTGCCCCGCGGATTTGCCACCATCTCGCGCAAGGTTGATGTCTACAGCGAGGCGATGCTTCGCCTGGCGCGCACGGGCTTTCCCTACATGTACCCTTACGAGCAGCCCTCCTGCGATGATTACGATCCCATCTGCACCTTCAAGGAGCCGACGGAAAGCCCGCTCAACGATACGGAGTATCCGCTGGTCATCACTACCGGACGCTTGCCCCATTTCCACCACGGCACCATGCGCCACGCCCCCTTCGTCCGCGAGCTCATGCCCGCGCCGGAGCTGCGCATGAACCCCGAGACGGCCGCCGAGTATGGTATCGAGCACCTGGACTGGGTCAAGATTACCTCTCGTCGCGGCAGCTCCCACGCCCGAGCCTACCTGACCCAGGGCATCGCTCCCGGCGTGCTCATCACCGAGCGCTTCTGGAATCCCGAATGCTATGACGCGACTCAGGAGACCATCACGCCAGGTATCGAGGAATGCGGCTACAACATCATGTCCGCCGACTCTTTCCAAAACCCCTGCTTCGCCACGAACAGCTATCGCGCGTTCACGGTGAAGATAGAGAAATGCGACCGCCCGGAGCGCATCTGGGTGGAAAGCAAGGAATTCGAGCCGTTCATGCCGACGTTGCAGAACGAGCCTGTCACCGAGGAGGTGTTCTAAATGGCCAAGGGGCTGCTCATCAACCTCGATCGCTGCACGGGATGCGACAGTTGCATCGTGGCCTGCAAGTTGGAAAACCAGTTGCCGCTGGGATCGTTTTACAACAAGGTGATTGCCATCGGCCCGACGGGAACGTTCCCCGACGTAGAGAAGTACTGGCTGCCCTCCCAATGCCAGCAGTGCGAGAACCCCCACTGCGTAGCCGTGTGTCCCACCGGCGCGAGCTATCGCGATCCTAAGACCGGCTATGTGCTCATCGACAAGGACAAGTGCATCGGATGTCAGTACTGCCTCTACGGCTGCCCCTACGGAGTGCGCCAGATGGACGAGGAGCACGGTGTCGCACAGAAATGCACGCTCTGCTCGCAAATCACCGCCGACGGCAGCGATGTTCCCGCCTGCGTGCACAACTGCAACTGCGGTGCTCGCTTCTTTGGCGATTATGATGATCCCGACAGCGATGTGTGTCGCGAGATGGCGAAGTACTCGCAAGATTGCATTCACGCGCTTCCCGATCTGGGCAATGCCAAGCCCCTCACGCGCTACATCTTGTCCCCGAAGTTCGCCAGCTGGAAGGAGCTGATCTAGGTGGAAATCCAATGGCCCCTCGTCTTGTTCTCGCTCATCGCGGGCACGGGTGGATCCCTGTTCGCCTTCGTCGCCCTCTCCGAGCTTCTCGGTGGCAAGGAGAAGACGCGCTTCGCCGCAACGGTAACGTCCCTTGTGCTAATCGTCGCCGGCGGTTGCCTCTCCATGCTGCACCTGGCCTCCCCGCAGAATGCGTTTGCGGCGCTGACGAACATCTTCTCGTTCTCGGGCATCTCCATCGAGTTGATGCTTCTCGGGCTGACATTCGTTGTGGCCCTTGCCTATGCGATTGTTGTCAAGCGCCTGCGTAACGCGCTGGCCGCCAAAGCGCTGGCCGTTGTCGGCGGTATCTTGGGATTGGCCCTTGGCTACTTCTGCGGTCACGGCTATGTCATCGAGGCACAGCCGACATGGATGCACGAGTCTCTGCCTCTGGCTTATTTCGGCACGGCCCTGGCCTGCGGCGCATTCGCCTACGATGCCATAGCGGCCCGCTGCGGCACCGCTGCAGACGAGCTTTCCGGCCGCATGCCCGTCGCCCTCGTAGTGTGCGCGGGCATCGCCACGGTGACGCTGATCTCCTACGTTGGCTTCCTTGGATTTCCCGCGGCGGGCAACGAAGTGCTGCTCTGGGGTGGAATCGTGGCGTGCGGCATGTTGGGAACGGTCGCACCGGCGTTGGTGCGCCTGCTCGCCCCACAGGTTCCGGCTCTTCCCGCAGATGTCGCCGGATTGCTCTGTGCTGTTGCGGGCGGCGTATCGGTTCGCATGCTCATGTGGGTGTGCGCCACGGGCTACTTGAACCTGTTCGCCCATACCGTTCCCAGCGTCATGCTGAATCTCTAGCACTCTGGCGGGCGGCCATGCTCGATGGTCGCCCGCCGCTTGAAAGGAGCTCGCCGTGAAGACCGAAGACGCCATCGCGCTGTTCGCCTCTCGCGCAGATATGTACCGGCAGGTCGCCCAGTGGTTCTTCGCACCCCTGAGTGAGGAGCAAATTGATGCCTTAGCCTCTCAGGACCTGCGTGGCCTGGCCGAGGAGGACGGGTCGCCCTATGCCGATGGCTACAACGATTTGTACCGTGCCCTGCGACTGCGCCATACGGGTACGCGCCAGGCTCTGGCTGCCGATTTTACGGGGGTGTTCTACGGTGCGACGACCGAGGGCGGTCAGACAGCCCAGCCCTTCGAATCGCTGTACCGCTGCGATGGCGGCGCACTGATGGGAGAGTCGCGCGGAGAAGTGTACCGGACGCTCAAGAAGGCCCGGCTCAAAGTTCACGAGGGCCTCGATTTGCCCGACGACCATCTCTCGTTCGACGCGGCCTATGAGGCGGAGCTGTGCGATCGCGCGGCGGCCCTTCTCGGCGAGAGCGACAGGGCTGGGGCGTTGCAAGTGCTCTCAGAGCAGCGAGCGTTCTTCGAGGAGCATATCGCCTCCTGGTTCGACGATTTCCGAAATCGGGCGTCGTCCATGGTCACGACTCGCTTCTATCAGGGGATATTGAAGGTGACGGCCGCGTTTTTCGCTGATGAGCCGGTCCTCATGGACGACCTGGAGAAGTGCCTCAGTTGGCGTCGCTATGAAGAGTAAGGGGAGAACCGTGGAATCTAAGACGGGTGCTTGCGAGGCCCCTATGGAATTCGAAGGCAAAGCGCCAAAGGCCGTGAGCCGCCGAAGGGTGATTGAAGGCGCCGTGGCATTGGGAGTGCTTGCGGCCTTTGGCGGAACGGTAAGGGCCTTTGGGGGGGAGGGGGATGCCCTCTACCCCCCCGGTGGGCAGGACATCGATGGCTTTTGGGACAGCTGCATTCGCTGCGGACGCTGTATTGGCGCCTGCCCTACCAAGGTCATTGCCCCGGGGACGTTGGATGACGGCGTTGTGAATGCCCGGCTTCCGCTCATGAACTTCCGCCTCGGCTACTGCGACATGTGCGACGGTACCTTCCGCTGTGCCGCCAATTGTCCTACGGGGGCACTGCGCTCCTTTGATCCTTACGTCGACAAAATCGGCATGGCACGCGTGAATGAATCGGAATGCGAACTCTATGGCGTCTCGGCGCACTGCAATGCGCCATGCGTCGAGGCCTGTGCGTGGGAGGCGCTTGCCGTCGAGGACGGTCGGCTCATCGTTGACGAGGAAAAGTGCAACGGTTGCGGTGCTTGCGAGTTCGCCTGCGTGGCGGGGTCTTACGGCTCCTATGGCGGCACGGGCCTGCGCGGCATCAGTATTGTTGCCTGGAGAGAAGGAGAGAGGTGATGAACGTGAGCGAAGAGACATCGGCGAGGGGACGTAAACGGCGCAGTCGCGTGTCCCGTGTTCGTAAAATGGTGCTTGCAGGGGCGTTTGTCCTCTTCTGCATTGGAGTCGTGGCGGTAGGAGGCATGGGAGACGCTTGCAGTGTCGGCTATGAGGCCATAGCGATGGTCTGCCCCTTGGGCGCGCTCGAGGGTTTCTTCGGGTCATGGTCGTTCGTTCCCCGCATGGCCCTGGGACTTGTCTTGGCCCTCGCGGTCGTGCTCATTGCCGGTCGGGCCTTTTGCTCCTGGATCTGTCCTGTGCCGCCCCTGCAAGGCTTTCTTCGCACCAAGAAGCAGCGGCAACGCGATGCGGTCGAGCGCAAGGCCCAGGCCGAGGACTCCTTGGCGTTGTGGAAGAGCTCCTGCTCCGGATGCAAAGGCGACTCCTGCGGGGATGCATGTGCGCAGGCCAGTGGGGCTGATGGGCGCGGGTCTTCCGCCCAGCCATTGAGCGCCCGCGGGAACGTGGGGCTCGACTCGCGCCATGCGGTGCTCGCTGGCACGCTGGCCACAACCGCCTTGTGCGGATTCCCCGTATTCTGCCTGCTGTGTCCGGTGGGGCTTACCTTTGCGACGGTCATCGCACTTTACCGGTTCATCGGTTTCAACGAACCGACCATCGACTTGCTTGTCTTCCCCGCCATCATCGTTCTTGAACTGGTTTTGCTGCGGAAGTGGTGTCATCGCTTCTGCCCCATTAGCGCGCTCATGTCACTCTTGGCTCCGCTGGCCCGTCGTTTGCGTCCACAGGTGAGCATGGAGGCTTGCTTGCGCTCGAAGGGGGAAGATTGCACCGTGTGCGGATCGGTTTGTCCCGAGGGCATCGATCCAGTTGCTGATTTGGGTCGCCGGTCGCTTTCCGAGTGCACGCGCTGTGGCCGATGTGCTGAGGCGTGCCCTGCACAAGCCATCGCCTTCCGCAAGACTCGGGTTCGCGCGACCGATCCCGTCGTGATCGACGAGGAGCAAGCGGTGCTTGTTGATTGATCCGGGTGCGCTTGAACCTAGCTTTTCACCAGGTCCTGCGGTTCGCACCCCAGCACATGCGCTAGGGCGAGAACGACGGAGACGGAGGCTTTCGAAAGGTCGTTGCGGCGTTGTTCGTACAGTTGGATCATGCGCAGGGAAACGCCCGATGCCGTGGCCAGCTCCTGTTGCGTCATGCCGCGGTTGGCGCGAATGCGCGCAAGGGGCGTGGTCTGCTGAGGCTGCGCCCCCAGCACCTCGTCGGCCGCCTCGACGAACTTGCTGACGTCAGCTTCGTGCAGAATGTACCGACCGATGACCGCCGAGGGAGGCAGGCCCCCTTCAGCGATATCGGCGAAGCGCAAGTTTCGGTACCACTGGTAGTAGGCGAGAATCCATCCGGTCCAGTACTCGGGACTGCGGTCGAGAGGTTGGGTTGCGGGGCGCGTCTCGCGGTTTCCGGTGACGCGGAATATCACTTCGCGGGCGATTTCCACGCCGGACATACCCGCCACGAATTTCGGATTGCCTCGCTCGAACTGCGCGCTAACGCCGGAGACGACGAACCAGCCGAAGAACTCGTCGGGATCGTGCTCGCAATCGACAATGGCATAATCGAGCATTTCGCCGAGGGCATCCATGGAGTCATTCAAATACGATTCGTCGTAGGCGCGCATCGTCAGCCCTCCAATCTTCTCGCATGATGTCGCTTATAGTGTAGTCGCCTGCCAAATCGGTCAGCTTCAACTCCTCGCGGTAGATGGCGCGAGCCTCGTGGTCGCGGGCCATCTTGCGCGGATAGTACACCCTACGGTCGGCGGTTTCGAAGCCTTCGAAGGCAAGGCGACTGAAGGCCTTCTCCGAGCGCACCACCACTTGCTCGCCCAAGTTTCCCAGCGCCATGGCCCGTTCGAGACGCGAGAGGGAGAGCCCGTTGTTGAGGAAGGCATTAGCGAACGAGAAATACGAATCGTCGGCTCGATAGCCGCGCATGAGATCGAACCCGCGGTAATCGACAGAGAAGCGGTCAAGCAGGAAGGCGCGCGCCAAGGGCGCTATGTTCCCGGAGACGCGGAACGTTCGGTTTTCCAGCAGCACAGCAAGCCAGTGGAGGATGGTGTAGCTGCCATCGTTCAGATTGAGTTCCGTGAGTCCTTTTGTGTCGAGCGAATAGCGGTTGGCAAACCCATCGGATTCTTCGGAGGCACCCCATTCCCGGGCCAGCTCTAGGCTTTCCGTGCAATAGAAGCCGAGCCCGTAATCGTTGTGCGGATTGCCCAGTCCGAATGTGGGTCTCTCGATGATTTGGCCGGAACCATGGAAAATGGTGAGCTTATCGGCCATGGCTACTCCTAACTGTCGTTCTGACGATGCTTATTCTACTATCGCCAGAGCGATAGTCAATGGAGTGGAAGGTGGGCGACATCCAGGCGTGACACGTTGCGGGTGGCAAAATAAGGGTCCGATTTTGCGCACGGGAAGGCAGTTCCGTGTCACGGAAGCCCATGAAGCGTTTGGCTTTCGGGATATTCTCGCTATCGAGGTATCCAGAGGTCGTCGATCTTCGGCCCTTTCCCTGGGGCCGTTGACATCCCGTTGCCAAATTTCGAGCATTTGTCCAAAGAATGGTAAAATACATAAGTCGCGCATGTTCCGGTGCGCGGCTTGATTTTTTCGGCCAGCGACTATATAGAGGGAGAAGGCTAGGCCCATGAATGCACAGGCAGCAAAGGACACCGCAACGACTACTATTGTGAAGCCGCCCTATATGCAGAACCGCGAGCTTTCCTGGCTCGATTTCAACAAACGCGTGCTCGACCAAGGCGCCGATCCGACGGTACCGCTGCTCGAGCGGCTGAATTTCATCTCCATTTTCTGGAGCAACCTCCAGGAGTTCTTCATGGTGCGTGTCGGTTCGCTTACCGACCTGTCGCTTTTGAAGAAATCTATCATCGATCCGAAATCCGGTATGACGCCGGCCCAGCAGCTCGAGGCCATTTACGCCCGCTGCCACGAGCTGTATCCCTACTACGAGGAAACGTACGAGAGCGTGCGCGCGCTCCTCGCCGATCAGGACATTCGCAACCTGCGCAAGGAGGATCTCACGGGCGAGCAGCGCGACTACCTGCGCGACTATATGCGGGACAACGTGCTTCCGTTCCTTTCCCCGCAGATCGTGAACGCGCGGCATCCCTTCCCTCATCTGGAGAACGGCGGCCTGTACATCGTCGTGCGCCTCGATGAGCAGGCGCCCCTCAAGACGAAAAAGTCGAAGGAGGAGCGGGCCCGCGATAAGGCCGAGGGCAAGACCAAGGCCACGAAGAACCTCGGAGCGGAGGGCGTGACGCTGGGCATCATCCCCCTGCCGCGCCAGACGAGCCGTGTGATCGAGCTGCCCGGCACCGGCTTGCCGTTCATGCTCGTAGAGCATGCGATCGAGATGTTCGCGGCCGAGGTCTTCTCGATGTATACGGTCAAGCACACCAACATCATCTGCGTGACCCGCAACGCCGATCTCGATGCGACGGAGGGCGCCGAGGAGCAGGGCGAGGACTACCGCGAGCACATGAAGCGCATTCTGAAGAAGCGCAGCCGTCTGGCTCCGGTGCGGCTGGAGAGCGAGCGGCCTCTCTCCCGCACGGTAAAGTCGCTTCTTCTGGAGAAGCTCGGGCTGGCGGAGCATCATCTGTTCGTGACCCGTGTGCCGCTGAACATGGGGTACACCTGGGGTCTTGGCAGTCGTCTCGGAGTTGAGAAGCGCGCCGCGCTCACCCAGGCCCCCTTCACGCCCCAGTGGCCCGCCTGCCTCGACCGCAAGCGCTCCATCATCGAGCAGGTGACCGACCACGAGGTGCTCTTGTCTTACCCCTACCAGTCCATGGACGCCTTCGTGCAGCTTCTGCGCGAGGCCTCGGTGGATCCGGCGGTCGTTTCCATCAAGATCACGCTGTACCGTCTGGCGAGCCAATCGCATCTGGCCGAGGCGCTCATCAACGCCGCCGAGAACGGCAAGGAGGTCACGGCGCTTTTCGAGCTTCGCGCCCGTTTCGATGAATCGAACAACATCGAGTGGTCCCAGCGTTTCGAAGCGGCCGGCTGCCACGTCATCTACGGCTTCCGTAACTTCAAGGTTCATTCGAAGATCTGCACCATCACGCGCCAAACCGAAAACGGCCTGCAGCACATCACGCAGCTGGGCACAGGCAACTACAACGAGAAGACGGCGAAGCTCTACACCGACTTCTCGTTTATCACGTGCGATTCCCAAATCGGTCACGATGCCGCCGACTTCTTCCGCAACATGGCGCTGGAGAACACTTCGGACAATTACGACATCCTGTGGGTAGCGCCGCTCATGATCAAGCAGAACATCCTGCGCAACATCGACGAGCAGATCGAGCGCGCGCGCCGCGGCGAGAAGTGCGGGCTGTTTTTTAAGACGAATTCCATCACCGACAAGGAGGTCATCGACAAACTGGTCGAGGCGTCCCAGGCGGGCGTGCCCATCGATCTGTTCGTGCGCGGCATCTCCTGCATCCTGCCGGGGGTGGAAGGCTACACCGATCGGGTGCGCGAGGTGTCCATCGTCGGCCAGCTGCTCGAGCACAGCCGCGTGTACGGCTTCGGCCCGCGCGAGGATTGCAAGCTGTACCTGTCCAGCGCCGACCTCATGACGCGCAACATGGACAAGCGCATCGAAATCGCCTGGCCTATCCTGAACGAGACGCTGCGCAACCAGGTGCTCGGGTATTTGGGCATCTGCTATTCCGACACGGCCAAGCTGCGCGAGCTTCTGCCCGACGGCTCTTACACGGCGCTCGGCGCCTTTGCGGAGCGCAACGAGAACGGGGAAGTGAAGCTGTTCGATTCCCAGAAGTACCTCATCGCCGAGGCTCAGCGCATGCGCCTGGCCGCTGCCGAGTTGGCCGCTCGCAAGGAGGCCAATCTGGGAGGGAGCGCGCGCGTGGTGTTCCCCCTGGGGGATGTCGCTGCGGAGGACGGTGCCGAGGTCGGTGCCAATGAGGTGGTAACCGAGGAGGAGTCCGAGTTTGTGGCCCATCGCTCGCCGGAGCTGGAGGCGGCCGAGGCCAAGGCCGTGCGCGATGCCGCCGACGCCATGGCCGCAGCGGCGACGGCCACGGCGGCTTCGGTTTTGGAAGCGGTGACCAAGGGCGTGGCCCAGGAGGTGGCCGCTTTGCAGGCTCGCGAGCCTCAAGGGGCGACCGCGGCGGCCGAAACGGCTCCTGCCGCCGACTCCGATCCGGCTGCGGCTGATCCTGCTGCGGTGGCCCCGGCTGCCGAGGGCCCCGTGGCCGAGCGTGCGGAGCTGGGCGCCGAGGCGGCGCCGGCGGCCGCCTCCGCTCCGGCCCCCGCGGCCGAAGTCGAGGACGCTGCTCGCCCCGACGACGGTCGCGCCATCGTGCCGGCCACCGTGGTAGAGCCGACGCCGGCGGGCAATGCCATCACGCGGTTCTTTCGCCGCCTGTTCGGCAAATAGGCCAGCGTCGCAGCGTCTGGTCGCTACGGAAGACGAACGCTCAAGGATAGGGGAAAGGAAAGCCATGCTCGAGAAGGTCAAGTTCAACAAGAAGCCCATGAAGAAGGCGGAATACAAGGAGCAGTGGGACGAACTTCTGGCCAAGCTCGTGGTGCTCCAGCAGCAGGCCCACAACGAGGGCGTGGGGCTCGTGGTGCTGTTTGAGGGCTGGAACGGCGCCGGTAAGGGCAGCCGCATTTCCGACCTCATGTACCACCTGGACGCCCGTTCCACCGGGGTTTACGTGGGGCTCGACCTCGATCCGGACACCGAGCGCGAGTTCGTCGGCCGCGAATGCGGCGTGACGGGTTTCTACCCCATTATGCAGCCCTTCTGGAAGGCCCTGGGCGAGCGCAACTCCATCACGTTCTACGATCGCGGCTGGTACACGGCGGTCATCCAGCATATGCTCTACAACGCGCCGGCCAAGCTGCTGCTTCCCAAGAAAGAGGAGCGCCACTACTTGGACTCCGTCCACGACTTCGAGCAGCAGCTTGTGTCCGATGGCTACGTGGTGGTGAAGTTCTTCGTGCATATGACCAAGAAAGCGCAGGTCGAGCGCTTGCAGCGGCTGCACGACGACCCGGTGACCCGCTGGCGCGTGACCGAGAAGAAGCTCGAAAGCCATCACGGTTACGAGACTGCCTACGAGCTGTACGACCGTCTGCTCGAGCGCAGCGATTACGACTTCGCCCCCTGGGTGCTGCTTAACGGCGAGGACAAGCGTCGCACGAACCTCACCATCGCCAGCACGCTGGTGGGCGCCCTGGAGCGCGCGCTCGCCCGCAAGGAGGCCGATGACGTGCTGAAGGCGTCGCTGGCGGCCCGCGAGAAGGCCGACGAGCTTTTGGCTGAGGAGCGCGCCGTGGAGGTGGCCGCCGCTGCCGAGGCGGCGGGCGCGGTGCCGGCGCCGGCGGCCCAGCCCGGGCGCGGCATGCTTGCCGGCGTGGCTCTGGCCCGCGCCGAGGCCCAAGCGGCCGCAGCGCACGATCTGGCTCCCAAAAAGCCTCGCTTCGCCATTGTGAAGAATTACCCCCAGGTGGACACGATCGACCACAGCCTGGCGCTCACCTTGGACGAGTACAAAGCCGAGCGCAAGCACTTGCAGGATCGCCTGTTCCGCTTGGAGAACATTATGTTCCAGCGCCGGGTGCCCCTCATTCTCATGTACGAGGGGTGGGACGCGGCTGGCAAGGGCGGCAACATCAAGCGCGTTGCCCAGGCGCTCGACGCCCGCGCCTACACCATCTTCCCCTCGCCGGCGCCCACCAAGCCCGAGCTTGCCCATCCGTTCCTCTGGCGTTACTGGACGCGCCTGCCCAAGGCGGGGCACGTGGGCATGTACGACCGTAGCTGGTACGGCCGCGTGCTCGTGGAGCGCGTGGAGGGCTTCGCCACGCCGGCCGAGTGGTCGCGGGCCTACGATGAGATCAACGAGTTCGAGCACGATCTGGTCGACTGGGGCGCCATCCTGCTGAAGTTCTGGGTCGATGTGAGCCCCGAAGAGCAGCTGCGCCGCTTCCAGGATCGCGAGGACGATCCGGCCAAGCAGTGGAAGATCACCGAGGACGACTGGCGCAATCGCGAGAAGTACCCCCAGTACAAGGCCGCCATCGACGATATGTTCCGCCTGACGTCGACCACGTTCGCCCCTTGGATCGTGCTGGAATCCGATGATAAGCGCTACGCTCGCATCAAGGCCCTGCGCATCATCGTGGAAGCCCTGGAGAAGCGCCTCGGCGAGTGCCCTGCCTCGTAGCGCCTTTCGGGAAGGCAGTTCGCCGTCGCTACAGGGTTTTTCCTTGCGCCAACCCGGGGTTCAGGGTACTATGAACCCAACATCAGCAAGCTGGCGGGTGCGCAGAGGACGGGCCCGTTGCATAGAAGGAGTCCGCTATGTCTTTGTTCGGTTTCGAAGTGCCCATGGAGGCCATTTGGGTCGTTGTGGCCATCATCGTGCTCGTCATTGTGGTGTTCATTGCCAAGGGCTTCATGGACGAAATGAAGAAGTAAATGCTCGCCCGTTCGACGGGGTGAGCTCAGGGCCCCTGCGGGGCCTTTTTTGTTTTCCGCAGGTCGCAAGGCCGGGGAGGCGAGAACGTCGGCGCAGGGCCGGCAAGACGTCGCAGCCAGCGCGGTCGAACGACTGCCCCTAGGGCCGACGCTAGGTAGAGAGATCGATATCGAAGGGGGACGCCTCATGGCTACCGCAGAGAATACCGATACCAAGAAGAAAAAGAAGAAGCGCGGGTGCTTCTGGCGCATCGTGTTCTGGCTTGCGCTCGTCGTGTTCATCGGCTCGGTGGGAACGCTGGGCTACCTGTTCTACACCTATTGGCAGGGCCAGAACGAGTACGAGGAGATTGCCAGCCGCGCCGTCGAGGTGCCGGAAGATGGGCAGGTGACCAACTTGGCCGATCTGGTGGTCGATTGGGACGCCCTGCGCGCGATAAACCCGGACATCGTCGCGTGGGTGTACATGCCCGGCACCATCATCAACTACCCGGTGGCTCACAAAGATGGCGACTCGGAGTACTACCTGCACCACAACTTCAGCCTGGGCGAGGGCTCCTTCGGCGCCGAGTTCGGCTCCATCATGCTTTCGGGCGAGAACGCCGGCGACTTCTCCGACGAGGTGAACATCCTCTACGGCCACCATATGCGCAACGGATCCATGTTCGCCCTGTTCGCCGAGTTCCGCGATTCGGCTATCTTCAACGAGCATCGCACGATTTACCTGCTCACGCCCGAAGGCAACTACCGCCTGCAAACGTTCGCTGTGGAGCACGTCCCCATGACCCATGCCTCCATTGCCACGCCGAACTATCCCACCGACGAGGAGTTCACGGCCTTCAAGGACTGGCTCGTGGAGGAGTCCATCGTCACGCCCGACCCCGATACCACCGATACCCTCGCCGACGCGACGAAGCTCTTCGGTTTCTGTACGTGCGATGGAGCCGACAACACCTGGCGCTATATCACCTTCGCCGATGTTGCCGAATTCGTGCCCATCAGCTATGTTGGCGCCGATACCTATCAGGGCGACACGGCGGTGGAAGACGGCGCGGCCGACGAGATCGCCGCCGATGCGCAAGAACGAGCGGAGAACTAGTGGCGGACAGCGTATTTCCCGGCGAGCAGCCGGATCGGTTGGAAGAGGAGTGCGGCGTCTTCGGCGTGTACGCACCGGGCGAGGACGTGGCGCGCCTGACCTGCTACGGGCTGCAGGCCCTGCAGCATCGCGGCCAGGAGAGCGCCGGCATTGCCGTGGGCGACGGCTCCACGGTCATCGAGGCGAAGGACTTGGGGCTTGTGACCCAGGTCTTCGACGAGGCGACGCTGGCGGGTCTTGGCGAGGGCGTGGTGGCCATCGGGCACGTGCGCTATTCCACGAGCGGCGGGAAGGCCTCCTGGGAGGCGGCCCAGCCGCATATCTCCGCCATCGACGATACGCTCATCGCGCTGGCCCACAACGGCACGCTCGTGAACACGAACCACCTGCGGGCCCAGCTCATCGACGAGGGCGAGCATCTGCGCGCCGGCACCGATTCCGAGGTGGCGGCCAAGGCCATCGGCCACCTCACGCGCCAGACCCATCATCTGCGCGAGGGTATCCGCTACGCCATGGAGAACCTGGAAGGCGCCTATGCCATGGTGCTCGCGAGCCCCGAGGCGCTCTACGCCTTCCGCGACCCCCATGGCATTCGGCCCTTGTGCATCGGTCAGTTGCCCGAGGGACGCGGTTGGGTGGTGTCGTCGGAAACCTGCGGCCTCGACATCGTCGGCGCCGAGTACGTGCGCGACGTGGAACCCGGCGAGATGGTGCGCTTCACCGCCGAGGGCATGGTAAGCGAGCAAGCCGTGCCGCCGTGCCCGCGGGCCGCCTGCATCTTCGAATACGTGTACTTCGCCCGGCCTGACTCCGTGCTCGACGGGCAGTCGGTCTACCAGGCTCGCCGCGCCATGGGCCGCATTCTGGCCGACGAGGCGCCCGTGGAGGCCGACCTCGTGCTCGGCGTGCCCGACTCCGGCGTGCCGGCGGCTCTGGGCTATTCGGAGGCCTCGGGCATTCCGTTCACCGACGGCATCGTGAAGAACCGCTACGTGGGCCGCACGTTCATCCAGCCCACCCAAGCCATGCGCCAGCTTGGCATCCGTCTGAAACTGAACCCGCTGCCGAGCGTGATTTCCGGCAAGCGCCTCGTGGTCATCGATGATTCCATCGTGCGCGGCAACACCTCCAAGAAGCTCGTGCAGATGCTGCGCGATGCCGGTGCGGCCGAGGTGCACCTGCGCATCGTGAGCCCCGAGGTGCTCTGGCCCTGCTTCTACGGCATCGACACCGATACCCGCGAGCAGCTCATCGCCGCGAACATGACGCTCGAGGAGATGAACGATTGGATCGGCTCCGACTCGCTCGCGTTCATCAGCCTGGACGGTCTGCGCGCTTCGCTCGCCGATGCGGGCCACGACGGCTTCTGCACGGCTTGCTTCACCGGCGACTACCCGGTGCCCATTCCCGACGATGTGGCAAAGAAGAGCTTTCTTACCCGCAAGGACTTCGAGGCGGTGTACGCCGGCGAGGTTTCATAGACACTGAAAGGAACCCCATGGAAAACCAGAACAGCGTGACCTATGCCGAGGCCGGCGTCGATATCGTGGAGGGCGCCCGTGCCGTGGACGCCATCAAGGACACGGTGCATTCCACCTATCGCCCCGAAGTGGTGGGCGACATCGGCGGCTTCGGCGGCCTGTTCTCCATCGCGGTGGCCAAGGACATGGTCGATCCGCTTTTGGTGTCGGGCACCGATGGCGTGGGCACGAAGCTCAAGGTCGCTCAGCGTCTTGGCGTGCACGATACGGTGGGCATCGATCTGGTGGCCATGTGCGTGAACGATATTCTTGCCACCGGCGCGGAGCCTTTGTTCTTCCTCGACTACGTGGCCGTGGGCAAGCTGGATGCCGAGGCCATGGCCAAGATCGTCGGCGGCATCGGCGAGGGCTGCCGCCAGTCTGGCTGCGCGCTCATCGGCGGCGAGATGGCCGAGCATCCCGGCGTGATGGACCCGGACGACTACGATCTGTCCGGTTTCTGCGTGGGCCTGGTCGATCGCCCGCGCATGCTCGATCCCGAAAGCGTGCGCGAAGGCGACGTGCTCATCGGCCTCGCCTCGTCCGGCCTGCATTCCAACGGCTACTCGCTGGCCCGCAAGGTGTGCATCGAGGGCCGTACCGAGGAGGAGCTGCGCGAGGCTCGCGAGGACTTGGGTGGCCAGAGCATTCTGGAAGCCCTGCTCACGCCGACGCGCATTTACGTGAAGCCGGTGCGCGCGGTCATGGAGCAGGTGCCCGGCGGCATCCGCGCTCTGGCTCATATCACTGGCGGCGGCATCACCGAGAACCTGAACCGCGCCTTGCCCGCAGGCGTGAACGCCGAGGTCGATTTGGGCACCTGGCCCATTCCGTCGGTGGTGCGCTTTGCCTGCGAGCAGGCGAATCTTTCGGAGGCGGAGGCGCTGAAGACCTTCAACATGGGTCTCGGTATGGTGCTGATTGTTGATCCGGCTGCTGCTGAGGCCGTAGAGGCCGCTCTGGCCGCTGCTGGCGAAGAGACCTACCGTGTCGGCCGCATTGTCGCTGGCGAAGGCGAGGTCCAATACGCCAACGAAGGGGAGCTGTTCTAATGGAGAAGCTGAAGATCGGCGTGCTGCTCTCCGGCAGCGGAACGAACCTGCAGGCCATTATCGACGAGATCGCGAATGGCCTGCCTGTGGAAATCGTGCACGTGCTGTCATCGCGCCCCGATGCCTACGGCATTGAGCGGGCGCGCGCGGTCGGCATTCCCGTGACGGTGTTCGATCGCTCCTGCTACGAGGATCGCGAGGCGGCTGACGCCCGCATCGCTGCCATCATGCAGGAAGCCGGGGTCGAGTACCTGGTCATGGCCGGTTACATGCGCAAGCTCACCCCGGTGGTGCTCGACGCTTTCCCCGACCATGTGCTGAACCTGCATCCGGCGTTGCTGCCCTCGTTCAAGGGGGCCCATGCCATCCAGGACGCATGGGATGCCGGTGTGAAGGTGACGGGCGTGACGGTGCACCTGGCTAACGAGGACTACGACAAGGGCCCCATCGTGGCCCAGCGAGCAGTGCCGGTGCTGGAGGACGACGACATCGATGCTTTGGAGGCGCGCATCCACGAGACGGAGCACATCATCTACCCCGAAGTGCTGCGCGCCATCGCCGAGGGCCGCATGACCTTGGACGCCGACCGTAAGATTCACATTCGCTCGGTCGATTAGGGCAATCTGGCGTTGATCGAGCGGCCGATCCCGGGCCAATGACAAGAATTTCAGATTTTGTGACCAGATTTGAAAAAGTTTTTGTTGGAGGAAGCGATGAAGCGCGAAACTATAGCAACCATCATTGAAGACCTGCAAGCCGGACGCACTCCGGTGCTGGCCGTGGAGGATTTCCCGGCGTTCTCGGATGAGGCAACGGCGGGCGATCCGCATATCGGCCCCGAGACGCTGCAGGCCATCGCCGCCACGCTGACCGAGGCCGACATTCCTACGTTTGAGCGCGCTCTGCGCGCCATGGATGAGGGCGATCTGGCTTGGCTCGGCTTCAAGGTCGTCTACGATGCAGCTGCCGCCCAGGGCAACGTGGACAATGAGGTCACGAAGAAGTACGGCGAGCAAGGTTCCGCCGATGGCGAGCCGCTCGTGTTCTTCTGCAACGACGCCAAGGAGATCGTGGCCTCGCGTGAGCTTTCGCCTCGCGACACCTTTCAGGCAAAGGACGTTACCCGCGGCCCTTCGATGCACAACGACCAGTTCGACGGCCTCACCTGGGCCAGCGAGCCGCTCTTCGGGAAGGTGCGTGTCTGGTTGCTCGGTGCGTCGGATGCGGCGGTCGAGGTGGCACAGCTCGCCGATCACGTGGGCTTCCATGTGGTGGCCGTCGACTACGACCCGGCGTTCTTGAACGAGGAGCGATTCCCGCAAGCCGAGCGCATCATGCTGCATGGCGGCAATTTCGACGAGTTGGCCAACATGCCGGCGCGTCCCGAGGACTATGTGTGCGTGCTCACGCGCGGGCATATGTTCGACCCGGAAAGCTGCATCTGGGCGCTGCAGAACGGGGTGCACTACGTGGGCATGATGGGGTGCGCGGGGAAGAACTCTACGGTGCATGACCTCGTCATCAACGCGGGCATCTCCGAGGCCGATTGGGATCGCGTGAAGCGCCCCATCGGGCTCAAGTTCGGCGCTAAGACCCCGGCTGAGCTGGCCATCGCCATCGTGGCCGAGCTGGTCGATGTGCGTTACAAGCAGCGCTACAGCGACGAGGCCCGCAACCGCCACGAGAAGAGCCTGGGTCGGGAGTAGCCGCTCTTCCTGTGCGCGAGCCGCCGACGGAAAAGCCGTGGGAAAACGGGGAGCGCTCTTCCTCAGGAGGCTCTTTCCGTGATACCCTGCTCCCTGAAGCGAACGCGCTGTGACTGACGGGTACGCGTGGGAAACCACGGGGGAGCAGCGCGCTTATCCCGCCGACCGTCTGGGCAAGCCTTCTCGCAGGAGGGGCTTGCCCTTTTTCATTGGGCGGGATGCGAAAAACCGTCGACGTGGCTGAGGGCCAATGCGAAAAGCGTGCGGGCTGCAGCGGCGTCGGAGAGAGCCCCAAGAGAAAGGGAACGCCTGTGCAAGATCTCGTCGAACTGCTGAAGAACAACCCCTACCCGGGCCGAGGCATCGTGGTGGGCAAGGATACGGTGTACTACTTCATCATGGGTCGCTCGGTCAACAGCCGCAACCGCATCTTCGCCATCGAGCCCGACGGCATCCGCACCGAGGCCCACGATCCCGCGCTTCTGGAAGACCCGAGCCTCATCATCTATCACCCGGTGCGCACGATGGGCGACGCGCTCGTGGTCACCAACGGCGATCAAACCGACACCATCGTGGAGGCGGGTGATTTCCGCGCTGGCTGCATGCAGCGCGAGTACGAGCCCGACGCGCCGAACTTCACGCCGCGCATCTCGGCCATCGTAAACCCCGACGGCTCTTTCGAGATGTCCATCTTGAAGCACGCCGATGGCGACCGCTGCACCCGCGAGTTCTTCGCCTACGAGGGCGTCGATGAGGGCTGCGGCTACTTCATCAGCACCTACCAGGGCGACGGCAATCCGCTGCCCACCTTCGCCGGCGAGCCCATCCCCGTCACGCTGCCGACCCCCGATGCCCTGTGGGCCGCGCTCAACGACGACAACAAGGTGAGCCTGTATGCCAACGTCGGCGGCGAGGTAACCCTCTACAACAAGAACCTCGGCGACTAAAGATGCCAACACATTTCAACTGCGGCTGAGCTTAGCGGGATGCGGGGCGCCGCTCACCAAGCGAGTTCCGCAGCGAACGAACTGCGCACCCTCAACCATGGTTGAGCTTAGCGAAGATACGGGGTGTTCTGACCGAGCGAGTTCCGCAGCGACTGGAAATGCCCAGTGGGCATTTCCACAAAGCGAGGACTGTCTGAGCGAATCAGAATACCGCGTAGCTTCGCCCCCGAGGAGACAGAAAGCCATCAGATAGGAGACTCATGAACGAACTGGAACTCAAGTACGGCTGCAATCCGAATCAGAAGCCGTCGCGCATCTTCATGAAGGACGGCAGCGATCTGCCCATTCAGGTGCTGAACGGCAAGCCCGGCTTCATCAACTTCCTCGACGCCTTCAACTCCTGGCAGCTCGTGAAGGAACTGAAGGAGGCCACGGGGCTGCCGGCGGCCGCTTCCTTCAAGCACGTGTCCCCGGCTGGGGCCGCTGTGGGCCATCCCCTCACCGAGACCGACCGCGCCATGTACTTCGTGGAAGAGGAGGGCGAGCTTTCCCCCATCGCCTGCGCCTACATTCGCGCCCGCGGTGCCGACCGCCTGTGCTCCTACGGCGACTGGGCGGCGCTGTCCGACGTGTGCGACGCCGATGTGGCCCGCTATCTGGCGCGTGAGGTGTCCGACGGCATCATCGCGCCGGGCTACACCGACGAGGCGCTGGAGATTCTGAAGACCAAGCGCAAGGGCTCCTACAACGTGGTGCAGATCGATCCCGATTACGTGCCGGCCGAAGCCGAGCTGAAGGACGTCTTCGGCATCACCTTCGAGCAGGGTCACAACAACTTCGAGATCAACGAGGCGCTGCTGGAAAACGTGGTGACCGAGAACAAGGAGATTCCCGAGGCGGCAAAGATCGATATGATCGTCGCGCTCATCACGCTGAAGTACACCCAGTCCAATTCCGTGTGCTACGTGAAGGACGGCCAGGCCATCGGCGTGGGCGCCGGCCAGCAGAGCCGCATCCACTGCACGCGCCTGGCGGGCAACAAGGCCGACCAGTGGTGGCTGCGCCAGATGCCCGAGGTGCTGAACCTTCCCTTCAAGGACGACGTTCGCCGTCCCGATCGCGACAACGCCATCGACGTGTACCTGTCCGACGACGAGTGCGACGACGTGCTGCGCGACGGCGAGTGGCAGCGCGTATTCACCGAGCAGCCCAAGGCGCTCACCCGCGAGCAGAAGAAAGACTGGATCGCGAAGATGAGCGGCGTGACCGTGGGCTCCGACGCCTTCTTCCCCTTCGGCGACAACGTGGAGCGCGCCCGCAAGTCCGGCGTCGATTACATTGCCGAGCCCGGCGGCTCCATCCGTGACGACAACGTCATCGAGGTGGCGAACAAGTACGGCATCGCCATGGCCTTCACCGGCATGCGCCTGTTCCATCACTAATCGGGCGTTTGGGGCCTTGTCTGGGGCCTAAGGTGTCGGTTGTCGAACCCTTTGCGGCCGCTCTTTCGGGGGCGGCCGTTTTGCGCCATAATGGGTACGTCAATGGCCCGTCGGGCCGCGCGTGGGAGCGCGGTGTGCGCCGTGGATGAGGATGCGGCAGGTACGTGCCTCGGGAAATGCGGGTGGAAAGCCCGCGCTATACCAGTAACCGTAAGGTTCGCCGTTGCGCCGAAGGGCGTGGCGGCGGCGAAGTCGGAACACCGAGCCGAGCAAGAGGGCCCTGGAAGAAAGGATAAGGAACTATGAACAAATTCGACATCACGGAGCTTCCCAAGCAGTGGCTCGTGGCCTTGGTGGCCCTGGCCTTCACCTTCTTGCTGGTAGTGCCGGGCTGTGCCGGCGAGGCGGCCGATAACGGCGGCAGCGGCAGCGGAGAGAACGCGGCCGAGCAGGCGGCCCAGGTGGCCGAGGAAGAAGGCCCCATCGAGGCCGGCCAGGCGGCGGAGGACATCGTCGTGCCCGTTTCCATCACGATGCCCGAAAGCGCCGGCGCCGAGCCCAAGACCATCGAGGTGACGGTAGCCGATGGCTCCACGGTGCTGCAGGCGACGGAGGCCACCGGCTGGGACGTGCAGGTGGAGAACAGCGACTACGGCAAGTTCGTCACGTCAATCAACGGCATCGCCAATGGCTCGGAAGGCGATGCTTCCGGCTGGGTATACACGGTGAACGACGAGCAGGTGATGGAAGCTTGCGACGTGCGCCAGCTGACCGCCGGCGACTCGGTGCAGTGGTCGTTCTACGTGGGCTAACCCGCAGCTCGTGTAATCCGACGGGCTCCTCCCCGCGAGGAGCCCGCTTTGCAGCTCCGTTGTTTTTCTTGGCGTTCTAAGGAGTTCCCCATGATCATTCTCGACGAGCCCTACGCCTCCGTTCCGCTGCTCGATTGGATGGAGGCCTCGGCGCATCCCGTGCTCGCCAACGGGTTCACCGAGAAGCTCGTGGCGGGCGGCCGCACGTTGAACCTGGTGGACGCCGACGAGTGCGCCCGGCGCCTGGAGGCGGGGGAGCGCATTTACACAAACTCCGAGAACGCTCTGGCCTGGATTCTCGACCACGTGGACAACCCCACGCTCACCGATGCCATTCGCCTGTTCAAGGACAAGGCGGCCATGCGCGAGAAACTCGCGCCTCTAAGCCCTGGCCTGTTCCATAAGACCGTCGATCGTGCGGGATTGGAAGCGGTAAACGTCGCCGATCTGCCGTTGCCGGTGGTGCTTAAGCCGGCGGTGGGCTTCTGTTCCATGGGCGTCTACGTCATCGAAGAGCCCGAGGATTGGGCGGCGGCCGTGGCCGACATCGCCCGGCGCGAGGACGGCTGGCACGAGCGCTATCCGGAAAGCGTCGTCGGCGGCAGCGAATACCTTATCGAAGGCTACCTCGCTGGTACGGAATACGCCCTGGACGCCTACTTCGACGAGGATGGCGCGCCCCATATCCTGAACATCTTGCGTCACGATTTCGCCGGGCCCGAGGAGACCTCCGACAGGATGTATCTCACCGACGGCACCATTGTGGATGCGTGGAATGACCGCTTCACGGCGTGGCTGGCGGCTGTGAACGAGGTGGTGGGCGCCCGCAGCATCCCCGTTCACGTGGAGCTGCGCGTCGATGGCGACACGATTGCTCCCATCGAGTTCAACCCCCTGCGCTTCGCGGGCCTCGGCGGCACCGACGTGGCCTTTTACGGCGTGGGCCTGCGCACCTACGAGGCCTTCCTGGAAGATACGCCGGTCGATCTGGCGGCGCTGTACGCGGCGCATCCGGGCAAGGCGTATTCCATGTCGCTTCTGAATCCGGCGCCGGAGGCCGATCTGGCGCGTCCCTTCGACGGCGCGGCGCTCTGCGAGCGGTTCAGCCATGTGCTCGCCTACCATGGGTTCGATCCGGTGACGGTGGGCTTCTACGGGTTCCTGTTCCTGGAAACCGATGCGGAAGGCACGGGGGCTGACGAGCGCGATTGGCTTTTGCGCAGCGATCTCATGGAGTTTGTGGGCGGCGCGTTATAATGATGCACCTACCCCTGTCTCCTACCACGACGGAGGTGCGCTGATGCGCGGCAATTTGCAGAAGGTCATGATCGGCCTGGTGGTCGTTATCGTGCTCGCATTCATATTCTTTTCCGGCGACTCGCTGGTGAAGCTTGTCGACACCATCAAGCAGGGCACGCCCTTCTTCATCATTGCGGCGGTAGTGGCCCAGCTGTGCAAGTACCTGGCCCAGGGCCGCGGCTTTCAGGCCTGCTTCAACACCGTGAACGGGCACATCAGCTACCGCACGGGGCTTTCGCTCGTGTTCGGTACCTTCTTCATGAACACGGTGGCGCCTTCGATGAACCTGGCCGGCACGTCGCTTGTCATGGCCACGGCCACGCGCAACGGCATGCAGGCGGGCAAGGGCACCACGGCGGCGCTGCTCATGCAGCTATCCATCGATTCCGGTTTCGTCATCATCATGCTCACCACCTTCGGCGTGCTCACCTTCACGGTGGGGCTGCAACCGGGGTGGCTGGCGCTCGGGCTGGTGGCCGTGGCGCTCGTGGGCGGCCTCGTGTTCGTCATCGCTGTGGGCGGGCTGAAGCCCCAGCTGGTGCTGAAGGTGCTGCGTCCGTTCGTGAAGCTCGCCGACAAGATCCTCGCGAAGTTCAAGAAGCCGGCCATTGACGAGTCCGTGGAGCGCACGATCCACAACTTCTCCAGCGCCGCGCATCTCATCACGAAGAACCCGCGCAAGACGGTGCAATCGTTTTTGTGGACGACCCTCTCCAGCATCTGCGAGATGAGCTGCTTTGTGCTCGTTGGCTTCGCGTTCGGCGTGCACCACCCAGAAGCGCTCATTTGCGGGTACGTCGTGGCCACGCTGTTCGCTATGATTTCCTTTGTGCCCCAGGGCGTCGGTGTCGTGGAGGCGGCGGTGACCGTGGCCTTCGCGCTGTTCGGCATCGGCTCGGCCACGGGTCTTGCCGTGGTCATCGTCTATCGCGGCATCGTGTTCTGGCTGCCGTTCCTCGTGGGCGCAGTGGTCATCCAGCGCATAAAGGCGTTCATGCCGCTGGGCTCGCGCGATTTGAAGGGCAAGGCCGAGACCATGGAGCACGAACTGCCCGATGCGGTGGAGGCCGTGAAGCAGGTGGAGGCCGACGAGGCCGCCAAGTGGGACTCCGCCGAGGCCAAGGCCGAGAAGGTGTCGGTGTCTGCGAAGGTTTCGCAGTCCGGGTCGGGGAAGGCTCCGAAGAAAACGAAATAGACGGGCACCGCGAAGGCGTCCGGCGCGAAAGGAAACGAGAGTGATGACGGGAACGAATCTGGCGGGCGCTGCTTTGGAAGTAGCGCAGAAGCGCGAGACGCAGGGGCTCAACCACACGCTGGGCGTTCACTTCACCAAGGTGGAACCGGGCCTCGTCGAGGCAGAGATGCCCATCACTCCGGCGCTTTTGCAGCCTTTCGGTTTTCTGCACGGAGGCGCCACTATCGCGCTTCTGGAATCGGTCGCTTCGGCCGGCGGCGAGCTGGCATGCGACTTGGAGACCGAGCAGCCCTTCGGCGTGGAGGTGACCATCCGTCACAAGAAGAGCGGTCGGGAAGGCGACGTGGCTCGCGGCGTGGCGAAACTCGCCGAGCGCAAACCGTCGTCGAAGGCCGGCTACAAGCTGTACTGGGACGTGGCCGCCTACGACGGGGACGGCGACGTCATCAGCGACGGCGTCATCGTGGTGAAGGTGGTGCCGAAAGACTACCTCGCCCAAAAGCTCGCCGAGCGCGGGCAGGCGTAAAATTCCCCTGACTTCCCCCTTGCACTGTGCGTGCTCTGTGGTATCATAGCGTTCGCTGTCCGCAAGGACGCACTTTCGGGTTGTGGCTCAGTTTGGTAGAGCGCTGCGTTCGGGACGCAGAGGCCGCAGGTTCAAATCCTGTCAACCCGACCATCGAATTCAAGAGCCGGCCCCGCGCCGGCTCTTCTTGTATGGAAGGGAAATGCTCATGCGCATACTGGTCGTGAATGCGGGTTCGTCGTCGCTGAAGAGCCAGCTTATCGAGACTGACGGCAAGGTTTCGCTCATGAAGTGCCTGGCCGAGAAGGTGGGAACCCCCGACGCTTACATGAACGTGGCCTTTGCGCCCGATTTCCAGAAGGTCACCTATCATGTGGCGGATATGACGGTAGCCGAGTGCCTGAAGAAACTTTTGGAAGCGCTGGTGGACGATCCGGAGAGTCCCATCAGCGACCTTTCGCAAATTGACGCCATCGGCAACCGCATCGTGGCCGGCGGCGAGTACTTCACCAAGTCCGTCATCATCGACGGGCCGGCCCGCGAGAAACTTGAGCTGTGTGAGGAGCTGGCGCCGCTGCACAACCCGCCGGCTGACGCCTGCATCGATATGATGGCCGCGCTCATGCCAAGCACGCCCCAGGTCGCCGTCTTTGACACGGCCTTTCACGCCACCATGCCCGCGAAGGCCTACATGTACCCGCTGCCGGCTCGCTACTACGACGATTATCGTATCCGCCGCTACGGCGCTCACGGCACGAGCCACCGCTACGCGGCCCAGCAGGCGGCGAACCTGCTCGGCCGTCCGCTGCGCGACTTGGGCCTCATCACGTGCCACCTTGGCAACGGCGGCTCCATTACGGCGGTCAACCATGGGAAGTCCATCGATACCACCATGGGCTTCACGCCGCTGGAGGGTCTCATGATGGGCACGCGTTCCGGCTCCATCGACCCGGCCATCCTCACCTACATCATGCGCCGCGAGGGCATCTCCTTCGACGAGATGGATGCCGTGCTGAACCGCGAGAGCGGCGTGCTCGGCGTGTCGGGGCTGTCGGCCGACATGCGCGACGTGCTGGCGGCGGCCGATGCGGGCAACGAGCAGGCGCGGCTGGCCATCGACATGTACGTGTACCGGGTGCAGAAGGCCATCGGCGGCTTCTACGCGGCCATGACCCGCACCGACGCCGTGGTGATGACCGCCGGCATCGGCGAGAACTCCGCTGAGCTGCGCGAGCTTATTTTCGACGGGCTGGCCCACATGGGCATGATCCTCGACCGCGAGCGCAATCACGTGGTGGGCCAGATCGGCGTGAACCGCATCATCTCCATCGACGACAGCCCCATCAAAATCTGCGTGGTCACCACCGACGAGGAGATGCGCATCGCCCGCGAAACCGACAACCTCGTAAGCCAGCTGGGGTAAAGCATTTTCCGAAATCTTCCGACAAAACACCTTCCCCAATCGTGTTAGAGGAAAGGGAAGGAGAAACCGTGGCCTCGCAAACCGAGATGGAAGCTGTGTACCGCCTCCACATTGGGGCGGTGTACCGGCTGTGCTACTCCTATTTGGGAAGCGCCGCCAAGGCCGAGGATGCCGCCCAGGCAGTGTTTCTCTCGCTGGTAGAGCATCCCCGCACGTTCAACGACGCCGAGCATGAGAAGGCGTGGCTGATCGTCTGCGCCCAAAACCGCTGCCGCGATGTGATGAGAAGCGCTCGCTGGGGTGGCTGAGCCCCGACGAGTACCGCCGCAGCGAGGGCTGGGCGGTGTAGGAAGGTACGAAAAAACGTCCGCACCCCCGGCCCTTCACCTTGGTGGCTTCGTTAGTGATGACGCCGCCGTTGTTCTGCTCGGCGCCGGTGCCGGAGAGCGTGACCACGCACCCCAGCGGGATGAAGGCGGTCGGCGTCTTGTCCTGCACGTGCTCGAAATCGTCGATGTCCTCGTCGAGCAGCACCTGAGCGGAGACGATCTTGCAGCAATCGAACACCGAGCCGCCGCCCACGGCGAGGATGAAGTCGACCCCTTCCTCACGGGCGATGCGGGCCCCTTCCTGCACCTTCTCGTAGGTGGGGTTAGGCATGATGCCCGGGAATTCCACGACGGTCTTCCCCGCATCTTGAAGCGCCGCCACGATTTCGTCATAGAGGCCCGTGCGCTTGATGGAGCCTCCGCCGTAAGCGAGCATGACCTTCTCGCCCATGGCGGGCAGCTCGGCGGCGAGCGCGGTGTGCAGAGCGCCTTCGCCGAAGTAGTTCTTGACGGGGTACTGGTAAGTGAACGAGTTCATGGGAATCCTTTCTTGTCAGGATGTCTTTCAGCTGCTAAAGTGCGACTCTATCAATCGGTAGTTACTACCGCAAAAGGGCAGTGGCAGCGAAAGCAAGGAGCATTCACAAACATGACGCAGCTTTACTCCATGAAGCAGGTGTGCGAGACGACGGGCCTCACCTACGAGACGCTGAAGTTCTACTGCAACCAGGGGCTCGTGCCCAATGTGAAGCGAGGCGCGAACAACCGCCGCGTTTTCGACGAGCGCGATGTCGAGTGGGTCAAAAGTCTGACGTGCCTTAAGCGCTGCGATATGAGCATCCAGGAAATGAAGGAGTACCTAGCGCTGTGCTTGCAGGGGGCCGCCAGCATTCCCGAGCGCAAAACGATGCTCGAGGCCAAGCGCGCGCGACTTGCGGAGCTACTCGTCGAGGTGCAAAAGAGCATCGACTATATCGATTGGAAACAGGGCTTCTACGACGATGTTCTGGCGGGAAGGACGGAGTACGCAAGCAACCTGCTGCCTCGATAGGGCCGCACGCTCTCTTTCGCTCAAGGGGTTGCATGGCTCGGCGCGGGGCTATCCTGCCCCCTTACTCGTAGCCCATGGCGGCCAGCTGGTCCTCGTTAAGGCCGAAGTAGTGGCCCAGCTCATGGATGATGGTCTTGCCGACCTCTTCCACGATTTCCTCGCGGCTGTTGAAGCAGCGCTCGTGTGGGCCTTTGAAGATGGTGATGACGTCGGGGATGTCGTCGTCGTAGCCGTTGGCCCGTTCCACGATGGACAGCCCGTCGAACAGCCCGAGAAGGTCGTCGAATTCGTCCTCGTCGTCCTCCGCCTCGTATTCGCCGCCTGCGTCTTCCGCTGCTGCGTCGTCTTTTGCATCGCGTTCCGCAGGCGTATACGATTCGGGGCCATCTTCGTCTTCGACAAACGCTGGTTCGATGTCCCATTCCTCGTCATAGCCCACATGGTAGGCGCTTGGCTCTTCTTCCCATACGATGGCCACGTTGTTCAGCGCTTCCATGAACTGCTCGGGCATCGCATCAAGGGCCTCGGCGATGGCGGTTTCGAATTCCTCATCGGTCATGCGGTACATAGCTGCTCCTTCTGGATGCGAATGCTGAACACCCATTCTATCCCATCGAGGTTGCGGCGAACCGTAGCCCGAGGCGTGTTTTTGTCACGACGCAGCAAGCATCGCGTCATTATCCTGCCCCAGGCTACGGTGTATCGTGTGGATAACATATCGATTTCTGGCATATCGCCTGGTCGTAGCCCCGGGGCGATTTGTTGTATCAGGATAACACCGTAGCCAGACAAGGAAAAATGCCTGGCTCTTCGAACCGGGGTGGCAAAAATTTGTTTCTGGCTACGGTCGCCGCTTTTCTTTCGCGCCTTTTGCGAGAGGTGGAGGCTGAACGGCGGACGTCGTTGAAGTATTTGTGCGAAACGCGGCGCGGTGAGGGGGTTTGTGTTACCATTGCCCGCGCATTCAAAGGCGCGCGGAGGGTCCGGGCGCACTGCTCGTCGGAAACGAGACGACGGCGGGCGATTACCGATAAGGCAAGGCGACCCCTTGCCCGACCTTATGGAGGAATTGCATGAAGATTCTGGGCATGGGAGTTCCCGAGCTCCTCATCATCCTGGTCGTTATCCTGCTCATCTTCGGCCCGAAGAACCTGCCCAAACTCGGCAGCGCGCTCGGCAAGACGGTGAAGAACCTGCGTGAGGGCATGGGCGCCGGCGAGAAGGACGTCGAGGAAGCCGCCGACGACGAGGAAGTTGTCGAAGTGGTGGAAGAGGTCGTGGAAGAGCCTGCAGCCGCCCCGAAGAAGACGGTGAAGAAGGTCGTCAAGAAGAAGGCCGAGTAACCTCGCTCCTTCGACAACATCAGGCAAGAACGGTGGTGCGCCCGCTGCGTTGTGCGGGCGCACCACCGATGTATAAGAGAGAAAATAGGAATCATTATGGCTAACGACAACTACGTGCTGACTGAAGAAGGCAAGAAGAAGCTCGAGGAGGAGCTGCACTACCTCGAGAACGAGAAGCGTGCCGAGATCGGCGAGCGCATCAAGGTCGCCCGCGAGTTCGGCGACATCTCCGAGAACTCCGAGTACGACGATGCCAAGAACGAGCAGGGCATGATGGAGGCGCGCATCGCCGAGATCAGCCGCATCCTCTCCGAGGCCACCGTTGTGAACGCGCCGAAGCGCTCGAGCAAGGTGAACATCGGCTCCACGGTGACCGTGGACATGAACGGCCGTGAGCGCGTGTTCACCATCGTCGGCGGCGCCGAGTCCGATGCCCACGAGGGCAAGATCTCCAACGAGTCGCCGGTGGGTCAGGCGCTGCTCGGCTGCAAGAAGGGCGACGAGGTGACGACGACCGGCCCCACTGGTCGCGACATCAAGCTGACCGTTATCAAGATCGAGCACTAGGAGACCGGAATGGCCGAAGCGGTAGAAATCATCGAAGACGATCCCATCGAGGTGCGCCGCGCCAAGCGCGAGGCGCTGATTGCCGCGGGCATCGATCCCTATGGGCACTCGGTCAAGCGCAGTCATTCGGTAGGCGAGCTGAACGAGAAGTACGCGCACTTGGAAGACGGCGAGTCCACCGAGGATGAGGTGCTCATCGCCGGCCGTGTCATGGCCAAGCGCGTCCAGGGCAAGATCGCGTTTCTGGAGCTGCGCGAGTCCGGCTGCGACATTCAGCTGTTCTGCCGCATCAACGCGCTCGGCGAGGAGGCCTTCGCGGCCCTGTGCGATTTGGATGTGGGTGACTGGATCGCCGTCCATGGCACTATGATGCGAACCCGCCGCGGCCAGCTGTCCGTAGCGGTGGACTCTTTTGAGCTGATGAGCAAGTCGCTGCGGCCTCTGCCCGAGAAGTTCCACGGCCTGACGGACAAGGAGACCCGCTATCGCCAGCGCTACGTGGATCTCGTTATGAACCCCGAGGTGCGCACCACCTTCGAGCGCCGCTTCAAGATCGTCTCGGCCATCCGCCGCTACATGGAGGAGCAGGGCTACTACGAGGTAGAGACGCCGTTTCTGCATGCCATCATCGGCGGCGCGAACGCGAAGCCCTTCATCACGCACTTCAACGCGCTTGATCGCGACTACTACCTGCGCATCGCCACGGAGCTGCCGCTGAAGCGTCTGCTCGTGGGCGGTTTCGAGAAGGTGTTCGAGATCGGCCGTCAGTTCCGCAACGAGGGCATGGATCCGTACCACAATCCCGAGTTCACCACCATGGAGGCTTATGAGGCCTTCGGCGACCTTAACTCCATGATGGATCTCACCGAGGGTTGCATCAAGGCCGCGGCCGAGGCAGCCTGCGGCACGCTGAAGATCGAGTACCAGGGAACGCCGGTGGATTTGTCCGGCGACTGGCGCCGCGCCTCCATGATGGAGCTGGCCAGCGAGCACGCCGGCGAGGAGGTGTCCTTCGACCGCAGCCGCGAGGAGCTGGTGGCCATTCTGGAGAAAAACGGCGGCCATGCCGAGGCGGCTTGGGGCAAGGGCAAGCTCATCTCCGAGATCTTCGAGGCCGTGGCGGAGGAGAAGCTCATCCAGCCCACCTTCGTCGTCGACCACCCGCTGGAGATCTCGCCTCTGGCGAAGAAGCATCCGGAGAACCCCGAGCTCACTCAGCGCTTCGAGCTGTTCATCCTGGGCCACGAGTACGGCAACGCCTTCACCGAGTTGAACGACCCGGTGGATCAGGCCGAGCGCTTCCGCGCCCAGGTGGCGGCCAAGGACATGGGCGACGACGAGGCCATGGGCTTCGACGCCGACTACATCCGCGCGCTGGAGTACGGCATGCCGCCGGCTGGTGGCGTGGGCATCGGCATCGACCGCCTGGTCATGTTGCTCACTGATGCGCCGTCCATTCGCGACGTGCTGCTGTTCCCCCACATGAAGGACGAGGTGCTCGGGGACGGGAGGCCGGTGTGCGCGACTGAGAAGGAGCCGGCCGAAGCTGCCGGCAGCGCCGATGCCGACGCTGCGGCCCCCGCGTCCGAGCCCATCGACTTCTCCGACGTCGTCATCGAGCCCCTCTTTGAAGACGAGGTGGACTTCGACACCTTCAGCAAGTCGGACTTCCGCGCCGTGAAGGTGAAGGAGTGCACTGCGGTACCGAAGTCGAAGAAGCTGCTGCGGTTCACCTTAGATGACGGCACGGGCGCCGACCGCACCATCCTGTCGGGCATCCACGCCTACTACGAGCCGGAGGAGCTCGTGGGCAAGACGCTCATCGCCATCACCAACCTGCCGCCGCGCAAGATGATGGGCGTGGCCTCCGAGGGCATGCTCATGTCCGCCATCCACGAGGTGCCCGGCGACGACGGCGAGCCCGAGGAGCGCCTGAACCTCCTCATGGTAGACGACCACATCCCCGCCGGCGCCAAGCTGTACTAGGCGCTTGCGCTGACGACTCCAGGACGGCCCCCTTCGCAACTGCGGTGAAGGGGGCCGTCCTTTGTATCCAGCTTCTTGACGGCTGGTGAATGACGGCGCATCTCCGCGGTGCCCCTGCTTAAAATGAGAGGGGAGAGGAGGTGCCCCATGAGCGCCACAGATGACGAACGGCAACGCGACGAAGACGACGAGCGCGCTGCCCGCGAGCGGTGGGAGCGCCGCGAGGAGCGCCGGCGGCGCAAGGAGCGCACGCGCCGCGAGAGCCTGCGTCGGCGCTTGGGCGACTCCTCCACGTTCAAACGGGAAACCTTCTACGCTCTGGAGAACCTGAATCGGGCGAACTGGCCGGCGAAGATCGTCGGAGGTGCGCTGTTCGCGCTCATCCTCCTGAATGCCGTGGTGGTGTTCGTCTCCGCTCAGCCGGGGCTCGATCCGGTGGCGGCCAATATCATCCAGGGCTTCTACCGATTCTCCACGGTGTGCTTTTTCGTGGAATATATCGCTCGTATCTGGATTGCCGATTTGGCCTACGGTAACTGCACGCCGGCTCGTGCTCGGCTGCGCTATATCTTCTCGCCGTGGGGCATCATTGACCTCTTGTCCTTCGGGCCGAATATGGCGGCATGGTTTTTGCCCGTCACGCCCGCGCTGCAGAACGTCATCAGCGTGGTGCGGTTGGTGCGCCTGATAAAGATCTCCCGCTATATGCGCGGGCTGCGCACCATCGGTCGCGTCATTTCGAAGCACTACCATGAAATCGTGGCGTCGTTTCTGGTCATCGCCATGCTCGTGGTGGTGGCCAGTGTCGTGATGTACGAGATTGAGCACCCGGCTCAGCCCGACAAGTTCAACAACCTTTTGTCCGGCATCTACTGGGCCGTGACCACTGTCACAAGCACCGGCTACGGCGACTTGGTGCCCATCACGCCGGCGGGGCGCATTGTGGGCTCGGTCATCATGTTTCTCTCGGTGGCGCTCGTGGCCATTCCCGGCGGCATCTTCTCGGCCGGCTTCGTGGCCGAGTTCCAAAATGCCAACCTGCGCAAGATCGAGCGCGACGTCCGCCGCGAGGACGCCCGTCAAGACAACCGCGACGAGGAGGAGCGCGCCGCCGACGAGGAGGTCGAACGCGCAGTTGCCGAAGAGCCTGAAAAGGAAGCTCCCTCGCGGAATTCTTCTGCGGATCCCTCACAACGTGCCCACAAATAGGGGGTTTCCAAGACCCAGGTTTAGCAATTCAAGATAGGGAGTGCTAAACTGCACGGGAACTATTTACCGTGCCCGACGTGTCAGTTTTACCAGAGAGAAAGCATTCGCAGAAGGGCACCAACCCAAGGAACGAGGCAACCATGTCATTCGAGAAATTCACGGACAAGGCGCGCAAAGTGCTTGTCCTGGCTCAGGATGAGGCGCGCTCGCTTCACCAGCCCTACGTGGGCACCGAGCATATCCTGCTCGGCCTCATCCAGGAGAAGGACGGTCTTGCCGCCCAGGCGCTCGACCGCTTGAACGTCAGCTACGACGGCGTCGTTCAGGCCATCCGCCAGGTGGTCACCATCGACGAGGACACCGATGTCTCGGGGCACCTCTCCTTCACGCCGCGCGTCAAGCGCGTGCTGGAGAACTCGCTGCGCGAGGCCATGCGGATGGGGCAGTCCTACATCTCCACGGAGCACTTGCTGCTCGGCATCGTGCGCGAGGGCGAGGGCACGGCGCTCGAGGTGCTGGGCCGGCTGAACGTCTCCGGCGACGACGTGCGCGGGGCGCTGAACGACCTGGTGGGCCAGTCGCCGGTCTACGCCGGGCGCACGGGCTTCGACGGGCCCAGCTCATCGGACTCCATGCTCACCGAATTCGGCACCGACCTCACCAAGAAGGCCCGCGAGGGCAAGCTAGATCCGGTGATCGGCCGTGCCTCGGAGATCGAGCGCGTCATGCAGATCCTCTCGCGCCGCCAGAAGAACAACCCGCTCATTCTGGGCGAGCCCGGCGTGGGCAAAACGGCCATCGCCGAAGGCCTGGCCCAGCTCATCGTGGCCAACCAGGTGCCCGACATCCTGCGCAACAAGCGCCTCATCACGCTGGACGTTTCCGCGCTCGTGGCCGGCTCGAAGTACCGCGGCGAGTTCGAGGAGCGCCTGAAGAAGGTCATCAAGGAGGTCATGGACGCCGGCGATGTGCTGCTGTTCATCGACGAGATCCACACCATCATCGGCGCCGGCTCCGCCGAGGGCTCCATCGACGCGGCGGCCATTCTGAAGCCCCCGCTGTCGCGCGGCGAGATCCAGATCATCGGCGCCACCACCCTGGAGGAGTTCCGCAAGCACCTGGAGAAGGACTCTGCGCTGGAGCGCCGCTTCCAACCGCTTACCATCAACGAGCCCAACGAGGAACAGGCCGTGCGCATCATGGAGGGCCTGCGCGACAAGTACGAGGCGCACCACGGCGTGCACTTCACCGACGAGGCGCTGACCGCCGCCGTGCAGCTGGCGAACCGCTATATCCAGGATCGCTACCTGCCCGACAAGGCCATCGACGTCATGGACGAGGCCGGCGCCCGCATGCGCATCCGCAACATGACGCTGCCCAAAGAGCTGCGCGACTTGGACGAGAAGCTGCGGAAGTGCCGCGCCGAGAAGGACCGCGCCATCGGCGACCAGAACTTCGAGCGCGCCGCCGAGCTGCGCGACGAGGAAGAGGCTCTGAAGAAGGAGCGCGAAGAGGCCGAGAAGCAATGGGAAGAGGACACCTCTAAGACGGTGCAGAACGTCACGGTTGAGGACATCGCCGACGTGGTATCCATGTCCACCGGCGTGCCCGTGAGCAACCTCACCGAGGCCGAGACCGAGAAGCTCTTGCGTATGGAAGGCGTCCTGCACGAGCGCATCATCGGCCAGGACGAGGCCGTCACGGCGCTTTCCAAAGCCATCCGCCGCTCCCGTTCCGGCCTGAAGGATCCGAAGCGCCCGGCCGGCTCGTTCATCTTCCTGGGGCCGTCGGGTGTGGGCAAGACCGAGCTTTCCAAGGCGCTGGCAGAGTTCTTGTTCAACTCCGAGGACGCGCTGCTGTCCTTCGACATGTCCGAGTACATGGAGAAGCACACGGTGTCGCGCCTGGTGGGTTCGCCTCCGGGCTACGTGGGCTTCGACGAGGGCGGCCAGCTCACCAAGGCCGTGCGGCAGCGCCCGTACTCGGTGGTGCTCTTCGACGAGATTGAGAAGGCGCATCCGGATGTGTTCAACATCCTGCTGCAAATTCTGGAGGAGGGGCGCCTCACGGACGCCCAGGGCCGCACCGTGGACTTCCGCAACACCGTCATCATCATGACCTCGAACGTGGGCGCCCGCGACATCACCACCACGACCACGCTGGGCTTCTCGAACTCGGGGCAGAACGGGCTTTCCGACAAGGAGATCAAGAGCCGCGTCATGCACGAGCTGAAGAACGCCTTCCGTCCGGAATTCTTGAACCGCATCGACGAGATCATCGTGTTCAAGAGCCTGACCGAGGACGAGATCGTGCAGATCGTCGACCTCATGGTGGCCGAGTTGCGCGAGCGCATGATTGCCCAGAACATGACTATCAACCTGGACGACGCCGCCAAACGCCTCGTGGCCAAAGAGGGCACTGATACCGCCTTCGGCGCGCGTCCTTTGCGTCGCGCCATCCAGCGCATGCTGGAGGATCCGCTGTCCGAGCAGATCCTTGAGGGCCGCTGGACAAGCGGTTCGGTGGTGGACGTCACCGTGTCCGAGGACGGTGAGGAGCTGGTGTTCTCCGAGGGAACCGGTTCCATCCCGGCGCCTCGCAAGCGCGACTCCATCGCCCGTGACGCCGAGTTGCTGCTGACGAACTACGACCTGGGCCACGCTGGCGTGGGAAGCGGCCGTGGCGCCGGCACCCCCGCTGGTTCTCTGGCGGGAGGGGAGTAGGGGCGGCCTTTCGGCGCTAGCGGGGCTGTCCTTCGGTTCCGCCCCGGCTGCGTTTCGGTGCCAACTGAGGCCGCGCCTCGGCTCCGACGCAGCTGCGCCCAGTCGTAATTCGAGCGTATTCTAACCGCGTCTACAAGGAGGCTCCCCGGAGCCTCCTTCTTCATGTCTGAACCGCGATTGGGGACGATTTCGATTTTCCCTTCCCGAATGCCAGTTCGACCCCGGAATGGTAAGGGCGCAAGACCTCTGGAGCTCGAAATCTTACCAAAGCGGGCTTCAACTGGCATTTTTCGTCCTCGCGCCTTACCAAAGCGGGCCTGAAGTGGCATTTGCGGAAGAAAACCGAAAATGCGCGCGATGGCTTATACTATGTCCCAACATTCCACGAGCCCTCAGGGGGTACTTATGCCGAACATCATCGATCCCGTCACCGAGCCCTCGGTTCTTCGCGAGCCGTCCTTTTGCATGGATGAGCTCGATTTCGATGCCCTGAGCTCGCCGCTTCTGCAGCTGCAGGGCAAAGTGGACAAAAAGCCCCAGACGGCGGCCATCATTCTGGCCGGTGGCACAGGGGAGCGCTTCGGCAAAGAAGGTGGCAAGCAGCTGGTGGAGATTGCCGGCAAGCCCATCCTTACGTGGTCGGCCGAGGCCTTCGACGCGGTAGGAGATGTGGGGCTCATCGTCATCGTGTGCCCCGAGGAGCGCATGCACGAGTACTTGTCCCGCGCCATCGACCCGTTCCCCTTCGTCACGCCCGTGGTGCTCGCGCCCTCGGGGGCCATTCGCCAGGAGTCGGCGTTTTCGGGGCTCGAGATGGTGGGCGACGAGTACGAATACGTGGTGCTGCACGATGGCGCCCGACCGCTCGTGTCGCCGGATCTCATCGAGCACACCATCAACATGGTCAAGGGCAACTTCGATGCCGACGGCGCCATTGTGGCACATCCGGCGGTGGATACGCTGAAGGTCGTGGAAGACGGCGTGGTGGTGGGCACCCCCGACCGTTCGGTCTTCTGGAATGCCCAGACGCCCCAGGTCTTCCGCGCGGGCATCTACCGCCGCGCCCATGCGAGCGCGCTGTCCGACGGCTTCGTGGGAACCGACGACTCGTCGCTCATCGAGCGGCTTGGCGGCAAAGTGCTGATCGTGGAAGGGAAGCGCGACAACATTAAGCTTACGGTGCCCGAGGACTATGTGCTTCTCGCCAGTGCCGTTCGGACTATGCTTTTGAACTCCGAGCATCGATGACGGTTAACGAAGAGGCCACTTTTTGCAGCAAATCGCGAGTTATAAGCGTCCGGAGCTTGCTTCGTTCGAGACATTCAAAAGCTGCGAATTTCTGACCTGGGGTTTTGTTGGGCGGAAAACCTGGAATGCAGCGAAGCGCATCGTGCAGACGCTTATAACTCGCGATTTGCTGCAAAATCGGCCCCTTCCAATGACCGAGAGGGAAATGAGAAGGGTTCTCAAAGGCGACACGCATGATGGAGGAAGGCGGAAGGAGCCGGTATGAACGACCTGCGAAATCTTCGGACGGGGCTGGGAATGGATGTGCACGCCTTTGCTCCGGGGCGCAAGCTCATCTTGGGCGGGGTGGATATTCCGCACCATCAGGGGCTCGACGGGCATTCCGATGCCGACGTGCTGGCCCATGCCATCTCCGACGCGCTGCTGGGCGCGGTGCGCGGGGGCGACATCGGGAAGCTGTTCCCCGACACCGACCCGGCCTACAAGGATGCTGACTCGCTCAAGCTGCTCGCCGAGGTGGCTCGCTTTGTGCGCGAGCGCGGTTTCGAGATCATCGACGTGGACAGCGTCATCGCCGCCCAAGCCCCGAAGCTCTCTCCCTACCGCGAGCAGATGCGCGAGAACCTGGCCCGTGCCATGGGGCTTCCCGTGGAAAACGTCGGCGTGAAGGCCACCACCACCGAACACTTGGGCCCCGAAGGCCGCGAAGAGGGCATCACCGCCTATGCCACCTGCCTCGTGTGCCGCATTTAACGACCATCAGAACCTAACCTGAACCTTCGACTACGCACCGGAGAAGGCGGCCTTCTACGTCCTGCGCGTCCGCTGGGTGAGCGACGTCGGCGAGGTGAGCCCCGCGAGCGTCTTCGCTGAGCTGCAGGCGGGCGAGTGGGAAGACGCTCGCTCGGCCGCCTCGTTGCCGACACGACTGAAGCGCCAGCGCGAGCTGTGCAGCTTGACCCAGGAGGAGTTGGCTGAGCGATCGGGGATAAGCTTGCGCTCCATCCAAATGTACGAGCAGCGGCAGAAGAACACCAATCGCGCCTCCGCTGAGGCGGTCTACCGCCTCGCCTGCGCCTTGCGCTGCTCCATGGAAGGGCTGCTGCAGTTTTAGGTTGATTCTCGCAATCCCAAAATCTCTCCCAAGCGTCGCACATTTCTCCGCTCTCAAGCGTATTGTCTGTGAAAGGCCTTTTACGGAAGGCGGTGACGGGGCGGCAAGCTAGCGGCTGCGGCGTTGGCGCCTTCCCTTTCGGACGAGAAGGAAACCTGTGGACAATCGCCAGTACCGACAGATCGTCGACGACTACGCCGACATGGTGTACCGCATCGCGCTCAACCAGACGCGGCGCGTGCCCGATGCCGAGGACGTGGTGCAGGCGGTGTTCTTGAAGCTCTACGAGAAACCGCCGGCGTGGCTTTGCGATAAGGCCGAGCGTGATAGCGGGCGCGCCATGGCGGCCGAGGCCGAACGCGGCGCCGCCTGCGATGAGCGTCTGCGCGCGTGGCTCATTCGCGTCACGGTGAACGAGTGCAAGAGCCTCTGGCGGAGTCTGTGGCGCCAGCGAGTGGAGCTGCGCGAGATTCGCGACGGCGATGCCCCGCCCTTCGAGGAGCCCGCTTTCGCCGAGCCGGCTCACGAGGCGCTGTACGCGGCTTTGGGCACGCTGCCCGAAAAGTGCCGCATTGTCGTGCACCTGTTCTACTTCGAGGACATGGGCACCCGCGAGATCGCCGAGGTGCTGGGCATCAAGGAACCCACGGTGCGCACCCGGCTCGTCCGAGCAAGGAAGTTGCTGAAACAGTCATTGAAGGAGGCGTGGGAAGATGAGCAACTCAAGCCAGTACAAAGCCATGATGGGCGAGGTCCATGCCTCTGCTGACCTGATTGGAAAGGTTAAGGGCATTCCCATGGAGAAGACGAAGAAACGCACGACGGCTCTGAAATTCGCGACGGCCACCTGCGCGGCGCTGCTCGGAGTATTTGTGGTCACCAACGGTGTGTGCTACGCCGCCACGGGCGAGACCTGGGTGGAGAAGGCCACGGTCTACATCAACGGCGAGCCGGTGGAGCTGGACGTGCAGATGAGCCAGAACGGCGATACCACCGTGGCGGAGGTCAGCTACGAGGTGAACGATGAGAGCGGCGGCGCGGCGCAGATGACCATGATCTCGGAAGACGGCGACTTCGACGGCACGACTTTCGAGATCCACGACTACACGGTGGAAGGCGCCGAGGACGGTTCGCCGAACGCCGACGACATGGTGCTGGAATCTTCCGACGGCCATGTCATTCTGGCCCCCGAGGGCATCGAGCCCATCGACCTCACCGATGAGCTTGCCACCAACGGCGCCGCCACGGGCACCTACGAGAAGGACGGCGCTACCTACGTGTACCAGGTAAGCGGCGAGCCCGGCAACTGGCACGCCTCCGTGCATCTTGAGGGCGTCGATGCCGCCCCATCCGCCGCTGCCGAGGCGCGATAGAGTTCCGATAGAACGGTTGTAGAATTCCGCCGCGCATCGTGCGCGTCCCCTATAATCTCCCGCGCGGGCGCAGTCCCTGCGGGAGATTTTTGTGTGGAAGGAAGCGGTTATGGCGAGGTTGACGGAGCGGGCCTTCGAGAATGCAGTGGTGCGGCTGCGCGACGGCCAGGGCGCGTTGGGCCAAAGCGCGTTGGATGTGTTGCACGAGCAGCGGGAGGAACTGGCGAACCAGATGCTGGCGCGACTGGCCGGCAGCGATGAGTTCGCCGCTATGCTGGAACGCAACTTCGGACCTTACCGACGCCTCATGACCTATTACGAGTGCGCCATGATGGAGGTGGAGACGAAGTTCCGCGTGCTGGACGCCGAGTTCGGCCTGCAGCACGACCGCAACCCCATCGAGTCCATCAAGTCGCGCTTGAAAAGCACCGACAGTCTGGCGAAGAAGCTCGCCCGCAAAGGCTTCCCCATGTCGGTGGATTCCATCGAGGAGAACATCTTCGATGTTGCCGGCGTGCGCGTCGTCTGCACCTTCCCCGAGGACATGTTCTCCCTGGCTGAGTCGCTGCTGTCCCAAGACGATGTGACTCTTATCGAGCGGCGCGACTACGTGGCTTCCCCGAAGCCGAGCGGGTACCGCAGCTTGCATCTCATTATTGAGGTGCCCATTTTCCTTGAGCGCGAGAAGCGTTCGGTGAAGGTGGAAGTGCAGCTGCGCACCATCTCCATGAATTTCTGGGCATCGTTGGAGCATCAGCTGCGCTACAAGAAGAACCTCCCCGACGAGGAGGCCGCGGCAGTGGCCGCAGAACTCGCCGACTTGGCCGAGACTGCTGCCGATCTTGATCGCCGCATGCAGGCGCTGCGCAACTACTTGGACGACGGGGAAGAGTAGGGGCAGACAGTGCTCGTGCTCACCTTGTAGCCTGAAAGTCTCGCACTCCATATCATTCCCGATCGGTAATAGAACCGCTCAAATTTCCTTTTCATTCCCGAGCGGTAATGATATAGTTCTTGGTCGACAGATATTCCCGCTAGGTAATGAGAACGTCATGCGCATTAACTCGATGAAAGTCCTGGGGCAAGCCATTCGTGCGCGTCGCAAAGAGCTCGGCTATTCGCAGCAAGAGATGGCCGAGTATTGCGGGTGCGGTACGCGCTTCGTTTCCGATCTGGAGAACGGCAAGGAGACCATTCAGTTCGGCAAAACTCTCGACGTAGCTTCTATGCTCGGGCTCGACTTGAGCATAGACGTGAGAGGGGCCGCGCGGTGAGTGACCTGCTCGAGTAGCTACAACGATTCTTGAGGAATTGGCCGGTTCGTTGGAAGCAGCATTCGATGCGGCTGCTGCCGAATCGGCGAAGTTTGGCGCGAACAACGACGCCTACGCCATGGCGCAACGCATCGTAGAGGGCGCAGCCAAGCGCAAGGACGTCATGCTAAAGGCCGTTGGCTTGTTGAGCTGATGTTCGTGCTTTAATCGCCTGTGTCGCAAAGGTGAGGGTGCTTTCTTGCGCTACAATGGCTCTCATTCTGAATGAACGCCCGAAGGAGCTTTTATGATCAAGCTGTACGATACGCGCCGCCGCCAGAAGGTGGATTTCGAACCTGTCGAGCCCGGGAAGGTCTCCATGTACGTCTGCGGGCCGACGGTGTACAACCGCATCCACATCGGCAACGCGCGCACGTTCATCTCCTTCGACATGATTCGCCGCTACCTCAGCTGGCGCGGCTTCGACGTCACCTTCGTGCAGAACGTGACGGACGTGGACGACAAGATCATCCGCCGCGCTGCCGAGGAGGCGCGCACGGCCGCCGAAGTGGCCGAGGAGTACACGCGTCTGTTCATCGAGGACATGCATGCGGCCGACGTGCAGGATCCGGACATCCGCCCGAAGGCCACGGAGGAGATCGGCACCATGATCGCCCTCATTGAGCGCTTGATAGAGCGCGGCCACGCCTACGTGTCGGAGGGCGACGTGTACTTCGACGTGCGCTCCTACCCGGGCTACGGGCAGCTTTCGGGCCGCGATGTGGACGAGGCGGAAAGCGGCCACCGCGAGCTGCGCGCCGACGGCCAGGGCCTGGAGGAGCGCAAGCGCGACGAGCTGGACTTCGCCCTGTGGAAGGCGGCCAAGCCCGGCGAGCCGGCGTGGGAATCCCCCTGGGGCGAGGGCCGTCCGGGCTGGCACATCGAGTGCTCGGCCATGTCCGAGAAGTACCTGGGGCTACCCTTCGACATCCACGGCGGCGGGGCCGATCTGGTGTTCCCGCACCACGAGAACGAGCGCGCCCAGTCCGAGTGCGCCTGCGACAGCACGTTCGCCAACTACTGGATGCACTCCGGCATGCTGCAAATCGCCAACGCCGAGACCGGCGAGACCGAGAAGATGTCGAAGTCGCTGAACAACTTCCTGCTGCTGCACGAGGTGCTGGAGCAGGTGCGTCCGGCGGCCCTGCGCATGCTCATGCTGCAGAGCCACTACCGCAGCCCGCTCGTGTTCGGCGAGCAGCGCGTTGCCGAGGCCGACGCGGCCCTCACGCGTATCGAGAACGCCGTGAAGGCCCTGGACTGGCTGCTGGAGACGGGCACGCCCCGCGGCGAGGCGGCCCTTGAGCCCGAGACGCCCGCAGCTGCCCTTGCAGCCACGCTGGACGCCGCGGCGCTCACCGATCGTGTGGCCGTTCTGCGTGCGGGCTTCACCGAGGCCATGGATGACGACTTCAACGCGCCGGCGGCCTTGGGTGAGATCTTCTCATTCGTGAGCGATGCGAATGCGCTCGTGGCCGATGCGAAGACCCTCGCGGCCGAAGAAGCCGCCGCCGTGCGCGAGGCGCGCGACGCCATCGTGGAGCTCATGGACGTGCTCGGCATTGATGTGACGGCCGCCGAGGCGGGGGAGGCCTACCCGGTGGAAGTGGTGGCGCTCGCGGCCGACTTGGCCGGTTATGACGGCGATGATCCGGAAATCGCCGTGGCGCGCTTGCTCGAGGCCCGCGCGACGGCCCGCAAAGAGAAGAACTGGGCCGTGGCCGACGGCGTCCGCAACGGCCTGGCCGATCTCGGCTTCGTGATCGAGGACACCCCCCAGGGTGCCCGCGTGACGTTCGAGGGGTAGCTCGTTGGGAAGCATGCCGATGGAACTGCTCGCGCCGGCGGGTGGGATGGAACAGCTGCGGGCCGCCGTGGCCTTCGGGGCCGATGCGGTGTATCTGGCGGCCGAGCGGTTCGGCATGCGGGCCCGGGCGGCGAACTTCCGCATGGACGAGATTCCCGCTGCTGTGGCCTTTGCTCACGAACACGGCGTGAAGGTGCACGTCACCTGCAACATTCTCATGCACCCCGACGACATCGACGGGCTGCCGGCGTTCTTCCGCGCGCTGGACGCGGCCGGGGTGGACGCCTTCATCATCGGCGACCTCGGTGCCTTCGCTGTGGCCGGGGAGGTGTCGCCGCGGGTGGAGCGCCATGTGAGCACCCAGGCCTCGGTGGCCAATGCGGCTGCGGCCCGGGTGTGGCACTCTCTCGGCGCGAGCCGCGTGGTGTGCGCCCGGGAAATGTCGCTGGCCGACATCGCCCGCCTGCGCCAGGAGACGCCGCCTGATCTGGAGATAGAGGCCTTCGCTCACGGCGCCATGTGCATGGCGGTCTCGGGTCGCTGCCTCATCAGCAGCTACCTCACCGGCCGCTCGGGCAACAAGGGTCACTGCACCCAGCCCTGCCGCTGGAGCTACCAGCTGGAAGAGGAGAAGCGCCCCGGCGAGTTCTTTCCCATCGAGGAGGACGATCGCGGCACCTTCATCATGAATGCGAAGGATCTGAACATGCTCGCGCACCTACAGGCGTTGGCCGATGCGGGTGTGGATTCCATCAAGATCGAGGGTCGCAACAAGAAGGCCTTCTATGTGGCCACCGTGGTGGGCGCCTACCGCCGGGCACTCGACGGCGAGCCGCCCGAGGTCGTGGCCGACGAGCTTCTGGCCGTATCCCACCGTCCCTACGGCACTGGCTTCTATTTCTCCGAGGTTGAACAGGCGACCGCCTACGATGGCTACGAGCAGGAGACCATGCACGTGGCCGACGTCGTCGCATCCTCCCCGCGTCATCCAGAGCGAAGCGTGCAGCGCGAAGTCGAAGGATTTCCCGATGATCCGCAGTACCTGTACCTCCTGTGCCGCAATCGTTTCGCGGAAGGCGACGAGCTGGAAACCCTCGTGCCTCACGAGCCCAGCCGCCGACTCATCGTGCGCGATCTGCACTGGCTCAACACGTTCGGTCCTGATAACCACGACGAGGATGCCCCCGCCACGGTGAAAGAGGCCCTATCTCGTGCTACTGCCACCGATTGGGAACCCGCCGCCGCGGCCAACCGCTCCTGCAACCTCTATCGTATCCTCGTAGGAGATGCCTCGCGTTATGCCTCCGACGGTTCGGCTTCTGCCGCGCTTTCCGTCTCAGACAAGGCGGTATGCGATGAGTCTGCGCCCTTTGCGATCCCCGAAGGCTCCTTCCTCCGCAAACGCACCTTCCGCCGTTCCGCCCGGCACGAGGACAAGGAGAGGCTATGATCACCGTCGGCGATGTCATGAACATGAGGGCCTTCGACAGCATTTGGCTGGCGACTCCCTGCGACGGGGCGGCCGCGCGCGAGGTCACGGGCGTGGGCACCCTCGATCACGAGCCGTTCACGGGCGGCTACGAGGTGTTCACCCAGGGCGAATTCGTGTTCACCACGCTGGGTTTCGCCGGCGTGCACCCCGATCTGGCCGAAGAGGCGCTGCTTGCGCTCATCGATTGCGGCGTGGCGGCGGTGGCCGTGAAGCCCGTGGTGCTGAAGGAGCTGCCGCCCACGGTGGTGCAGGCCTCGGCCGCGCGGGGCGTGCCCGTGTTCTTCTACGAGGGGCGCTACATGGAACGGGTCATCGCCGACCTCATGAACCTGCTCGACGACGATGCCGCCGAGTGGGAGCGCAACCACCTGATCGACCTCATTCTGGCACCCTCCGACGAGCACGCCGTGCGCTCTACGTTCTTCACCATCGCGGGCGTTACAGGCGCCACTATCCAGTGTTTGGCCATACGCCCCGTCACCGACGACGGGGCATCGCTGCGCGCATTGCAGAAGGTGGTGGAAGGGGTACTCGCCGATTATGGCGAACGCTGGGACGACGTCGAGCGCACGTTTGTGTGCCGCTACCGCGAGATGCTTTTGGGGTTCGTCTCCTTCAAGAGGCCCCCGCTGAAGGCCATCGCCATCTCCGACGCCGACCTGGCGAAATGCATCGCCACGGCCGGGCCTTTGGTGTGCGGCATCAGCCAGGAGGTGAGCCTGGGGGAGGGGGATCTGGCGGTGCGGCAGGCCATGGCCGCCCTGCGCACGGCCGAGCGTGAGGACGCGGGCATCGTGCGGTGGACGACCCTGCGCTTCGACGCCTTCCGCGCGGCGGCCCGAAGCGATCGCCTGTACGCGCGCGCCGCCGACCTTCTGCGCTCGCTTCTGTTCGACTACGATGCTGAGCACGACGCCGACTTGGGTGCGACAGCCGAGGCGTTCGCTGCCGCCTATGGCGAGGTGAGCCGCACGGCCGAGGCGCTGTTCCAGCACCCGAACACCGTGCGCTACCGCCTGAAGAAGATCAAGGAAGTTCTTTCCGTGCAAGATGCAACCGACCGCGAACTGGCCGCCCTGCTCGCGTTGGCGTATCTGACATAGTTCGGTTCCCGCATCATTGGGGCTATCGGTGCGAGAGAAGGGAGCATGCTGTTTCTTTCATCGTCGCGAAGCCGATCTTGCAGACGATAATCTTGTGCAACTGCACAAATAGAAGCGCACGGGTTCATCCGATCGACCAAACGATGACCTTCGTCGTGGGCCTAAACTAGGCGCCGTCGAAAGGAGAACCACCATGAAACTGTTCAACGACCAGGCCGCAGCCGCCGTTGCTTCCCTTGATTCCGCCGACGCCGCCTACTGCGCCAAGCTGGAGCAGCGCTTCGCCCATATGGGCATCAGCTCAAAGGCGGCCTCCAGCGCCGTGCAGTCGCTCGTCGAGGCCGATGCCGTGCCCCAGGTTGGCGTCTGGGCCGCCCTGCCCTCCGCGTTCAAGGGCCTTTTCCAGAAGAAAACCGAGGTGAAGCCTGTCGCCTCCGAGGCGTTCGAGGCTTCTCTGTCCGAAGCGCTCGCCTAGATTCGTCGCAGCAGACGTCTCCGCTTCGCCGCATGGTGCCACCTCTTCGTTGGCCCCGTGCTGCCGCGCTTGCATCTGCCGCGCGATCGCCTGGTGCGCTGAGTCACCGACTCTCAAGCCTTGCCGGCTGCCAATTTCCCACCGAGGGCAGCCTCGGTTTTCCCAAACGCAAAGCGACCCCGCCAAAGTCGGCGGGGTCGCTTCAAGTAAGCTCAAGTAAGTAAGAGTAGGCCGGGAGTTGGCGGAGGGGGTGCCGCGCGCAGTTCATTGAAGTGCATTAGGAAATGTCGGAACCCTCGACGAGCCCTGCACTTCAATGCTGTTTGAGCACGGTGCCCCCTCCGCCAACTCCCGACCGGACAACCAGGGTTAGTCCTCAACCTCGACAAGTTCGATGTCGAAGTTCAAGTCCTTGCCCGCCAGCTCGTGATTCATGTCGAAGGTGACGATGCCGTCCTCGATGGACTGCACGAACACGGGGAAGGGCTGGCCGCCCGGGCCCATCATGTAGACGGTCTGGCCGACGGGCAGCTGGTCGGCGTTGGGGATCTGATCCACGGGCACCTTCTGCACCATGGCGTCGTCGCGCTCGCCGTAGGCCTCGGCGGCGGGGATGTGCACGGTCTTCTTCTCGCCGACGGCCATGTCCTCCACGGCGGCGTCGAAGCCGGGGATCATCTGGCCGGCCATGCAGACAAACTCGATGGGCTCGCCGCGGTCCACGGACGAATCGAACTTGGTGCCGTCGTCCAGCGTACCGGTGTAGTGAACCTTGACCTTCTTGCCTTTGTTGCTCATGGGAGCTCCTTTCCAAAAGATGTGCGCCTAAGTCTAGCGGAAGGGGGCGTGCGGGGCAGGGAAGGGGCGCAACCTGCTCCAAGTTGTCATAAACGGAGCTTTTTGCCTTTGGGATGGCCCCAGTGGGGGTATGATGAAAACAGTAATGAAAACGCTCATCTTTGTGCGCATGCTCAAGAAAGAGCCGAATATATAAACGGGCAGAGAGGAAGGAAGTTTCTATGGGCTATCGAGCGGGAGTTGTGGGAGCGGCCGGTTTCGCCGGCATCGAGCTGGTGCGCCTGCTGTCGCGCCACCCCGAGTTCGACTTGGCGGCGGCGACTTCCGACGCGCTGGCGGGAACGCCCATTGCGAAGGCCTATCCCGCCTTCACCGGGGTAACCGATCTCGCGTTCTCCACCCACGAGGATACTGATTTCTCTGCCTTCGACGTGGTGTTTTTGGCAGTGCCCCATAAGGCGGCCATGGGCATGGCGCCCAACCTTATCGCCGCCGGTGTCACGGTCGTCGATCTGTCGGCCGACTTCCGCCTGAAGGATCCTGCTATCTACGAGAAATGGTACGCGCCCCACACCGCCACCGACCTTTTGGCCCAGGCCGCCTTCGGACTGCCCGAGCTGACCGGCGATGAGTTGGCCGCCGCGGCCGAGCGCCGCGCTGCCGGCGAGGCCGTGCTCGTGGGCTGCGCCGGCTGCTACCCGACGGCCACTTCCCTTGCCGCTGCGCCCGCCATCCGTGCGGGCCTCGTGGACGCTGCTGCCCCCGTGGTGGCCGATGCCGTCTCGGGCGTGACCGGCGCGGGCAAGAAGGCCACGGAGCGCACCCATTACTGCTTCGCCAACGAGAACCTGGAGGCTTACGGCGTGGGCACCCATCGCCACACCCCCGAGATTGAGCAGATCCTGGGGCTCGAGGGCCGGCTCGTGTTCACGCCGCATCTGGCTCCGCTCAACCGCGGGTTGCTGTCCACGGTGACGTTGCCGCTGGCCCCGGGCGCCGCCCCTACCACCGAGGAGCTTGTGGAGTTGTATCGCGACTTCTATGCGGCAAGCCCGCTCGTGTCCGTCATGGACGCCGGCGTGCAGCCGCGCACGGCGTCGGTGGCGGGAACCTGTCGCGCCCAAGTGGGCGTGGCGGTGCACCCTGCCGGCATGATTGTGGCCACCGGTGCCATCGACAACCTGGGGAAGGGCGCGGCCGGTCAGGGCGTGCAGTGCGCCAACATCGTGTTCGGCCTGCCCGAGACTTGCGGTTTGGAAGAGATCGCCAACCCCGTATAGCAGTGGAAGGGGATGAGGGCCGCCTCGGCGCCGTCCCGTGGGAAAGAGAGGACCTATGACCGAGAACGACACTTTCGCTTTCGATCCCGAGGGCAACGCGGCCAGCGCGCTCGGCTTTTTCGCCGTGGGCGTACACGCGGGCTTTAGGGCCGATCCTGAGCGTCTCGACATGGCGCTCGTCGTGGCCGACGAGCCCTGTGCGGCGGCGGCCACCTTCACGACCAATGTGTTCTGCGCGGCGCCCGTGCGCGTGTCCCGCGAGCACCTGAACGAGGGGGGCGCGGGAGCTCCCGCCTACGGATGCGCGCGGGCGGTTGTCGTCAACTCCGGCATCGCGAACGCCGCCACGGGTGAGATCGGTTTGGAAAACGCCCGTAAGACCGCCGAGCTCGTCGGCGAGGCCGTGGGCTGTCCGGCCGACGAGGTGCTCGTGGCCTCCACGGGCGTTATCGGCCAGCACCTGCGCCTTGAGCCCTTCGCGGAGGGTGTGCCAGCAGCGCTTGCGGCCATGGCGAAAGTGGCCGACGATCTCGCCGGCCGCACATCCCAAGGCGCAACGGCGGCCCGCGCCATCATGACCACGGACACCTGTCCCAAACACGGCTCGGTCAGCTTCTCCGGCGACGGCATCGGATATCCGGGCGTCACCTTCACGGTGGGAGGCATGTGCAAGGGCGCCGGTATGATCATGCCGAATATGGCTACCATGATCGCCGTCATCACCACCGACGCGCCTCTCGCCGCGCCCGATCTGTCCCAGGCCCTCACGGCGGCGGTGAACAAGAGCTTCAACAAGGTGACGGTGGACTCCGATACCTCCACCAACGACACCTGCTTCGCCCTGGCTTCCGGCGCTGCCGCGCCCGACGGCCCCGCTTTCACGCCCGGGACGCCGGCCTTCGATGCCTTCCAGCGCGCTCTCGATCAGCTTGCGACGACGCTCGCCCGCAAGATGGCCGCCGACGGCGAGGGGGCCACGCGCCTCATCACCGTTACCGTGCGCGGGGCCGTTACGGCTGACGACGCCGATGCGGCTGCCCGTACGGTGGCGAATTCGCCACTCGTGAAGACCGCCGTCTACGGGCACGATGCCAACTGGGGCCGTGTTGCCGCCGCCCTCGGACGGTCCGGTGCTCGTTTCAACCAGGAGGACGTGGATATCGATATACTGGGCCTGCCTGTGTGCCGTGCCGGCCTGGTGGTCGATTTCGACGAAGAAGAGGCCCTGCGTCGCTTCGAAGAACCCGAAGTGACCATCGAGGTGGATCTGCACGCGGGGGAGGAGTCGGCCACGATGTGGACCTGCGACTTCTCGCACGAGTACGTGACGATCAATGGAGATTACCGCTCATGAAATACGCTAACGAAGCTCGCGCTGAGGGCGTACCCGTACGCACCGGCGAGATCCTCTACGAGGCCATGCCATGGCTCAAGCAGGTGACGGGCAAGACCATCGTCATCAAGTACGGCGGCTCGGCCATGGAAAACCCCCAGCTGGCCGCCGAAGTCATGGCCGATATCGTGCTTTTGAAGATCTTGGGTGTGAACCCGGTGCTCGTCCACGGCGGCGGCAAGGCCATCAACCGCGCCTTCTCCAACTTCAACTTGCCCGTGGAATTCATCGACGGCCAGCGCGTCACCACCGACGACGCCATGGATCTCGTGCGCATGGTGCTCACCGGGGAAGTGAACCAGCATCTGGTGGAGGCCATGAACGCCCACGGCAACATGGGCGTGGGCGTCTCGGGAACCGACGCCGGCATCATCGTGGCCGAGCAGGCCCGACCGGAGTTGGGGCGCGTGGGCAAGATCACCCGCATCAACACCCAGCTCATCGAGGACTTGGTGGCCGACGATTACATCCCCATCATTGCCTCCATCGCCATCGGCGAGGACGGCGGTTGTTACAACGTGAACGCCGACGTGGCGGCCGGCTACATTGCTGCGGCTATCGGCGCCCACAAGATCATCTTCCTCACCGATGTGGACGGCCTCTACGAGAACTACCCCGACCCCGACTCCCTCATCGCCGAGATGACCCTCGGCGAGGCCGAGGCCATGGTGCGCGGCGACAAACTCTCCTCGGGCATGATCCCGAAGCTTTCCAGCTGCGTGCGCGCGCTGGATTCCGGCGTTAGCGCCGCCCATATCATCAACGGCACGGTGCCCCACGCGTTGCTGCTGGAGCTGCTCACCGACTCCGGCATGGGCACCATGGTGGGAGGCCTCGCCTCGGCCCAGTTCCTGAACGTCTCCCCTGTCAGCAAATTCGCCGCCAAGCTCATCGAAAACCGTTAGGAGCATCCCATGACTCTCGCCCGCGAAATGGCTTTGGAATCCGAATACGTGATGGGCACCTTCGCCCGCAAGCCCGTGGAATTCGTCGAAGGCCACGGCATGACGCTCATCGACGATGCCGGCAACGAGTACCTCGATTTCCTCTCCGGCATCGGTGTCTGCAGCCTCGGCCACTGCCACCCCTCCATCGTGCAGGCCGTGAGCGATCAGGCGGCCAAGCTCATCCACGTGAGCAACTACTACTACATCGAGCACCGCGGGGAAGTGGCCCAGCTGCTGTCGAACATGCTGAACGCCTACGTCGATGAGCCGAGCCCCGAGACGTGGAAGACCTTCTTCGCGAACTCCGGCGCCGAGGCCAACGAGTGCGCCATCAAGCTGGCGCGCCTGTACGCCCGTCGCCGCACGGAAGCCGCCGGCAAAGATGCCGAGCTGGCCCCGCGCCTCATCGTCACGCTGGCCAAGAGCTTTCACGGCCGCACCTTGGCGACGCTTGCGGCCACGGCCCAGCCGGCCAAGCAGGAGGCTTTCCAGCCGCTGCCGGCCGGGTTCACGGCCACGCCCATCAACGACGTGGAAGCGCTCGAGCGCCTGTTCGAGACCCAGGGCGACCGCATCTGCGCCGTCATGATCGAGTGCATCCAGGGCGAGAGCGGCGTACATCCCTGCACCGAGGAGTTCGTCGGCGCCATCCGCCGCCTCACCGAAGAGCACGGTGCGCTCATGATCTGCGACGAGGTGCAGAGTGGCATCTTCCGCACGGGGCTGCCCTACGGGTTCCAGAACTTCGGGGTGCTGCCCGACATCGTCACCATGGCCAAGGGCATCGCCTCTGGTGTGGTGGCCGGCGCCTGCGCGGCCAAAAGCTCCATCGCGGCGGCGTTCGCGCCGGGCGATCACGGCACCACCTTCGGCGGCTCGAACATCGCCATGGCCGCGGCCCACGTGACGCTGTCCACGCTGCTCGCCCCAGGTATGGGGGCGCAGATCGAGTCGGTCGGCGCCTACATGCGCGAGCGGCTGGCCCGACTGCCCCACGTGCAGGAGGTGCGCGGCTTCGGCCTTATGAACGGTATCGACCTCACCCATGAGGCGCCGTCGGCTCCCGATGTGGTGGCCGCCGGCCTGGAAGCGGGCCTCGTCCTGAACGCCACCGGCCCCCATACGCTGCGTTTCCTGCCCCCGCTCATCTGCACGGAAGCCGACGTGGACGTGCTGGTTCAGAAGCTGGAGCAGTTGCTGTAAAACGCCATCACATCGAGCCATCATCGAGCGACCCTTGCACAAAAAGCTTGGGTCGCTCTTGTATATAAGCGCACAATTTCCCAGGTAGAATAAGCAAATTTTTGTGCAACTGCACAGCACAGTGCACAATTAAATTGCGCCGTTTCCGCAAAAATTTTGAAATTCGGGGTTGACGACTCATAAATTAGGGCATAATGCCGTCAACCGCACAGCCGAGGGCTTACGGCGCAAGGCGCCAGGGCCCCATAACTCGGACGGCTGCGCGTACTTGAAAGGAATTGTCACGATGCAGGCAGCAGCTCTCATAGCTTCCAAGCACAGCGGAATCGCTGCTGCTGCCCCGTGCCCCCAGTTCCTCGCCACGGCTTACGTCGACCGACGCCGACGTACCTCTTCTCTGCGACGCCGACGCGCGTAGCAGATCTTTTCGCGCGCTCAGCGCACCGCCGCGCGGCCCCGCCCGGGTCCGCCAAAGGCCGTGGCCTCCCGAAGTTCCTCTTCGAAACCTCAAGCACCATCGCGCAGGAACCCTGCGCATCGTCCCAGACGCGACTTCACGCCACGCCTTTCCATCGCAAAGCGAGCCGGGCACCCCATAAGGAAACCCAAAAGCAGCTCCCGACACGAAAGGCAACTCCCATGACTACGACGAACTCATCCCTTCACGACGCCCCGCAGATCTCCGCCAAGCCGGCCCCCGGCGAGAAGGAACGGTGCGTGCTCGCCTACTCCGGCGGCCTCGACACCTCCGTGTGCATCAAATGGCTGCAAGAGGAATACGATCTCGACGTCATCGCCGTCGTGGGCGACCTCGGCCAGGAGCACGAGGGCCTCGAGGCCATCAAGGCCAAGGCGCTCGCCACCGGTGCCATCGGCTGCGCGGTCATCGACATGCGGGAGACCTTCGCCAACGAGTACCTCGCCTGCGCCATGGCCGCCAACGCCATGTACGAGAACAAGTACCCACTCGTGAGCGCGCTCTCGCGGCCGCTCATCGCCAAGCACCTCGTGGCGGTGGCCCATCAGTTCGGCGCCAAGTACGTGGCCCATGGCTGCACGGGCAAGGGCAACGACCAGGTGCGCTTCGAGTCCTCGGTGCTCATGCTGGATCCGGCGCTCACCATCATCGCCCCGGTGCGCAACTGGGATCTCGGCTGCCGGGCCGACGAGATCGAATGGGCGGCGGCCCACGGCGTGCCGGTTAAGGCCACCACCGACAAGCCCTACTCCATCGACGACAACCTGTGGGGCCGGGCCATCGAGTGCGGCGTGCTGGAGGATCCCTGGTGCGAGCCGCCGGCGGATATTTGGACGATGACGTGCGATCCGGCCTGCGCGCCCGACGAGCCCACCTATGTGGAAATCGAGTTCGATCAGGGCGTTCCCTGTGCGCTTGACGGCACTCCGATGAGCTTCCTCGACATCATCTACGCCATGAACGATATCGCCGGCACCAACGGCTACGGCCGCATCGATATGGTGGAGAACCGGCTCGTGGGCGTGAAGAGCCGCGAGTGCTACGAGGTGCCGGGCGGTCTGGCCCTCATCCAGGCTCACAAGGCCCTGGAGGATCTGTGCCTGGAGCGGGGCGTGCTGCACCACAAACTCGCCATCGAGCAGACCTGGGCCGAGCAGGTGTACAACGGCCTGTGGTTCTCGCCGCTGAAGGAGGCCTTCGACGCCTTCCTCGCCCACACCCAGCAATGCGTGTCCGGCACGGTGAAGCTGAAGTTCTTCAAGGGTTCCTGCACCGTGGTGGGACGCAAGAGCACCTACTCGCTGTATGATTTCGGCCTGGCCACCTACGATGCCGACGACGCTTTCGACCATCAGGCCGCCAAGGGCTTCATCGACATCCACGGCCTGTCCTGCAAGGTGTGGGCGAAAAACCGGCTCGCCACGGGCGCGCGCATGCCCTCCTACGACGACGTGAACCTCGCGAACACCGCTTACGGCAAGATGAGCGCCGTGGTGGAGGAAGCCGAGGAGATTCTGGAAGGCGCCGACGCCGTCACGGCCTAGGGACGCTCAACGAGCACGACAACGAGGGGAGCGGGCGGTCTTGAGGGGCGCCCGCCTGGCTTACCGATTTACCGAGGAGACACTATGGCACTGTGGTCTGGAAGATTCACCGAAGGCGCCGATGCCTTTACCCAGCGCTTCGGGGCGTCGCTGCCCGTGGATCAGCGACTCTACGTCGAGGACATCGCCGGCTCTATCGCCCATGCTAACATGCTGGCCGCCCAGGGCATCATCGCGACCGCCGATGCCGAAGCCATTGCAGAAGGGCTCCAGGGCATTCTGGCCGACATCACCTCCGGCGCGCTCACGTTCGACGTGATGGAAAGCGAGGACATCCACATGGCCATCGAGGCGGAGCTGACCCGCCGCGTGGGGGATGCCGGGGCTCGGCTGCACACGGGCCGCTCGCGCAACGACCAGGTGGCCACGGACACGCGCCTGTACGCCAAGCGTCGCGCCGGCGAGCTCATGGCCGCCAACGTCGCCCTGCGCGAGGCGCTCATCGCCCAGGCCGAAGCGAACTTCGACGTCATCCTGCCGGGCTACACGCACCTGCAGCATGCCCAGCCGGTGCTGTTCTCGCACCATATGCTCGCCTACGTGCAGATGCTCGCCCGCGACTACGATCGTCTCGCCGCCGCCCGCAATGCCGCTGACGCGTGCCCCTTGGGAGCTGCCGCGTTGGCCGGAACCACCTACCCGCTCGACCGCTTCGCCACCGCAGAGGCGCTCGGCTTCGACCATCCCATCCCGAACTCGCTCGATGCTGTGTCCGACCGCGACTTTCTGCTCGACCTCATCTACGCCTGTAGCGTGTCGTGTTTGCACCTGTCGCGTTTGTGCGAGGAGATCGTGCTGTGGTCGTCGGCGGAGTTCGGCTTCATCACGCTGTCGGACGCCTACTCCACCGGCTCCTCCATCATGCCCCAGAAGAAGAACCCCGATTTCGCGGAGCTCATCCGCGGCAAGTCGGGCCGGGTCGTGGGCGATCTGGTGGCCCTCATGATGACGCTGAAGTCGCTGCCGCTCGCCTACAACAAGGATCTTCAGGAGGACAAGGAGGGCGCCATGGACGCCGCCGACACCCTGGAGGACTGCTACGTATGCGCTGCCGGCATGATCGCCACCATGACGGTGAACGCCGACGCCATGGCCACCCAGGCGAAGAAGGGATATCTGGCCGCGACGGATGTGGCCGACTACCTGGCCAAGAAGGGCCTGCCCTTCCGTCGGGCCCACGAGATCGTGGGGCATCTGGTGCTCACCTGCGAGCAGCGCGGCTGCGATTTGGAAGACCTCACGCTGGACGATTTCAAGGCGGAGAGCGATCTTTTCGAATCCGATATCGTGGAATGCCTGAACCTGCCCGCCATCGTCGCCGCCCGCACCACCTTCGGCGGCACGGCCCCCGAAGCGGTGCGCGTGCAGCTGGCGGCCGCCAAGGCGCAACTCGTCGGTTTTGGAGCTTAGTTTATTGCCAAAGCGCGTTTAAGCGTAGTTTGGTAAATCGAGAATTCTGCTGTATCCCGCTGCGGCACAAGCGACTCCGCTTGCGCCGCAGCTTTCTCTATGCTGTCTTTCGATTTGGGCTTTGCTATAATCGAGCCACCACAACCGCAAGTGACATGCTTGCATACAACTTCAGAGCTGCGGTACAGCTGCATCGAAAACCAGGGCAGGAGAGCATCTGCCATTCAAGGTTTTCGTGCGGTTTGCCCGTTCTGAAGTCCTTGCGGTTGTGGTGACTGCGGTGGATGCTCTCCTCTTTCGCGCGTTCGCTCGCAGTGAGTCAAAGAGGATGTGGCTTACGTGTCGAGTTGGCCGTCATCTAGCTTTCGAGACGCAACGACGGAAAGGACGATCGCGTGTTTGGCAAAGATGATTCGAAGAAGGCCGTTGCAACAAGATTGGCTTTCGCTGTGGTTTTCGCTTTGGCCTTGCTGGGGTGTGCGGGCTGCGCTCAGGTGACAGGAGGTGCGTACGATTCTCCATCGACCCCGGAGTCTGCACAGACAGATGCGCAAAAATCTACTGAAAGTGCTCAAGACGCTGAGAGCGTTAGCGATGACGAGGGGGAAGAAAAATCTTCTGCTGCTGAGTTGCCGGCAGAAGAGGTCGAGGTTATTACCGGAGATAATGAGCTTGACGCTAAGCTGAGCGCGATTAAAAGCGAGACAGAAGCAGCCTCGTCCGATCTCGAAAGCAGGTTCAGCGAGATTAATACTGCGGTTGGTGACACTTACCAGGGGTATGCAGACAATTCGAGCCAAGTTCAAGATGCTTACGATTTTGCTTTGCAGCGTTCGGAAGCTCTGTATGAGTCAATCCTTGCTGGTATGACGGACTATTATGCTCTTGTCCGAGAAAAAGGGCTGGACGATTATAAGACTTGGTCAAGAGCCATGGAGGATGGCTATGGGGTGTGGGACGATGCCATGAAAGACTATTACGAGGCGTGGGACCGACTGCTCAAAGACTCGTACGAGCAGTATGATGGGGCCATCAACTCTGGTTATGAGACGGAGGAATACAAAGTTGTTTCAGATACATGGACTGACATGTATCGTGCTTACGATGACTCGTGGACCGATCAATATCGTGCCTATGACGACAACTGGAGCAAGTTGTATCGTCTGTATGACGACTCGTGGAGCGAAATGTACAGGGATTCCGTTGGCTAACGTTTGCCAGAGATTTGTCGTGGAGCCCGTTACCTCGTATGTCTGGTGAAAGCGCTCCGGCGAAAGAGACTTGTCTACGAACGAAGACGCGAATAGCTAGTTGCAAATAAGATACTCGTGATTATAATAATCGTGAGTATCTTATTTTGCTGTAAGGAGTGCCGTTGTTCGTCGGACGTGAAAACGAGTTGGAGACGCTTGAGCGGGCCTATGATGCTGATGTCTTCCAGATGGTGGTGGTGTATGGACGACGTCGTGTGGGCAAGACGACCCTGCTAACTCATTTCGCCCAGGACAAGCCGACGCTTTTCTTCACGGCTCAGCAGCAGACTGACGCGGATAACCTGGCTGATTTCAGTGTCGAGATTGCGCAGTTTTTCTCGCTGCCGCCGGGAACAAGGTTCGACGGTTGGGATGGTGCTCTGCAGTTTCTCGCGGAGCAGGCTCGGCGAGAACCGTTCCTTTTCGTATTCGACGAGTTTCCCTATGCTGCCGAGGCTAATCCGTCGCTGGTTTCGAAAATGCAAATCGCCATAGACCATCATTTCGCTCAAACGAAGGCGTGTCTTGCGCTATGCGGAAGTGATCAGGGATTCATGGAGAGCGAGGTGCTGGGCAAAAAGAGCCCCTTGCACGGCCGCCGCACGGCGCAGATTCGTGTGCGGCCCTTCGACTATTTAACGTCAGCGCGCATGGTTCCAACGGTAAGCGCAGAAGACGCTTTTCGGTACTACGCCTGCGTGGGCGGGGTGCCCTATTATCTGGCGCAGATTGATGAAAGTCGGCCGTTCCTCGACAACATCGCCGATCTGTTTTTTTCGACTGACGGATTGCTCTATGAAGAGCCTCTTATGCTGTTGCGACAGGAGTTGCGCGAACCGGCTGTGTACAACTCGATTCTTCGCGCCATAGGCTCGGGGGCAACGCGGCGCGGCGAGATTGCTGCTCGCGCGGGACTTGAGGCGACGGCGGTGTCGAAGTACTTGGCAACTCTAGAACGCCTTGACATCATCGAGCGCGTCGTCCCTTTTGGAGAGAACCCTCAAACTTCGCGCAAAGGACTCTACCGTTTCGCCGATGCCTGCTACGACTTTTGGTATACCTTTGTCATGCCGGCAGTTGGAGACATCGAGGGAGGTGCCGGTCGTATTGTCGCTGAGGGGCTTTCCGACGAAGTACTCGGAACCTACCTCGGTCATCGGTTTGAACGCGTGTGCTCCCAATGGCTTCTCGAAGAGTCCCTGGCGGGACGCCTTCCGATACGGGCCTCGTCATTCGGGCAATGGTGGGGAACCGATCCGGCGCTTCGCCAGCAGGATGACGTCGATGTCGTGGCCGCAGACCGCGCCAGCAAAACGGCCTTAATAGGGGAGTGCAAGTGGCGCAACTCGTTCGACGAGACGGAAGTGCTGGAGAAGCTGCACCACCGCGCCGATCTCGTCAAGGGCTACCGCATCGAATTCTTCTACTTGTTCTCGAAGAACCCTCTTTCGACGGCCACCTTGCGAAAGATGAAGGCGTCTGGCGACGAATTTTCGGTAACGCTGGATGACTTGTATCGGCATCGATAAGGGCAGAATGGGAAGCCCCTCGTCCTCTGTGCATTTCCTGGTGGCGGCTCCATCTTATGAACCCTCCATAACTCATTGGTAAAATGGCCAGACCTATAACTGATGGAGGTTAATTCGTGGGTTCTCGCGCAATGAAGGGCCGTAAGGGCACGAAAGTAAAGAATAAGAAGGTCATCGTTTTGTCGGTGCTGGGCGTGTTCGTCGCCTTTCTCGCGGCGGGCGTGTTCGGCGTGGTGACGCTGTGCAACTCCTGGCTGGAGGATCTGCCCGACTACCAGAACGCCGACGCTTACAACACGGCGCAGCCAACCATGGTTTACGCATCGGACGGCACGACGCTGCTCGCCGAGTTCCAGCTGGAGAATCGCGACCCGGTGGCTCTCGACCAGATTAGCGAGTACGTGCTGAAGGGCACCGTCGCCACCGAGGACGAGCGCTTCTACACCCACTCCGGCGTCGATTACCTCGGTGTGGCCCGCGCGCTCGTGAACAACCTCATGGGCGGCGAGCTGGAGGGCGCCTCCACCATCACTCAGCAGTTCGTGCGCAACACGATTCTTTCCGACGAGATGCGCGACATCTCCTTCAAGCGCAAGATCCGCGAGATGTACATTTCCCAGAAGCTGGAAGAGCAGTACTCCAAAGACGAGATCCTGCTCATGTACCTGAACACTATCAACTACGGTTCCGGTGCCTACGGTATCGAGGCCGCCGCCGAGCGCTACTTCTCCAAGGACGCGAAGGACCTCACGTTGAACGAGGCGGCCACGCTCGTGGGCATTCCCCAGTCGCCCACCTACAATAACCCCATCGATTATCCGGACAACTGCCTGAAGCGCCGCAACACCGTGCTCGACCGCATGGTGTCCAACGGGGTTATCACGGCGGAGGAGGCCGACGCGGTGAAGGCCGAGCCCATCGAGCTGAACCCCTCCGAGCCCTCCATGACGGGCATTCTGGCCTACCCCTACTTCACGAGCTACGTGCGCAACCAGCTGACCAACCCCGAGGGCAAGTACGCCTATTCCACCTCCGAGCTGTTCAAGGGCGGGTTGAAGGTGATCACGACGCTGGATATCGAGGCCCAGACCGCCGCCGAAGAGGCTGCGGCCGAAAAGGAAGAGGAGGCCGGCGATCCCTTCGAGGTGGCCATGGCCGTTGTGAACCCCGAGAACGGCTACATCGACGCGCTGGTGGGCGGTCGCGATTACGAGAGCTCCCAGGTGAACATGGCCACGGGCGAGGGCGGCGCGGGCCGTCAGGCCGGATCGTCGTTCAAGCTGTTCACGCTTTTGGCGGCTATCAACGAGGGCATCGACCCGGAAACGCTCATCGATGCTGGCTACAAGGTTGATTTGGAGGGCGGCGAGCCTGTCTACAACAACGATAAGGCCGATTACGGCACGCGCACCATCAAGAGCGCTTTCGGCGTGTCGTCGAACACGGCGTTTATTCGCTTGCTTCTCTCCGTGGGCGTCGATAAGGTGATCGAGATGGCCCACGCCATGGGTATCACCTCCGATTTGCCGGCGGTGGCGGGCCTTACCCTGGGCATCGGTTCGGTCACGCCGCTCGAAATGGCTGACGCCTATGCCACGGTGGCCAACGGCGGCGTCCACTACGATCCGGAGTGCATCATCTCCATCGAGGACAAGAACGGCAACGTTATCGTGGACAACACCGACCCCACGGGCGAGCGGGTGTTCTCTCGCGAAGTGGCTCGGGCGGCGCTCGACTGCATGGAAGTGGTCATCGACAACGGCACTGGCAAGGCGGCTCGTCCCGATAACGGCCAGGAGGCCGGAGGCAAGACCGGTACCACCGACGACAAGAAGGACAGCTGGTTCTGCGGTGTGACCCCGCAGTACGCCGTGGCCATCTGGCTGGGTGACCGCTCCGACTATTCCGAGGCCCAGGCGACGACTACGACGGCGGCCAGCGTCTTCGGCGATTTCATCGACAAGATGATCTCCCCGACGCAGACGGTGAAGTTCTTCGAGGCAGATAAGCCCGAGTACAAGAAGGATTACCGCGACGAGGACAACCATATCGGCGGCTACTACTCTTCCAAGAAAAAGAAAGACGACACCGAGGTGACCACGAAGCAGGATGATGAGGAGACGCCCGAGGGCGACGGCGACGAGAACGGCGGCAACGAAGGCGGAGAGGGCAACGAGGGCGGCGGCAACGCCGAGCCGACACCGACACCGACGCCGGAGCCTACCCCGGAGCCCGAGCCAACGCCGGAGCCGACGCCGGAGCCGACGCCCGACCCAGCCCCGGACGACGGTGGCGGCGAGGGTGCCTAAAGCAGCGTAGCCGCGACATAATTGTTGCGATACCGTGACGGCGGTACGGGCCCGGGGGTGCGGACTGCTATCATAGCGAATGAGAAACCAAAGCCTCGCTCGACGAGGCTGCCCTGAGCAAGCAACCGGTGCCTCAAGGTACCGAAGACGGGAGAAATCATGAGGAAACGTACCATCGCGCGGGTTTTGGCTGTGGCCCTTGGCGCGGCTTTGGCCCTCGGCGCTCTTGCCGGTTGCCAGTCGCCGGCCACTGGAGCCACCGACCAGCAGCAGGCCAATCGCACCTACATGACCAAGGTCAACCAGGCGGTGGAGGAGCTGAACACGCGCCTCGGCGAATTCGACGAGGCGGTGGCTCAGGAGAGCGTCGTCAATATGCGCAACAAGGCCAACAGCGCCTTCGAGGCCATTGACGCTCTGGCGGCCATCGATACGCCGGACGCCATGAAAGACCTGCAGACGAACTACGTCGACGGCTGCAACAAGCTGAAGGATGCCCTGAACAGCTACATCGATTTGTACACGGAGATCAGCAGCGCAACCGAGGAGGCGCCCTTCGACTTCAGCGCCTACGACGGGCGCGTGAAGGAAATCCAAGACGCCTACAACGAGGGCATCGACAAACTGAAGGCCGCCGACGAAGAGGCTTTGAAGCTGAATGAAGACTAATCAAGTAGAACTGCTGGCGCCGGCCGGCAATATGGCGGCGCTGCATGCGGCGGTGGCTGGCGGGGCCGATGCGGTGTATCTGGGGTTTGAGACCTTCAATGCGCGGCGCGGGGCCGACAACTTCACCCTGGAGACGCTGCGGGAGGCCTGCGACTTCGCGCATCTGCGCGGGGTTTCCGTCTACGTCACCATGAACACCATCATCCTGCCCGACGAGGTAGGGGAGGCCTTGGAATGCGTGCGCCAGGCTTACCGCGCCGGAGCCGACGGCTTCATCGTACAGGACATCGGCCTGGCTGCGGAGATCTCCCGCACGCTCCCCGAAGCGTCGCTGCACCTTTCCACGCAGATGAACACCCACAACCTCGCCGGCGTGCGCGCGGCGGCCCGCTTAGGGGCCGAGCGCATTACGCTCGCCCGTGAGGTGTCGCTGGACGAGATCGCCCTTCTGTGCGCGGCGGCGGCCGAAGAGGGGATGGAAGTGGAGGTGTTCGCCCACGGCGCATTGTGCGTGTGCTACTCGGGCCAGTGCTTCATGTCCTCCATGATCGGCGGCCGCTCGGCCAACCGGGGGATGTGCGCTCAAGCGTGCCGGCTTCCCTATGAGCTGCAGAACAAGGCTCTGCAGAAGAGCCTTCCCTCGCCGGGCGATCACTTGCTTTCGCCCCAGGATCTGTGCACGGTGGATCGCGTGGACGACCTCGTGGCCGCCGGCGTGGCGTCGCTTAAAATCGAGGGCCGCATGAAGTCGCCCGAGTACGTCTTCGCCGTGACCTCCGTCTATCGTAAAGCTCTCGATGCTGCTTTGGCGAAGGAGAACGCGGCTATCACCGATGCCGATCGCGACCGCCTCACCGATGCCTTCTCCCGCGGTTTCACCACGGCTTATCTGGACGGCAAGCGCGGCAACGATATCATGAGTTACCAGCGTCCCAACAACCGCGGCCTGTTCCTCGGCCGCGTCGACGAGGTGCGCGATGGCGCCGCCTATTTGAAGAGCGCCCATGCTCTGACAGAAGGCGACGTCCTGGAGTTCTGGACGCGCAAGGGCAACGGCACGCTGACGCTGGGGCCGGTGCGCACCGACAAGAAGGGCCGCTACCATTTGCCGCTGGAAGGCAAGACGCGCACGGTGAAGGCCGGCGACCGCGTTTTCCGCGTCCGCAGTGCCGAGGCCGCCTTCGAAGACGACGCCCGTGAGCCCCGCGTGCCCCTCGTCGGCACCGCCACCCTCCACATCGGCGAGCCCCTTCGCATGGAGTTCCACCCCGCAGCCGAGGCCGATATCGAAGGCGCTCCCCGCACCACCCTCGCCGTTGCCCGTCGCCTGCAAGCTGCCTTCCCCGATGGGGTTTCCGGTGTCGCCGAAGGCGCGCCCGTAGAGGCGGCTCGCACCCGCGCCGTCTCCTTCGACGACGTCGCCGCCCACATCGACCGCCTTGGCAACACGCCCTACCAGCTGGTGAACCTCACCATCGATATGGACGACGGCGTCGGCATCGGCTTCTCGGCCCTGCATGGCGTGCGCGCGGCGGCGCTGGACGTCCTCACCGAGGCGCTTACCGCCGAGGGCCACGGGCGCACCCTGCCCCGCACTACTCCGCGCGAGCCTCTGCCCGCAGCGCGTCCCACCGGCTGCCGCGTGGCCGTCACGGTCACGAACCCCGCTTGCGCTCGCGCCGCCAAGCGCGCCGGCGCGCACATCATCTATGTGCCGGCTCTGAACTACCGGCGCGGCGAGGCGGTTATCGCCGGCCAGAAGAACGCCGCTGCCGAGCAGGCCGGCTACCCCAAGGGCTGCATTCCCATCATGCCTGTGGCCGATCACGAGGCCGTTGGCGGCGCGCGCGAAGCGGTCGTCGATGCCGACGTGTGGAAGTATGCTGCCGAGGGCAAGCCGCTTCTGGCCGAAAGCCTCGGTGCTATGGAACGGGCTTCCGAAGAGGGGGCGCTGCTCGATGTCGGCTCCCATGTGCCCATTACCAACCAGCTCTCCCTGGCCGTCGCCAGCGAGTTCGGTGCCGCGCGCGTGTGGCTCTCGCCGGAGCTCACGCTGCGGCAAATCGAAGAGGTTGCCAAAGATGCCCCGGTGGAACTGGGCGTGCTGCTCATCGGCGCCCAGGAGCTCATGGTCACCGAGCACTGCATGCTCATGAGCCAGGGCCCGTGCGACGAGAACTGCGCCGAATGCCCGCGTCGCAAGAGCCCCCATGTGCTGAAGGATCGCAAGGGCTACGAGTTCCCGGTCGTCACCGACGCCATGGGCCGCAGCCACCTCTACAACGCGGTGGAACTGGATATCGCCTCGTCGATGCCCGAGTTGCTCGCGGCCGGCATCTCCTCCTATATGGTGGACGCCACCCTCATGAACGCCGAGGAGACGGCCCACGCCGTGGGGCGCGCCATTCGCGCCCTGCACGTGGCCCAAAACGACGGCAACGCCATCGCGAAGATGCCCAACACCACCTCCGGCCACCTCTACCGCGGCGTCTCGTAGCGGCTGTGCTAGAATTTCCAGCACTTGTATAAAGGTATCGCGATATTAAAGAAAAGCGGAGGCATCATGCTTACTCCTGAGGAACAACTGCACATTATCAAATCCGGTACGGCGCAGATCGTGCCCGAATCGGCGCTCCTGGAGAAGCTCAAGCGCGGCGTGCCGCTGAACGTGAAGCTCGGCGTCGACCCGACGGCCCCCGATATCCATCTGGGCCATGCGGTGCCCCTGCGCAAGCTGCGCCAGTTCCAGGATCTGGGGCATCAAGTGACGCTCATCATCGGCGACGGCACGGCGCTCATCGGCGACCCGTCCGGGCGCAACACCACGCGCCCGCAGCTCTCGCGCGAAAAGATCCAGGAGAACGCGCAGACCTACGTTGACCAGGCGTTCAAGATCCTCGATCCCGAGAAGACCGTGCTGCGCTACAACTCCGAGTGGATTCTCGATTTGAACATGGAGTCGCTGCTGAAGCTTCTCGCGAACTTCACGGTGGCCCGCATCTTGGAGCGCGACGACTTCCACAACCGTTACACGTCGGGCCAGTCCATCAGCTTGCACGAGTTCCTCTACCCGGTCATGCAGGCCTACGACTCCGTGGTCATCAAGGCCGATGTGGAGCTCGGCGGCACCGACCAGCTGTTCAACCTGCTCGCCGGTCGCGAGCTCATGGAGAAGATGGGCATGGAGCCCCAGGTCTGCCTCACGCTGCCCTTGCTCGAGGGCACCGATGGCGTGAAGAAGATGTCGAAGAGCTACGGCAACTACATCGGGCTCACTGACGAGGCGGCCGACATGTTCGGTAAGGTCATGTCCATTCCCGACGAGCTCATGGTGAAGTACTACCGCCTCGCCTCCACCGAGGCTGTGGACGAAATCGACCGTATCGAGGCAGGGCTGGCTGCTGACGAGCTGCATCCCAACAAGGTAAAGCGCGCGCTCGCCCGCAACATCGTGGCCGCCTACTACGACGACGTGGCCGCCGAGGCCGCCGAGGCCGACTTCGACCTCAAGTTCAAGGAGCACGGCTTCCCGGCCGACGCCCCCATCTTCGCGCCCGATCTGACGCCGGATGAGAACGGCCTGGTATATGTGGCGAAGATTCTGGTAGATGCCGGCGTGGCTGGCACCGCCTCCGAGGCGCGTCGCCTTATCGACGGCGGCGGCGTGAAGGTCAACGGCGAGGCGCTTGCCCCCAAAGCCTACAATGTGGCTCCCGAGGTTCTCGCCGGCGCCGAGGTGCAGGTGGGGAAGAAGAAGTTCGTGCGCTTCGAGTAGCTTTTGAGGCCGGCGTAAGTGTGCTGAGGTTTGCCGGCTGAGTGCCAGCGGCGTTTTCCGCTTAGAGGAGTTTTTTCCAGAAATGAAAAAAGTTGCAAGGATTCGCGTGGCTGAATCGTGTTACTTGCAGAGACGGAAGAAAACTCAAGGAGGAACCTGAATTATGAAGAAGTCTACCTTCGTTGTTGTCGTGGTGCTCGCGTTGGCGCTTTGCGTGCCGGCGGTGGCTTTCGCCGCCCTTTCCCCGTCGTCGCCGATGGCGATCGGCTCCCGTTCGGCTGCGGCGACGTGTCCGAATTACGCCGACCGCAATGCCAACGGTGCGTGCGACCGGCATGAGAATGGTGCGTGCCCCGGCTACACTGATGCCGACGGCGATGGCGTCTGCGACAACTACCAAGACGGCGCGTGCTCTGGGTATGTGGATGCCGACGGCGACGGCATATGCGACAACTGCGCCGGTGCTGGAGCGAACTGCCCGGGCTACGTGGATGCCGACGGTGATGGCGTCTGCGACAACTACGGCAGCGGGAACGGCCAGGGTCATGGCCATGGCCGTCACCATGGCGGCGGCCACGGCTGCGCTCGCTAAACAAACCCTGCGAGTGCGTGAGATCTGCCCCTGACATAGAAGAGACTATGGCGCGTCATGGCGATACCGTGTGGCGCGTTTGCCTTACGGCGCTTTGTCGCCATGCGGATGCCGAGGACGCGTTCCAGAATTCATTTCTAAAATACGCACTCGCAGATGATGTTCAGTTTCGTGAAGAGGAACATCGCAAGGCGTGGTTGATTCGCGTTGCTTCGAACACGTGCCGCGATATGCGGCGGGCGGCTGCGAGTAAGAATGTGCCGCTTGATGAGACCTCATTCGAATCGCTCGCGTCCCGCGATGAGGAGGCTCAGCCCGATTCGCGTGTGAAAGAAGTGCTCGATGCCATGAGCGACCTCGATGACCCTCCCCGCACTCCCGTGTATCTTGCCCTGTACGAGGGCTACACGGCTCCGGAGATCGCCTCGATGCTCGACGTCCCCGTGAATACCGTGTATTCCTGGATTGCCCGCGGCAAAAAGACGCTGAAGGAGGCCCTCTCATGACCGATCTTGAGCAGCGTATCCGTGAGGCCTACGATGCTCAGCATGCTTCCGAGGCGCTCCGCGGACGCACGCTGGCCCTTCTCGAGGAAGAGCGGAAGAGGCGGCCGGATGCTCCTTCTGTTGAGGTGCATCGCGCCTCCCTGCGGCGTCGCCCGCGAGTGCGTGTCGTCACTGCTTGGGCCGCATGCCTTTTGCTCGCGCTGGCCCTCGTCGGTGCCTATGGCGTGTATCGTGCGCCGTCTGCTTTCGTGGACATTGAGGTGAATCCCTCTCTTGAGCTTACGGTTAATACGTTCGGTATCGTGATTGAAGCCGAAGCGCTCAATGATGATGGCGCTGTCGTGCTCGGCGCTGTTGATATGCTGAATCGCCCTTACGGCGACGTCATCGGCGCGCTGCTGTCGAGTGACGCATTCGGCTCTTATGCTGAGAAAGATGCGTTTATTGACGTCAACGTGGTTTCTGAGAACAATCGCTTGGGGGAGAGCCTTGTTGCTCAAAGCGACGAGGCGCTGTCCTCTGCATCCTGTGAACATGCTTGTCGCCGTGCCGATAGCGCCACTCGCGATGCGGCAGCTGCGGCGGGTTTGGGCGTTGGTCGCTATCAGGCTGCCCAAGAGCTGATGAGCCTCGATCCCTCATACACGCTCGAGGAGTGTGCTTCTATGACTATGCGTCAGCTGCGTGATCGCATCGACGCATGCCACAGCGGCCAGGAGGGCGATTCCTACGAGGGCCACGGACATGGCCAAGGGGCCGGTAAGGGATATGGTCACGGCCGTCATGGCAATTAAACGAGGCGACGCATAACGTATTGCGACGGAATTTCGGCCGTCTCAGGGGCCATTCGTGCGGATGAAAGATTTTTCAAATTCCCCCTTGCGCGAAATCCCGGGAGCTGTATCATATGCGAGCTGCCTTTTTCGGAAGTGCGGAAGGCGGCGCCCCCGGCGGTCCGGGCGGCCCGTCGGGCGGGAGAGCGAAGTTGTCGAGATTTCGTGAACCGCTTGACGGGGGATGCGAGTCCCTGTAAAGTATTTCCTTGCGCCGCTCGCGAGGGCGGCGGGGCGGGAAGCCTCCCGCGGAACCTTGACAACCGGATACTGAGGATGGAATTCGAGAGACGGACAATACGTCTTCTCGGATGTCAGACGGACATTCGAGAGAGCAAGCTTAACTTTTTCCCTGTCAGGGGCCGAGGGGCCCCGACGGAGAGTTTTCAAACAGAATCATAACTCACAGTGATCTGTCGGCGGCGGAGACGCCGCCTTCGAACGGAGAGTTTGATCCTGGCTCAGGATGAACGCTGGCGGCGTGCTTAACACATGCAAG